>TARA_B110000438_G_scaffold13336_1_pt1 | contig 23759 bp, 18 predicted proteins | sample TARA_B110000438 | Tara Oceans TARA_B110000438 (sample SAMEA4398413) | marine metagenome | biome: Polar Biome; feature: [MES] marine water layer (ENVO:01000295) within the mesopelagic zone...; material: water (ENVO:00002006), including particulate matter (ENVO:01000060) such as...... | reverse complement strand
TAGACAATTTGAAGCCAGGCGAGAAGAGAAGTGGCGTAGTTTCCTCTGTTGTCAGCTTCGGAGCGTTTGTCGATCTAGGCGGCATGGACGGTTTGATCCACGTTTCAGAGCTGTCATGGAAGCATGTCGATCACCCATCCTCCGTGGTAACAGTCGGAGATGAAGTAGATGTCGAGGTATTGGAAGTAGATCGTGAAAGAGAGAGAATTTCTCTGTCTCTGAAGGCTACTCAAACAGATCCGTGGCAAGAATTCGCCAATAGCCATCAGGTCGGCGAATTGGTTTATGGTCGAGTTACCAAGCTTGTACCATTTGGTTCCTTCGTCCAAGTCGGTCCGGGTATCGAAGGCCTCGTTCACATATCGGAAATGTCTGCGCATCACGTTGACTTACCAGAGCAGGTAGTGACACCTGGCGAAGAGCTATGGGTTAAAATTATAGATCTTGATCTGCAACGACGAAGAATTAGCCTTTCTATTAAGCAAGCAGCTGAAGGCGGAGTCGTAGCAGCTGAATATCAAGCTGCGTTCGGTGAGCATCAGTACGATTCATCTGGAAACTTTATTGGTGAATTCGAGGATATGGCTGCCGATGGAGAAGAGTCGGAAGCTGAGCGAGCCTGGCGAGAGTATTACGAAGAGCATGGCGAGGAAGCCTATCGTCAAGCGATCGCTGAGTACGAAGAACAACCTGCCGATGGAGACTCAAGCGCCGCTAGCAGCGATGCAACACCATCAGCGGATGTAGCCAGCAGCGATGAAACGCCATCCGCAGAAGTAGTTGAAGAAGCGTAGGGCTTAAAGTGAGAGTTATTGGGCTCACAGGCGGAATCGGTAGCGGCAAAAGTACAGTTTCTGAGAGACTTGTTGCTAAGGGAGCAGTCCTAATAGACGCGGACGCGATAGTAAAAGAGATGCAACAACCTGGGGAATTGGTTTATTTAGATATTGTTTCTAGGTTTGGTGATGAAGTCGTAGATACAGATGGTTCTTTGTTGCGTCCTGCTATAGCTAACATTGTGTTCAACGACAAAGATGCACTTAAAGATTTGAATCAGTTAGTGCACCCACCGGTGAATAAGGAAATTCGGCGCCGGATAAGAAATGAAGCGGACAATGACAGTCTGGTCGTTCTAGACATACCGTTATTGATTGAAGGGTTGCTAGAAGGCGGACCGCCACGTTACGTTGTAAGCGGAATTCTCGTTGTCGATACGCCAGTTGATGTAGCTGTGCAAAGACTTGTGGCCTATCGCGGATTTAGCGAAGATGATGCTCGGGCCAGAATGAAGTCCCAGGTGCCTCGCGAAAAAAGACTAGAGTTAGCAGATTTCGTTGTTCGAAATGATGGGGAACCTTCCTTGCTTGATGAACAAATACCAAAGGTGTTGACCTGGGTGAGTCGACTTAAAGAAACCGCTGCTACGCCCGAGCCTTGAGAATCTCTTCGGTCAAAATGGTGTTAGAGGTTGCTTTGTTTTCCTGATCATTAACCGAAAAATACTACGCCAATAATCCCAAGCAGTACCAACATGCTGCCTACGTAGTCTTTAGGTTTGTGTCGTTCTTTTAGACGGGTCGTCGAAATCACGAATGCTAAGACAATTTCGATTTGTCCAAGGGTACGCACGCGTGAAGCAGTGGTCATTGCCATGGCGACTGTCCATCCTGTTGTCCCTGAAACGCTCATTAACCCAATTAAAATGCATCTGCGCCAGTTGCTAAAAATTTTACATAGTTGGTCTCGTGAGAAAAAAAATAGATACAGCCCATGGAGCAACGCCTGAATTCCGAGCATCGTAGTCAGAGTGAAGACAGATCTGTGCCAGAGCGAGCTTGCGGCTAGAGTCGTCACCGAAGAACGTATTCCAACTGCCGCTAATCCAAAAAAAAGACCGCTACTCATGCCGCGGATAGCTCCAGGAGCTGTAGCTAAGGAATAGTAAGCTTCCGGAGATTTTTTAGCCGTTAGAGTCACTAGACCAGTCATGCATACGACTATTGCGATCCAAGCAAATAGAGATGGCGCTTCGTTAAGAATAATAGTAGAGGCAATAGCCACTAACAGAATTTCTGCTTTCGAGTAAACGGTACCGACAGCAAAATCACGCTCTCGGAACGATTTGAGAAGCAGGATGGTTCCAACTATCTGAGCTGTTCCTGCTCCGCTTACTTTGAGCCAATATGAACCTGGGATCGAGATATTAGCTGGATGCCAAAGGTATGTGCTTGTCAGAAGGAAAATGGCGAATGGTAAGGCAAAGAGGAACCTAGCGTAGGCGGCCCCTTCGCTGCCGACGATGTCTCTGAGGGAATGCTGCTTCGCTGTTCGAAAAATTTGAGCAACTGACGCGATTAGCGTTATTGGAATCCAGAGCAGGTTAGTCCTCGTTGTTGCTTGCTTTGTCGAGACGCTGTTGAAGACGGTTCATTCCTTGAAGCCATCGATCGGGGTCAGAAGTTTTTTGTTGCATCCATTTGTTGGCTATTTGGTCGGTGAGGATTAGGAATCGTTCATCGACAATAGATTCGAAGACTTGCTCTGCTACCTCTTCAGGCTCTTTAATTGGGCCACCCGCCTGATTTGCCCACTCGCTGTCGGCCTGACTCCCAAGCATTGGAGTCCTAACGGCAAGGGGCGCTAGCAGCCCTACCCTTATTCCTCGATGCATGTATGTGAACGCTAGCCATTCAGCGAGTCCCACAACGGCGTGCTTGCTTACAGCGTATGGTAAATTATCGTGTGTCGACAAGATGCCGGCCATTGAAGCAGTGTGTAAAATGTAGCCTTCTCCACGCTCTAGCATGCCTGGAAGAACAGCGCGAACGGCGTGAACATGTGACATAAGATTCACGTTCCATTGTTGTTGCCATTCTTCCAAATCTGTGTCGAGCGGACCGCGCCCACTGGCGATTCCAGCGTTATTGAAAAGCAGATCGACAGGCCCAATAGTTCCCTCGACTTCGGCAACCATGCTCGAAATGGCAGTTGGGTCATTTAGGTCACAAGTAATGGCGACCCCATTCACTTCTTTAGCGACTTCTCTCGCTTTGCTTTCGTCTATGTCTACGATGATTAAATTGGCACCCTCACTAGCGAATTTCCTGGCGCAAGCTGCACCAATTCCACTAGCGGCTCCTGTGATCACGGAAACCTTGTTCTTTAGCTCCATTTAATTCCCCCTCTTTGGCGTAATGGCAAAGAACCTAGCTACCTATGGGCGTGCCACAATGTGGGCACGCAGCAGTTCCGCCACGGTCATCGTATTGGGAAGCTTTGACGAGAAGGAAACAGCCGGTGCAGAGAACTTCATCTTCTTGTTTGCTTAGGATGCGGTCACCTTCTGCAGAAACGAGAACTTTCTCGGGGACGCCTTCTTCAGAATCAGAATCAGAATCAGAATCACTCTCCGTCTCATCGTCATCTTCGTCTTCTGATGCAAGTCGTTCTCTAAGAATAGTGTCGAGGTCAGCTTCGACTTCATCGTCTTCGTCTTCGTCTTCGTCTTCGTCTTCTGAAGAGATTTTGACTCCGGAAGGCACTTCTATTTCAGAAGCATCGTCATCTTCATCACCTTCAGGTGGGACTGCATCGTCATCGTCTATCTCGAGGTCCATTTCAAGATCGTCTAGGTCACCATCTAGGTCACCATCTAGGTCGATGTCTGGTTCTTCGGTGGGTTCTTTAGTGTCGTCGCTCATATTTGGCCCTCTCTAAAAAAATGGGCCCTCCAGCGCCGGAGGATACCCATAGATTCACCCGGATAATGCATCATTCGACGAGATATATTTTGCGACCTCTTATTCGGTGCGTAGGCTTGCACTGTGAGTAATGATGAAAGAGAGTTGCCGACTGCCTTAAATCCTTTCAAAGTCGTCTCTGATTTTGATCCTTCAGGTGATCAACCCAAGGCCATAGAAGCTTTGTCTGGTGGAATCAATGCCGGATTAAAGTTTCAAACGCTTCTTGGAATTACGGGCTCTGGTAAAAGTGCGACAATGGCCTGGACGATCGAAAGCGTGCAGAGACCGACTCTTGTGCTTGCGCCAAATAAATCGCTTGCAGCACAGCTAGCTAACGAATTTCGGGAATTTTTTCCCGATAATCGTGTTGAATATTTTGTTTCGTATTATGACTATTATCAGCCAGAAGCTTATATGCCTTCTTCAGACACGTACATTGAAAAAGACTCATCGGTTAACGAGGAAATCGATAGGCTTCGGCACTCGGCTACTGCAGCGCTTCTGACTCGAAGAGACGTAATTGTAGTTGCGTCGGTTTCTGCGATTTATGGACTGGGTCCCCCAGAGGAATATTTAAGAAAGATGCTATATCTACGTGTTGGTGATGCGCGTGAGCAGCGAGAGGTCCTGCGACAACTCGTAGCTATGCAATATGAACGTAATGATATGAATTTAGTTCGAGGTAAATTTCGGGTGAGAGGAGACACCCTCGAAATACATCCTGCGTATGAGCAGTTCGTGGTCCGAATTGAACTGTTTGGTGATGAGATAGAGCGGATTACTCGTATCGACACACTGACTGGTGAGCGTTTAGAGGAGATAAATGAGGTGACGATTTTTCCGGCGACACACTATGTGACGGGTGAAGAAAAACTCCAAACCGCTTTAGGGAAGATAGAGAATGAGTTGCAAGAGCGACTTGCTTGGTTCGAAAGCAACAATAAGCTCCTCGAAGCTCAGAGATTAAGAATGCGAACCGAATATGATCTTGAAATGTTGCAAGAACTTGGGTATTGCAACGGAGTTGAAAATTACTCGATGCATTTGGACGAAAGAACTTTTGATGAACCGCCTTACACTCTTTTAGATTTTTTCCCCGATGATTTTCTGTTGATAATCGATGAGAGTCACGTGGCTGTGCCCCAGCTTCATGGGCAACATGCTGGTGACCGGTCCCGAAAAAATACACTTGTTGATCATGGATTTCGACTGCCTTCAGCGCGTGATAACAGGCCACTTAAATTTGATGAGGTGATGGAACGACTCAATCAAGTAGTTTTTTTATCTGCAACGCCGAGTAAATATGAGCTTGAGCAAAGCGAGCAGATAGTCGAACAGATTATTCGTCCGACTGGGCTAGTTGATCCCGAGATCATCGTTAAACCGACCAAAAATCAAATTGATGACTTGATAGAGCAAATAGAAGATCGGGTTGCGCGCGGTGATCGAGTTTTGGTTACAACGCTGACAAAGAAAATGTCTGAAGACCTAACGGACTATCTCCTTGAGTTAGGCGTGAAGGTGCGTTACCTCCACAGCGAAATAGACACGATAGAACGAATCGAAATATTGCGGGATCTTCGACTAGGTGAGTTTGACGTGTTAGTCGGAATCAACCTGCTTCGTGAAGGACTTGATTTACCTGAGGTTTCTTTGGTGGCGATTTTAGATGCAGACAAAGAGGGGTTCTTAAGAAGTGAGACCTCTCTGATTCAGACAATCGGCCGAGCGGCCAGGAACGTAGACGGTCAAGTAATTATGTATGCGGATGCCGTAACAGCGTCGATGCAGAAAGCTATCTCGGAAACAAACCGACGAAGAGGCCTTCAGCAAAAATACAATGAAGAAAACAACATAAATCCCCAAACTATTCGAAAAGCTGTCACCGATATTCTTTTGATTCTCAGAGGTGGGCCGCAGGGCGCTCCGGTTCCTGAAAATCTTTCCAAGAAACACCATGCTTCTGCGGAACGAGCGAGGAAAGACCTAGCAGAGTTACCAGAAGATGATTTAAATAGGTTAATACACTCGTTGGAGCTGGAAATGCAAGAAGCCGCTGAGGATCTAAGATTTGAATATGCGGCGCGACTTCGTGACGAGCTGAAGGAACTGAGGCGAGACCTTAGAGACGCAGTGAAATAGAAGTTGTGCACTGCTTGTCAAAGCGTCTCAGCTTAAAGCAACGGTTGTGAGCGTTCCTTGCCTCAGAAGCAAGTTATTGTTGTTGAGACAGAAGGAATCAACTCATGCCATATGAAGTTCGAGCAGTTGTTGCCAAGAGCGCTAAACAGCCAGTTTCCGTTGAAACAATTTTAGTGCCGGACCCGGGCCCTGGGGAAGTGCTTGTTGATATTCAAGCCTGTGGAGTTTGTCACACTGATCTTCATTATCGAGAAGGTGCTATTAATGATGAATTTCCTTTTTTGTTGGGCCATGAGGCAGCAGGGATCATTAGCGCTATCGGGTCTGGGGTCAGCACGGTTAAGGTCGGTGATTTTGTAGTACTTAATTGGCGGGCTGTTTGTGGGAACTGTCGAAGTTGCCTGAGGGGGCGCCCGCAGTATTGTTTTTCGACGCACAACGCCTCGCAAAAAATGACCCTCAATGGAGTTCCGTTAACTCCTGCCTTAGGGATTGGAGCGTTCGCTGAGAAGACGCTGGTTGCAGAAGGTCAAGCTACAAAAGTTAATCCTCTTGTAGCGCCAGAGGTGGCAGGGCTCATTGGTTGCGGAGTCATGGCTGGTCTTGGAGCAGTTCTAAATACGGCGAGGGTATCTCGAGGTGACAGCGTTGCTGTTTGGGGATGTGGAGGCGTAGGGGACGCGGCGATTGAAGGAGCTCGGTTAGCAGGCGCACACACAATTATTGCTATTGACATAGATGACAAAAAATTAGATTGGTCAAGAAATTTTGGAGCGACTCATATTATTAACTCGTTCGGAATGACCAATGATGAGGTTGTGGAACAAGTTCGTGCCCTGAGCAATGGTGACGGCGTAGATGTTGCTATAGAGGCGATTGGTCTTTCTGATACCTATAAACAAGCCTTCTATTCGCGCGACTTAGCCGGAACAGTCGTGCTGGTCGGGGTTCCCAGCCCCGAAGTCGAGCTTTCATTGCCGCTCATTGATATCTTCGGTCGAGGTGGTCAACTTAAGAGCTCGTGGTATGGGGATTGTCTACCTAGCAGAGATTTTCCAACGCTGATAGAACTGTATATGCAGGGGAGACTTAATCTAGGAGCTTTTGTTTCCGAGACTATATCTATCGATGAGGTAGAGCTTGCTTTTGAAAAAATGGAGCGTGGGGAAGTGCTTAGGTCTGTAGTCGTAATCTAGCTCGTAGGTATTCTCTTCCACGGTAGTTAGTACTGCGAGTTGTGACGGCTAAGCTTCGACCTATATGGGTGACAAGCTAATTGTTCGCGGCGCACGAGAAAACAACCTGCGCAATGTGGATATCGAGTTGCCTAGAGGAAAGATGATTGTCTTTACCGGTTTGTCTGGTAGCGGTAAGTCCTCTCTTGCTTTCGACACTATTTATGCTGAAGGTCAGCGCAGATACGTTGAGTCCCTTTCGTCATATGCTCGACAGTTTTTAGGTCAGATGGATAAACCTGACGTTGATTTTTTGGAGGGTTTGTCACCGGCAATATCGATTGATCAAAAGAGTGCAAGTCGAAACCCTAGATCGACGGTCGGAACTATTACCGAGGTTTATGATTATCTGCGGCTTTTGTACGCCCGTGTGGGCGTGCAGCATGATCCTGAGACCGGTGAGGTCGTTGAGATGCAGACTCCTCAGCAGATCGTCGATAGAATTTTAGAGCTCGAGCCTAAGACTCGTTTTCAGGTTTTAGCTCCGGTAGTTCGCAGTCGAAAGGGCGAGTATCACACTCTCATGGCTGATCTAGCCTCAAGAGGCTACGTCAGGGCTCGCGTCGATGGGGAATCGGTAGACCTTACTACTGAGGAGATCGCACCTGATGATCGCTTAGACCGGTATGTCAATCATGACATCGAAGTTGTTGTCGATCGGCTCGTGATGAAACAGGGGATCGAACAGAGGCTTACCGAGTCAGTTGAAGCTGCGTTGCTACTTGCGGACGGGCATGTTTGGCTGGAAATAGTTGCTGAGAATGGTGAACCTTTCACCATGACCTACAGTCAACATCTTTTTTCGCCGGCGACTGGACGTTCTTTTGAAGCACTCGCGCCGAGAAATTTTTCATTCAACTCGCCATACGGAGCCTGCGGAACCTGTGATGGTTTAGGTACGCGTTTCGAAGTTGACTCTGAATTAGTTATCCCGAATCCTGATTTGACGATTGAGGAAGGTGCAATAGCTCCATTCTCTACAGGGTCTACACGTTGGTATGCGCGCTTGTTGGCAGCCACCGGAGAAGAATACGGGATCCCTATGGATGTCCCTTGGGTCAAGTTGTCAGCGAAACAGAAAAAATTATTACTTTATGGAAGTGGGAAAAAGCAAACTTTTACAGTTAGGTATCGGAACAGGTACGGAAGAAGTCGGAGTTACACAACTCAATGGGAGGGTGCAATTCCAACTTTGCAAAGACGCCATGCCGACGTCGAAACAGATTCTTCGCGGGACAGAATCGAAGGGTATATGCGTGAAGTACCCTGCGGGAGCTGCGATGGAGCTCGTCTCAATGAGGTCTCGTTGGCCGTAAGAGTGGCGGGCCAGAATTTGCATGAACTGTGCTCGTGTTCTATCGGAGAGGCAACAAAAATAATTGAGGGTTTACGGTTAACTGAACGAGAGCAATTGATTGCTAATCCAATCGTAAAAGAGATCGATGCAAGGCTGAACTTTCTGTTAGATGTAGGGCTTGATTATTTGTCGTTAAATCGATCTGCAGCCACACTCGCTGGTGGTGAAGCCCAACGTATTCGGCTTGCAAGTCAAATTGGGAGTGGTCTCGAAGGTGTTTTGTACGTTCTAGATGAACCTTCTATTGGACTACACCAACGCGATAACCAACGGTTGATCGAAACGCTGCACCACTTGCGTGATTTAGGCAATACGGTTCTGGTAGTTGAACATGATGAGGAAACTATTGCAGAGTCTGATTGGGTAGTCGATATCGGCCCTGGTGCAGGTGAACATGGTGGCGCAATTGTCTATAGCGGACCTGTTAAGGGTTTATTGAAGGCGAAAGATTCCTACACAGGTGACTATTTGGCCGGAAGGCGTGAAATTAGTGTTCCGACGCCTCGACGTGAGGTCGGGGCGCTAAAGCTGGTAGTCCGTGGAGCCAGAGAAAATAATCTCCAAAAAATCGACGTGGAGTTTCCGCTTGGCTGTTTCGTAGCTGTATCAGGCGTCTCAGGTTCCGGTAAAAGTACTTTGGTAAATCAAATTTTGCATAAAGCGTTGATGCAGAAAATCTACAAATCAAAAATTGTTCCGGGGCTTCATACTTCCATCGAAGGTTGGCAGAACCTAGATAAAGTTATCGAAATTGATCAGTCGCCAATTGGCCGCACGCCTCGTTCGAATCCGGCTACCTATACAAAGGTTTTTGATCACATTCGTAAACTTTTTGCAGCAACGAATGAAGCGAAAGTGCGCGGCTATCTACCGGGAAGATTTAGTTTCAACGTTAAGGGTGGAAGATGCGAAGCTTGCGCCGGTGACGGAACGATTAAGATTGAAATGCACTTCCTCCCTGACGTGTACGTGCCATGTGAGCTGTGTGCCGGCGCTCGGTACAACAGAGAGACGTTAGAAGTCAGATTTAAAGGAATGACTATTTCCGATGTTCTAAACATGCCTTGCGAAGAAGCAATGGAGTTTTTTGCAGCTCAGCCGCCGATAGCTCGACATATGAGAACGCTAGTCGACGTGGGGTTAGGTTATATTCGGTTAGGTCAGCCTGCGACGACGCTATCTGGTGGTGAGGCGCAACGAGTCAAGCTGGCAAGTGAACTATCGAAACGCTCAACCGGTCACACGATATATATCTTGGACGAGCCGACTACCGGCCTTCATTTTGAAGATATTCGGCGCTTGCTGGGGGTGCTTAGTCGACTAGTTGATAACGGCAACAGTGTAATTGTCATTGAGCACAACCTGGATGTGATCAAAACAGCTGATTGGGTAATTGATATGGGTCCAGAAGGTGGAGTAGGAGGAGGGCAGGTTGTTGCTGCTGGAACTCCCGAGCAAGTGGTGCAGGAAGCTAAAAGTTACACGGGAAAATTCTTGCAAAGTCTTTTGCCTGCATGAGGTACTTGGTTGCGAAACTTCAGTCTTGGTCGTAAAACATGGTGTCTTCGGTTACCTCCGAATATCCTGATGGCATGGCTAGTCGATTTGTCACTGGTTCTTTGCGGCCAGCCTCAGGAACAATTCCGGAGAAGCCAGGGAGCTATCAGTTCTGCGATGTAGATGGGAAATTTATTTATGTCGGAAAAGCTAAAAATTTAAGAAATCGTTTGAATAGCTATTTTCAGGATAGCAGCGGCATGCATCCAAGAACCTTGCAGATGTTGTCGTTCGCTGCCTCTGTCGAGTGGGTTGAAGTAGATACCGAAGTTGATGCTCTGATGTTGGAGTACAGCCTTATTCAGCAGCATCAACCCAGGTTTAACGTAAAACTACGCGATGACAAGTCATACCCATTTTTGGCGTTGACGATGAGTGATGTATGGCCGCGCGCAATGGTAATCAGAGGGAAACGTAAACGTAGTAATCGGTACTTTGGTCCGTATGGTCATGCTTACGCGATTCGGGAAACACTTGATCTTCTACTTAGAACCTTTCCGATAAGAACCTGTAGCGATAACAAATTTGCTGAGCACGAACGAAAGGGTCGCCCGTGCTTGTTGTTTCATATTGAGCAGTGTGCAGGCCCCTGTATCCAGGCTGTGAAGAAAGATGACTACGCACAGCTAGTGCGTGACTTAATAAAATTCCTGGAAGGTAATACAGATGATGTGTTGGTTGAACTTTCGGACCGGATGCAATCAGCCAGCGCGGAAATGGAGTACGAGCTTGCGGCAAGGCTGCGAGATCGTTTGACAAGTGTAAAAAAGGCTGTGGAAAAACAGCAAATTGCTGGTACGAGGAACGAAGACTATGACGTAATCGGGCTTTGCGAAGACGAGTTAGAAGCGTCGGTGCAGGTGTTCTACGTTCGTAATGGTCGAGTTCTTGGTCAGCGTGGTTTTGTTGTTGACAAGGTCGAACCGCTGGACTCAAACGAGCTAACAGCTCGAGTCATGGAGCAGCTGTACCATGCGCAAAATCCAATCGGTATGCCGAAGCTAGTTGTGGTGCCTCACCTACCGGAACATCAGTCGGTTTATGAAGAGTGGCTATCGCTTCAGCGGGGCTCTAAGGTCACTATTCGAGTGGCGCAAAGAGGGCACAAACGGGCGTTACATGACACAGCGACAAGAAACGCTCAAGAAATGCTGAAACGCCATCGCTTAAAGCGAGGCAGTGATCATAATAGTAGAGCGCGAGCTCTTAACTTACTGCAAGAGGCGTTGAGTCTTCCTCAACCTCCTTTGCGCATCGAATGTTATGACATGAGTCATTTGCAGGGAACAGATTACGTGGGCTCAATGGTTGTTCTTGAAGACGGGTTGCCACGGAAAAGTGAATATCGAAGGTTTAAAATTCGCACCGTTGCCGGTAACGACGACTTTGCTGCGATGGAAGAAGTTCTTCGACGACGTTTTCTTAACTACCTAAATGACCGAGACAAGAAAGCATCTGAGTTAACCAGTTTTTCATATCCTCCTCAGCTGTTGTTAGTGGACGGTGGAAAGGGCCAACTAAGTGTTGCTGTTCGAGTTTTGAAAGAGCTCGGTCTGTCTGAAGAAATTCCTGTCGCGTCACTAGCCAAACAATTTGAAGAGGTCTTTGTTCCTGGAAAATTAGATTCGATACAGATACCACGCCAATCGGAAGCACTGTATCTGCTTCAACGTATCCGCGATGAAAGCCATAGATTCGCTATTTCGTACCATAGGCAGCTGAGAGATAAGCGAATGACTGGTAGTATCCTCGATGATATTCCGGGTCTAGGTGAGAAACGAAAGCGCCGTTTGATTGCAGAACTCGGTGGTGTAAAGAAAGTTAAATTAGCTTCGATAGTTGAGCTCGAAGCTATTTCCTGGTTGCCTCAGCAGGTTGCTCAGGCGGTTTATGCCAAGACACATATGCGTGCTTGAAATTGGTCAAGCATGACAAACCCGAACGGATATTTATGGCTAGCGAAGATCAGCTTTGGGAACAAAATGCGACTTGGTGGCAGGAGGGGTTCACTGAAGGCGAAGACCCAGAGTATGAAGAACAAATACTTCCTATCGTCCAAAATATTTTAGCTGGGAGTCAACGTGTAATCGATATCGGGTGCGGGGAAGGCCAGCTAACGCGTTTGTTGGAGGGCCTTGGGTCACAGCCTGTGGGACTTGACCCAACATGGGCGCAGATAAGAGAAGCGAATTTAAGAAATAAGAATTCAAATCTTGTGCAGGCTGGAGCAGGCTACTTGCCATTTGCCGATTGTTGTTTTGATGCTGCTCTTGCGTGTCTGGTATTTGAGCACATAGAAGATCTGGAAACGTCAATCAAGGAAGTAGCTCGAGTTCTGCGGCCTGACGGAAGATTCGCTTTGCTCTTAAATCACCCATTGTTACAAACTCCCGGCAGTGGTTGGGTGGAAGACTTTGAGCAAGATTTAGTGGAACGTTATTGGCGTATAGGTCCATATCTTTTGGAGCAAGAAACTATCGAAGAGGTTGAGAAAGATGTCTTTATTCCATTTGTTCATCGTCCTTTGAGCCGTTATATAAATGTGCTCATAGAGAATGGGTTGTTTCTTGAACGGATGATAGAACCAATACCTCCGGAAGGGTTCAGGTCCCGGAATCCCTCTTATGAGGCTGCTGCGCATATTCCTCGTCTGCTTGTTTTAGTTACGAGGAAAATAAATATGTGAAGATTGGTTTGGAGTGTCTATTCTAGTGTCATGAGTGTCCAGCCAGATTTCGTAGTTGTTACTGGTCTTTCTGGAGCGGGGCGATCTACGGCCGCTCATGCGTTAGAAGATCTTGGTTGGTTTGTTATTGATAATTTACCGCCGAGCTTAGTTCCCGGTGTTGTCGAATTAGTTTCTTCTCAAGGCTCGGGAGTTAAGAAGCTTGCTCTTGTCGCTGGTACCCAGCGTTATCAGGAGGATCTAGTTCCGGCATTAGCGCAACTAAGGGAGAACGGTTCTAGGGTTAGGGTCATATTTTTGGATGCGTCAACGGATGTTTTGGTGCGACGCTACGACGATACTAGGCGGCGCCACCCCTTCGATGAAGACAGCGACTCGTTGATAGATGCAATTGAACGGGAAAGAATTTTCCTCGATCCTGTACGCGTAGAAGCCGATATGGCTATTGATACCGGTGATTTGACTATTCATGATCTTAAAGCTCGAGTTGTGGATGCGTTCGCTGAGGAGCTAAGCGACAAATTGATGCAGACGACATTGATGTCATTTGGTTACAAACACGGAGTGCCGCGCGACGCAGATTTAGTGTTTGATTGTCGGTTTTTAGCTAACCCTCACTGGGTTCCCGAATTACGATCGAGTACTGGACTTGATGAGAGCGTAAGCGCTTACGTTTTTTCCCAAGACGTAGCGCAAGCTTTCGTTGAGCAAATTTTGAGTATGTTCAAGGTCTTGTTTCCTGCTTATCTCTCCGAGGGTAAGGCGTATCTGACAATTGCTTTCGGCTGCACGGGCGGCAAGCACCGCAGCGTAGCGATGAGCGAATTTGTGGCTAAAGCAATATCTGCAGACGGGCGAGAAGTACGGACTCGACACAGAGATATTGATAGATAGTATTAAATTTCTGCGCTTTATCGCGTATATTTTTTAAGACTCTTGCTCCTATTCGCGCAGCGAGCGGGTGGATAGGGTAGACATGCGTGTCCCCAAGTTTTCTCTAGAAGGGAACCCCCTGATATGACAGTTCGTGTAGGAGTTAATGGCTTTGGCCGCATTGGCCGTAATTTTTTCAGAGCTATTCAAAAACAAGGCGCCGATATCGAAATCGTTGCGGTAAACGACTTGGGTAATCAGGCAACAATGGCTCATTTGCTTAAATATGACTCAGTATTGGGTAATTTGCCTAACGATATTCAGGCCGTTGATGGTGGAATCTCTATTGACGGAAAGGTACTCACTGTTCTATCGGAACGTAGTCCAGCCGATTTGCCTTGGGCAGATTTAGGGGTTGATGTCGTAATTGAATCAACTGGTATCTTTACTGATCGAGATAAGGCTGCTATGCACCTTGATGCGGGCTCGCCTTTCGTGATCGTGTCAGCTCCCGCTGGCGGAGCAGATGCAACATTTGTAGTCGGCGTAAACGATGGTGATTTTGACAGTTCGATACATAAGGTTGTATCCAACGCAAGCTGCACTACAAATTGTTTTGTGCCAATGGTTCAGGTTCTTGATAAAGCTTTTGGCGTTGATAAAGGTCTGATGACGACGATCCATGCCTATACAGGTGACCAATCGCTGGTAGACGGGCCGCACAGCGACTTGAGACGAGCCCGAGCATCAGCGGTAAACATTATCCCTACTTCCACAGGGGCAGCGCGGGCAACAGGCCTTGTCTTGCAGTCTATGAATGGGCGATTAGACGGAACTTCACTGCGTGTGCCAATCCCAGATGGCTCGATCACGGATTTCACAGCGATGTTGAAGTCAACTCCTTCGGTATCTGAAATTAATTCAGCTTTTAAGGAGGCGGCTTCAGAAGGAAAGCTAAGCGGAGTTTTGGAATACAGCGAAGATCCGCTAGTGAGTTCTGATGTTGTCGGAAACCCATCTAGCTGTGTTTTTGATGCAGGACTAACTATGGCTATGGAGAACCTGGTCAAAATTAGTGGTTGGTACGACAACGAGTGGGGCTATTCTAACCGACTTGTCGACCTTGTAAATATTACTTGCGGTTGACCGGTTCGCATTCCCTATCCCTTATGGAGTAATTCTGTGAATTCAATAGGAGTGCCTCGTCTAGAGGACCTGGAAACGTCACTTGTGACTTTGAAAGGTAAGCGAATCTTAGTTCGTTGCGATTTCAACGTACCGCTGCGCAAACAGAAAATCAGCGATGATTTACGTATTCGAGCGGCTTTACCAACATTGGAATGGTTGATAGATCGGGGTGCTGAGGTTGTCGCCTGTACACATTTGGGCAGGCCGAATGGGAGAATCGACCCAGCATTCGCTGTTGAGCCTGTTCGTGCTCGGCTAAAGGAATTAAATTCCAATATTGAAATACTGGAGAACCTCCGATTTGATAGTGGTGAAACTACGAACTCTCCAGAGTTCGTTTCGTACTTAATTAGCGGTGCGGGAGGGCAGCCATTCGATGGTTACGTAAATGATGCTTTTGGTGCATCACATAGGAGCCATGCCTCGGTAGTGGGGCCACCAAAAAAATTGCCATCTGCTGCAGGTCGTCTTCTTGAAAGAGAAGTTGAGGTTTTGGGGGCTTTACGTACCACTAAGAAAAAACCATTTTTAGGAATCCTTGGTGGAGCAAAAGTAAGTGACAAGCTGGGCGTCATTGAAGCTCTTCTAGAAGTAGTTGACCAACTGATTATCGGTGGTGCAATGTGCTTTACTTTTTTTAAGGCCCTGGGTCATGAGATCGGGGATTCCTTGTGTGAAGTTAAGCAGATAGACAACTGTAAACATTTGCTCGACTTAGGGGACAAGATCATACTCCCTTCTGACGTTACTGCCTTAAGCCCAGATGGTGCCATTGGTGATGATCATGGTGAAGTGCGCCAAATGGGTCGAAGCTTGCCCAAGGGTTGGAAGGGTTTAGATATTGGTCCAGGTTCAGCTGCAGAGTTTGAAGATGCTATTCACGAAGCAAAGATGATTTTTTGGAACGGCCCTATGGGAATGTTTGAAGATCCTCGTTTTGCTGCTGGAACTCGAGCGATTGGCCAAGCGATGGCTGATGCTAAGGGTTTCACGGTTGTTGGTGGTGGTGATAGCGCAGCAGCAATCGCTGAATTTAATTTTGCTCCATATATTGACCATATAAGCACGGGCGGTGGAGCAAGCCTGGAACTACTCGAAAACGGTGACCTGCCCGGCTTGATAGCGTTACGTAAATCTTGACAAGGACTTATTGATGACTCGTGTACCTTTAATTTCTGGTAACTGGAAAATGAACATGAACCATTTCGAGGCTATCCAGTTAGTTCAGAAACTTGGTTATGCGCTCGCCAAGCATGATTTCGAAACAGTGAATGTAACAGTTCATCCGCCGTTTACAGATATTCGCTCAGTCCAAACTGTTATAGACGCAGACCGTATGAAGTTTTTGTTAGGTGCTCAGAATTGCCATTCTGACGTAAGCGGTGCGTTCACTGGCGAGGTTTCACCTGCAATGCTTTCGAAAATGGCCGTCAGCTATGTGATAGTCGGACACTCGGAGCGCAGACATTTGTTTGGGGAAACTGACGAGAATGTTGCATCAAAAGCAAAGGCAGTCTACGCGCAAGATATGACACCGATTGTGTGTGTTGGCGAAACCCTTGACCAGCGCGAAGGAGGAAACGCTTATCAAATCGTTGAAACGCAAGTTCGGGGAAGCCTGAGCGGGTTGAAGAAAAGCGAGCTGGGGAACATAGTGGTTGCCTATGAGCCCGTATGGGCAATTGGTACGGGTGTGACGGCATCAGTCGATGATGCTCAAGCGATGTGTTGTGAGATAAGGAACGTGGTCGAGAGTATGCAAAAAGGCGCTGGAGAGGCGATCCGTATTCAATACGGTGGTTCCGTAAAGCCAGCAAATGTTGCCGAACTCATGGCTTGCGCTGATATCGACGGGGCACTTGTAGGAGGAGCTGCCTTGGATTCGCAGTCATTCGCTCGGATAGTTATGTATCAAGAAGCATAGAGTCGAGAACGCGTTAAGAAGTGTTCTAGCTTCTGCTGTAAAAATATCACTAGAAGGTTACGGTGATGTTCAGAACTTGAGAACTTCGTATGGCAAATTGATTAGAGTCCTATTATGCCTTTAGAAGATTTGCCACCTTTGCCAGACGGATTAATAATATTTGTCAAAAAAGACTGTCCAACCTGCCTCGAGATAGAGCCGGTTTTCGGTCAGCTCTCGAAAAGTGGCATGCCTCTGACCGTTTACTCCCAAGATGATCCCGGTTTTCCATCCGGAGTCAGCGCTGTTGATTACGACAGCGATTTACGCGTCTCCTGGACACATGAGATTGAAACCGTTCCGACCTTAATTCACGTTGTTGGAGGCCGAGAGATGGCTCGGACTGTCGGCTGGGAGCGAAGGTCCTGGGAGGTCCTAACTGGGATTGACAACCTCGGAACCAATTTGCCCGATTGGCGGCCCGGTTGCGGGTCAATGTCAGTTGACCCTTCAAGAGCTGATCAATTGGAAGCGAAATTTGGCGACTCGGAAGTCGTTAGTCGCCGTGTCGAGTTTGCTTCTCAAGAAGATGAATTTGAGGCTATGTTCGATAGGGGTTGGTCTGATGGTCTACCGATTATTCCACCAACCGAAGAGCGGGTGCTTCGGATGTTAAAGGGGACCAGTCGCCAAGCAGATGAGGTCGTCGCTATCGTTCCGCCGACACTCGTGGAGTGTAGTGTTGAAAAAGTAGCTATAAATGCCGTTATGGCTGGCTGTAAACCAGAGTATTTACCAGTCGTTCTGGCGGCAGTTGAGGCCGCATGCACGGATCAGTTCAATATGCATGGGCTCTTATGTACGCTCTGGTTCTCTGGTCCCATAATTATTGTGAATGGTCCGATTCGAAACAGAATAGGTATGAACGCTGATAAGAATGCACTAGGCCAAGGAAATCGCGCAAATTCAACGATTGGGCGTGCTCTTCAACTTGTCATTCGAAACGTTGGTGGAGGCAAGCCTGGAATTGGTGGCATAGACCGGTCTGCTCTAGGTGCGCCTTCGAAAATGGGTTGGTGTTTTCCTGAAGACGAGGAGAGCCTGCCTGAGGGATGGGAACCCCTATCAGTCTCACGAGGCTTTAACCTAGGGGAAAATACAGTCACTCTTTTCGCCGGTCACGGACCTAGCGGACTCATTGACCAAATATCGAGAACTCCTGAGTCTTTAATCAGAACAATCGCGAATCAGTTGCACGGAGTGGGGAATCGGAAGCTCCCAAGCGAAGCGATGATGATTATGACTCCAGAACATATGAATGTATTCGCCCGAAGCGGCTGGAAAAAATCAGATTTTTATGAAGCCTTAGACCCCCTTCTTATGATGAACCTAGAAGAAGCAGTTCGAGGTGCGGGTGGCATGTCGGAAGGTATTCCAAATCAACCAGGAGAAGACACAGTGTTTGGGTCGGGTACTGCATCCTTGCGCAAGCTACCTCCTTGGTCTCCAATGATCGTGCGGGCAGGAGGCGGAGCGGGGGGATTCTCGGCTGTTCTTGAGGGTTGGGTCTCGGGGTCAAAAGGTAGCACGCCAATAACTCACCGAATTGAACCGTAACTTGATACTGAAGTGAACAGATTTACTATTTGAGCAAATTAACTGAAGTTCAAATACCGCACTGATATCTGTGGACTCTTGAATGTACTCTGGTATGGTCAAAGCCGTGTTGACTTGGTTCATTGGTGGCTTCCACCTAATTTCTGCTCTGGGCCTTATTGGTTTGGTTTTGCTGCATAGTGGCAAGGGTGGAGGCGTGTCTGACATGTTCGGTGGCGGAGTCAACACCACAGCTGCTGGCTCAACTTTGGCTGAACGCAATTTGAATCGTATAACAGTGGTAGTAGCTGTAACTTTTTGTTTCACTACCCTTGTTTTGGGCTTGTTGTTAGCCTAACTACATATCGGTAATTGCTCAGCTATTAGTGCTGTTTAGGCACAGTTGTAGTTTCATTATTCGTTGAAAAAAATGTGCGGTATTTTCTGGTGTTGAGTCGTTTGGCTTTGCGCCTTCGTGAGGACGTTCGGCGTTGGTGCAAGAATAGGTTTCTGTGGCTAGAGTGAACATTCCTTCCGTTACTGCGGAACGGCGTCGGAGTGGCGGAATTGGCAGACGCGCTAGACTAAGGATCTAGTGCCCGTTACGGGTGTGGGGGTTCAAGTCCCCCCTCCGACACAACAAATACGCGTGTCCAGAGCAGCTTATTTACTCTCCCTTCGGGACCCGATACTCCTGTTCTTGACGGTTGAAGTAAATAGTATTTAATAGTTAGACGCTCTGGTTTGCATGTCGAGAGTGTGACTCTTGCACCGTTAAAGCGCCGTGTGATGGGCGTTGCCGAGCAGTCCTAATGTCGGTGGTTGTTTAAATGCGCCACTTATGTCTCAAATCTGATTTCGTAACTTTTCCGACTGCATTTCTTGGTAGGGCATCAATTATCTCGAGGCGCTCAGGAAGCTTGTAACTAGCTATTTCAAGTGTCCTCAAAAAATTAACGAGCGTAGGTAAGTCTGGAATGCTGTTTTCAATAGGTACAACAAACACTCCAACTCTTTCTCCTAAATCAGGATCAGGAAAAGATACAACGGCACACTCAAGAACATCTTGATGTGAAGCTATTAACGCTTCGATTTCAGCAGCCGAAATATTCATCCCTCCGCGAATAATGATGTCTTTTGCACGATCAACGAACTGAAGGAACCTACTGGAGCCATCAGTATCAGCCCATTGGAAAATGTCCCCGGTTTTATAGTAACCATCGGCATCAAACTCATCACCAGCGGATTGTAGGTACCCGGAGAATACTGTAGGGCCCTTGAACCGCAACTCGCCAGGCCGGCCAGACTCAGAGATTTTCTGTTCGGTTTCAAAGTCAACGAGTCGGATTGAAATGCCTTCTCGGTTTGGTTGAGGAAAAAACCGAGCTCGTTGTTCAGGGTCTGGTACGGACCGCATCGTAGAAAGGAGCGCTGCCCCTTCGTTAGAGCCAAAAACATTCACAATCTCTATGTTGCGATCCTGCCAACTTTTTACCATCCACGGGTCTAGAGGCGCAGAGCCAGAAGAAATTGCTCGGATACTAGATAAGTCGACAGAGTCTAGTAGTTCTTTGTTTCTCAGCAGCATGTTTAGGAGCGGTGGAGGGGCTACTGTATAGGTGATTTCCTCAGTTTCGATTTGAGTCAAAAAAACTGTGAGATCTAAGGGTTGGTGCAGAAATAACGATGCTCCGACGGTCAACCAGGGCATAAGCATTCCCCCGATGCCAGCCATATTGACTACAGGAAATGGACATAAGATGTTATCACTAGGCGAAATGGAGAGTTCGTCTACTTGAACTCGACTCGTAGCCAGCCACATAGCGTGAGTGCGTGGCACTCCTTTTGGCAGACCGGTCGTTCCGGATGTCCAACAGATAGTAGCGACATCTTGTGGCGAACCTTGATGATACACCTTGCTGTCTGATGGTTCCGGAGTCAGATAGAGATTCGTTTCATCCTCGTCTCCTCCGAACGTGGCGAGTTTGACATTTTCGAATTCCGCAAGGAGTGCTTCAACTGTCTCGATTTGGTCGGTTCGATCGGCCCGGTTAGCAGTAACGAACAGCTGAATTTGCGCAGATGACAACCCAGACCGTAACTCATGATTTCGATGCTGGATTGGGAAAGGAACCGCAACAGCACCAACTCTGATGCACGCAAGGATAGTGAAAACGAGTTCACAAACATTCGGAAGCTGAATGCCAACGGCACTACCTGCCCGAATACCACGAGTATGAAGTTGAGCAGCTAATGATTGAACAATCGAATTAACTTCGATCCATGTCCAGCGCTCACTCTTTCCCTCAAAAAAATCGGAACGATTAGGGGCATCCGCTATAGCAACTTGGTTTTGCTGCTTTAGAGCGGCGCTTCGTAGTAGACCATCAATAGTGTTCGTGTAGTCCGACATATACGTATTCTGGCATCAATACTGTCTTGAGAGTGCCCCGAAGCTGCTCAGTTCTCGAAAATGCTTCCGTGGTTCGAGTTCTAGATCACTCGCCGGACGAATGAAGTCTTCAAACTTCGACGCCGTCGCAGATAATTAGAGGGCCTTCAGAGTTGTCCAGTCTGAAGCTTAAAATATTTTGGTATTCATCAGAGTTTTTCCAGGCCATCGCAGAATCACTATTTGGAAATTCCAGGACTACTGCCACTGGATTCGGGTTTCCCTCTGCGTAGTGCTGCCTGCCTCCTCGAACTAAGTAGCTACCGCCATGATCAGTTACTGTTTTTTCTACAGCTTGTAGATATGGACCCATAGCTTCAGGGTCCGTGATTTTTAGCATTCCTAATACATAAGCCTTAGACATAATGAACTCTTCTCCTTCTCGAAACCAAATCGAAGCCTTAGCTAAATCAACACATTCCCAAAGGAAATTTTAACACACCCGCTCTTGCGTCGTGCAGGCAAGAGCGGGGTGTCAGACCTGTGACAGTCAAGCTATCTGGAGTTTCGTAGATGACCCATAAGAGAAACAAAAATGGGTTATTCACTTCGTTGTGGTTCCTGAGATAGTGCCCGGTAATCCTGCATCGAGCGGACTTAATATTAACTTGGTGGCGTTATGGGGCCAAGATGCATTTACTACACCGAATTCCACAGCAGTAGAGTACAACAACCTAAAATGCTAACAGCTTGCGCCTTGCACGGGGAGAACCACCACCGTCTTTGAGTCTTGCCTGCGAACTGCCACACTGCCTGCGCCCCAAACTTTCTTGCGCATGTTCTCGTGCTTGGACAACGAGCGTGACCAGGATGGGTTTAGGCGTGGCAATCTAAGCATGGGCGTAGCATGAACATCTGAACCAATCGGTGGGGTAGTAGCTAGTAGCTACACAAGTATTTCGGCTATGTTCTAGTTATCCCTGCCGGATTGAGAATGCGCGATACTATTTTGTAGCTTCCTGAAATTCAGGGGGCCATCAAGAGAAAAGGAAAAATTATGCTTGGCGAGAAAATTGGCTCTATTTCAGGGCCTACTTCGATGAAAGCTCTTCCAGCCGTAAACGGGAAACCAAGTTTTGAAACGGTTGCGTCCGGTTTGTCTGGAACTATGGCTGGCGCTGACGTGCAGAGCTTCGCAACCTACTCGGCAACGATGAGAAATGATGGCTCTTTCCAAGGAATCTGCCCAGACGCCGGTGTACTAATGACCGCAGACGGAGTGGCCACATTTAGCGCCACTGGTATCGGTTCACCGACAGAAGATGGTGGGTTTGTATTTAAGGGGGTTGCGTATTTCGATGCCACCGCCCCTTCACTTTCATCCTTAAATGGTGTCGCCTGTGTCTATGACTGGATTGTTGATGCTGATGGCGTTGCCACCTGGGATCTTTGGGAATGGAAATAGCTACATCTCAGGGCGCTGAGGTTACTAATACAAACTGATACGAGGTGCTTACCCTACGTGGCTAATCTCGGCATCTGTTTTCGAGGGTTACATCTCAATCCATGCGTGGCTGCTTAACTTTACTAACGAAGCAGCCATGCATGGATTTCTAACGCTAGGTGTTCAGGCAGAACTAATATCTGCTTATGAAATAAAGACGGCACTATGATGGTGAGGCTCCACCTTGTTGGCTAGTCAGTGTTGGTTCCGATATTTATGTTGCACGGCAATGAGATAGTACGGAGTCCATTTGATCAGCAGTATGCAAATGTTTGCGGCGAGGTACTAATTCTTGTCAGTATTCACTGCCTTGATAGACTACAGAAGCGTCGAAGTTGGGGTTGGCGGTAGATATAGAAAGACCCCAGTGGCTCAACACCCTCGAGTCTTCTCGAACCGCTGTGATTACTACCCTTTTTTTCTTTCTCACAGTCAACAACCATTAGCCAAGGGCAGATATGGTTTGCTTGACGTACTGACCAACAGCTGAATTCTGCGACAACAAATGCGTCTGCGGTAGATGATGCTGTTGAGGAAAAAAATGAGTCTTAGTTTCTAGGTTCTGGCTAGAACGACAAAAGGACCTCCCCGAAGGGATGCCCGTTGTTGAATCGTTAGTTGTCTAATGATTACAACAGTCTTTTTAGTTACTTGTTGGCCGGTAACTGCAGCTGCAGTTGCGCAGATAGAGGCCACCTGGGTGTCGCTCAATGGTGAGAATATTTACTGCTCCCAAAGGTGTTGAACCGCCCATGACCTGAACGGTCGCCATGGCAGAGAGCGATTATCTAGCTCTTTGCTGCTAACTGAGTTGCCCGCAAGTTTGCTTGCGGTACGACGTATCCCTAAATCAGATGAGGGCATCGCGTCATTGTGTTGAAGCACTCTCATTGCTGCCATATGGGCAGTCCAAGGACCTATACCTGGGAGGGCGGACCAGCGGGAGACAACTTCCTCGATGGCACCGTTAAGTCTTAGATCGAGGCTACCGTTGGCTACCGCTTTGGCGAAGTGTTCTAAGGTCGTCGCCCGTTTGTCAGTCAAACCTAATCCTTTGAGATTGGCTTTAGCTAGCGTGGCGGCGTTTGGGAAGACTCGATCAAGGGCGCCGCCGACAGATAGCTGGTCTCCAAGTTTCTGAGCGATTCTGCCCGTGATAGTTGTCGCCGCCGCTACTGAAATTTGTTGTCCAATGATTATTCGAACTGATGTTTCGAAAGGGTCCCAGCAACGAGGAACACGTAACCAAGGATGTTGCGCAACTGATGCGCCAACAAGATGATCATTTAATAGGTGCGCCACTATTGGAGTAGGGTCTTCATCGATAGCCAGAAGGGTTCGTAAACGTTCGATATCATCAATTAGGTTGTCGTAACTTACTGAATGGACTTGCACGGCAAGATGCTGCTCGTCATGGGCATCGCTTACTTCGATAATTCGTGCATTTCCTTGATGGCTTACTACCCTGCGATATGAACCGCTATTTGTAACTTCTTCGATGCCTGGTGTTACGCGGGATCGTAGATGCTGTAACAGTTGCTTGAACGAATAAGGCCGAACATATTTGAGTAATAGTTTGATTG
>TARA_B110000438_G_scaffold121890_1_pt1 | contig 23857 bp, 25 predicted proteins | sample TARA_B110000438 | Tara Oceans TARA_B110000438 (sample SAMEA4398413) | marine metagenome | biome: Polar Biome; feature: [MES] marine water layer (ENVO:01000295) within the mesopelagic zone...; material: water (ENVO:00002006), including particulate matter (ENVO:01000060) such... | reverse complement strand
TTAAGGAATAATTTTTGAATAATGTTTTAATTGATGGTCTTTATTTGTCAGGTATTGGACTTTTAGTAGTATTCACAGTTTTGATTCTATTAATGGTTTCAATAAAAATTATTACGCTGTTTGAAAATAATAATATTATTGATCTTCCAAATATTAGTACTAATAAAGAAAATCAAAATAAGAAAAATAGTTTAAATGATATAGCTGCAGCTGTAGCAGTAGCTATATATCAAAAATCTAAATCCCAAATCAAAAAAAATATTGTAGAAGAATATAATAATGATTCTTCTTGGATAATAGTAAATAGGTCTAGAATCCTTACTAGAAAAAATAGAAAGGTATGAGTTTGACAAAAATATATAATTTTCAAATTAATAATGAAAACTTTTTAGTAGAAATTATTAGTGAAAATGAAGAATATTTCACAGTAGATGTTAATGGTGAAATCATTGAAGTAAGAAAAGATGAAAAAAAGAATGAAATTCCTTTCAAAAAAAATATTGAACAAATAAATTCATCTGATTTAAGCAATAATACTAATCAATCTATGCCTGAAAGAAAATCTCAAAAAAATAATTCTGGTCAAATAAAAGCTTTGATGCCAGGTAAGATATTAAAAATTTTAGTTAATAGAGGAGATTCAGTTTCTATTGGAACTCCGTTGATAGTTTTAGAGTCTATGAAAATGGAAAATACTATTTCTTCTGATAAAAATGGTAAAGTAATTGACGTACATATAAAAGTTGATGATAGTGTGCATTATGATGAACTAATGATTGAAATTAACTAAATAGATCTAATGAAAGTAATTTTATGATTGAATATATAGAACCATTATTTGAAGGAATTAAGGACCTTTTAAATAATCCTGGAATAGTAATAATGTGGATTATAGCTGGCTTGCTGTATTATTTTGGTATTTATAAAAAGAAAGAACCATTACTGCTAGTCCCAATTTCTACAGGAATATTATTGGCTAATTTACCAATGGGAGAACTTATAAGAATTGGTGGTAATGGAGAACCAGATGGATTCCTAAGAATTTTTCAAAATATAGGTATGGCAAATGATGTATTGCCACTGTTGATTTTTCTTGGTATGGGAGCTCTAACTGATTTTGAACCAGTTCTTTCTAATCCTAAAACTCTTCTTTTAGGAGCTGCCGCTCAAGTTGGAGTATTCGCAGCATTATTAGGTGCTTTGTTAATTAGTATGACTCCTTTTTTTGATTTTGGATTGTTAGAAGCTTCTTCAATTGGAATAATAGGTGGAGCTGACGGACCTACTACAATTTTTATATCTACTCGAATGAGAGAAATAGGTCAGAGTATATCTACATATCAAATGAGTGATATAGTTGGTGCAACTGCTGTTGCTGCATATTCATATATGGCTTTAGTTCCAATAATACAGCCTCCAATAATAAGATTTTTTACTTCACAAAGTGAAAGAAGAATAAGAATGGATTATTCTTCAAAAAAGATTTCAAAAAAAACTAAAATTATTTTTCCTATTATAACTATAATAATAATAAGTATTTTAGTTCCTGCTGCTTCTCCATTAATATCAATTATGATGTTTGGTAATTTATTACGTGAATCTGGAGTTGTAGATAGACTAGCTAAAACTGCTCAAAATGAACTTATGAATATTGTTATAATTCTTTTAGGATTATCAGTTGGTGCAACAATGCCTGCAAGTGTATTTTTAAAAATCGAGACAATTTTCATTTTTATTTTAGGGTTAATATCTTTTATATTTGCGACTATTTCAGGAATCCTTTTAGCAAAATTAATGAATGTTTTTCTCAAAAAACCTATTAATCCTATGATTGGGGCAGCAGGGGTATCTGCAGTACCAATGGCTGCAAGAGTAGTGCAAAATGAAGCAGCGAAAGAAGATCCTACCAATTTTTTACTTATGCATGCAATGGGTCCTAATGTAGCAGGAGTTATTGGAACTGCAACTGTAGCAGGAGTCCTTTTAGCAATAGTTCCTCAATTAGTAGGTTGATATTTTTATGGAACTTTCAATTTTTATGTACATTTTATTGGTAATTATTTGTTTATTCATAGGTTTTTTTGGTGGTTTATTGGGTATTGCATTGGGAGCTGTACGGCTTCCTGTTATGATTTTTTTAGGAATTGAACCTATTATTGCTGCTTCAACAAATCTTTTAGCTGTTATATTTGGCTCATTTGCAGGATTGATTCCTGCAATTAAGCAAAAAAGAGTTCCTATAAAATCTTCTGTAAATATAGCTTTTCCTTCAATGATAGCTGCTTTTTTAGGAGGATATTATGCAGTTAAGATACCAGAAATATTTCTTATTATTATAATTAGTTTTTGTTTGATACTTTCTGGATTAGTTATGGTTTTTTATAAATTTGAAATTAAGGAAGTACAAGATGATAATAAAAGTAGAATTAAGCAATTTTTTGTAAGTATAATTATTTCTTATTTTGGAGGTATTGTTGGTTTAGCTCTAGGAGTTCTTAGAGTTCCAGCTTTTGTTTACTTTTTAAAAATGAACATTAAAACTGCGGGTGGAATTAATCTTTTTTTATCAGTTTTAGTAGGTATTTCAGCTTATTTGGGACATTCTTTTTCAGGTAAATTCGACTATATGTTATTTAGTTCTGTTGTTTTTCCTACTATTATTGGAATGTATTTTGGGTCTAAATTTGTAAGAATTGCGAATCAAGATCAAATGAGAAGATTACTGGGTATAACTTTATTGTTTTTATCTGTTTTTATTTTGTTACGATTTCTATAGATGAGTTATAAAACTCATCTATAGAAATAAAATAAAAATTATTTTTTAGTTTCCCAGAAAATTTCTCCAATTTCTTCAATTGCAGATTTGAATTCCTTTGCTTTATCTAAATCTACATTTACCTTAACGTAGGAACCAAGTTTACAAGCATTCCAAACTTTTTCATGTAGATCAGGGTATTTTGCTAGATGTTCAGGTTTAAAGTAATCCGTCCAAATAACTAAAATATCATCTTTTGCTTTTTTAGCATGCTCTTCTTTTGCTGCAACATATCTAATTAAAGAATTTGCTACTGAAACTCCAGAAGGAGGAATTTCAATTTCCAACATTAATTCAGTCATTCTTACTACTGTTTGAGCAGCTTGAATAGCATCATGAGGATCGTATATTCCACATGGTATGTCACAATGGCAAGACGCTTCTGTTACAGGTAAAATTTTATCTAATAATTTAGCTAACATTTTTTCTCCTTGTTATTTTTTTTTCTAAACTTATAAAATATATAATATGCTAAATTTTAAAAAATTAATGTCAACTTTTGTTAATAATTCTTTTAATATAATTTATTTTAAAAAAAAATATATTAAAATTCAAATTTCAGGCAAAAGTATGGAACCAAATTTTCAAGAAGGAGAAACTTACATATTAAGAAAAACCAAAAGCATTAATTTATTTGAAAGATTTGATCCTATTATTTTCTTTTGTAATATCCATAATAAATTGCATTTAAAAAGACTCTTAGCTTTTCCTGATGAAAATCTCACGGTTAAAAATGGAAAGATATATATAGATAATAATTTTATTGATTCATTTAAGTTAGGTACAATAAATTTTAATATTATAGTTTCTAAAAATTCATTCTTTACTTTTTCTGATAATTTTAAAACTAATGCCAAGAATTGTGACTCTTTATCTATAGGACCTATAAAAAATAGTCAAATTGCAGGAAAAATCTTTAGTTAGAATTGATTTTCAACTAAAGTTATACCTGATATAGCAGCACTTTCTAATGTGTTAGGTAGATCAGTCATTGTCCAATCTCCCACAAAATGTATATTTTCATGTACATTTAATTTTATTTTTTTTAAATTTTGAGTTGCTTTTGGGGATCTTATTACTTTACTTTTTATTGTTTTTATTTTTTCATTAATTTTCAACTCTTTTCTTAATTTTTTTTCAAAATCACTTGTTAAGTTTTTATTTTTAACTTTTAATAAATGATCAGTATCACTTAATGAAATTACTATTTTTTGAATGTTTTTATCTTTTAAGTTTTTAGAAAAAACCCACTGTAGATCTGAATTTGTAAATGCAATAAAATCTTCTGTCATAATTTTATTATCAAACCAGTAGTAAATATTAATTATTGATGACTGAGTATACTTAAATGTTGTTATTTTCTGATTAGTAAGTCTTAATGCATTATTTAGATTTGTGGCTACGATTAAGTTGTTAGATTCATATGTATGTTTTTTACCTTTTAATAAAATCTTATTATCTACAATTTTTATTTCATTTATGTTTTCACCTAAAAAAATTTTAGAATTAAATTTTTTTAGAAACTCACTAAATTCTTTTTCTAAAACTTTTGTAAAAGGTTCTTTAAAATAGCAAATAGAAATTTTTTGCTTTGGTTTGAAAATCATATATTCAAATAAATTATTGAAATGAAAAAATGATATTTTTTCTAATTCTTGATTAAATGCAGGTTTGCAAATTATACTCCAAAATTTTGTAATAGTTTCATTATTTTGTTTATTTTTGTATAGCCAATTTAAGGCATTGATATCTTTGTTTTTTTCATTTAAGTAACGTAATTTTATGAGTGCGTAAATTACTTTGAATCTATTTTTTAAACTCAAGTTTTTATAACCTAATATTGCAAATAATATAGAAAAAGGAAAATATGGAAAATTAGATTTTATATAATATTTTTTTTCGTTATCAATAATTGGGATGTACAAATTTTTGTTAATTTTAATTTTCCCCATAACATTTAATTTTTTCAGAATATTAATAAAATTTTTATATGTTCCTAAAAAAATATGTTGACCTATATCCATTACTCCATATTTACTATTAATTGAACCAGCTCTTCCTCCTATGTTTGTTTTTGATTCAAAAATTTCTACTTTGTAACCTTTTTCAATTAATGAAATAGCTGTAGTAATACCTGCAATTCCGGCTCCTATTATCGATACTTTTTTATTTTTTATCATGACTTATAAAAATAAGTTTTAATAATTGACATAAAAATTATCCAGAGTTTTTCAATTTTATTAGTTTTTGGCTTGTTTTTTAAAATTTTAAAACCACCTTTTTCTATTTTACTTAATATTTTTTCGCCAGAAATTAAAAATATTTGAATAATTATTTTATCTTTTTTACTTAATAAACTTGTTAATTTTTTCCCTTTTTGATATAAATTTCTATTAAGATTAACCATCTCATTAATGATTTTTTCTAGACTTTTTTTTGATTCACCATCAAAGCTATAGTTTTCATTAAAAATGTCATCATTTAAACCATATGATTTTATTAAATCTTGTGGGATATAACATCTATTTATTTTTTTATCTTTTATTAAATCTTGTAGAAAATTTGTTATTTGTAATCCTGAACAAATATTATTTGATAATGAGATAATTTTTTTATTTTTATATCCCATTGTATTTAATACCAGTTCACCCACTGGATTTGCAGAATACGAACAATAATTTAATAAATCAGTAAATGAGTCATATTTTTTTATTTTTTGATCCATTATGTTTGCTTGAATAATTCTATTAAATGTTTCAAATTTTAAATTATGTTTTTCAATTGTTTTTTGTAGAGCTATAAATACAGGTAAAGAAGCTTTTTTTTCATAAGCCTTTTTCAATTCAACTTCCCAAATTTTTAATTCTTTCAGTCTATCGCCTTTTGAATCATCTCCTATATAATCAGCACCTCTCGAAAACGCATACATTGCTGCATAGTCATCCATTAAAGATTTTCTTATGAAAAATAATAATATAGGGAAATTTTCATAATTTTTATTTATTATTTTGTAACATATTTCTATTGAACTCTTTAGAGAATTTTTTATTGAATTATTTTTTTGAAATAAAAGTTTATGCATACTAATTTAATTTTGACAATTTTAAAATTAAATTAGTATATCTAATTTTAGATAATATTTTTTTTGAAATAATTTTATAGAAAATTATGGAATAAATATAATTTATAAATTTTTCATAATTTTTTTCATTATTGTATATCGGTGTTTTTTTGTGTAATAATCTTATAAATGCGTAATTATCTGTTAAATTTAAATCTGAAATAATTTCTAACAATTTTGCTGAATTATTATCGATAAAATTTACTTTTATATTTTCGCGAAACCATTTTATTGCATTCTTTCTTTTTTGTATATTTTTACTATATTTTAATTGAATTCCTGAACCTATATAATGTTCCAATCCATATCTTTCTAATATGTTAGATATATTCAAATTTAAATTTCTAGAACTTTCTATCCATTTATCTTCTCTAGGTGTACTCCATGTTACTGGTTTAGAGTTAAATAAAATTGATTCCTTCCCAATTACAATTATGTTGTTATTTGTTTTAATTGATGTAGGAATTGCAAAATCAATGGATATTATATTTTTGGGTTTTTTTTCAATAATGATTTTTTTTAGTTCTTCAAAATCCTCTTTAACTTTCAAATAATAGAAAATAATTTCTTTATTATTCTTAAATTTACCAAAACTTTTATTTAATATAATTATGTTCATTTAATTAACTCTATTCATCAAAAAATAATTTATTTTTTTGAAAATATTTTTATGAGTCTTCTTTACATCTAAAGTTTCTATAGTAGTATCACATTCTTTATAAATAAGATTTAATTTGTTATCGCAAATTTTTTTTATATTGTATTTTTCCATGTAAGTTATGATTTTATCTTTGTGATTTTCGCTTATTATTTCAGAATTGAAAATTTCTTTAATATTTTTTTTATCTTCATTATTTGAATCTTCAATAAGTTTTAGTATAGGTAATGATTTTTTCTTTTTAATAATATCGTTTCCTACTGGCTTCCCAAGATTATGATCTCCCCATATACCTAGATAATCGTCTTTTATTTGAAACATATGTCCAAACATTTTTCCTATTTTGGAAAAGTTAATTAAATTTGTTTTTGTTGTATTTTCAATTTTTGAACCAATAATAGCTGAAGTTTCTATTAGAGCGCCAGTTTTTTTTTCAATCATACTTGTGTAATTATCTACAGAAATATTAAAATCTGACTCAAATGAGATGTCTAAATATTGACCTTCAATTACTGACAAACATGTTTTATTTATTAATTTCCTTAGAAAAACTTTTTTATTGTCATATTTTTTTTCAATTAAATCTAGAGATTTACTTGCAAGTGCATGCATAGATGAACCTGATATAATTCCTGTTGGTTCGCCCCAAATTTTCCAAACTGTTTTTCTATTTCTTCTAGTTTCATCTTTATCTTCAATGTCATCGTGAATAAGCGAGAAATTATGAAAAAGTTCAATTGACATAGCTAATGGTAAAATGTTTTCATTTTTACCACCTAATGACTCATTAATTAGCATCATTAAAGATGGCCTAAATGATTTACCTGAAACATTTGATTCTTTTCCATTCTCATCAATCCAACCTAAGAAGTATTTATGACTTTCATATAATTCGTTATTTAGATTTTTGTAAAAATATTTTGTATAAGCATTAAGCTTTTTTTGATATGTTTCGAAAATTTTTGGTAATTCTGCTTTTATCATTAAGAAAAAAAAGTTTGTAGTTGTGATTTTAAATTATATATCTCAATTCACATATATAACAATAGTACTAAATCATAGAATGAACTTAATATTATCTTATAAATAAGTTATAAGATAATATTAAGTTATCTTTATATATTATCTTCATAATATGATATAATATTAATTACACAAGTAAGGATAATATTATTAGTTTCTCGAGGGAAGAACCAGTTTACGGAATTGGAATTGTTTCCAAAATGGTTGGCTTACATCAGCAAACATTAAGAAATTATGAAAGATGGAATTTAATAGTTCCTTATCGCTCACCTGGTGGGACTAGGTACTATTCAGTAATAGATATAGAAAAAATTGAAAAAGTTAAAGACTGGATAGAAAAGTTTGGAATAAATAGAGCAGGTATAGAAATAATAACAGAATTAATGAAAGAAATTTTAGATTTGGAAAGTAAGATTAATTTTTTAGAATCTGAATTATTAAGATATAAAAGTAGAGGATCTTTACGAGAATTACCTGAAAGAAATAAGAGGTATATATGATTACATCAGAAATATGGCTTCAAGGGACAATGGATGATAACTTAAATGAAGCTTATCAAGTAGGAAAACATTACGTTGATCAAGTTTATAAAAGTCATTATTATACTTTAGATCATTTAATGTTAGCTCTTTTAGACAATAAAAGAGCAGTAGAAGTCTTATTAACTGCTTTAGATGCTTCAGAAGAAAGAAAAAAGAAATTTTTAGTTTCATATAAATCTAAAATTAGTCAAAAATTAAAATCTATGGGTAAATATGAATCTTTAGACTTTGTTCCTGATTTTATGAAACCAGTTTATGATTTTGCTTTAAAACAAGCAGAATACAATCATATGCAAGAAATTTCTGTGGACTTAGTATTGATGGGAATTATCCAAGTAGTAAAGAATTATCCTTACGAAATGCCATTTGAAACTCAAAAACTTATCGTTGGTTCAAGGTTAACTGTAGGTAATTTGACTACGGCTATTAATGTAGTAAATTCTCATAAAACTAATTTTAATAATCCTGATAAATCTTCAGAACAAGATAGAAAAGTTAATAAAAATATCAAAGATGAAATTGAATCAAGTTCAAAAAATAGATATGAAAACCTTGAAAAATTTTCCATAGACCTGACTGAATTAGCTAAAGAGAATCTTATAGATCCAATTATAGGAAGAGAATCTGAAATAAAAAGGGTTCAACAAATTCTTTCTAGAAGAACTAAAAATAATCCTGTTGTTATTGGTGATGCAGGTGTTGGAAAAACTGCTATTGCTGAAGGTTTAGCTTTAAATATTGTAGGTGGAAATGTTCCTGAATCTATGAAAAACAAAAGATTACTATCACTTCAATTAGGCCAATTATTGGCTGGTTCAGGAGTTAGAGGAGAATTTGAAGAAAGATTGCAGGCTATTTTAAAAGAAATGGAAGATGCCAAAGGTGAAATTATTCTTTTTATAGATGAGATACATACTGTAGTAGGTGCTGGATCAGGAGGAGGAGCATTAGATGCTTCAAATATGATGAAACCTGCACTAGCTAGAGGTAAATTACAGACAATTGGTGCTACAACACCAGAAGAATATAGAAAGTATATAGAATCGGATCAAGCTTTAGAAAGGAGATTTTCTCCAGTTATTATAAAAGAACCTAATATTAATGATTCTATTAGTATGCTTGAAGGGTTAAGATCTAAATATGAAAACCATCATGGTTTAAAAATTTCAGATAATGCAATCAAATCTTCAGTAATTCTTTCAGATAGATATATGAAAAATAGATTCTTGCCTGATAAGGCGATAGACCTTATGGATGAAGCGTTATCAAGGGCAAATATAGATAATCCAGTAATTCCGAGTCAAATTTTAGAATATGATCAAGAAATAGAAAAATATCAAGAAGAAGAAGATTTTCTTTTTTCTCAAAATAATGATATCGAAGCTGATGCAATAAGAGAAAAAAGAATAATGCTATTGGAAAAAAGAAAAAAAGAATTTGAAAAATGGAAATTTAATAATGAACTTATTGAAATAGTAGAACCTGAACATATTGCAAAAATTGTGGCTGACAAAACTGGTATTCCTGTTGATAATCTTGTTGAAAAAGAAGCAAATAAGCTATTAAAACTAGAAAAAAGGCTACATGAAAGAATTATAGGTCAGTCTCAAGCAGTAGAAAGTATAGCCAATGCTATAAGAAGAAGCAGAGCCGGATTACAGGATCCAACTAAACCTATTGGGTCATTTATTTTTTTAGGGCCAACTGGAGTAGGAAAAACTGAATTAGCAAAATCTTTAGCTGAATTTTTATTTGATAATGAAAATAATATGATAAGAGTTGATATGTCTGAATATAAAGAAAGTTATTCTATGGCAAGATTAATAGGAGCTCCTCCTGGTTATGTTGGTTATGATGATGCAGGTCAATTAACTGAAGCAGTAAGAAGAAACCCTTATAGTGTAATTTTATTAGATGAAGTTGAAAAAGCACACCAAGATATTTTTAATATCTTACTTCAAGTTTTGGATGATGGTAGATTAACTGATGGTCAAGGTAGAACTATAGATTTTACTAACACTGTAATCATAATGACCTCTAATTTAGGGAGTAATATAGTTGGAAAAGAAGCTTTAGGTTTTGTAAAAAAATCTGAAGATTCTTCAAATGAAATAAAAAATGAAGTTCAAGGTTCTTTAAAAGCATATTTTAGACCAGAATTTTTAAATAGAATTGATGAAATCATTATTTTTGATTCTTTGACAAAAGAAGATTTACTTAAAATAGTTGATAAAGTTTTTGATGAACTAACAATAAAATTACTTAAAATGAAAATCAACTTACAAGCTGGAAAAAAAGTTAAGGAATGGATTACAAATCGAGGTTTTGATAAGTTTTATGGTGCAAGACCTTTAAAAAGATTATTGCAAAAAGAAGTTGAAAATAAAATATCTAAAATGATCATATCTAAAGAAGTTAAAGAGGGTAATACTTTATCGCTTAGACTTAAAGATGATGAAATAATAGTAATAAAGAAAAATAATAATTAATGTGAATGAAAAGTTAAAAAAAAATATTACGATAATAATCTTAGCTGCTGGCCAATCTAAAAGATTTAAAAAAGATAAAATTTTTTTTGATATTAATGGAATATCTGTAGCTGAGAATACTCTTCAAACTATAAGTAAATTAGAATTTATAGATTCAGTTATTGTTGTTTGTTCAGAAACGAATAAATCTAAATTTGATGATTTGTTAAGTAAAAATTTTTTTACTAATAAAAACATATATACAACTATTGGTTCAAATACGAGAGGTGGCTCTCTAATTCAAGGTTTAAAATTTTCAAAACAATTGAAGACAAAATTTGATTGTATAATAGTTCAAGATGTAGCAAGACCATTTACTTCAAAAGATATGTATCTTAAGGGCTTAGAAGCTTTAAAGAAAAATGATGCAGTTGTATTTGGACTTCAACCTACTGATACTGTAAAAATGGTTGATAAAAATAATTTTGTTGTAAAAACTTTAGATCGTAATACTTTGATGAATATACAAACTCCTCAATTTTTTCAAGCTGAACTACTGTATAAAAATATTGATTTTAATGTAAATCAATATCCAAATTTAGTTGATATTACTGATGATTCTTCATTTTTAGATCCATCTTTTTATAAAATTAAAGTTTTAAAAGGGGATGAAAAAAACATTAAAATTACTACTCTGAATGATGTTAAAAGTGATCAAACTATTTTTTATGGTACGGGTTTTGATTTACATAAATTAGTCCCTTCAAAAAGTTTAAGAATAGGAGGAATTGATATTGATTATCCTTATAAATTACAAGGTCATTCTGATGGAGATGTATTGATTCATTCAATAATCGACTCAATTTTAGGAGGTTGTAATTTAGGTGATATAGGAACATATTATCCCTCTGAAAATAAATCGATTAAAAATATAGACTCAACAAAAATGTTAAAAGAAATTTCTGCTTTATGTAATGAAAAAGGTTTTGAAATAATTTATATTGATAACACAATTATTGCGCAAAAACCTAAAATGCTAAATTACGTAAATGATATGAAAATAAAAATTAGTAATATATTAAAAATTGATTTTAAAAATATAAATATTAAAAGTACTACTACGGATAAAATAGGTATAATTGGTACGGAAAAAGCAATTGCTTCTCAATCTATTACAACTATAAAGAAGATACAATAATTTTATGATTTTATATAATACACTTACTCGAAATAAAGAAGAAATAAATCAAAAAAAAATTAGTATGTATGTTTGTGGGGTAACTGTTTATGATAGACCGCATCTTGGACATGCATTATCTACAGTAACTTTTGATGTTCTTCACAGATATCTTGAATATAAAGGCTTTCAAGTAAAACGTGTTCAAAATTTTACAGATGTTGATGACAAGATAATAAATAAATCTAAAGAACTTAAAATTTCTGCTAAAGATGTAGCAGAAAAATATATTAAATCGTTTTTTGAAGATATGGATGCTCTTGGAGTAAGAAGAGCTGATGTTCACCCAAGAGCAACTGAAGATATGAATGAAATTATAGAGTTAATTGAGAATTTAATTGATAAAAAAGCCGCCTATGTTTCTAATGGTAATGTTTATTTTGATGTTTCTTTTGCTTCAGATTATGGAAAACTTTCAAGAAGAACTTTAAACGAAGAGCTAGATGGAACAAGAATAGATAATGATCCAGATAAATTAAAGCCCGCAGATTTTGCGTTATGGAAAAGAGTTTCTGAAAATGAACCTCATTGGAAAAGTCCTTGGGGAATAGGTAGGCCTGGATGGCATATAGAGTGCTCAGCAATGGTTAGAAAACACCTAGGAGATAGAATTGATATTCATGGTGGAGGGTTAGATTTAATTTTTCCTCATCATGAAAATGAAATTGTTCAAAGTGAATCTGCCACTGAAGTTAAACCTTTTGCAAAAATATGGGTACATAATGGGTTATTGAAGAGATCTGGAGATGAAAAAATGAGTAAATCATTAGGTAATTCATTTGATGTTAGAGACGCTTTAAATTTATATTCAGGTAATTCAATAAGACTATGGATTTTACAAAGCCACTATAGGCAACCAAGTACATTAGATGACAATTCTTTGAAAATTGCTCAAAAATCTTTTCAAAGAATTGAAAGAGCTTTATCTTTAAATGGTAAAACAGGATTTGATCTAAATAACTTTTTAGATAGATTTGAAAATGCAATGAATGATGATTTAGGGACTCCATCAGCTATAGCAACAATTTTTGATTTGGTACATGAAATAAATAAATCTTACAAGGAAAAAGAAGGTGTTTCAGAAGGTATAGACTTATTGAAAAAACTATTAATTATTTTAGGATTTAACATTAGTGAAAATAAACTTGAAGATGATGAAATTATGTTGTTAATTAATAAAAGAAATATTTTACGATTAGAAAAAAATTATAAAGAAGCTGATATGATCAGAGACGAATTATTAATGAAACGAATTGAAATTCTTGATTCTAAAGATGGGACTTCATATAGAAATATTTAGAATCTTACATTTAAAATAGCTATTCCCACAAATACTATAATTAAAACTATAGTTAATCTAAATAAAATTTGTTCAATACCTCTTCTTGATCTATAAGATCCATCAGATTGACCAAATAAGCCTGCACTACTTCCTCTAGTTTGAAGTAGAATAAGTATGACAATAATTATCGCGAAAACCATCATTAATATTGAGAAAAGTAAGTCCAATTTTTTTTCTTTCTTTTTATTTTTTTGATTCTAAAATCTTAATTATTATTTCTTCTGAAATCACAGGATCAGCTTGTCCTTTTGTTTCCCTCATAACTTGTCCAAGAAGGAATTTCTTTGATTGTTCTTTTCCTGCTCTAAAGTCTTCAACAGCTTTAGGGTTATTTTCAATTATATTATTAATTTTCTCTTCTAGTTCATCACTATTTGATATTATTGCTAAATTTTTATTGAAAATTATTTTCTTTGAAGTATTACCTGTAAGCCACATTTCTTCAAAAACAGTTTTTAATATTTTATTATTAATTTTATTTTCTTTATAACTGATAACCAAATCAACTAAATCTTCACAGGTAAATTTTATGTCAGAGATCTTCATGTTTGAATCCATATTCAACAATCTATTGAATTCTCCATTCATTAAATTAGCAACATATTTAATAGTTTCATTGTTTTTATAAATTTCAGGCAAATTATATATTGTATTTTCAAAAAAATCTGAGAAATGTATTTCATTGCACAGTAAATTTGCATCATACGTACTTAGACCATATTCATTTAAATATTTTTTCTTTCTTTTTTCTGGTAAAACAGGAATTTGATTTTTTATTTTTTGAATCCATTTATTTTCAATCCTAATAGGAGGTATATCAGGTTCTGGGAAATATCTGTAATCATTTGATTCTTCTTTTGTTCTTTGAGGTATTGTAATAGACTTTTCTTCTGACCATCCTCTGGTTTCTTGAATGATTTTTTCTTTTGTTTCTATGCTTTTTATTTGTCTTTTAATTTCATAATTTACTGCACTCGCAACTGCTGAAATTCTATTCATATTCTTTATTTCAACTTTTGTTCCTAGTATATTAGAACCTTTTTCTCTAATGCTAATATTAGCATCACATCTAAAAGACCCTTCTTCCATATTTGCAGATCCTACACCAATATATCGAATTATTTGTTGCAACTTTTCTATATATTCAATTACTTCTTCAGAAGAACTTAGGTCAGGTTCAGTAACAATTTCCATTAAAGGAGTACCTGATCTATTTATATCTAAAAGACTGTAATTAGAGTCACTATTATTTATATGTGTTAATTTTGCAACATCCTCTTCCATGTGAACCCTATTGATTCTGATTTTTTTAGAATCAGAAACAGTTAAAAATCCTTCAGTGCAAATAGGTTTATCAAACTGAGATATTTGATATCCCTTCATCAAATCTGGATAAAAATATTGTTTTCTGTCAAATTTGGTAACATTTGATATTCCACAATCTAAAGCTAAGCCTATTTTAATAGCACTTTCAACTGCACTTATATTTACTACAGGTAAAGCTCCAGGCAATCCCATAGAAGTTGGATCAACATAAGTATTTGGTTCTGAATTTTGATATTTTGAATTAGATTGACTAAACATTTTAGAATTTGTGTTTAGTTGAACATGTGTTTCTAATCCTATTACTGCTTCAAACTGCATTTTGATATTAATTGTGAAATTTTAAATTAAGTCTAAGAAAACATTTTATATTAGATATTATAAGAATATAATAATACTTAACAAGTTAATTTATAAATAATAATAATTAAATAAAATTTCAGGAGATAAATAAATGTCAACACCTGACAGTATTTCAAGAGAAACTGATCTTTCAGGAATAGAGTATAAGTGGGGATTTTCTACTGATGTAGAAACTGAATTAGCCCCAAAAGGAATTAATGAATCAATTGTAGAATTGATTTCTAATAAAAAAGGAGAGCCTTCTTGGATGCTTGATTGGAGAATTAGAGCATATAAGCATTGGGAGAAAATCAAAAAAAATCATAAAGAACCAACTTGGGCAAAAGTGAAATATCCTCCAATTGATTATCAAGATATCTATTATTATGCAGCACCAAAATCAATGACTGAATCTCCAAAATCACTAGATGATGTTGATCCTAAAATGCTCGAAACTTTTGAAAAACTTGGTATACCGCTTAATGAAAGAGCAAAACTTGCAGGAGTGGCAGTAGATGCAGTTTTTGATTCAGTTTCAGTAGCAAATACTCTAGATGATCAGTTGAAAGATTTAGGAATAATATTTTGTTCATTTAATGAAGCATTGAAAAAACACCCAGATTTAGTAAAAAAATATATAGGTTCTGTTGTACCTTATTCTGATAATTTTTTTGCAACATTAAATTCAGCAGTTTTTTCTGATGGATCTTTTGCTTACATACCACCAGGAGTTAAATGTCCAATTGAATTGATGACATATTTTAGAATTAATACTGAAGGTTCTGGACAGTTTGAAAGAACATTAATTATTGCAGATGAAGGAGCTTCTGTTTCTTATTTAGAAGGTTGCACTGCTCCATTTAGAAAAACTTCACAATTACATGCTGCTGTCGTGGAATTAGTTGCTTTAGACAACTCTGAAATTAAATATTCAACCGTTCAAAATTGGTTTCCTGGGACTAAAGATGGTGAAGGTGGTGTTTATAACTTTGTTACTAAAAGAGGAAAAGCAAGTAAAAATTCAAAAATTTCTTGGACACAAGTAGAAACAGGTTCAGCAATTACATGGAAATATCCGTCTGTTATACTTCAAGGTGATAATTCTGTAGGAGAATTTTATTCAGTAGCAATGGCTAATAATCATCAACAAGCAGATACTGGAACAAAAATGATACATATAGGAAAAAATACTAAATCTACAGTAGTGGCAAAAGGTATATCAGCTGGAAAAGGTCAAAATACTTATAGAGGACAAATAAAAATAATGCCTTCTGCAGAAGGTGCAATGAATCATACTCAATGTGACTCTCTTCTAATTGGAGATCAATGTGGAGCTCATACTGTTCCATACATAGAAGTAAAAAATTCATCTGCTAGATTAGAGCACGAAGCTTCTACTTCTAAGGTTTCTGAAGATCAGCTTTTTTATTTGATGTCTAGAGGATTATCTGAAGAAGAAGCAAATCATATGATTATTACAGGTTGGAGTAAAGATGTTATTAAAGAACTTCCTTTTGAATTTGCTTTAGAAGCTACTCAGCTCTTAAAAGTTAGTTTAGAAGGCGCAGTGGGTTAATTTAACTAAAAAACTATAACTATTTAGTTACTTATTTCATAAAGGAGAAAAAATTGTTAAAAATAAAAAATCTTAAAGCTAAAGTTGTCGAAAATGACGAATTGATTTTAAAAGGGATTAATTTATCAGTTAATAAAGGTGAAGTTCACGCAATTATGGGTCCTAATGGATCAGGTAAAAGTACATTAGCTAATGTCTTAGCTGGAAGGGCAGATTATAAAATTACTGAAGGAGAAGTAGAATTCGAATCAAAGATTATTAATGATTTGCCTCCAGATGTAAGATCACATTTAGGAATATTTTTGGCATTTCAATATCCATCTGAAATTCCTGGTGTGAGGTCATTTCAAATGTTAAAAGCATCTATTGATGCTAAAAAAGATTATTTTAAAGAAAAAAAACTTTCAGTAAGAGAATTTTCTAAAATATACGATCAAAAAGTTAAAGATATAGGTATGGATATAGATTTAACTAAAAGATCTTTAAATTTTGGGTTTTCAGGTGGTGAAAAGAAAAAAAATGAAATTTTACAATTATCTGTTTTAGAACCCAGTTTGGCTATTTTAGATGAAACTGACTCTGGTTTAGATGTTGATGCATTGAGAGAAGTTTCTGAAGGCGTTAATTCCATGCTCTCAAAAGATAGATCTTTTATAATAGTTACTCATTATCAAAGAATATTAAATTATATAACGCCAGATTTTGTCCATATTCTAGTAGATGGAAAAATCGTTAAATCTGGGAACAAAGAATTAGCCTTAGATATTGAAAATAATGGTTATGAAAAAATAATTTCTGAAGTAAGTAAATAAAATGTCATCAACTAAATCAACTAAATCTTTACATAATTTTAATAATATTTATAAAAATAATATTAATTTAAATGATGATATAAAAAAAATCAAACAAAATGCTTGGGATTTATTTGATAAAAATGGTCTTCCTCCAAGTATTCATACATCAGAACTTTGGAAATATACTAACTTTTATAATCTTAAAAAATTAGATTTTGAGAATGCTTCTAAAATTGATTTTGAGGTAAAAGAAAATTTAAATATTTTAAAAGATGATCAATGGAGTAATATATTTATTATAAACGGTTTTTTTGATGAATCTCAATCTAATTATACAAATCAAATAATAGTCGAAAATTTTTCAAATCTAAATAAATTAAAACATTTAAGTAAAAAAATCGGTTCTATTGCTGATGATTCTGAAAACGAATTTATTTCCCTAAATTCTTCACTAATGCAGGACCCTCTTTTTATTTCAATTGACAATACAAATATTGATAAAAATATAAATATTGTGATGATAACTGTTGATCAAAATTCTAATTTCTGTAACTTTCCTAGAATTTTTGTTGAAGCTAAAGCTAATTCAAATTCTACTATTGTAGAAACATACATAAACCTAGCCTCCAAAGAAAGCCAAAATCTAACTGTACCTGTTATTGAATATTTATTAGAAGATAATTCAAAGATAAATCATAAACATATACAACTTGACTCAGGAAATTCTTATCTTTTTCATTTTGACAGAATTTTACAAAATAGAAATTCTAGTTTTAATTCAACTTCTTTTTCTAACTCAGGGATTCTTTCTAGATATGATATTCACAGTAACCTTAATGGTAGTGATTCTGATTGTAACTTTCATGGTTTATATATAACAGATAAAAACCAACAGCAAGAAAATGAAATTTCAATCACTCATTCAGTTCCTAAATGTTCAAGTGATCAAATGTTTAAGGGTATTTTAGCAGGAGAGTCAAAAGCAGTTTTTAGTGGAAAAGTTCTTGTAAAAAAAGATGCTCAAAAAACAAAGGCATTTCAAAAAGATCTAAACTTTTTACTATCTAAAAAAGCTCAGGTAAATACTAAACCAAGCCTTGAAATTTATGCTGATGATGTTGAATGTAGTCACGGAGCTACTGCTGGTAATATGGATACTAATATGTTGTTTTATTTACAAAGTAGAGGGATTACTGAAGATGAAGCAACATCAATGTTAATAAGAGGTTTTGCTCAAGAAATAATTGAAGAATTTGAGGATGAAATTATTATTTATTATTTAGAAAATATTTTAAATAATAAAATAAAAATATTAGATATAGAAGGAATTATCTAAATCAATGGTTAATGATGAACTAAATGAAATGTATGAAGAAATTGTTATGGATCATTATCATAACCCAAGAAATACAGAACTAATTTCAAAACCAGATTATGAAGTTGAAAAAAATAACCCTTTTTGTGGTGATGAAATTAAAATACAACTATTAATTGATAAAAATAATAAGTCTAAAATTAGTGTAACAGGTAGAGGCTGTGCTATATCACAAGCATCTGGATCTTTAATGGCAGAAACTATAAATTTACTACCTTTTAATGATCTTCAAGAAAATATTGATCTTTTTCGTAAGCTAATAAAAAGCGAGAATTTAACTGAAACTGAATTAGACAAACTAGGAGATGTTTCAGCTTTATCTGGAGTAAGAAAATTTCCAGTAAGAATTAAATGTGCTATGTTATCTTGGGTTGCTTTAGAAGAAATACTTAATGATAAAATCTAAAAAAATATAGTTTTCTTTAATCCTTCCTCAATTCCAATAAATTTTTTAATTCCAGTTATTTCTTTTAATTTTGTATTATCTAAATAAATTTTATCTATTTCACCATCTCTAAAGTCTAAAAATTTAGGAGATTGATTATATTTTAAAAGTTTACTCAAAATCTTGAAAATTTCGATAATTTTAATTTCTATATTACTTGATGCGTTTATCACACATTTAATTTGTTTTTCAGAAATTTTATGTATTATATTCACTAGATCATCTATAAATATATAATCTCTAGATGAAGAACCATTTCCATAAATACTTATTTTTTCATTTTTTTTCATTAGATCTATAAATTTTGGTATAACGTTACTACTTTTTTGACTAGGCCCGTATATATTAGATGGTCTTATTATCGAGTAGTTGATTTTATGGTAATCAAGGATGCTTTTTGTTAATATTTCTCCTTCATTCTTTGATATTCCGTATGTAGAAATAGGTTTTATTTGATGTTTCTCATCTACAGGCAAATATTTAGGATTACCATATATAGCTCCTCCTGATGAAATAAAAATAAAAAAACAATCTTTATTTTTTTTTATTCCATTTAATATATTTTTTGTTCCATCAATATTTATTTTTTTAGTCTCTTGAGGATTTATTATTGATTTAATAACACTAGTTTGTGCTGCACAATGAATAACAATATCAGGTTTAAAATCTGAAAAAATTTCACTAATATTTTTATTATTTATGTCTATATCTATAAATTTAGAATTAGAATGTTTATTAATATCATTATTATTATGAGTACTAGTTGAATAATTATCAATTATAAGTAACTTATTTGTTTGTTTAAGCTGATTGAAAATAGAAAATCCTAAAAACCCTAAGCCACCTGTAATAATAATTTTTTTATTTTTTAACATAATTATGTTTTATGAGTACGATACTACATCATCAATAGAATATCTTTTAGAAATTAATTTTGAGTGTTCAAAAACATCTAAAGATGTATCATATTCTTCTTTAGAAATTTCTATTCCAGAGTCCCAGGTTCTAAGCATTTGATAATCTTGTATAGCTTTAGATATTGATTCAAGACTAAAACCTTCAAAATGACTTTTTATAAGTTTTCCAACTATATTGGGATCAGAGGTGTTGACCCATTTTTTTGCTTTTTCAAAAGCTCTTGAAAACTTTATTCCTTGTTCTGATTTTATCCATTTTTCTTCTGCACATAAGCTTGAAAATGCAACTGGACCAATAATTTCTCCTATAGATTTAACAATTTTACCTTGATTTTCAATACTAAGTTGATGAGGATACGAACCTTGCTCATGTAAAAAACCTTTCTTTTCTTTTTTATATTTGGAAATCATTTCTGGTGTTGATAAAGTTTTATTTGAAACATTAGGTATTTTTAAAATACTGATATTTTTTTTTGATAAAGCAAAAGATAACATAGCTTCAGGTTGTCCACCTCTTACATAATAAAATGGATCTTTATATAAATCATTCCATTTAAATTCTTTTAGATTTTTTGAAATTATAAAAAATCCATCTCTAGAATTTATTAAAGCAAAATGTTTTATTGACATATTTATTTTTTTTTCAAAAAAGTTCCAGCTTCCTGAAACTGCAGACTGAGCAACATCTATTTCTTTTGATTCTATTTTTTTATATACATTAATATTTGCATTTGGTTTGTGATAAATAGCTTTTAGACCTTCTTCTTCAAGAAAATTACCATTTACCATAGCTAAAAGAGGACTGTAAAAAACTGCATGTCTTGAAGCAGTTATATTTATTATTTTCATAAGTTTCCTTTTTTAAGAAGATTAAGTTAATTTAATAGTGTATTTTTGAGAACATTCTATAATAAAAATTATATTATAATTCATTCACAAAGGCTAAATTGTCAAGGTTTTCAAAAAATAAGAGTAGTCTACGCCAAATTGAAGGCAGGCATGCCGTAATTGAAACTTTATTATCTCAAAAAAAAGTTTCACATATTGATATTTCAGAATCTACGGATGAAGGTAATCAAATTCAAAAAATAATTTCTCTTGCTAAAGAAAAAAATATTAATTTAAATTTTTTAGATAAAAAAAGTATAGAAAAAAAATCAGCAACAAAAAAATCTCAAGGGGTAATTTTGTATCTTGATGATAATCATCAGTCTTCTGTTGAAGATATGATTTTTTTAGCAGATAAAAGGAAAGAAGTTCCATTTCTTATATTTCTTGACAGAGTGCAAGATCCTCATAATTTAGGTGCAATTGCTAGATCAGCTGAAGTTTTTGGTATACATGGCTTAATAGTTCCATCTAAAGAATCTGCAAAAATTTCACCAGGGTCTATTAGAGCATCTTCAGGAGCTCTTGAGCATATAGAGTTTACAATAGTAAATTCTATAAATAAAACTATAAATTACCTTAAAAAATTAAATTTTCAAATTATTTCTTTAGATATGAATGGAGAAAATATTAAAAATGTTAAAATAAATCATTCACTACCTACTGCACTTATAGTTGGAAGTGAGCATAATGGTGTTAGTAAAACTATTATAGAAAATTCAGATTACACAGTATCAATTCCAATGAAAGGTGAAATTTCTTCATTGAATGTATCAGTTGCTACAGGTATAACATTATATGAGTTATGCGGAAAAAATATAAATAATGGATAAAAAACTTTTTTTTATTGTGTTTCCAGTGATTTTTACTGCAAATATTTATCTTTTAGATTTTAATACTACCGTATTGGCAATTCCTGCAATGGCAGATGAATTTGATTTATCTTTAAAACTTGCTTCTTGGATAATACTTTCATCATCAATAGTAATGACAGCGTTTTTAATGCCTATAGGAAGAATTGCAGATTTTTTAAGTAGGAAATTTTTTTATGTTTTGTCACTAGTAATTTATTTAATTGGAATGATTCTAGCTAGTTATTCAAATAATGTTTATTTTTTAATATTATTTAAAACAATAGCAGCTGCAGGTACAGTAGGATCTTCTATCATGATGTTTGTTGTTATTACATCAACGTTTCCTAAAAAATACCAAGGACTTGGTTTAAGTATTATTACAACTTCAGTAGCATTTGGAATGATGCTTTCTCCTTTTATTGCAGGATTACTTTTGGAAAACTATGGTTGGAGATTAGCTTACAAGCTAATCTTTTTTATTGGTTTATTTACAGTTTTGTTAGTTTTGATATTTGTACCTAAAGTTGAAAAACCTAGAGTAGATAAGGGTTCATTTGATATTAAAGGAATGATTTACTTTATAATTATTATGACTTTATTTATTTTTATTATAAATGATCCTTTTTCATTAGGTTTTTTTACTTTTATTCATATATTACAAATTATATTTTTATTACTTTTAATTTTTGTGTTTTACAAACATGAAAATAAAACTACAAAACCTATTTTGAACTTTTATAATTATAAAAAACCACCTTATTTATGGGGATCAATTTCAAGAACCTTAGGATTTGTTGGGTTTTCTATTTTGATTTTTATTAATCCAATCTTTCTACAAAAAGTAATCGGTTTAAGTGAAAGCTCCACAGGAACAATTTTATTTTATTCTGGAACAGGAACTGTGATAGCATCAGCTATTTCAGGTAAACTTTCAGATAAATTTGGACATAGAGTATTTACAATTTCAGGTATGATTTTATCTTTCATTGCAAATATATCACTTTCATTTTTAGCAAATGATTTTAATTTACAATTATTCACATTATTTATGTTTATAAATGGCTTTGGAATTGGACTCTGGATGGCTCCAAATATGAGTGCAGTATTAAGTAGTGTTAACAAAGATCAGTATGGATCAGTTAGTGCATACTTAAATTTAATTAGAAATATTGGTATGGCTTTTGGACAAAGCTTAGCTGCTACAATACTTGTCTTATTTTTTGCATCAAGCTCATTAAACATACAATTAAGCGAAATAAATTCTAACTCTTCACAAGAAGTTTTAAGTTTATTTATAAATGGATGGAGAACAACCTTAATAATTTCTAGTATTATTATTCTTATATCCATTTATGCATCATATAAAACAAATGAAAGGTTAGAAAAATGAGTTTACTTGAAAACAAAGTAGCAATAATTACAGGAGGTGGAACTGGAATTGGAAAAGCTATTGCTAAACTTTTTTGTTATGAAAAAGCTAAAGTTATTATTGCTTCAAGAAATAAAGAAAATTTAATTAATACTGTTAATGAAATCAGACAGACTGAAAATGAAATTATTGATTTTTATCAAACTGATGTTACTAATACAGAAAATGTAGCTGATTTATTCGCATTTACTTTTAACAAATATGGATCTATAGATATATTAGTTAATAACAGTGGAGTTATGGCAGGAAATTCAATTGACCAAGTTTCAGATGAGCAGTGGGAAAGCGTTATTTCAGTTAATGTTACAGGAACATTTAAATGTACAAGAGAAGGATTTAAATATATGAAGTCCAATGGAGGTAAAATAATTAACATTGGCTCAATTGCAGGAGAATCACCAAGAATGTTTTCATCACCTTATACAACAAGTAAACATGCGGTGAAAGGTTTAACGAAATCAGCTGCATTAGATGGTAGAGAATTTGGGATTTCTGTTAGTTGCTTGAACCCTGGAAATACTATGGTCGAACGTAGATCAGATGGAAAATCTGCTACTGGAAAAGATGAAGGGCCGGAAATATTAATAGAAGCTAATGATATTGCAAGGACAGCTCTACTAATGGCTTCATTACCTAAAGGAACTAATATGTTAGATGCAACTGTTTTACCTATAAAACAAGAATTTATAGGTAGAGGATAAAAATAAA
>TARA_B110000438_G_scaffold91462_1_pt1 | contig 24142 bp, 17 predicted proteins | sample TARA_B110000438 | Tara Oceans TARA_B110000438 (sample SAMEA4398413) | marine metagenome | biome: Polar Biome; feature: [MES] marine water layer (ENVO:01000295) within the mesopelagic zone...; material: water (ENVO:00002006), including particulate matter (ENVO:01000060) such as...... | reverse complement strand
ATAGCAAAATCGAGAGAAACTAGAAGAATTATGTCTGCGATAGTGAAGCGCGAAGTAGCCAAGTATTCTTTATCAGCCAATTCATCGTTCAGCTTTTCATAATAGGCATACACATTTTCGTCGCTGAAGACTTTCGCCTCGGGGGCTACTTGATAGCCCCTCTGTTCAAGTACTGGGCCATTTTTCCAGGAGCTCCGAACTTGGAACCACAAATCCGACTCAATTTGAGAAAGGTGCATCTCAATCTGCCCCAAATCGTCTGCATCTGAGCCAAATAAATTAGGTTGTGGATATAGTGCCTCAAGATAACGGCAAATTGCGATCGCTTCAGTAAGAAAAGCCCCATCATCTGTCTCCAGTACTGGCACTCTACCAAGTGGATTCTTTTGCAAAAATTCTGGTGCTTTATGCTCTCCATTCTGAAGATCTAATTCAATCATTTCATAGTCTATGGCTTTCTCTGCCAAAACAATTTTTACTTTGCGTGGATTAGGTGTATTACCACAACCATATAATTTCATTATTACTCTTCCTTTAAATCGAACAACACAACAGTTCGATAAGTCTGTAGAATACCCAACTTAACCCAAGAGTCATCTGAAAACCAAATTCAAAAGCTTATTAATTTAATAATTCCTGATTTGATGTTGAATCACTCTACACATGCTGGCTTAGCTATCATTTTCCACTTAAAATACTCCCCTTAGCTACCATCATTACTTAATGCTAAAATTTGAAAATTAGCGCATGTCACCAAAATAGATTAATCAAAACCACAACAAGACTATCCACCTATCTACGTCACTATACACAATCGGTCCTTTCTTAATCTTTGCGCCATTCTACTGGTGCTGGGGTTCAACCTACTACCGACACTAGCCCAGCAAGACCCCACATTAGAAAATACCTCTTGGAAATTAGTCTCCATACATGGGTTTGGTGATTCGGAATTCATTCCCAGCAATCCTGAAAACTATCTAATGCGATTTCGCCTAGAGAATCGATTGCAAATCGAAGCAGACTGCAATCAGGCTGGAGCTACATGGGGGTTAGATGGCGACTCTTTCACATTGAAACAGTTGGTTACGACTCGAAAACTCTGTATTCAACCTTCCCTCTTTAATCGATACATCATGAATTTAGATCAAGCGGCTTTTCTCATGATGGAAGGAGATCGACTGATAATTAAATCGGCCTCAGAGGTTGATTGGATGGAGTTTGAACCCTATGTCTTGACGCCATCTTTTTGAGATAGCAACAGCAGCCTTCAAAAATAAGTGAAAAAAAAGGTCAGCGTATTGACTACTCTGACCTTCCTCTAATTCCGTTTTAGTTCCAGATATTTAGTTAGTATGGATAGCCTTCCAACCTCGGTTGTCCAGGAAACCAGTCCGGTACTTGCGCCCAGTTATCGCGATTCGGCATTTGAATTTTAGGCAAACTATTTTGATCTAAAACTAACTGATCATCAGTAATAACATCATTCAAATAAAGCAAGTAAGCCGTTAGGGAATAGACTTCATCCGCCAATAGCGATCCTTCAGCACCGAGAGGCATACCACGGTTTATATAATCCCAAACTGTAGTGGCATAAGGTGAACGAATAGGAAGAACCCTACCGTAACGCCAGGCATTATCCACTTCACCAACGTCATTCTTAACCAATCTTGGTGCAATACCATTGGTGCCATTAGTGCCATGACATCCAGCGCAGCCTTTTTCTAGAAAAAGTTGTGCTCCTAAATCAGCAGTGCCACTGCCGTCTGGCAATTCCTCTCCAGTTGGCGCGATCGCAATATCCCAAGCCTCGACCTCTGCAGCTGTAGGCGCTCTGCCAACCCCATAAGTTGGAGACTGTGCTTGTGCTACTAAACCAAGGAGCATTACTCCTGGCAGTAAATATTTAAGCAATCGCATTATGAATACTTCCATCGCTTTCAATTCGCCAAGGCTGAATCGAGTTGTCTTGTCCTCGAACACGAGGTGGCTGATCAGCAGGCTGATTCCAGAATTCTGCAACTTCCGCTCGCGAAGGCTGAACCTGACCGATTTCATCGATACAACGAGACTGCAGCTCACAAGGGCTGCCATCCCACTCCCATTCGAAGGCAAAAAGTGTGTGCGCCATCGCTTGAGGCTCACCACGAATTTCTGCATCGAACCAAGTTTCTCCACCATCAGTGGTCACTTCGACACGGGCAACCTTGCCTCCACCAGACCACGCTAAACCGCTGACTTGATAATATCCCGCGCCAGGCAGTGTTTGCCCGCCTGAAGGATGAACAATCACGGATTTAGGGCCTATCTGGTAACCTAGTGCTGCTGTGGCAGGGTCCTGAGTCAAGTGTCCGTAGTCATTATAGGTCATGTAATACTGGTCAACGACCTTGATACGACGCAGCCACTTCACATTAAAAATGCCTTCAAAACCAGGCGCTAACATTCTGAGTGGAAACCCCTGTTGCGGACGAACCGGTTCACCATTCATTGAATAGGCTAGCAAAGTATCATCCATGGCTTTGGTCATTGGAATGCTGGAAGCGCCCTTAACTTCTTCCACACCTTCGGCAACAATCCAGTCTGCACCCTCTTTTACACCCGCTTCTTTAAGTAGCGTAGAAAGCAGCACACCAGTCCATTCTGCATTACTTGTCATCCCGTGAGTTTCCTGCACGGTGGTATGACGCCGATTTGATCTGTTGCCCGCACACTCAACGAAATGCATACGCGTCACGGAGGGTAGACGCTTCAATTCCTCCATGGTGAAAACTAGGGGATTATCGACCAAGCCATGAATCATTAAGCGATGCTTTTCAGGGTCGATGTCCGGTATATAAGAACCTCTCGTAGTTCCCATGTAGAAAAGTGACGACGGGGTAACCACACCATGCTGATCCTGCAAGGGAGTTGCTATGTGGAAATCAAGCCCGAAAGTATCCGGTGAGTGCCTGCCTCCGTGAGGAATGCGTTTGGACTCTATGAACCGTGATCTCTGTCCATAAGCCACAATATCATCTCTCCCCTGCAGGAACCCTTCCGGACCAGGCAGCTGAGCCGACGCAGATTGAGAGGCTGCGCCTACTGCGGCACCGCCAGCAATAGCTGCGCCCTGCTTTAAAAACTCCCTGCGATTCTGTTTCTTGGGACCCATGGATAATCTCCTATTGTCTTATCTTTTTTTTGCCTTGTTTTTTGTACGGTGAATCTAAGGCTTTTATCTGCCCGAGTATACGCCGAGGACAATCATTCCAAAAGCCCTTTTGAACTTTGTAACACTGTGTTTCAAGGTCATCTTAATCGATTTTTCCTCGTTTATTTATCCTGAGGAGACCCAGAAATACTTCCACTTTGAACAATTTGGGTGTGAAATTCTGATATATCTCAGTCTAATAAAATTAAACTCTAGGCAGTATTTCTAAATTGCTGGTCTTGCTTCAAAAACCAGCAACACTGACTGCCTCAAAATAAAGCTTATTCTCTAAAAATGGGCTTACGCTTTTCCATGAAGGCCTGAATAGCTTCTTTTGATTCTGGGTCATTCATGCTTTCGATTAGATGTATGGCTTCTAGCCGAAGGCTGTCTTCAAGTGATTGATCCATGCCGCTATGGAGATTTTTTTTCATTCTACCAAAAGCATTCACTGGCCCATTTGCTACTTTAGCTGCATAGCTTTGTGCGTCTTTACTAAATGATTCTTTTGGAAATACTTTGTTAACGATTCCCAACCGCTCGCATTCACTGGCTAAGACTCTATCGCCGGTATAAAACAGTTCTTTTGCCTTGGCTAAACCAATCAAACGCGGCAAGAACCAACTGGCACCATAATCGCCAGACAGTCCGATATTGCCAAAGGCGGTTGTAATAAAAGCATTATCTGAAGCAATACGAAGATCACAGGCTAAAGCGATCGAAAGTCCTGCCCCAGCCGCAGCACCGGGCATCGCCGCAATAGTAACTTTATTAGCTTCATAAATGCGCTTCGTAAGCGTTTTTTGTTTCTCCAATAAAGTATCGATTTTTTCTTGATTAGAAGGAGGTGTACCTAAATTTTTTATTGTTCCAGACCCCATTCCTGAAACATCGCCTCCTGCGCAAAATGCATCGCCAGCTCCAGTGATTAACACACAGCCGACTCGATCATCATCATCAAGTATTGCGATAGTTTTTCTGAGAGCTGGAGTTAACACATCACCCAGCGCATTTTTTTTATGGGGTTTATTTAAAGTAATAGTGGCAACACGGTTTTCTATTTTACAAATAAGTTCTTCTGTGCCTGTATCAATGGGGATCATATGTTAACTCAACAAAAAGATAGGAACTCAATGAAATACTATTCTGCTGGTAAGTTTTTCCTAGCAACTAGAAAGAGTATTACTCCTAGAATTGACCATCCAATAATAATTATCCATTCCTGCGGCCAGAGCAGCGCTGAAGGGCTTCCGGGCATATAGAGAAACCCCAAACTTATAGAGAGTATCAAAGCGAGCATTCCAATAAAGTTCCCAAACGGTACTTTATAGGGTCGTTCTAAATTCGGCTCTTTGCGGCGCAAAATCAGGAAGGACAAAGCAACCATGGCGTAGGCGATGACAATGCCGAGACCTCCTGCATCCACCAACCAAACCAACACTGGGCGACCGAAGAAAGGCCCGATAATAGAAAGGCCACCTATGAGCAAAATCGCATTGTAAGGAGTGCGATACTTTGGATGTAACTTGCTGAGAGCTGCAGGTAACAGGTTTGCGCGCGCCAAGGCATAGATCGCTCTACTACCTCCAATAATAAACGCATTCCAACTAGTAACAATGCCCGCGAGACCAGCGCCTAACATAGCCAAGCGCCCAGCCTCGCCAAAGATCACGGAATTCGCTTCCGCTGCTATAATTTCTGTAGTTCCAAATCCATCTTCATTAAGCAGTAAGCTAACTCCCAGCACGATTAGCCCGTACCAAGCAATAGCCATGGCAACTGACAACATCAAAACCGATCCTATATCCTTATAAGGTAAGTCAATTTCTTCTGCGGCCTGAGGAATAGTATCGAAACCAACGAACATAAAAGGGACCATAACCAATACCAAGGTAATGCCCGATAAACCATCAACAAAAAGAGGTTCCATATTAGCAGTATCGCCAACGACCAGTGACCCTGATACAAACAAGCCGCCGACCAGAAGGATAACGATAACAACTGCTGATTGAACAATGGCAGCCATGCGAACGCCGCGTATGTTTAATACCGTCATAGCAACCGCGCCCGCAACACCAACCAAAACCCAACTAAGATAAACATCCCACCCAGCAATCTGCCAGAGAAAATATTTATCCAGTCCTGGGATTAGGGAATCCAGCACTGTGGGCAAGGCTACTGCCTCAAATGTAACCACAGAAACATAACCTAATATGATTGCCCAGGTACAAATAAAGGAAAAGCCTGCACCCAAAGCGCGATGGCTGTAAACATGCTCTCCTCCTGCAAAGGGCAAAGCAGAGGCAAGTTCAGCATAGGTAAGTCCAATTACTAGCATAATACCGCCACCAAGAAGAAAGGCGGTGATAGCTCCAATGGAGCCGGCGGATTCAATCCAAGTGCCAGATAACACTACCCAGCTCCAGCCAATCATCGCGCCAAAGGCTAGAGCCAAAGCATCTCGCCGACCAAGTACGCGTAGAAAATTTGGTTCTTTGTCAGGTGAATTCATAGTAGAAAAAATAATAAAGTTGTGTCGTGATCGGCTTAATTATTTACCTGTGAAGTTGCCGATTCTTCTTTCCGAGACCGCCTGAACTCCCTCGAAATGATCATCAGTTTTAGTCAACCAGAACTGTTCGCTGCCTTCAATATCGGTGGCAGCTTGCACTGCATTTTGTATCCCTGGCCGTAATTGTTCTCTTAAAGAAACAAGCGCAAGCGGTGCATTTTCTGCAATTTCAGTCGCGAGTTCGATAGCTTTTTCGCGCAATGATAAGGCAGAGGTAAGAATATCTGCCGCTCCCCAAGCTATGGCAACATCACCGTCGATTCGGCGGCCAGTATAGAACATAAGATGGGATTTCTGGACACCAATCGCCCGAGGTAAGGTATGGGTTAGGCCGAAGCCAGGAGTAAAGCCTAACTTTACAAAATTCGCAGTTAAGCGTGTGGTCTCACAAACAACCCGAAAATCAGCCATCATGGCTACTCCTAGACCTCCCCCTACCGCAGCACCCTGTACCGCAGCGATTACAGGCTTTTTATTGCCAAATAAACGCACCGCTTCTTGATAAATAGGGTTTCTTTGATCAGCAGATTCTGCTGCCAACACATCCCCTTCAGCTGTCTGATCAGGGGTACTAAAATTCGCACCTGCACAAAAATGTTTACCGTTTGAACAGAGCACGATCGCTCTACAGTTAGGGTCATCATCAAGGGCATCGAAGCAATTTGCCATATCCCTAATCAGTTCCAGGTCAAAAAAATTATTAGGTGGCCGGCCGATTTCGCACTGAACAACATTTCCAGGTAACGCTGTTAGCTTTATATCTCCATATTGTTCTTTCATTCTCTAAATCCTTCCGGAGTTTATATTGTTTGAATTTTCCTAACGAACTATATCAAAAGTGTATCCGCTAGTGCGTTAAAAAAACACGCTGCAACAGACACTCTAACAAAATTATTCGTCAAAAGTACGGATATAGAAGACGCTAAAAGTAGTAATTTCTCAGTAGCAATAGCGCACCAAAACATACCATTTGTATTGCCAGAAACGATAGAAGGGGTATTAAGTTGCAGCGATCAGAATTACTACGCTTATAGCGATTAGCGTGATCCCCAGATATTCACGGGTAGAAATTTTCTCACCAAAGTAGAAGTAAGTAATTAGCAGGCTCACAATGAACTCAGTTTGTCCTAATGTCTTCACTATGGCTGCATTCTGCAAACTCATTGCCGTAAACCAACCTACTGATCCTGCAACGCCAGTCAAACCGACAAAGGTGCATAACGCTAAGTTCTCTTTTATCAAGAAAAATTGATTACGCTCTCGCAGTAACATCCAGCCAAGGCAAATTAGTGTTTGCAAAATTACCATGTAAGTTAATACAGCAGCCGCGCTTAATAGTGGAGGAGCATCCAAAGCAAGAGAAGCATCTCTAATCCACAAGGAGGCAAGAGCAAAGCCTAACCCTGCGCCAGCCCCATAACGAATACTTTTATTGTCTGCTAAATCTTGAAAGGTGACTTTCCAATTACTGGCGATCAGCAAACCTGCTACACCTATAATTACCGACAAATAACCAATTACACTAAGAGCAGATGAAAAAAACAAAGTCCCCAAAATAGCAGTTAACATAGCTTCAGTTTTTGCTAGCGCTGTTCCGACGGCGAAATTTCTTAGTGTAAGCGATTTAATAAGACAGATGGTCGCAAGAATTTGAGAAAGGCCCGCTAACGCGCCTGATCGGAAAAATATGATATTTAATGCGATAGAATCAGGTTGATACATTTGCCAAAGAATAACTAGATAGATAATCGCAAATTTAATACCAAACAGAAATCTAACGAGAGTTGCTGCTTGAATTGAAATCTTGGTCGCAAGCTTTTTTTGACTTGCAGTTCGAATTGACTGCATAACAACTGCAAGCAAAGTAAATGCTATCCACGTTTCCATTCGCACACTATACAATGTCTATGTTTTAAAATAATTACTTACTTGCAGGCCTTACAAAGAGTTCAAGTAAACTGCTCCGGTCAATAATTGATTCAAACATCTTGTGCTAGATTAAGCTAAAATACCGAATGTGCTGGTAATTAGATTAACTGTATTAATGGGAGAACTAACGTGAGTGTGGTCGACTTCAGCCAAGCTGCTAGAAAGCACTCCGGAGACCCTGGGACCTCTGGCAAGCGACATTGGGTCCGATTTCTTACTGCTGCCAGTCTGTTCGATGGTCATGATGCCGCAATAAATATTATGCGTCGCATCCTCCAAGCTAGCGGTGCCGAAGTAATCCACCTTGCCCACAATCGCTCAGTTCAAGAAATTGTTGAAGCTGCGGTGCAGGAAGATGTTGATGCTATTGCTATCAGTTCCTACCAAGGCGGACATATTGAATACTTTAAGTACCTTATTGATAGGCTGAAAGAACTCGGTGCTCCTCACATTAAAGTCTTTGGTGGAGGTGGCGGTGTTATCATTCCAGAAGAAATTGAAGAATTACATCAGTATGGTGTAACCAGAATTTATGCACCAAGTGATGGCCAGAATTTAGGCTTACAGGGCATGATTGATGAAATGCTCACTCTTAGTAATGGCGATATTAAAGGCGAAAGCACACCTGACTTAGAACTGCTAACAACAGGTAACCGACTTAGCCTCACCCAAGTAATCAGCGCGATTGAAAACGATAGATATGATGAGCATCAACTTGGTCATCTAATTGAGAAGTCATTAAGGAGTTCTTCGACGCCTATACTTGGAATAACAGGCACTGGTGGTGCTGGTAAAAGCTCTTCTACCGACGAAATTATTCGTCGATTTAGGCAAGACAGCAATGACTCAATGCGCATTGCTGTACTTGCAATTGATCCAACGAGGAAAAAAACTGGCGGGGCTCTATTAGGCGATCGCATTCGAATGAATGCGATCAATCACCCCAATATTTTCATGCGCTCCCTAGCCACTCGAGATGCGCGCACCGAAGTTCCAGAAAATCTCCATGCCATCTTGGCAGCAATGAAATTAGCTGACTTCGACCTGGTCATAGTTGAAACACCAGGTATTGGTCAAGGTGATGCCGGCATAGTGCCTTTTGTCGATGTCTCTCTCTATGTCATGACGCCAGAGTTTGGTGCAGCCAGTCAGTTAGAAAAAATCGACATGCTTGATTATGCTGACGTTTTTGCTATTAATAAATTTGATCGAAAAGGGAGTGAAGACGCTTTACGAGACGTATCAAAACAAGTGCAGCGTAATCGAGAGGCGTTTTCACAGATGCCTGATGAGATGCCTGTATTTGGAACTATCGCCTCAAAATTCAACGACGATGGCATTACTGCGCTGTATCAGTTACTCGTTGAAGAATTGGAGAAAAAAGGACTGAAAAAATTCGAGCGGCATCTAACTAAAGTCGATGTAAAAACTTCTAGTCACCGCTCTTTAATTATTCCGGCACAGCAACAACGTTACTTAGCTGAGATAGCAGCTGAAGTTAGAGACTATCACAGCATTGTGGCAATGCAGTCAAAGCTCGCTCGAGAAAGGCAGCAACTTCAAGCTAGCAAAGCAATGCTAGATGCATCAGGTGAGAATAGTAATAACCTAGACGCAATACTTGAGAAAAAAGAAGCCGCATTAGATGCTCGCGCAAAGCGTTTGTTGGAGTCCTGGCCGCAGGTTAAAGCAGATTATTCCCGCGACGAGTATGTCATTAAGGTAAGGGATCGAGAATTGCGAACACCACTGACCCGCAAATCGCTTTCTGGAACTGATGTACCCCGCGTTTCCCTTCCTCGCTATGAAGATGAAGGCGAACTATTAAAATGGTTGTTGCTGGAGAACGTTCCAGGAAAATTTCCTTTCACCGGCGGTGTATTTCAATTCAAACGTGACAGTGAAGATCCAACTAGAATGTTTGCTGGTGAAGGTGATGCATTCAAGACGAATAAACGCTTCAAGCAACTTTCAGAGCACTCGGATGCAAAAAGATTATCCACTGCTTTTGATTCTGTGACTCTCTACGGCTTTGACCCCGCCCTTCAACCTGATATTTATGGGAAGGTAGGAAATTCAGGTGTCTCCATAGCGACCCTGGATGATATGAAAGTTTTGTATAGCGGTTTCGATCTGTGCAATCCAACGACATCTGTCTCTATGACTATTAATGGACCTGCTCCTACCATCCTGGCAATGTATTTAAACGCTGCCATTGACCAAAGAGTCGATGTCTTTGTCGAAGAGAATGAGAGACAACCAAATGAAGCTGAATGGAAAGCGATTAAAAATTACACCCTGGAAAACGTTCGCGGTACAGTTCAGGCTGACATCCTTAAAGAAGATCAAGGTCAGAATACTTGTATATTTTCCACTGAATTCAGCCTTAAAGTAATGGGAGACATTCAGGAATATTTCACCGGACACAATGTAAGAAACTTTTATTCAGTAAGTATTTCCGGATATCACATAGCTGAAGCTGGGGCGAATCCAATTTCACAACTCGCATTTACCCTAGCAAATGGCTTTACTTTCGTTGAAGCGTATCTTGCCCGCGGCATGGAAGTGAATGATTTCGCTCACAACCTCTCCTTTTTCTTTTCCAATGGCATGGATCCCGAGTACACGGTGATGGGCCGCGTAGCACGACGCATCTGGGCAACCGCCATGCGGTTCAAATATGGGGCTAATGAAAGAAGTCAGAAACTGAAGTATCACATTCAGACTTCAGGGAGATCATTGCATGCCCAGGAGATGTCTTTTAATGACATTCGTACAACATTGCAGGCATTAATAGCGGTCTATGACAATTGCAATAGTTTGCATACTAATGCCTATGATGAAGCTATTACTACACCCACCAAAGAATCAGTACGACGCGCTATGGCCATTCAACTCATTATTAACAAAGAATGGGGTCTGGCAATGAACGAGAATTCCAACCAAGGCTCATTTATTATCGAAGAGTTAACCGACCTGGTTGAAGAGGCTGTACTCCAAGAATTCGAACGAATCTCTGAAAGAGGCGGCGTGCTGGGCGCTATGGAAACCGGTTATCAACGCGGCAAAATTCAAGATGAATCCATGTATTATGAACATCGCAAACATGATGGAAGTTTACCTATCGTTGGCGTTAATACTTTCTTAAATTCTGATACTGAAGAAGAACAAAAAATCGAACTTGCCCGTTCAACTGAGGAAGAAAAACAGAGCCAACTTATGCGTTTGGACAACTTCAAATCACAACACGCTGCTCACTGCGAACAGGCCTTAGAAGCGTTAAGACAGGCAGCTATTAATAATGACAATGTTTTTGCAGAACTAATGAATGCTGTTCGTTATTGCTCTTTAGGACAAATTACCGACACTTTCTTCGAAGTGGGTGGGCAATACCGCCGGACCATGTAGCTCAACTATTTTACATTAACAACTCTTGCTTTATACGTAGTGCAGCTTTTAAAAAAGTCTTATAACATTCCTATTTCAATTAGCATAAAAAAGACAGTCCCATTTCGTTAATTCTTTTCCCGCTACCAAAAAAAAGGGCGGTAACACCGCCCTACTAAAACCTTTAGTAATTTGCCTAGACTACTCTGAAACGTTAACTGTTATCCATGCGTCATGATACAAACCACCATCGTCTGCTCTACCCCAAAGAATATATTCTCCTGGTTCGCTAAATGTAGCATTGACATCATATACGCCATCTACTGGTATTGGCGGCGGTAGCCAGAGCGCTCCCCAAGGCGAGTTAGCACTGGTTCGAGTATCTTCCCAAACTTTCACCTGAGGCTTATCAAAAGTTACTTCGCCTGGTCCACGCCATTTATTCCATGAATAGTACAACCCATTCACTTTTTGAACCGTTACCTTAATTGGAGGAGACATCAATCGCCGCTGCATGACATTTTCTTCTGTGACAAAGGCGACAGCCAAAGCGCCACCGGCGAACTCAGCGAAACTGCGTGCTTCTTCAACCGGATCAGTTGGCTCAGGCAGCCCATCATCAGTAACTATTGTCTCAAGGTTAAGCGGTTCGGCAACTGTTGTTGCACGAATGCTATCGCCTTGGACAGAAACTACAGGAGGAATGTTCGCTCGAGATTCAGGAGAGCTCGTGCCCGCACCTAAGGAACCTGTCTCAGAAGCGATGACCATATTATCAACGAGATAATCAGCTTTAAGCGTACCGTAGGCTTTCCGTTCGACTCCATTTATATTCAAGGTCCAAACTAGCTCACGTTCACCCCAATCAGAAGGGACGGTTACTTCGAATATGAAGCGGTTTCGACGTGGAAGAAAATGAGTAGGCTGACCTTGGTCGGCATCCCCAGGGGAGATAAAATTATTATCTCCCACCGGCATATCCGGCGATTCTTCCCAATTTTCATTCATGTAACCAAACATCAAATTAAACGTACCGTCCGGGTTTGGACGCCAGCCTTCAAATGCAGGTTCTACATGTCTACCTTTAGAATAAGATTGTGCAAAACTACCTTGAGCAAATAACAATCCAACCAATACTAACGTGACAGCCTTAATAGCCAGTGTGCCACCAGTTAATAATCTTTCTTTAATCACTTAATTCTCCCGTAATGCATTCATTACTGTTAATCGGAAGCTTCTACGTCTTCTACCATTGGTGCCACAAGCGGCGCTCCACATAACGGACAGCCGATCACATGATCGTTTGGCCCTATGTTTAAATCATTCCTTCGTTTTTCCATCTCCGCAAAGAATTGTTCATCATCCATTTTTACCCGCATGCCGAGGTCGATAAACATATTCGTCACAGATCGATTTCCAGACCCCTGCCAATTTCTCGCGTCAGGTACGTTTGGGTTTGTCTCTGTATTATTCATGTATCCAACAATGTGCATTATGGTGCCTTTAGGCAGTAAAGGCGCAGCCTGATCTTCGAATGCATAACCACGCACCCAGTTATGGTCATAACCCACACAGGAAAGTGTTTCTACTGTATATCCCCAAATTGCTTCCAAACACATGCGCTCTCCCGGGGCGTGAAGGTGTGGCTCAAAAGTAATGAACTTAGTGTGTTGTTCAAGCACAGTGTAAGCATGGAGTTCCTGATTATTCTGATTACCGGCAATACTGATATCAACTCCATTACCCAAACCAAGAGTTACACGTTCATACTTCGGCTCATACCCTACTGGGTGAAATCGAAACCCTATTTCCAAATGCCCAGTTGTGTCTTTGCCATTGGAATGCATGTGAACTGAATCAGAATAAACGAAAGTGCCTGCTCTCAATAAACGGCCACCTTCCGGATCAAATATGTCAGCATTACGACCAACCTCATGCACCGGCCAGCCTGTCACTGAGTCTTCAATTCTATTACCTTCTTCGTCCAGCTCAGCGGTGCTCCAGATCATGTGATGAAAAATATAACGCCCACCGACCGTATCACGACCAGTACCTGCTTGATTGTTAACATCATTGACTTCGACAATTTCCACTGACTTCACATAGCGATCTTCTTCCAAACCAACGGGTACACGGTCAATCTCTCCCCACCAATCAGCAGTTCCAGCAAGTTTAGTGACATCATTAGTTTTAACGATCAGGTCTGGATCACCCGCAGTCCATTTTAGAGAATCATCAAACACTAAAGCTTGAGGTGCGTTTGCTGTATTACCCTTTGGGGTGCCACTGCGGGCCCAGGTAGAAATGGCCGCAATTTCTTCGTCATTCAATGAAGGATCGTTCTTGTAATCTTGAATACCTATGTCTTTTTCCATATACCAAGGGGGCATCGCCCCTGCTCTATCGCGCAAACCCGTTTTGTATTCGATAAGTCCAGCGAACGGTGCCACCTGCTCATAAGTCACCAAAGGCATCGGTCCAACACCACCGGCGCGATGACAATTCTGGCAACTCCGCTGAAGTATAGGTTCAATATCTTTGTGAAAGGTAATCTGATCGGTCTGAGCTGCGGCTTTTAACGGAATTAAGATTACGAGCAGCCCTAATACGGACACTAGTTTGCTGATTACTGAGCTAACGGGCTTCGACATGAGTTATTCTCCTCGGTGATGTCGCTACAGCTGTCTCTATTTGTAATTTTTCAGGCAGAAATTCTGCCTAGCAACTGAATTCTGATGGAAATTATCGTAATTTTCCATGGAATCAATGTCTAATTTTAACTGACTTTATAGGGGGCAGAAATTTTTTCCACCATTTTGTTACTACCCTATTGACTTCATTCAATATTTTATCCAAAAACCATACCAAATATTGTCATGTTTAACCGCCAAAAAAAAGCCCGAGCAAGAATCCCGGGCTTCATGTGTTTCCATGAGACTTTGTCTGCGCTACTTATCTACTCGACAAAGCCTTCTTTTTCTTCATCAGTGATTTCTTTAATGCTCAGTTTAATCCTTCCCCGAGCATCAAGATCAGAACACTTCACTAGCACTTCTTGTCCCTCTTTAAGGTATTCATTCACATTTTCAACGCGCTCCTGAGCGATCTGAGAAATGTGAACTAAACCGTCTTTGCCAGGCAAGATAGTAATAAACGCGCCAAAATCAACAATACGAGCGACTTTACCCATGTAGAGTTTGCCAACTTCTGCTTCGGCAGTAATGGCGTTAACCATTTCAACCGCTGCATCACGAGAATCTGCATCCTCCCCGTAGATACGCACATTGCCGTCGTCGTCGATATCAACTGAAGCACCAGTGTCTTCAGTAATGCCTCGAATTACCGCACCACCTTTACCAATAACATCACGGATCTTATCTGGGTCAATCTTAATCATTGCCATTGCTGGCGCATTTTCTGAAACAGATTCACGAGCAGTCGAGATTACTTTATTCATCTCATCCAGGATATGAAGGCGAGCTGTATTTGCTTGTTCCAGAGCGATCTCCATGATTTCTTCAGTGATGCCCTGAATTTTTATATCCATCTGTAAAGCTGTTACACCTTTTTCAGTTCCAGCAACTTTAAAATCCATGTCACCTAAATGATCTTCGTCACCCAAGATGTCTGTAAGAACTGCAAAGCGCTCCCCTTCCTTAATGAGCCCCATTGCAATGCCGGCCACTGGAGCTGATACAGGCACACCTGCATCCATCATTGACAAGCTACTTCCGCAAACACTAGCCATAGAACTGGAGCCATTAGATTCAGTAATCTCCGAAACCACTCGAATGGCATAAGGAAAATCTTCTTCCGCCGGCATTACAGCCGCTACACCGCGCCTCGCTAATCTGCCATGACCGATTTCGCGCCGCTTCGGCCCACCCATAAATCCAGCTTCACCGACAGAATAAGGAGGGAAGTTGTAATGCAACATAAATGGATCTTTTCTTGAACCACTTAAATCTTCAATGATTTGCGAGTCTCGAACTGCACCTAGGGTAGTTACAACAAGCGCCTGCGTTTCTCCTCGAGTGAACAAAGCCGATCCGTGAGCTTTAGGAAGCACCCCGGTTTCGACTTCAATTGCTCGAACTGTTTTTGTGTCGCGCCCGTCAATTCTTGGCGCGCCGTCCAAGATGCGATTACGTACTGTGCTTTTCTCTAGAGCACCGAACACATCAGATACTTCACCTTCGCTAACACCTGCTTCTTCATTAGCTAATTGCCCAATGGCTTGCTTCTTTAGATCACCGATGGCGTCATAGCGCTTCATCTTCTCAGAGATCTGATAAGCATCAGTAACACCAACACCAAAATTATCAGCGACTGCAGCCTTAAGAACAGTGTTTTCTTCTGCCGGTTGCCAATCCCACGCTTCTTTACCCGCTTCCGCTTTCAGTTCGTTAATGGCGTTAATTACAACCTGCATTTCTTGATGGGCAAACAATACTGCACCCAGCATTTGATCTTCGGAAAGCTCTTTCGCTTCAGACTCAACCATCAATACTGCGGACTGAGTGCCTGAGACAACCATATCCAGTTCCGAACCTTCTAGTTGTTCATAACTTGGATTAAGTACGTAACCTGTTTCGCTATTATAGCCAACTCGAGCCGCACCGATTGGCTCTGCGAAAGGGATGCCAGAGATCGATAGAGCGGCGGAGGCACCTATCAACGCTGGAATATCAGGATCCTCATCCTTCCCACCCGAAATTACCGTACAGATAACCTGAACTTCATTCATGAAACCTTTCGGAAACAGGGGTCTTATGGGCCTATCGATTAATCGAGAGGTTAGAGTTTCTTTCTCAGTTGGGCGTCCTTCTCGCTTGAAAAAGCCACCTGGAATTTTTCCAACCGCGTAAGTCTTCTCCTGATAATTAACCGTTAAGGGGAAAAACCCCTGCCCAGGATTTGCGGTTTTTCTTCCTACAACAGTGGCTAAAACCTGAATATCTCCCGTGCTCACAACTACTGAGCCTGATGCTTGCCTGGCGACCTTGCCAGTTTCTATAGTTACAGTTTGGTTTCCAAGCTGAAACGTCTTGCTTACTGGATTAAACATATATTCTCTTCCTACTAATTAAAAACGTACGCCTGATTCCTGCGTCGAGCGCAACGTCCCAGTAATACTGTGATTACGATTTACTAGAACCTACCTTCGCAGCCCAAGTCGCTTAATTAAAGACGCATATCTTTCAATGTCTTTGCGCTTTAGATAGTCAAGCAACTTTCTTCTGCTATTCACCATGCGAATTAATCCCCGACGTGAATGGTGGTCATGGATATGCTCTTTGAAGTGAGCCTGCAATTCATTAATGTTGCCAGATAGAAGTGCTACCTGAACTTCTGGCGAGCCAGTGTCACCTTCTCCTACTGCATAGTCCTTAATGATTGATTCTTTCTGTTTAGCTGATAAAGCCATTTTCTTTCTCCGTAATATGCCATTAGTTTTTCTGCCAAAGCACGCTGCGTATCTTCTTTCATTCGCGCATCAACAGTTCAACTTCCATTTAGAATCAGAATAACCACGCATATTAATAGTTACCTGATACATTCCTTCCAAAACCTTATTTCGACTAATTGTTATGCCTGAAACTAAACAGTGAATAATCAAACACTCACCTTAAGAAACAATTAATCGCCTTGGCGCAACTTTACCGTCATCTTCGATACTTCCTATGCCGATAAATTGCTCTTCTTCATACAACCTCACCAGACCTTCTTCAGGTAAGTGTCTAACTATTACAGCCTGCCCGTTTTTAATATGGCTAGCGGTATCACTAGGGAGGGAAACCTCCGGTAGTTCTGTTATGGCCCGATCCATCGGTACTAGATACTCGTCGATGGTTTCAAGACCCCCTAATTCCTTCTGTTCTTCGATTTTACTTACATCAACACAATCTGCTTCGGTAAATGCACCGGCTTGGGTGCGGCGCAGAGCTATGATGTGCGCACCACAAGCAAGTGCTTGACCTAAATCATCAGCAATTGTTCGAATATAGGTGCCTTTGCTGCAAGCAATATCTAATTCGACTACGTTATCTTCAAAACTCAACAGATCAATCGAGTAAACAGTGACATTGCGTTTCTCTCGCTTCACTTCGATGCCTTTTCTGGCCATCTTATAAAGTGGAACCCCATTTACTTTCAACGCCGAATACATAGGCGGCAATTGCTGTATGTCACCCCGAAATGACTCAAGTGCCAGTTCGATACCCGAGCGAGATAATTCAAAATCATCGCACCTTTCAATAACTGAGCTATCGCTGTCCCCGCTAGCAGTTCTTTCTCCCAATTTTATTTGGGCCCGATAGCGTTTGTCAGAGTTTAATAAAAACTGAGAAACTTTTGTCGCCTCACCTAGACAAAGAGGTAGTACTCCCGTTGCTAGCGGATCAAGACTTCCAGTATGACCCGCTTTATTCGCTTCGAATAATCGCTTTACTTCTTGCAATGCCGCGTTGGAAGTAAGCCCTTTGGCTTTGTCCAAAATCACAATACCATCAATACTTCTGCCTTTGTTGCGTCGACGCCTGCTCATCTTTTCAACTTTACTAATGGCTCTGATTTCATTCGCCATGCAACTTTCGGTCTGCCGCTAATGCGCCATCTATCAAGTCTGATAACTGCTGACCTCGTTCTATACTGCTGTCGTAGTGAAATTCCAATTTCGGCACAGAACGGGTGCTTAATCTTTTAGACAGCAATGTTCGTAAGTAACCCGACGCTTTGGTTAGCGCCTTTAAGTTCTCTTCGATCTCTAACTTGTCTAGTTCACCGGGAGCAGATAATGTCGCTTCGTTTACGTCGCTATCTTCACTCAGAGTATTCATAACTGTGATATGTACTCTTGCATGAGCCAGATCTCTACTCACATCAACCCCAGTAATAGAAACCATGCCTACCCTAGGGTCGTTTACTTCCAGCTGAATCAAATTCGCTAGTTCACGCTGAATTTGATCAGCTACACGCTGCGCTCTTGAAGACACTTCACTCATGTATTCATTCTCATTACAGACTTCTAGCGACTTCAGTAGTCTCGTATACCTCTATTTTGTCGCCGACTTTAACGTCATTGTAATTGCGAACGCCGATACCACATTCCATGCCATTTCTAACTTCCATAGCATCGTCTTTAAATCTACGTAGTGATTCCAATTCACCTTCGTAAATCACGACATTGTCCCGCAGCACTCGAATCGGTTTGCTACGATAGACTGTTCCCTCAACAACCATGGTGCCGGCAATTTGGCCAAATTTAGGCGAGTTAAAGACATCGCGCACTTCCGCAATGCCAACAATCTCTTCGCGTATTTCTGGTGAGAGCATTCCACCCATGACGCCCTTGGCATCGTCGATAACATCATAAATCACATTGTAGTAACGCATCTGCAAGGCTTCATTTTCAATAATATCCCGCGCTGCTTTGTCAGCCCGCACATTAAAACCAATGAGCATTGCATTTGAAGTGGCGGCAAGATGAGCGTCGTTCTCAGAAATACCACCAACGCCAGATCCAACAATATTTATATCAACCTCTTCATTCCCCAATTTTTGCAAGGAAGTACTTATCGCTTCCAATGAACCGCGCACATCTGTTTTCAGAATAATATTGAATCTTTTCTTTTCTTCGCTACCTATACCAGCAAACATATTTTCTATCAGGCTGGACTGCTGTTTCGCCTGCAGCGAATCTTTGTGACGTATACGTCGGAACTCAGAAACTTCTCTGGCTCGCTTCTCATCTTCAACAACCACAAACTCATCGCCCGCATCTGGAACTCCGTTAAGCCCAAGAATTTCCACTGGAATAGAAGGCCCTGCTGACTTTATGCTTTTGCTCATTTCGTCGACTAATGCGCGCACTCGGCCGTACTCATGACCGGCTAAAACGATGTCGCCTGTATTTAGTGTTCCATTTTGAACCAATACTGAAGCAACTGGGCCACGTCCCTTATCTAGCCTAGATTCAATAACCACCCCTTGGCCTGGAACATCACTGAAAGCTTTCAATTCTAATAGCTCTGATTGCAATAGAATTGCCTCTAGAAGATTTTCTACACCCAGCCCAGTGATTGCAGAAACTTCTATAAACTGTACGTCACCCCCCCAGTCATCTGGAATTACTTCCATAGCAGAAAGTTCGTTCTTCACTCTATCAGGATCAACACCTTCCTTATCCATTTTATTAACAGCTACAACGAGAGGTACACCAGCTGCTTTCGAATGTTGAACTGCTTCTTCGGTTTGTGGCTTCACACCATCATCTGCCGCAACAACCAAAACAATGACATCTGTTGCTTTAGCTCCACGGGAACGCATGGCGGTAAATGCTGCATGGCCAGGCGTGTCAAGAAAACTAATCATGCCGTGCTCAGTTGCCACATGATAGGCACCTATGTGCTGCGTAATTCCCCCAGCCTCATGAGAAGCAACAGATGCTTTTCGGATATAATCGAGCAACGAAGTCTTGCCGTGATCAACATGACCCATTACTGTGACAACTGGCGCTCTAGAAATTTCTATATTTCCAGATTCTACCGAAACTGACTCGGCTAGTTCGTCTTCAATAGCATCCTCTGAAACAAATCTTGCTTTATGACCTATCTCTTCAATCAACAATGTTGAAGTATCTTGATCCAAAATTTGATTAATGGTCGCCATTACTCCCATATTGAAAAGCAATTTGATTATTTCTGCAGATTTAATCGACATTTTCTGTGAAAGATCTGCAACAGTGTTTGTCTCTCCGATTATTATTTGTTTAGCGATAAACTCTGTTGGCTTTTCAAATGCGTGCTGTTGGGCGCTAAGTTTCGCTTTGCTCTTGCGGCCTCCACCACGGCGACTGCGGCCACCCATTCCATCAAAATCATCACCTTCTAGAACAAAGTCATCGTTTACATGAATAGTTTTAGCTTGACGCTTTGGTGCTTGAGCTTTGGCTTTTTTACGCAGGTGGCCCTTCTTCTTTTCCATCGGGTCATCAACGTCATCTCTCCCGCCAGCCTTGCGCTTTGGCGCTGCTTTGGTCTGCTTGCCGGGCTCTGTCTGCGCTGGCGGAGCGTCCTGCGCAGCTGCAGGTGCGGTATCAGAAGAAGCTCCTTCAGGTTTGGTTTCTTCTGTTGCACTTTCTGTACCTTCAACTGCTTCCACTGTTTCTTTTTCAGATTCTGGAGTTGCTGTTGTTTCTCGCGCTTTTTGTACTTCTTGGTCCGCCACTACTGCGGCAATTTCTTCTTGCTCCGGAGCTTCTGTTTCTGGCGCTTCTGTTTCTGCTGCACTGCGTTTTACATAAGTACGTTTTTTACGTACTTCGACATTGACTGTTTTCCCCCGACCATGGCTCGAAGCGGCTTTTAATGTGCCGATAGTCTTACGTTTTAACGTAATCTTCTTTGGAGCAGCGCCAGTTGATTCACGGTCACCATGGCTTCGGCGCAAGAAAACGAGCAACGTATTCTTATCATCATTAGAAATTAGCTCGTCTGCCTTAGTATGGGGTAACCCTGCCTCCTTTATCTGAGACAGCAGTTTATCTACCGAGACACCTACGGTTTTGGCTAATTCAGTGATTTTTACATCTGCCATTCAACTACTCCTGAGCACTGCTGATATGCAGTGATTACTCCTCGAACCAGGGTGCGCGAGCCGTCATAATTAATTTACCGGCCCTCTCTTCATCCATGTTGTCTATGTCCATTAATTCGTCAATCGACTGTTCTGCCAGCTCTTCCATGTTAAGAATTTCCTTCTTAGCAAGCGCTAGAGCCAAGCTATCATCCATGCCTTCCATATTTAATAAGTCATCAGCAATATTTGCCGAGGACAAGTCTTCTTCTGATGCGATAGCTTGCGTTAGTAGCGCATCCTTTGCTCTATTCCGCAGCTCATTTGCGATTTCTTCATCAAAACCATCGATTCCAAGAATCTCATCAAGGGGGACATAGGCAATTTCCTCTAATGAGGTGAAGCCTTCTTGCACTAGCACCTCAGCAACATCTTCCTCAACATCGAGTTTCTCAACGAACATATCGATAAAGTTGCTCGCTTCCTGTTGCTGCTTTGCTGCCGCATCTTCTTCACTCATGACATTGATGGTCCAACCAGTCAATTCACTTGATAGACGCACATTCTGCCCGTTTCTGCCAATCGCCTGAGCAAGGTTATCTTCTTCAACAGCGATATCCATCGTATGACTATCTTCTTCAACAATAATCGATGCGACTTCAGCTGGCGCCATTGAGTTGATAACCAATTGTGCTGGATTATCATCCCAGAGAATGATGTCGATTCGCTCATTGGCAAGCTCATTAGAAACAACCTGTACTCTTGAACCGCGCATGCCAACACAAGCACCAACAGGGTCAATACGCCCATCGTTCGTACTCACAACAATTTTAGCCCGAGAGCCTGGGTCTCTCGCAGCCGCTTTAATTTCTATGACCTCTTCTGAGATCTCTGGAACTTCAATTTTGAAAAGCTCAATCAACATATCTGGCGAGGTACGACTGAGGAAAAGCTGAGGGCCTCGCTGCTCTGACCTGACATCGGTAAGCAAGCCTCTGAGCCGATCACTAACTCTGAATGTTTCTCGGGGTATCATCTGATCGCGAGGGAGCAAGGCTTCTGCATTGCTTCCCAAGTCGACGATGATGTTATCGCGAGTTACTTTCTTAACAGTGCCCGCAACAAGTTCGCCAACGCGATCTTTGTATTCGGAAATCACAATTTCTCGTTCGGCTTCTCTGACTTTTTGTACGATAACTTGCTTAGCGGTTTGAGCAGCAATTCGACCAAACTCAAGATTGGCCATCTTTTCTTCCCACGTATCACCAATACCTAATTCTTTGTTTCTTTCTGCAGCCTGCTCGAGGGTGAATTGCGAGCCTTCTTCTAGATACTCTTCTTCTTCAACTACTGTCCAAACGCGAAAAGTTTCATAGTCGCCTGTCTCCCGGTCAACCGAAACTCTGCAGTCGATTTCATCTGCGTCATGCAGCTTCTTTGTTGCGGTGGCAAGCGCAGATTCGATTGCTTCGAAAATAACGCCGCGCGAGACGCCCTTCTCGTTCGAGACAGCGTCTGCAACCATCAATATTTCTTTACTCATCATAATCGTGTCACCTTACTCAAAACCATTTTGGTTTCACTTCCAGAGCTTGGATTGTTTTATTCAAAAACAATATGCGCCTTTTCTACATCTGCGTGTTGAAGATCGTAAATCAATCCATCAACTTGCAAGGCAATAACGCCTTCTTTAACCCCAGTTATCAATCCTTTAAACTTGCGTCTTCCTTCGACAGGTTCGCGCATCCTCAAACTCACGCCACTCCCTGCATATTGCTCGAACTGATTTGCAGTAAACAGTGGCCTGTCTATCCCTGGCGAGGACACCTCAAGTGTATACTCCCCAGATATCGGATCTTCTACATCGAAGACCGCACTCACTTGTCGACTGACTTTTTCGCAGTCTTCTACCGCGATACCGTCTTCATGCTCGATATAAATCCGCAATAGTGAATACCTACCTTGCTGAATATGTTCGAGCCCCCATAGTTCCAACCCAAAAGCTGAGACAATTGGTTCGATCAATCCTGTCATGCGCGCAATGCTACTCTTCACTTTTCTCTACAATTGTTTTAGCTATTGTTTTCGATTCCGAAAACAACCTACAAAACCTGCAGGTACAAAAAATGGGCACTAAGCCCACTTCAAATTCTCCACTTTCGAGTCCTTTTAGGGCCCAATGCGGAGCTATTTTCCGGCTCAAATACTAGTAAAACTCTAGGATTTGAGCCCTAAAATATTGGTAGCGGGGGCAGGATTTGAACCTACGACCTTCGGGTTATGAGCCCGACGAGCTGCCAGACTGCTCCACCCCGCACCAGAACCTTTCTAACCCCTTGTTTTTTAAGAATATATTTTGACACGGTTTCCCGTGGCCGCAATCTCTCAAGGGGTGCGCATTATAAGGAGGAGATGGTGCTGAGGTCAAGATATTACGGGGCTTTGCGGCGATTTGAGGGATTCTCAATATTGTCTCTTTGAGAAAGCAGAAAGAGGTAGCCAGATTGCTTCACCAAGCGCTTTCACCAAAATGGCATATTAATAAGAAGTTTAAAAATTCAATTCAGGTGTCTAAGATCCAAGCTGGCGAAGGAGGCTGGTCTTTAATTTCAATTTTGATCACTGACCTAACTAATACTCCAACACTTACCTACCCAAAACGATTCCCTAACTGACTTCTTATTCTCGTAAATCTCTTTCAAGGTCCGATCACAAATCAAGGGACAGCGTCTTTCGATAAAGCCTAAAATTATAGTGGTTTGTCCTAGGCACAAAAGTAAACTTTAAAAATATAGAAATAATTTGCGTATTATTAGCGGTAACTAACTAATAGGAGCCAAATCTGTTTAACCGCTGTTTTCCAGGCTTATGCTTTACTCTGATTCCCTTGGGCCTCTCCTAGACCAACGAATAAAAAGAGTGAGACGTTTATTGGGAAATAAGCTGCTGACGATAACCCTTCGTTTCGCTCAAATTAACGGCTCTTACAGAATCAATCACCCTAACCGTCCTTGAGAGATATTATTTGGTCAAGCACTATTAAAAGCGCTATATTGCAAGTGTTCTCTTACTGCTATTGATGACGAGGTGGGTTGTGTTTTTAAGCATAAATTAGCTTATCCTAGGGGTTCCTCCAGACTTGAAACTCCTTAACAGAATGAAAAAGATAAGCCATAATCAGACCCAGTCCTTCGCATTAAAGTTTTAAGGAAAATCAGCAGTTATAGTTAGGTGGAGGGGAAGGAAGCTGCAATAAAAAGCACGTCGTATGTGCCTAAATTACAGAGGTTAGTAGTACGTAGTTAGTCTCGGTGTACTAAAACTGGAATAATTTAAGAGGAACACATAATGAATCTAGAAAAAAGTTTAATGGCCGTGATGGTGCTTTTAGCAATAGTCGCCGCAGTGGTTGCCGTCCCTTATTCGGCTTTAATACTGTTATTGCTTGGGATTGTTAGTGGTGGCATGAACCCAGTTACTGACATTTT
>TARA_B110000438_G_scaffold24015_1_pt1 | contig 24262 bp, 23 predicted proteins | sample TARA_B110000438 | Tara Oceans TARA_B110000438 (sample SAMEA4398413) | marine metagenome | biome: Polar Biome; feature: [MES] marine water layer (ENVO:01000295) within the mesopelagic zone...; material: water (ENVO:00002006), including particulate matter (ENVO:01000060) such as...... | reverse complement strand
GTAGACATTAACGAGCTAAGCGAGATGAAGGGGTAGGGCAACTAATTACCATGTTAGATTTAATTTGGTTACTGCCAACTTATCCACTACTAGGCTTTCTTGCATTAGTTTTAACCAGTGGTCGCTTGTCTAAAAATATTGTGGCAATAATCGGTGCTGGTTCTATTGGACTATCATTTTTAACCGCAGCGATAATTGCTGCGCAATTCCTTGCTGGTGGCGAGGACTATTTTGTCAAAGAAGTTTGGACCTGGATGGCTGTTGGGAGCTTTACTCCTGGCTTCAGTTTTTATTTAGACGGCTTGTCATTGGTAATGATGTTGGTCATAACTGGCGTCGGCTTCCTGATACATCTTTATGCCACGGGCTACATGGCAGATGACCCAAGTTTCAGCCGTTTTTTCTCCTACATGAATTTATTTGTTGCTGCCATGCTAATGCTGGTTCTAGGTGACAATTTAGTACTACTCTATTTAGGTTGGGAGGGTGTGGGACTGTGTAGTTATTTGCTCATTGGGTTTTGGTATACCAACCCTGCGAATGGTTATGCGGCTCGTAAAGCATTTATCGTGACCCGTGTCGGAGATACCTCAATGGCCATTGGCCTATTTTTGCTCTTCGCTCAGCTAGGCACCCTGAATATTCAAGACGTGCTGCATGCCGCGCAAGCAGACTGGGCAGTAGGAAGCGGTTTGGCGATCGCGGCAGCGCTGTTATTGTTGGGCGGGGCCGTTGGTAAGTCGGCACAGTTGCCGCTGCAAACTTGGTTGCCCGATGCGATGGCAGGCCCCACACCGATAAGTGCACTGATTCATGCGGCGACGATGGTTACGGCTGGTGTTTACTTAATTGCTCGAACTCATATCCTTTTTGAGCTAGCCCCAAGTGTGCAATTACTGGTTGCCTGGATAGGTTTAATTACCGTGTTGATGGCTGGTTTTATAGCGCTTACACAATCGGATATTAAGCGCATTCTAGCATTCTCCACCATGAGTCAGATCGGCTATATGTTTCTAGCGCTCGGCGTCGGAGCCTGGTCAGCTGCCATATTTCATCTAATGACCCACGCATTTTTTAAGGCTTTACTTTTCCTCGCTTCGGGCACTGTCATTTTAAGTGTTCATCATGAGCAAAATATTTTTAAGATGGGTGGATTACGTAAGAAGCTTCCCGTTTCTTTTGCCTCTTTTTTAATTGGCTCATTGGCATTAACTGCTTTTCCTTTTACTTCAGGCTATTTCAGCAAGGACGAAATCCTACTTGCCGCGTTAGAGATGGATGGGCCCGGAACCATTTTATGGGTGGGCGGAGTGCTAGGCGCATTTCTAACAGGTATCTATACCTTTCGTTTATTTTTTATCGTCTTTTTTGGCGAGAACAAAGGTCACGTCCCAGAAAATGAAGTAGGCGGAATGCATATGAATGGCCCGCTTTTTTTGTTAATGATTCTCTCTTTAGTCGGTGGGTTCATCGCTATACCGGTAGATTCAGTGTTTAGTCATGGTGAGGTCCACGAAGAACATCATGTTTCGACCCTAATTCATGGCTTTATGATAGCTGTCCCACTTATTGGTATCGCAATTAGTTATTTGTTCTTTTATGCAAAAATATTTTCCATTGACAAGCTTATGTCTAGCTCTATTGCGCAGACTTTGCATAGATTCTGGTTTAGCGGTTGGGGTATGGACTGGCTATACGATCGATTGTTTGTATTTCCGTTCCTTTGGTTGTCGAAAATTAATAAAGCCGATTTAATCGATAGTTTTTATGCCTTCATCGTCAAATTCGCTCGTGCTTCAAATGCAATAATTGTGAGAACACAAACTGGTTATATTCGCTGGTATGCGTTAAGTATTGCAGCTGGATTGGTCGTTTTGATTTCCATAGGAGCGTTGGTGTGATTTTGGTTTGGTTAATCAGCATACTCTTTGTCGGAGGCATAATCGCTTGGCTGTCGGAGCGAATTAACCCATCGTATCCTCGTGTAATCGCCCTTATCACAGTAGTGCTTGATTTGCTGCTTATGTTAAGTGTGTTGGGTACAGAGCCGGATGCAGGAGGGTGGATTGCCTCCGTTAATGCAGAGTGGGTGCCACGTTTTGGTATTTCGTTTTATCTTGCGGCAGATGGATTAAGTGTACTATTAATTTTACTAACCGGTTTTCTTGGGATTATTGCTATTGGCTCAGCTTGGGATGAAATAAAAGAACGCGTAGGGTTCTTCTATTTCAACCTTTTGTGGACCCTTGCTGGTGTTTTGGGCGTGTTTACTGCTTTAGATTTATTTCTATTTTTCTTTTTTTGGGAAGTGATGCTCATACCGATGTATCTCATCATCGCGATATGGGGGCATGAAAATAAAAACTACGCAGCGATGAAGTTTTTTATCTTCACTCAAGTAACAGGTATGTTGATGCTTGTATCAATCTTGATGCTGGCTTATTTTCATTTAGTTCAGAACGGCATCCTTAGTTTTAATTACCATGATCTACTCAGTGTAGAAATGGATGATCGAATTGAAATGTGGGTCATGTTGGGTTTCTTTGTTGCCTTTACGACTAAGCTACCCTCTGTTCCGTTTCATTCTTGGCTGCCTGATGCCCATAGTCAAGCGCCAACCGCAGGCAGTGTCATTCTGGCTGGGATTTTATTAAAAACAGGCGCTTATGGACTGATTCGTTTTGCTGTTCCCTTGTTTCCAGAAGCTTCGTTCAGTTTTGCTCCTATCGCGATGGCTCTGGCAGCAATCAGCATTCTCTATTGTGCGAAAGTTGCTTTTGCGCAAACAGACATCAAGCGACTAATTGCGTACACCAGTGTTAGCCATATGGGGTTTGTAACTTTAGGGATTTATGCATGGAACGAACAAGCGCTGCAAGGTGCGGTGATGACCATGCTTGCGCATGGTTTAAGTGCCGCAGCTCTGTTTATGTTGGCAGGTGGCTTGCAACACCGAATTCACACTAGAGAAATGCCAGATATGGGCGGTTTCTGGGTTAAGGTGCCGCGAATGGCCGTAGTTGCCCTGTTCTTTTCTGTGGCGGCCTTAGGTATGCCTGGTTTAGGTAATTTTGTTGGCGAATTTCTGGCTTTATTAGGCGCGTTCCAAGCGAATATTAGCATAACAGTAATTTCCGCTTTTGGACTAATTTTGGCTTCGGTTTATTCATTGTGGGTTATTCAAATGATTTTTCACGGCGAATACACTGACAAAAAAGTCGATGATAGTCACTTAACAGATTTAAACGGTCGAGAAATGTTTTATTTCGGGGCAATGATGCTTGGGTTGGTATGGATGGGGATGTATCCACAGTCATTCTTAAATTTATCGCAGCCTGTTTTGGTGGAATTATTAAATAGTACTCAAAGTATTGTTGCTGCGGTCGTACAAAACTAATCATGATTACAACTTTAGCTGATTTACTACCCCTACTGCCGTTACTAATAGCTACAGCAACAACGATTGTTGCAATGACAGCTATCGGTATTAGAAGAAATTATGCATTGACTGCAGGTATAACTATTGCTGGTCTATTGATAGCAAGCTTGGTTGCTGCTTCTATGATGTCCACTACTAATTCTCAGGTAACGCCATTATTAATTGTTGATCAATATAGTCTGTTCTTTACTGTGCTTACCTGCGTAACAGCGATGTTGATTGCTATATTCAGTTTTCCTTATTTGGCAAATTTAGACGATAGTAAAGAAGAATATTATTTGCTACTAGGTATCGCGACTATTGGCGCAATTGTGATGGTAAGCAGTAATCATTTTGTCAGTACGATTCTCGGCCTAGAAACTTTAAGCATGTCTCTTTACGGTATGGTGGCTTATCCAGTTCATAGCAAGCTCGCTGATAAATTTCCGTTGGAAGCGTCAGTTAAATATCTTGTGCTATCTGCTGCGGCTTCTGGAATATTATTGTTCGGCATGGCTTTAATCTATGCGCAAACTGGAACCTTGGAGTTTTCAAGCATCGTAAACGTTACTAAAGAGACGCCGGGTTTGGGTGCGGGGTTTTCAATAGTTGCGCTGATAATGGTTTTTATTGGCATCGCATTTAAATTATCCCTGGCGCCTTTTCATATGTGGACCCCCGATGTTTATGAAGGCTCGCCGTTACCAGCAACAACCTATCTTGCAACAATCGGCAAATCGGCCATGTTCGTAGTGTTGCTGCGATTAATCGTAACGACAGAGGCATTGTCGTTCGATTCTATAATTTTGGTAATCTCTCTGGTTGCTATAGTGTCAATACTGGCAGGTAATCTATTGGCGTTATTACAGGATAGCCTAAAACGTATTCTCGCTTACTCCTCAATAGCGCATATGGGCTATCTATTGATTGCCCTGGTCGCTAGCTACTATGTTCAGGGCACAATCAGTGTCGAAGCGGTAACTTTTTATCTTTTCGCCTATATGGTCATGTCAGTCGGGGCTTTTGGTGTAATCTCTATTGTTTCTTCAAGCGAAAAAGAGTTTGATGATATCGATGATTACCAGGGTCTGTTTTGGCGAAACCCGTGGCTAGCAGCAGTGTTTACTGGGATGTTATTGTCTCTAGCTGGTATCCCTTTAACTGTAGGGTTTATTGGTAAGTTTTATCTCTTTTTCGCGGGTGTTGAAGCAGGCTTATGGATTCTGTTGGCGGTTTTGATTATCGGTAGTGGAGTTGGATTGTATTACTATTTGCGAATTGTTTATCGCATGTTGCTGTCTCCGAAAGATGGCGAAGGGTTCAAATCTGGCGGAAGTCAGCACATGGGCTCTCACGGAGTGCTCGCTTTCGTGTTGGCGCTTTTACTGATTCTTGGGGTTTATCCAACACCACTTGTATCGATTATAGAGACTATCTCGCTCAATATACTTTAGTAACACTTTTTTTTTAAACTAATCGAATAGCATTTATTAGCCAATCCTAATGGCATTTAAGAGTCATTACGGCTTAGAAATTCGAGACACCTTGGTTCTGGATCTCAATCAGACTATCATGATCGCCCAATTCAGCGGTGCAGGGACAGAGACACTTTGAGCAAAATATCGGTAATTGGAGGTGGTAGTTTTGGTACTGTCATTGCAAATATTATTGCTTTAAATGGGCATGATGTTCAGTTCTGGATGCGCAGTGATGAGCAAGTAGATCAGGTCAATGAGTATCACGAAAATGCTCAGTATCTTCCTGGATACGGACTGAGTGAGAAAGTAGTTGCGACAGAAAACATGGAGAGCGCTGTGACGGCCAGCAGTGTGATCTTCGTGGCAGTACCGAGCTCCTCATTTCGTGAAGTTGTCCGACAAGTTGTTAAATTCGCTCCTGCGGGCGCAATTTATGTGAGTACTACCAAAGGAATTGAAAGTGGAACCTTTCAGTTTATGAGCCAAATACTTTCTAAAGAGGCGCCTAACGCAAAAATTGGAGTGCTTAGTGGACCAAATCTAGCTAAAGAAATAGCCAATCAACATCTTACGGCGACTGTTGTTGCAAGCAATTTTGAAGAGGTTCGAGAAACTGTAAAAGAGTACCTTCGTTCAAATTCATTTCGTGTATATACCAATGACGATATGTTTGGTGTGGAACTTGGAGGTTCTTTAAAAAATATCTATGCCATAATTGCAGGCGTTGCAGCAGCGTTGGGCATGGGGCATAACACTAATAGCATGGTAGTTACTCGTGGCCTTACGGAGATGGCACGTTTTGGAAGGGAGTTGGGGGCAGACCCCATGACCTTTTTGGGGCTTGCGGGAGTTGGGGATCTGGTTGTAACTTGCTCTACTCCTTTAAGCCGAAATTATCGGGTTGGTCAGGCGTTAGGCGCAGGAAAATCAGTTGAGGAAGCCATATTAGAGGTAGGTCAAGTAGCGGAAGGGATCAATACGGTAAAACAAGTTAAAGAAAAAGCAGATGAGTTGAAGGTTTATATGCCCTTAGCATCTGGCTTGTACAATATTATCTACGGGAATGAATCCATAGATAATATTATTTCTTCTTTGATGTTAAGTGAAAAAGCCCTAGATGTAGAATTTGCTGCTAATGAAGAGAAAGTGTTAAATGGTACAGAGGTCTGATAATGCCAGATGAACTAAATCAAATTGTAGATAACCTCCGTAAGCCTGCAGTATGGATTCGCATAGTATTTATGGTGGCATTTGCTGTCGTGCTTTATCTGATAATCGCCCCGGTGATTCTCGTTGTTATAATGGCTCAGATTCTTTTCGTATTTATTGCTGGTTCTCCAAATTCAAATCTGCGAGATTTTAGTATTGCTTTAGTGGAGTATATTTTTCAAATTCTAAAATTTCTTATTTATGCTACTGATAATAAACCATTTCCATTTTCAAATTTTCCATCAGTACAAGATGATAAATTTAATATAAATAATGAGCCCGAGATTAAAAAAGATACCAAAGTGATGACTGGGGAAAAGTCAGAGGAAAAGGATGAAGACGTAGAGGTTGAAATAAAGCTTGCTAAAAAAACTGCTGTCAAAAAGCGGCCAAAAAAGAAGTGAGTTCGTTTAAAGCCAAATCTTCAAATTTGAGTAATAGCGCTTTTGGCACTTAGTGCTCGAAGTCAATTCTTTGCCGAGAACTTAGTATAGAAGATGCTAATTTATCTGATGCGTCATGGTAAAGCTGATCGAAGTGCAACTTCGGATGAGGGGCGAGAGCTTACATCTGAAGGTGTCGCGCAGAATAGGGCAGTGGTAAAAAAGTTGTTTTCGCAGTCTCCGATTATTGATAAAGGGTTTGTGAGCCCTTTCGAGCGAGCTAAGCAAACAGCAATCGACTTTCATCTGGCATTTCCTGATGTGGAGCTAGAGGAAACTTGTCTACTTATTCCAGAATCTGATCCTTACGATGTGTTAAACCTACTTGAAGAAAACCAAGATCATCACGTAATTTTAATTGCCCACAATCCGCTATTATCGCGTTTATGTTCCTTACTGGTGGATGGAACTATGGAAGGCACTAGGCAAGTGGAAACAAGTAATGCTCTTTGTGTCATGATGGATATTATTGCGCCCGGTTGCGGGGAGCTTAAATACGTATTGAGCCATGTTTAAATTACTTGTGAAAGATTTTATTATAAATTCAGTATGCTTGGCTATATTGTTGGTAAGTTCGCTGTTGTCCGCTCAAAGCTCAAACGTTTCCCGCGACCATCCGTTACTTTCTCGATTTCCTGATTCAATGATTGCTAATGTGGAATTCGATGAGGATATAAATTATCGGTTAGTATTAAGTAGCCTGCAGCGAACTCGTGGCTTGGTATCCTCAGAGAGGTCTGAAAGGTTTAGAGGTGACGTTACAAAAATAGTTTACGAGGTATCTGAAGAATTTAATGGTCAAGATGTTTATGATTTTTTTCGTGAGCAACTACGAGAGCGTAATTACGAAGAATTATTTAATTGTGCCGGAAGAGAGTGTGGAAGCAGTAATTATTGGGCTAATGACATATTCCGTAATAGGATTCTTTATGGGCCAGAGAGAAATCAATACTATCTCGCAATGCGCACCGATCCGACTATCGATTCTTCACCTCACATTGCCCTTTATATTATTACAAGAGGGAATAGGCGGCTATATGCTTATATAGAGATCGTTGAAGTCGGTGGTACTGAAACTCGCATAGATATTGCTAGCCCCAATAACTTCCTAGAGACACTAAGAGAACAAGGTTTTATTATCGTGCCCGACATTGAGTTTCAAGGAGACTTAGCATTAACTGCCGAATCGAACTTATCTGCGATAGTATCTATGCTTCAAGCTGATCCCTCTACTCAAATTTATCTTGTGTCCCACTTAGGGGGTGAGGGTGATGTCGATACTTTGTTAGAAAGGTCCCAGCAACGGGCAAACGTATTAAGACAATTGCTAATCGGCAGGGGGGTTAACGCTAACAGAATTATAGCTAGAGGCTTGGGGCCGCTGGCTCCTGGTTGCAGTGGTGGTAATTGTGAAGATCGAGTCGAACTTGTATTACAGCAAAGTTCTGCTATCGACTGATCAAGGATAAAAATTCGTTTCTGGTACTAGCACTGTTTCTAAAGGCGCCCAGCATACAAGACGTGGTCATCACTGAATTCTGCTTCTCCACACCTCGCATCATCATACACATGTGTTGTGCTTCAATGATTACTGCTGCTCCGGACGCATGAGTTTTTTCGAGAATACAATTAGCGATTTCATTAGTTAAATTTTCTTGAATCTGCAGGCGTCGAGCGAACATATCAACTACGCGAGCGACCTTAGATAATCCTATTACTTTGCCTCTGGGCAGGTAGGCGACATGGCACTTACCAATAAAAGGGAGCATGTGATGCTCGCACATTGAATAAAGCTCAATGTCTTTGACGATGACCATTTCATCAGAGAGAGATGGAAACAGTGCATCGTTGATGACTTGGTCGATATCCATTGTGTAGCCCTGCATCAGGAACTGCATTGCATTGGCTGCCCTTTTAGGGGTGTCTTTTAACCCAGCTCGCTCTGGGTTCTCGCCAATTTCTTGAAGGATATTTAAATAGGCTTTTTCCATGAGATTTATTCGCTCCTTAGCACTTAAAAGAGGACGCTACCCTACGATAACTATAACTAAGGGTAAAGAGTTTTTGTTCATCAATTAAATCACTTGGGTAAGCTATTTTGGACTTAATTAGCTATATTAATAATGTCTCTTCTCAGTTCGAATCCGCAGAATTGTTCTTTGGTCATGGAACTGATAACGCCTTTGATGAGGCGGTATTTTTAGTCTATGGCATGTTAGGCCTTAACTTCTACCATGAATTACATGAGGTGAATAGAGAACTGCAGGAATGGGAAATAGTTATGATCAGCGAGAAAGTCCAGCAAAGAATAAAGAAGCATGAACCAGTAGCTTATCTTCTGAAGCAGACACTTTTTGCTGGTCTAAATTTCAATTGTGATAAGCGAGCGCTCATCCCTCGCTCACCAATAGCGGAACTAATTCTTAATGGCTTTCACCCTTTGTTAAATTCGAGGCCAAAGAGAGTGCTGGATTTGTGTACCGGCAGCGGTTGTATTGGCATAGCAATCGCAAATCAATTTAGTGAATGTGATGTTGATTTGGCCGACATAGATGAATCAGCTTTGGAATTGGCGAGTAGCAATGTTGTCCTTCATGGATTTGGTGCTAGAGTTACTACATTCCAGTCAGACTTGTTTGAAAATTTGGAAGGTCTTTATGACCTAATAGTCTGCAACCCTCCTTATATATCGACTTATGAGTATGAAAATCTGCCTGAGGAATACATGGCCGAACCAGTTTTGGGCTTGGTTGGCGAGGAGCAAGGTTTGGCAATTCCATTAAGAGTATTAAGAGAAGCTGCGCATTATTTGCAGCCCGATGGGTTGCTAATATTAGAAGTAGGATTTTCTAATGAGCTATTGAGCCAGCGATTAGCGGGCGTATCTATACGTTGGTTAGAGTTTGAGAATGGAGGAGAGGGCGTACTTGCAATGGATTCTGAGGAGCTCCGGCAGTACAGTGGAGAGTTTAATTAGTGTACAATGCGCTGCTTTTTTGTCCGCAGCTAATCTGCATCACTCTATGTGAGCAATCCTATGTCCGGTAATACATTTGGTAAGCTATTTTCAGTGACAAGTTTTGGCGAAAGCCATGGCCCTGCACTCGGATGCGTTGTAGATGGCTGTCCGCCAGGTTTGGAGTTGACCGAAGCAGATATGCAGGTTGATCTAGATCGACGTAAGCCAGGACAATCCAGGTTCACTACTCAGCGTCGTGAAGACGACGCCGTTAAAATTCTCTCTGGTGTGTTTGAGGGGAAGACGACTGGAACACCCATCGGTTTGTTGATTGAGAATATTGACCAGCGCCCCAAAGACTATAGCAAAATTAAAGACCAGTTTAGACCGGCCCATGCTGACTACACCTATTGGAAAAAATACGGAATTAGGGATTATCGCGGTGGTGGCAGGGCTTCAGCTCGAGAAACAGCGATGCGAGTAGCTGCGGGAGCTATTGCCAAGAAATTTATGCTGTCACAGTACGGAATACAGATTCAGGGCTACTTGAGTCAGTTGGGCCCAATTAAGATCGAAACCGTTGACTTTGCTGAGATTGAGAATAATGCATTTTTCTGCCCGGATGCTTCTAAAGTAGCGGAAATGGAAGCATTCATGGCTGCTCTCGGCAAAGAAGGTAACTCGATAGGTGCCCGTATCACAGTTCAAGCAAGCAATGTCCCTGCAGGGCTTGGTGAACCAGTATTTGATCGACTTGATGCAGATATAGCGAAGGCGCTAATGAGTATTAATGCAGTTAAAGGTGTGGAAATAGGAGCCGGTTTTGACTCAATTGAACAGAAGGGTTCTGAACATAGAGATGAAATCACACCGGGCGGTTTTTTAGGTAATAATGCCGGTGGAGTGCTCGGCGGCATCTCGAGTGGCCAGGATATCTTGGCTAGTATCGCACTTAAACCTACTTCGAGTATTCGGATCCCAGGCAAATCGATTAATGTAAATGGTGAGTCAGACGATGTGGTCACTACTGGACGCCATGATCCCTGTGTGGGTATTCGTGCGACTCCAATCGCTGAAGCCATGCTCGCCTTGGTATTAATGGATCATCTACTCAGAGATCGAGCGCAAATTGGCATAACCCGAAAATTTACATCCATCATCGCTTAAATCTTCAATTTTAAGAAATTTAAATATATATAAAACATTGGGTTATGATCTTTAGTTCAATTTTTATATTAAATGGGTAAGAACATGATAGGTAAGACGCTTTACGACAAAATTTGGGACGCCCACTTAGTTAGCCAGCGAGAAGATGGAACGGCGCTGATTTACATCGATCGTCATCTAATCCATGAAGTGACATCGCCTCAGGCCTTTGAGGGTCTGCGCATAGCTGGGCGAAGGCCATGGCGTGCGGGTGCTAATTTGGCCGTTCCTGATCACAATATCCCAACGACTAAAGAAGAGCGAAGCCAGGGTTTGGCGGGCATTAAGGATCCTGTCTCTAAGATCCAAGTGAAGACCCTCGATGAAAATTGTCGAGAATTCAATATCTTTGAGCTTGAAATGAATGATTTACGTCAAGGCATTGTTCATGTTGTTGGCCCTGAGCAAGGAGCTACCCTTCCTGGGATGACTATCGTTTGTGGTGACTCCCATACCTCCACTCATGGCGCCTTGGGAGCGCTCGCAAATGGTATCGGCACCTCAGAAGTTGAGCATGTGTTAGCCACCCAGTGTCTTATGCAGAAAAAGATGAAGAATATGCTAGTTCGAGTTGACGGTACTCTCAATGTTGGGGTCACCGCCAAAGACGTAGTGCTCGCAATAATAGGTGAAATTGGCACTGCGGGTGGGACAGGCTATACCATTGAATTTGCGGGAGAATCTATCCAATCTTTGTCGATTGAAGGGCGAATGACCGTCTGTAATATGGCAATAGAAGCGGGGGCTAGAGCAGGATTGATTGCCGTTGATGAAAAAACCCTTAAATACATCAAGGGCCGACCTTTTGCTCCAGCAGGCGAATTGTGGGATCAAGCTGCGAATGCCTGGAGAAAATTGGTTTCAGATACAAATGCTTCTTTTGATCGCACGGTTGAGTTAAATGGTGCGGAAATTGAGCCGCAAGTCACTTGGGGAACCTCTCCAGAAATGGTTGCGTCTGTAAATGGCAGTATCCCTGATCCAGGAGCAGAAGCGGACGTCATAAAGCGCGGAAATATTGAACAGGCACTAAACTATATGGGGTTGAGCGGCGGCACACCGATTAAAGATATTAAGTTGGATTGCGTATTCATTGGCTCTTGCACCAATTCTCGCATCGAAGATCTAAGGGAGGCAGCACAGGTTGTCGAAGGAAAGCAGGTCGCTGATTCGGTGGAACTCGCTATGGTTGTGCCGGGTTCTGGTTTGGTGAAGCAACAAGCTGAGGCAGAAGGCTTGCATAAAATATTTCTTAGCGCTGGTTTGGAATGGCGTGAGCCAGGATGTTCGATGTGTTTAGCCATGAATGCTGATCAGTTAGGTGAAGGTAAACACTGTGCCTCAACGTCAAATCGTAATTTTGAAGGCAGGCAAGGCTTTGGTGGTCGTACTCATTTGGTAAGCCCTGCGATGGCCGCAGCGGCAGCAATTTATGGGCATTTTGTGGATATTAGAGAGCTGAATATTTAGCAATATCAAAATATTATGAGAATATTATGAGAAAATTTATTAAAGAGAAAGGAGTTGTGCTTCCACTGGATCGAGCCAATGTTGATACTGATTTCATCATCCCGAAACAGTTTCTTAAATCGATCAAGCGATCTGGGTTTGGTGTCAATTTGTTTGACGAGCATCGATATCTCGATAAAGGGGAGCCTGATACTGACAACAGTAACCGCCCCATAAATAAGAACTTTGTACTTAACCTTCCAAGATATAGAGGTAGTAGCGTGTTGCTGGCACGCGATAACTTTGGTTGTGGATCGTCTCGAGAACATGCTCCTTGGGCCTTGGATGATTATGGGTTTAGGGTAGTAATTGCTCCGAGTTACGCCGACATCTTCTTTAATAATTGTTTTAAAAACGGTTTGTTGCCGATCGTGCTTAATCGGGACACGGTTGATCAGTTATTTCTTGAAGTGGAAACAAATGAGGGCTATCAGCTAGAAATTGACTTAAATACTCAAAAAATCATCAAACCTGATGGTTCCCGGTTAGAATTTTCGGTTGATGCATTCCGTAAGAATTGTTTGTTAAATGGGTTAGATGATATTGGGCTGACCCTGGAAGATGCTGAATCGATTAAATCTTTTGAAGCTAACTGGCAGGCGCAATCGCCTTGGTATTTCAGTGAGACCGAAACGCGCTAAGAAGCTATAAAATAACTAACTTAGGCAGTGTAAATCTAATAACGACCGTGAGAATAAATCATGAGTAAATACAATGTTGCCGTAGTGGGCGCAACTGGCGCGGTTGGAGAGGCTTTGCTGGAAATATTGGCAGAGCGCAATTTCCCCATAAATGAACTCTATCCCCTGGCGAGTGAGCGCTCAGCTGGCAAGACTGTGATGTTCAATAATAAACCCTTGATAGTTGGTAATTTAGCAGAATTTGACTTTTCGAAAGCTCAAATAGGTTTATTTTCAGCGGGTGGAAAAGTTTCAGCGGAATTTGCGCCCAAGGCTGGCGAGTCGGGCTGCATCGTTATCGACAATACTTCCCATTTTCGATATGACGAAGATATCCCATTGATCGTGCCAGAAGTGAATCCGGATAAAATTGCCGATTACACCAATCGTAATATTATTGCTAACCCGAACTGTTCAACAATTCAGATGTTGGTCGCCTTAAACCCTATCCACGCGGCTGTGGGGATTAAGCGTATTAGCGTAGCTACTTATCAAGCGGTCTCCGGCTCTGGAATGGAAGCAGTTAAGGAGTTAGCAAAACAGACCGCGGAGCTATTAAACGGTCGCGAGGCTGAATATAAGGTATACCCGCGTCAAATAGCTTTTAATGCCATTCCTCACATCGACGAATTCATGGAAAACGGTTACACCAAAGAAGAAATGAAGATGAATTGGGAAACCCGAAAAATTTTCGCTGATGACAGCATCGAACTTTCGGCGACCTGTGTTCGTATCCCGGTGTTTTTTGGGCATTCCGAGGCAGTGCAGATAGAAACCCATGAGCCGATTAGTGAGGCAGAAGTTAGGGAGATGTTGTCTAAAACAGCAGGAATTACAGTAATTGATGAGCGAGAAGACGCTGGTTATCCGACAGCAGTTCACGAATCTGCTGGTCAGGACTCAGTATTTGTAGGGAGAATTCGGCAGGATATCTCATTTCCTAATGGCATAAATCTCTGGGTGGTGTCTGACAATGTGCGAAAAGGGGCGGCCCTGAATTCGGTACAAATAGCTGAAGAGTTGATAAAAAGCTACTTATAATGAATACTTCAAAGCCCTAATAAATGAAAGAAATTAATTCTGGTTTACATGCCTGTTAATTTTCAACAAGTAATATAACGCTCTAAAGTAAACTGTAGGATTTCAGGAAAAACGGGCAATCTATTGAGAGAAAATAGGCACGATGCTGCGTAAATCCGTCGTAATATTAGCCATGTTGCTAAGCAGCACGGCGATACAAGTCTTTGCTTTGGAACTTGGCGCTGTTAGTGTCGAATCCAATATTAACCAGCCACTTATTGTCCGTATAGAAATCTTGGAGCTTGGCGATACGCGTCTGCAGGATGTCGTTGTTCAGATGGCGTCTGTGGATGATTTTGAGCTTTTCAATATTGATCGAGATGTCTTTCTAACCAGTATCCGATTTTTGGTAGATGTCTCGGGCCAAGACAATTACGTCATGCTTACGTCAGGCCAGATAGCTGAAGGAGACAATCTGAGGTTTGTATTGGATACCCGTTGGCCGAATGGACGTTTATTGACCGAGCATTCTGTTACTCTAAGCCCTCAAGTATTTCAAGATCAAACCGCTGATGTTGTTCGCCAGGACCAGCAGGCAGTTGACGTGCAGCCTTTGGCAACTCCAGCGGTTGCAGCGCCAGGTCAAGAGGAGCGCCCGAGTGGACAGCTTAGTATAGTAACTTCTGGCCCAAATACAGTTGGTGCTAGAGGCGTGGCAACAGAATTCGTTGAGCTCGATCGTCGTATTGCTGAGCTGGAAAATCGTTTAACCTTTCGTCAGGAAGAGGCTGATCGGGCCAGGATTCAGCGCGAAGAATTGGACTCGCGCTTAGCTGATCTCGAGGCTCAAATTGATGCTTCCCAAGAAATAATTAGATTGCAAGACATGCGGTTAGCACAGCTACAAGCGCAATTAGCAGAGGCCGCGGCATTAGTAGCGGCAGAAGCTGCCAATGCCGCTCGATTGTCAGCTACCCAGGCCAGCTTAACTACTAACCTTATGCGAATTCTATCTGGTAATACCATGATGATATTACTTGGTGTTGGGTTAGTTATTTTGCTATTGGTGATATTTTTGCTTCGACGCAACAAGGCAGTTAGCTCTGATGTTGAAGATTTCGATGAATTAGCGGAAAAAGAATTTCCAAGTGACTCGACTGGTCAAACTATAAATAAGCTGGCCGGAGTTGCTAATAGCAAGATGGAGCCTGAAGACACTACCAGCGTAACTGAAGCTAATGAATTAATAAAAAAAATGCAGATTGACGAAGTTGTAGCAAGCGATGATGAAGAAAAATTTAATATAGAGGAGGCTGTCGCTGAAGCTGTGCCAGCAGCTTATTCAGGTGGTTTTGATCAAAATGAAAAAGAAAGCACAGTTGATTCAAGTAGAATTTTAGACGATTTCGATGATGAATTAGAAATCGATACAGGTGGAGATAAGTCAGAACTAAATGTCAGTGAAGTAGAAAGCTTGGGCTTTTTGTCTGAAGATGATGGGCTGGAAATAGAGTTGGTTGGAGCGGCAGAAGAAGAAGTGGGTCTGCTGTCAGGTGATGATGAAGCAGCCACTAAATTGGAATTAGCTTATGCCTATCAAAAAATGGGTGATGCTGATGGCGCTAAAGAGATTCTGCAAGAAGTTATCAAAGAAGGCACCGATGAACAGGCCAGAGAAGCAGAACAGCTTATGATCTCGCTTGATCAGCTTGTAGAATAATTCAGTTTGTCGCAGCATGCCTTCTACCAAAACACTTTCTAGTCTTAATAACCACCGCATAGCATTAGCAATCGAATACAGTGGCTCGGACTTTTCTGGCTGGCAAAAACAATCTTCACCTGATTTGCTGACGGTGCAGTCAGTTGTCGAATCTGCTATCAGTCAAATTGCAGATTCGAAAATTACTAGCAGTTGCGCTGGTAGAACAGATGCTGGAGTCCATGCTACATGTCAGGTAATACACTTTGACTCTCCGATAGATCGTGGCGAAAAAGCTTGGACTAGGGGCGTAAATAGTCTCCTACCAGATTCGGTTCGTGTAATTTGGTCGAAGCCAGTTGACACCAGTTTTCATGCGCGATTTTCAGCCACAGCGAGGCAATATAATTACGTCATTTATATAAATAAAGTAGCTTCAGCTATTTTAAATAAAAAAGTTACTCATATGCGTCGTCGGTTAAATCCTGCGGTAATGGAAAAAGCGGCTCAAGCTTTGCTTGGCGAACAGGATTTTACTTCTTTTCGAGCTGCCGGTTGTCAGTCTAAGTCATCGTTCAGGAATGTTGAACATGTTCGTGTTAGGGCGCAAGGTTCCTTTTTGGTACTGGACATCAAAGCCAACGCTTTTCTGCAGCATATGGTGAGAAATATCACTGGCGCTCTTATAGAGATTGGGCTTGGGGAGAGGAGTTCCTCATGGATAGAAGAGCTATTAGAAGCGAAGGATCGGAATCTGGCTGGAGTGACAGCGCCACCTGATGGCCTATATCTTGTCGCGGTGGATTATCCAAATAAATTTGGGCTCTCTGAAAGTCAAAGATTTCCTTTATTTCTCCCTCTAACCGTAGGCTGAACACGACAGATTTGATAGAATACTTTGCTTTTGCGGCGAAGCTGACCTGCCTTGTCTAAACTCTGGATTAAAATTTGCGGCATCACTCTCAATAGCGACGCAATTGCTGCTGCCGACTATGGAGCAGACGCGATCGGATTGGTGTTTTACCCCCAAAGCCCTAGAGCTGTGAAGAAGAAAAGTATTGCTGAAATTACAACTGGATTGCCGAGTTGGGTAGATGTCGTCGCCCTGTTTGTTGACCCAAGTGAAGAGGAGGTGCGACAAGTATTGGCAACAAATACTATTAACCTGTTGCAGTTTCATGGGCAAGAATCAGAATCTTTTTGTAAGTCATTTGATGTGCCTTATATAAAGGCAATTAGGGTAAAAAATTACGGCACAATTTCTAATATAAGTAATGCATATGCATCTGCGGAGATGCTATTGCTAGATAGTCATAGCAAAAAAGCGCCAGGTGGAACTGGAAGTAAATTCGATTGGAAAATTGGGGAGTCAGTAACAGAAACATCTACAAATAAGATTGTTGTAGCTGGCGGTCTGAATCCAAATAACGTACAAAAAGCAATTCAAAAAATCAAACCCTATGGCGTTGACGTTAGCAGTGGTGTAGAGCAAAGTCATGGAGTAAAAAAATTGAGCAAAATGAAAGCGTTTATAGAAGGAGCGAGAAGTGTCTAAAGTTGGTGTCAAACCATCTGATTATGATGGGCCAGATGAATCAGGACATTTTGGGCCCTATGGTGGAATCTTCGTCGGTGAAACACTAATTGCTGCGGTTGAAGAACTAGCTGAGGTTTATGAAAAACTTTCTAAAGATGCTGATTTTTGGCATGAATTTGATCAACAATTAAAATTTTATGTAGGGAGGCCATCTCCGCTTTATTTTGCACAACGAATTACAAATCATTGTGGTGGTGCAAAAATATATTTAAAACGAGAGGACTTGAATCATACAGGTGCGCATAAAATCAATAATACCATCGGCCAGGCATTATTGGCGAAATATATGGGTAAATCTCGCATTATCGCTGAAACTGGTGCGGGACAGCACGGAGTAGCTAGCGCGACTGTTGCTGCGCGCTTGGGTTTGGAATGCCACGTATATATGGGTGCGGAAGATATCATAAGGCAAGCACCTAACGTTTATCGTATGAAGTTACTAGGAGCTACTGTTGTTTCTGTAGAGTCGGGTTCTCGTACGCTAAAAGACGCGATGAACGAGGCATTGCGAGATTGGGCGACCAACGTCGATAATACTTATTACATAATTGGAACCGTAGCTGGCCCTCACCCTTATCCAATGTTGGTGCGAGATTTTCAATGTGTAATAGGTCGTGAAGCGAGAGAGCAATCGTTAGAACAAATCTCGGGATTGCCAGATGCCTTGGTTGCATGTGTTGGTGGTGGCTCAAATGCCATTGGATTATTTCACCCTTTTTTAAATGATAAACAAGTCTCTATGTACGGTGTTGAGGCAGGGGGAAGGGGGCTTGAAACGAATGAGCATGCAGCGCCACTCAGTGCCGGGCAACCAGGAGTCCTCCATGGGAACCGCACCTATTTAATGACGGATACGAGTGGACAAATTATGGAAACCCATTCCGTTTCTGCAGGGCTGGATTATCCTGGCGTGGGCCCGGAGCATTCGTGGCTAAAAGATATTAATCGAGTAATATATGTGGCCGCTACTGATGCAGAGGCGCTTGATGCATTTCATAAATTAACTCGCTTAGAGGGCATAATTCCTGCTTTGGAAAGCAGTCATGCTGTTGCCTATGCCATGAAATTAGCTGCCAACATGAATGACTCCCAGTCAATAGTGATCAATTTGTCAGGTCGCGGAGACAAGGATATAGAGACTGTAGCAAAAATTGAAAAAATTGCACTTTAGTCGAGAGCCATGAGTCGCATTAAAGACATATCGGAAACAGCAAAAAGGCAGAGATCAAAGCTGTTAATTCCCTATCTCATTGCTGGAGATCCAAATATTGCGGTAACCCTGCAGCTCATGCATCAATTGGTGGCTAGCGGAGCTGATATTATAGAGCTTGGTGTTCCATTCAGTGACCCTTCATCGGATGGCCCAGTCATTCAGCGGGGCGTAGAACGTTCTCTCGCTCAGGGCACCACACTAAAAGATACAATTGAAATAGTACGTTCTTTCCGCGAAAAGAATTCATTAACCCCTGTTGTGCTTATGGGGTATTTGAATCCCATTGAGATTATGGGCTATGAATTATTTGCTGAATCGGCGGCAGATGCGGGAGTAGATGGAGTGCTCATCGTTGATATGCCTCCGACCGAATCTCAAGCTCTACGCCAAGCCCTTCAAAAAGCCGAAATAGATACGATTTATTTAGTGGCTCCCACGACCAAGGCGACTAGAGCGAGATCGATTACAGAGGTTTCTAGCGGTTATTTATATTATGTGTCTTTGAAGGGTGTCACTGGAGCCGCGTTAATAGACTATGACTCTGTTCGAGAAAATATTGATTCGTTGCGAGAATTGTGTGACTTACCCATCGTAATTGGCTTTGGTATAAAAGATGGTTCCAGCGCAAAAGCAATGGCGATGCAGAGTGACGGTGTCGTAATTGGAAGCGCTTTGGTGGGAAAAATTGCTAATTTGCCTGCTGGCTCAGTACTTACTGAAAATGAGTTGAGCGTCACTACCACAATTATCAAAGAAGCTAGAGAGGCTATAGATACTCTATCTTAATATATGGATCTAAAAAGGAATTAAAGTGAGTTGGATAGATAAAATCCTGCCCTCTATTGCAAATACGAGATCTGCTGCCAAGAAACGGGTCTCGGTGCCGGAAGGTGTGTGGAAAAAATGTCCCCGCTGTGAAGCGATGCTTTACAAGAAGTCGCTTAATGAAAATTGTGATGTCTGTCCTAAGTGTGAGCATCATTTGCGCATCACTGCACGCCGGCGTATCGAGTTATTTTTGGATCCAGGTGAGCAAATAGAATTAAATGGGGAGCTAGAGCCGGTCGATTTGCTCAAATTCAAGGACCTTAAACGTTATAAGGACCGTATTTCTGCTGCTCAGAAGGGTACCGGAGAGAAAGACGCTCTGGTGGTCGTAAAAGGGCAGGTCAAGGGCATTGGAGTCGTAGTGACGGCTTTCGAATTTGCTTTCATCGGGGGCTCTATGGGAGCCGTAGTCGGTGAAAAATTCGTCCAGGCGATAAATACCTGTATCGAGCAAAACTTACCTTTGATTTGTTTTTCAACCAGCGGTGGGGCGCGTATGCAGGAGGCTTTGGTTTCTCTTATGCAAATGGCAAAGACTTCAGCGGGTCTGGTGAAGCTAAAGCAACATTCATTGCCCTATATTTCCGTTTTAGTAGACCCGGTCTACGGCGGAGTCTCTGCAAGTTTGGCAATGCTCGGGGATGTAAATATCGCCGAACCTAATGCATTGGTGGGATTTACGGGACCAGATGTGATTCGCCAAACCGTGCGGGTGAAACTTCCAGAAGGATTTCAACGTAGTGAATTCCTGCTGGAACATGGTGCCGTAGATATGATTGTTCATCGACGTGACATGCGGGACAAGATTGCCTCTATTCTTGGGAAGCTTTTGCACTACAAAGCTACAGGTTCTTAATGTCAACCAGCTGCGCTGAAATTCAAGGCCTAGATTCCTGGCTGGACTATATTTCCGCTGTGCATCCTCACGAGATAGAGCTTGGGCTAGATAGAGTGCGAATGGTTATAAAAAATATGGGGTTGGGGAAAGTTGCCCCAAAAATTGTAATTGTAGCAGGAACAAATGGGAAAGGGTCGTGTGTCACTTTAATGGAGGCGTTGCTGATCAAGTTGGGGCGTTCAGTGGCGAGTTATACATCGCCTCATTTAACCCATTATACAGAACGAATTAAAATAGATGGAAAACCAATAGATGAGGCATCTATCTGTGTTGCCTTTTCTCATATAGACGCATGTCGTGAAGGCGTTTCCCTTAGCTATTTTGAATTTTCCACTCTGGCTGCATTATGGATCTTTTGCCAAGCTAATATTGATGTTGCTTTGCTCGAGGTTGGTCTAGGTGGCCGGTTAGATGCTGTAAATATTGTCGATGCCGATGTGGCGGTTATTTCATCAATTGCTTTAGATCATCAAGATTGGTTAGGCGATAACTTGGATTCAATTGGCCGCGAGAAAGCCGGTATTTTGCGCTCCGGCGTTCCCTTGGTTTATGGAGACGCAGAACCAGTCGGTAGCATTATTGAGTTAGCCCAGAAGCTAGGCGCCCCCGTCTATTTGATTAACAAGCATTTTCAATGGGCAATAACTAAAGACGACTGCCATTGGCGTTGGAGTGGCTGTAATGAGGATGGAGCTTTATCGCTGCATGAATTAGCCATTCCTGCGTTACATCTTAATAATGCTTCAATTGCTTTACAGACGCTTAGTCTGCTCAATATTGATCTGACCAAGGTGAGTGTTCAGAAAGTGTTTAAAACCTTACATTTTCAAGGTCGCCAAGAGCACAGACTTGATACGGAAACTGGGGTCGATGTAATTCTTGATGTGGCGCACAACCCAGCGGCGGCAAAGTTTTTGGCAGCTGCCATGAGTTCTAAAAAAGCCCAAGACCCAGAGTTTTCCCAAATATCTGTAGTGATAGCAGTGATGGCAGATAAAGATATAGAAGGAATCGCTCTAGCCTTAGAATCCTGTGTAGACATCTGGTATATTTCGCAAGTTGAAGAATCCCGGTGCATGGCTTCAGAAGAGGTCGAGAAGCGGCTCCAAAGTAGCGGGCATCTGCGACAATGGGTTAGGACAGAGTCGGTTATCAATGCCTACAGGCAAGCATGCAAAGATAGTTGCTCCTTTGCTCGCGAGAATCCGGGCAAGAAGCAATTAGTTGTAGTGATGGGATCTTTTTATACCGTAGCGGCTGTCCGAAATTTGAGCAACTCAGCAAGGTGAAAATTGCTTTTTAGCGATTCAAACATAGAGCGTACTATTGTTAGTTTAGTCGGGGACTCTCCAGATTGAACCAAAGCACTAAGCAGCGAATAGTAGGAACGGTCGTGCTACTCGCCCTAGCATTGATATTTTTACCTATTATCTTTGATGGGCAGGGGAGTTATCAAGCTCAATTGTCCAGCCGTATCCCCGATGAACCAATAATTCCTGTCTTTCCAGAGCCCACCCAGTTGAGGCCTGTCGTTATAGCCGACGTCGAAGTTAGTCCATCAACCGAGCCGGAAGAAGTCGGAAACACTGCCATAAATGAAACTGAAGACCCCGTTCCAGTAATTACTTCGGAACCGGCTTATACCCGAGAAGTTCCTCGTTTGGACGAAGCAGGGCTGCCTCAAGGGTGGAGTGTCCGCATGGGCGCTTTTGCAGAAGAAGACAATGCCTTGAATTTAATGGAACGCCTCCGGGCTGCCGGTTACAAAGCTTATATACGGAGTGGAGAAAATAGTCAGGGCAGTTTGACGAGAGTTTTTGTTGGTCCTTGGCTAGATCGGGAACTTGTTGATCAATACCAAGAAGAGTTGCGGAATGAATTCAGTTTGGCGGGTGACATTGTGCGTTTTGAAATTGAGCAATTGTAAATAAGGAATTTAGTCGCGAGTAATGAACGGAGTAGATACCGCAATATTAGTAATTACTACTCTGTCTTTTTTATTCGGTCTGTGGCGTGGACTGATTAAAGAAGTGCTGTCATTGTTGACCTGGGTCGCAGCTCTGATAGTGGCAAGGTTATATAGCGAGGCTTTATCAGAGTTATTAGTAAATATAATAGACAGTAGTAGCATTCGCTATGTGAGCGCATTTGCGATGATATTCATAGTAGTGATGATGTTGGGTACATTTCTAAACTATCTGATGTCGAAACTGCTAACTATAACTGGATTAAAATTCGCAGACCGATTGCTAGGCGGTGTGTTTGGCGTTGCTAGAGGGGTCATCATAGTTTTAGTTATTTTGTTTATATCTGGGCTATTCCTGTCTGAAACTGAGCAATGGCAACAGTCGACTCTTATCCCTTACGGGTTGTGGATGACAGAATGGTTACGAATGTTTGTTGGAGACACGAATAGTGTTTATTTGACGCAATAACGTTAGGGCTAGGGACGGAGTATTCTATGTGTGGATTGGTTGGTGTGGTTACGAGTAAAGATGTTGGTGTTTGTATTTATGACACGCTAACTGTCTTGCAGCATCGAGGACAGGATGCTGCTGGTATTATGACCAGCGACAATGGTAAGTTAAATTTACGCAAGGATAATGGGCTCATAAAAGATGTGTTCAGGACTCGACATATGCGCAGACTCACCGGTCAAATGGGGATTGGCCATGTCAGATATCCAACCGCTGGAAGTTCCAGTCCAGCATTAGCCCAACCTTTCTATGTCAACTCGCCTTATGGTCTTTCCTTGGCTCATAATGGCAATCTTACCAATGCTAACGAGCTTAGCAGAGAGTTATTCAAAGGTGACCTGCGTCATATCAATACTGATTCAGATTCAGAAGTTTTGTTAAATGTTCTTGCCCACGAATTACAACAAAAAGGGAAAATTAAACCGACACCAGAAGATATTTTTGCCGCAGTGTCCCGCGTCTTTGATCGTTGTCGTGGTGGGTTCGCAGCAATAGTGATGATCACGGGTTACGGGATTTTAGGTTTTCGAGATAAGAATGGTATCAGGCCTTTGGTGTTTGGAAGTCGTCAAACTGAGCGTGGCAAAGAATATATGATAGCTTCAGAAAGCGTCGCGTTAGATTCGCAGGGGTTTTCTATCGAAAGAGACGTAGCTCCGGGCGAAGCAGTTTACGTTGATGTGCATAATAATTTGCATTCAAAGCTCTGCACTGAACCCGGCGAGCATACACCTTGTATATTCGAACATGTTTATTTCGCGCGACCGGATTCCTTGATGGATAGTATTTCAGTTTACAAGGCGCGTTTGCGAATGGGTGAAAAGCTGGCCGATAAGTTGGATAAATTACGGCCGAATTATGATATTGATGTGGTCATTCCAATACCTGATACAAGTCGAACCTCCGCGCTAGAGCTTGCTAATCGTTTGGGCATTAAGTATCGAGAGGGGTTTGTAAAGAATCGCTATATTGGCAGAACCTTTATAATGCCAGGGCAAAGTCTGCGGAAGAAATCAGTCCGTCAGAAACTTAATGCCATTGAGTTAGAGTTTAAGGGGAAAAACGTATTGCTAGTCGATGATTCAATCGTAAGAGGCACAACCTGTAAGCAAATAATCCAGATGGCTCGAGATGCTGGTGCAAAAAAAGTGTATTTTGCATCTGCTGCTCCCGCAATTCGCTACCCTAACGTCTATGGTATAGATATGCCTGCTGCTTCTGAGTTAATCGCTGCAGGGAAGACTGATTCAGAAGTTGAAGAGTTAATTGGAGCAGATTGGCTTATCTATCAAGACTTAGAAGATCTTATTTCCGCGGCAGCAGAAGGAAATCCAAAGATCTCTAAATACGAATGCTCAGTCTTTAATGGTAATTACGTTACCGGTGATGTAGATGAGGTTTATTTAAAGCGTCTGGCAAATATTCGCAGTGATGCGGCAAAGATGGGCAAGAAAAAAAATAATCAGACCCGTAAGCAAAATTTAGTTGCTGATCTTAATACTGATGCTTAGAGCTGTGTATCGGACTTAAAAGAAGAAAAACTAAAAGACTCTTTTGTATCGGCTGGGTCTTTAGTGGCTGGGCTTTGTTAAGATTGGCTGCGGGGCGTACTTAGCCACCAGACAATT
>TARA_B110000438_G_scaffold108072_3_pt1 | contig 24531 bp, 17 predicted proteins | sample TARA_B110000438 | Tara Oceans TARA_B110000438 (sample SAMEA4398413) | marine metagenome | biome: Polar Biome; feature: [MES] marine water layer (ENVO:01000295) within the mesopelagic zone...; material: water (ENVO:00002006), including particulate matter (ENVO:01000060) such... | reverse complement strand
TTTTGATGATTTCTCTTTTATCTCCCTGAATTTCAATTTGGCCGGATTTAGTAGTACCTCCGGCACCGCATTGGATTTTGAGCTTTTTGGCAATTTCCTTTAATTCGGCAGGATTGATATTCAAGCCGGTTATTACTGTAACGCCAGCACCCTTTCTGCCTTTGGTCTCTCTCGAAACTCGCACAATGTCATCTTTAGTTGTTGATTGGGTTTCTGTGCATTTGCATTTTCGGAGAACTTTGCTGCAGGTTGAGCAAATATTGCTTTCATCAGTCGAGTAGACAAGCCTGGAGTTTGCCACGACTAAGTTCTATAGAGTGGAGGCAGGGCGAAGCGCTTATCTCTTGCAGCTAATTTGTCAGCGTAGAGTTTTGATCTCCGTAACTGAGAAACTTTGTTGAGAAATTCTGAAGGGTTAAAGTCCTTAGCTTGCTTTCTTTCGTCAGTATTGTTGAAAAGGTCAGTTTGAATTTGGGTAACATATTTATGCAATTCAATACATTCTCTTTGCTGTAATACATCATCCATGGTTATTACGACCCTTGTCTCCAAGAAATGGTTGCACCATTGAGTTAGTGTCTCTCTAATACTATTTAAGTCGGATTTCCGGCAGGCAGACTGGAGTAGCTTAAAGGCTGTGCGCTCATTATTTGCTGGGCTATACCTAGCTTCAAACCTTTCTCGTTTGTCTGCCATGTAGTCGCTAATCTCTTTGGTGTGTGGCGCAATTACTAGGCGGTAAATGCTGTAAGCTACAATAAAAAAGGCGAGGGCGATGAAGTAGTTCATCCAGGATGCATCGACTTCAATAAACTCGGCTTCGCCTTGTTCGTCGATCATGTCTTGATCGACTACAGGCGCAGATGCGAGTAATTCTTCGATGTTCTCTGAGCTCACTAATGCTTGTTCTGATGGGATATCTCCCTCGATAGTAGCAACTTGAATTTGCGTTGCAGGGACAATGGTTGACTCTATTTGATCTGTATTTATGTTCCACCATGGGATAGTAATTTGCGGAATCTCTATTCCACCGGAAGTTATTGGAACAATGGTTGAGGATTCAATGCGGGTGCCGACAATACTGCCATCGACAAATGTTCGTTGAATATCAGGTGGGTCTGAGTAGACATTGACACCTTCGAACTCTTCGGGAGTAAAAGGTGGAAGGACTGCGCCGTCGAGCCCATCTGCTACCATCGTTATTGTTCGGACGACAGAATCGCCGACTCTTAGATTGGCAATGTCAGTACTAAACTCTTCTTCGAGTGTTAGATTGCTAACAGGTAACCAAAAATTTTCCCCTTGAACGGCTGACGGTCTTTCGTCCACATTGATAGTTATTCCATCAATAAATGCGGTCACCCTGCGGGTGTTTAGATTTCGAAACACAAAGTTACTTGACCCGTCGGTAACTTCACCCCGAAATAATATGTCAGGAATTTCTAATGGGCCACTGCGCTGTGGGAAGATGACATAGCGTTTTTCATAAACTCCGAACCGTACACCTTCGATTAGTTCTTCGTACTGGTTGGGCGAGCCAATCAGCTGAATAACCGTATCGGGCATTTCCAGCTCTGTAAATTGCGGATTTCTAATTCCATTAATGGTGTAGAAGAGGCGAACAGTGAATAATAGTTGCTCTTGAACATAGACTGAATCTTTGTTGACCTCGATATCCAAGTATAATTCGTCGCTGTTCTGATTAGATCGTGGTCCTTCGTTTACAACAGAAATTACAATTGGATCCGTTACAGCGTTGTTTACTTCTATTGAGGGTATCGTGAGCTCTCCCTCAGCGAGAGGGAAGAGGGTGACGATGTAATCTGTCCATGATTCAACGGAGCCATTCACGCTTCGAATTTGACTAGAGGTGCGAGTACCTAAAACATCAAATTCATCAGTTAGTGGGGTTAGGTCTAATTGCATTCCCTGGCGTTGGTCAAATACACGAATGGTATAAGTTAAAGTCTCTCCCCGGGCTAATTCATTGCGATCGACTGTTACTTCTACTTCCTGGGCATTCGCGGCAAAAGTGATTAAGAATAGAGGGATTAGCAAGAATTGGAGGACTTTGGTCATATGCTTCACCAGATCTGACCTCCATTTTGAATGCTGTTCGCTGTGCCGTTTAGTTGGCGTTGGCGATATTGATAGCGAAATTTCCGACGCAATAGTTCACCAGGGTCATCTTCAATTCTGCGTAACCATTGTTCGAGTGCTTGCTGCTCTTCAAATTCTTCATTGCTAGACTGGCTCGGAGTATTTTGTTCGCTATTCGATTCAGAGCTTTCTTGCTCTTCAGGCGCTTCATTTTGTTGCTCGTTTTGTTGCTGATCTTCGTTGCCTTCTTGGCTTTCTTGGTCTTGGTTTTCAGAGTTTTCGTTCTGTTCTTCTGATTCGTTTTGCGAATTTTGTTCTGACTGGTTTTCTTGATTCTCACCTTCTTGATTTTCGCCTTGTTCTGACTCTTGTTCTTCAAGGAGTTGTTCGATAATGGTTTTATTGCTTATTGCATCTGAATGTTCCGGTTCCAGGCTAATAGCTATATCGTAAGCAGCAATAGCTTCTGCATAATTTCCTGCGAGAGCCAAGGCATTGCCACGATTGTAATGTCCGTCTGGAGTATCGCTAGCGCTAAAGGCGGCTATAGCGGATTCATAGTCTTGGGCGCGATAACTTGCCGCACCGCGCCAATCACTCGTGTCAAATAAAGCAGCAGCAAGGGAATGATCGTTAACTGCAAATGCCTCTGCAGCTTGTTGGTCTTTGGTCTTCCAAAGGTCTCGCCATTCGAAGGCCTGAGCCGGTTGACTTGGGAATAGCAGACCACCGCCTGTGAGTAAGACAATGCTAAAGAGCCAGCCACGCCGAAAAGTAAACGCAGCAAGCGGTAAAACTAATAATAGGAGAAAGGGTCCAGCTTCATTCCATACATCGAACTCTTCTTCGACTTCTGTTAGCTCTTGATCATCAAGTAATTGGTTTTCAGACAATAAGAAAGCCAAATCTGCATTAGAGAGTTGGATGTCGTGATAGCGGCCATTGACTCGATTGGCTAATGATTGCAGTACGTTTTTGTTTAGCGTAGGTATCACCATAGCGCCATTTTCATCCGTAAGAAAACTACCATCGCTAGTGCGGATTGGCGCGCCTTCCTCGGTACCGATGCCCATGACCAATAATTCATAGCCAGTTTCTTCGAGTTGTTCAGTAATTAAAAGTTCTTGATCGAATCCGCTGATGCCGTCTGTCATTAACATTATCCGCCCGTCTGTGGATTCGACGTCGTCGAGTAAACCTACTGCCATGTCGATAGCTGACATTGGATTACTACCAAACAAAGGCATGATATTTGGGCTAAGTGAAGAAACTAAAGCGTCTATGGTCACTACGTCATCCGTTAACGGAGTAACTGTATGAGAGTCCCCTGCATAAACAACCAAGGCGGTCTGTCCTTCCTGACGCAATGCCAAAATATCTCGTAGTTTACGTTTAGCTAAATCGAGGCGAGAGGGGTTATGGTCGGGTGCAAACATGGATAGTGATAGGTCCATGACTATTACCAAAGCATCCTCTCGTTTCTGCACTGGTTGAGGTAATTGCTCCCATACCGGTCCAGCCATAGCGACAGTGGATAGTACCCATGCACAAAATAGAAGTAACAGAGGGGTGCGTTGAGCAGCATTTTTGCTGCGATCTAATAAATAGGGAAGTAGGTTCTTGTCGATAGCCTTATCCCAAGCCGTGACCGCCGTATTAATTCGCCACATGGCTATAAAGAATATTAAAGCGGGTATCAGCCCAAGTAACCAGATAGGGCGCAGAAAATGGAAATCCTGAACGAAGTTTGCGGGGATTAGAATATCCATTTAGGCATTCCCACCGCTGGCGGCTACTTCGTTATCTCCTTCTAGATCGTCTTCATAATCCTCAATACGTGCTCTTCCTGCCAATGACAACCAGGGAATAGAAACTAAAGCGAGTATGAAGCTAATGATGATCGAAGCCCCAAGTGGCCAGTAAAACAAAACGCGGGTAGGGCGATAGGTTTGTTCGTCTTGCTCGATAGCTTCGAGGAGGTCTAACTCTTCATAAATATCGACTAAATCATTTACATCGCGAGCGCGAAAATATCGACCACCAGTTGATTCGGCAATACGAGTTAATACTGCTTCATCAAGTTCGGCTGAAGGATTGATTGCACGAGCACCAAAGAATGTTCGTTGCACTACCTGATCCGCACCAATACCAATTGTATATATCTTAATATTTTCCTGTTGTGCTAATTGACCTGCCTGTTCTGGTGAAACAGCGCCCGCATTATTTACCCCGTCGGTCAGCAGTACCAGTACACGGCTATTTTCCGGGCGTGTGCGAAGATGAATGACCGCGAGCCCAATAGCATCGCCAATTGCTGTAGCCGACTCTTCGATAATACCTATCTCCGCTTCTTCTAATAAAGTGCCAACGGTTCCACGGTCGAAAGTAAGCGGTGCTTGAATGTAGGCGTGGGCGGCAAATAGGATAAGACCAAGTCGGTCGCCTTCTCTGCGCTCAACGAAATCACCGACCACTGCTTTTACCACATCTATTCGGGAGGCTTGGCGATTACCAACGACCATATCTTGAGCTTCCATGCTTCCCGAGATATCTACAGATAGCATAAGGTCTCTGCCTGTAGAGGGCAATTGGACAGGTTCGCCCAACCACTGTGGTCTGCTCGCAGCAAGTATGATTAGTAACCAAATCAAAGTGCAGCAAATGAGGTTTAGTAAACGGCCGCTAGATAGGTTCTCATTGTCCGACTGAAGACGCGATAGTACGCTAAAAAAGGGCACATAGAGTGCCGCATCTTGCCTCGGAGCTCGGGCAAAAAGCTTATATATAAGAATGGGTAAGGGTAGAGCTAGAAAGACCCAGGGCCAAGTGAATTCAAGCATTAGCTACTGAGCCCCTGCTGATCTGAGTCGGTCTGCTTTCCTAAATAAAGACTGGTGATCCATGCTTTTCCAAGACTGTTCATTTTGTCTATGTCAACTTCACAATGTGTCTGAAAACGCCCGAAGCTCAAGGCTGCGGCAATTTCGTCATTTAGCTCTGAAGAGTCCCCTTTTTGTCTTATAAAATCAACCCAGGCTTTACCGCCGAGACTGGCAACTTTGGCATGAGGAAAATGCACTAACGCAACTCGCCGCAGGACGGAATTAACTTCATTTACATAGCGGAGTTGATTGCCGGGGTCGCTGGAATCGATTTCAGTAAGTTGCAAATAACAGTTTTCGAGCTCTATTAATGCGTGTCGGCAAACTTGCTGTAAATTTCTAAATTGAATAAATCGGAGAGACAGGAATATCCCGCCTGCCAATAGCATAACGGCGAGTATCCACCACCCAGGTGCGGGGGGCCAGTAGCTGATTTCAACTGGCAAATGAATATCTGCGAGTTGTTCTAATAGCTCTTCGCTATCCATTGTCGAATTTGCTCCACCACAAGCTGGTTGGTCCGCATTTTGATCAATTGAATCTTTAATTTATCAAGTTCACCACCAAGGTGCTCGATGCGCTCATGGAATTGTTCTCGATATCGCATTCTTGCCTTGCTGTTATGAGTATTTAAGGCACCTTTGCGGTTGCCATCGGTAATGCTATAGATACCAGGAACAGGCAAAGATTCCTCTAAAGTGTCATATACCAAGCAACAAATTACATTGTTATGGCGAGACAGTTGATTAAGATATTGCAATGCTTTTTCGTCTAAGCTAATGAAATCTGAAATTATATACAGAGTGCTGCCGGGTTTTGTAATTCGTCGAATTTGCCCAAGAGCGTGGGCTAAACCGGGACGAAAACTAGAGTCTGTCGGCTCCTGATTCTCTGGGTCTCCGATCTCGGTGAGTTTCTGGTTGTATTGGAAAACCTGATTCAGTAAGTGCAGCGCCGAACGACGGCTCCGTTTTGGGCGCACCAAACTGGAATCAACATCTGAAAAAACGAGGCCACCGACCCGATCACCATTATCGATGGCAAGCCAGCAGAAGAGCGCTGCTGCTTGCGCTGCAATAACGGATTTAAAGGCAATCTGGCTGCCAAAATACATATTATGAGTTTGATCTACCGCAATGATGACAGGCCTTTCTCGTTCTTCTCTGAATACCTTGGTGAATGGGCGGCCTGTGCGCGCGGTGACACGCCAATCGATTAATCGTATATCATCCCCTGCCTGATAGGGTCGAAACTCTTCAAAATCGATCCCACGTCCTCTCATCTTGGATAGATGCAGACCGGAGATTCCCGCAATAGATCTGGTATGGGCAATGTATTCTAAATTTTTAGCGGCATAGCGCTGAATTAGCAAATGTTGCAGGCTAACTACAGCCCCTTTGCTCTGATAGCGGGACTGGTGTGGGTCAATATGAATCTTCGCCGACATAAGCGTGTCCTTGCCGGGTTAAGCTGAAGGCACACGTTCGCGAATTGTCTCTAAAACCTTGTCCGGGGTAACCCCACTGGCTTCAGCCTCAAAGCTTAGCAATATGCGGTGGCGTAGAACGTCAAACATGATTTCCTGAACATCGTCAGGGCTAACAAAATCGCGTCCCTGGATCCAGGCGTATGCTCTTGCGCATCGATCGAGTGAAATTGTTCCACGGGGGCTGGCGCCATATTCCAGCCATGAAGCCAAGTCGTCCCCGTAAAGTTCAGGTTGTCGAGATGCCATAATTAGCTGGATTATGTATTCCTCAACTTCTGGAGCCATGTGCATGGACAGTATTTCTTGACGTGCCTCGAATAGATCTGCTTGAGCAATTTGTTTTGGCGGCTCGCTTTGTTGATTTTGTGCCTCGTTTCTAACTAAATGTAAAATATCTCGTTCTGCTTCGATCGCTGGATAGTCAATAGTAGCGTGCATTAAAAACCTGTCTAGCTGAGCTTCGGGCAGTGGATATGTTCCCTCTTGTTCGATAGGGTTTTGTGTTGCCATCACAAGGAAAAGAGGAGGTAAGGTGAAGGATTCTCTGCCGACACTGACTTGGCGCTCCCCCATGGCTTCTAGTAGCGCAGATTGTACTTTGGCTGGAGCCCGGTTGATTTCATCGGCCAGCACCAAGTTATGGAATATAGGGCCCTGTTGAAAGCGGAAAGAACCATCTTCGGGTCTGAATACCTCAGTGCCGGTTATATCACTCGGCAGCAAATCAGGCGTGAATTGAATTCTATGGAAATCGCCTTCAACGGCTCGAGAAAGATCTTTAATAGCTTTAGTTTTCGCTAGACCAGGAGCACCCTCAACGAGTAAATGCCCATCGGCCAATAATGCAATTAACAAACGATCAAGTAGACGTTCCTGTCCTATAATCTGTTGAGATAACCAACTTTTTAGTTCTGTTATTATTCCATGATGGCTCATATGAAGAATTCTCTGTTGTAAATGGACCACGTAACGCGAAGACAGGGATTGTAAACGTTTTATGAGGGATGTCTAGACGAACATTGTAGCGGAATGTAGCGCATCTTCAGGGATGTAGCTCAGTTTGGGTAGTGCTAATCTAAACCTTTTTAAGCCAGTCAACATGCCAATTTGCTGATTTTTTACTTGTTCAAAAGGGGGGAAAGGCTATGAGTGGGCAGACCAAGCTGGAAATTGATATTAGCCTTTACTCCGGGCATGCTTATAAGTAATGCAAGCTCTAATCTTATACACCACTGACGGCTGTCATCTATGCGAATTGGCAGAAAACTTACTGATTGAATTGCGATCTTTCAAAGAATTCCATCTTGAGTCAATTGACATCAGCACAGATGAATCAATGGTTGAAATTTATGGGATTAGAATTCCAGTGGTTAAGAATAAGCAAACTAATGAAGAAATAGGTTGGCCATTTCAATTGGAAGATCTTCTTAATTTATTTTGATGTATCAAGGTTTGGGGCGGAAACGAAATGATCTGTAATCAAGAAATCGATTATCGAGATCTTGATAAGAATGTCCTGGAGGATCGAGAGGACGAGAAATTAGAGAAAGATTGCCACTATCTCCTATGAGGTTTCCAAGCTCAAGCTCACGGGCAGCCTAAACAGGCGGACTGCGTTTTCTGTGGAGCACCTCACTACATCGTCTAGTTCTCGGCCGCTATGCAGAGCAATGCTTTTGGCAACTTCAATCAAGTGAGCCGGCTCGTTTCTGCGGGATTTTGGTTTTGGGTGTAGGCTGCGAGGTAACAAATAAGGAGAGTCGGTTTCTATAAGAAGTCGATCTTGAGGGATCTTGCCTACGGCCCGCTGCAGTTCTCGTCCGCGCCTCTCATCACAAATCCAGCCAGTGATGCCGATATACATGTCTAATTCCAGATAATCATGCAGTGCTTGAGCAGTATCGGTAAAACAGTGGACAACTCCACCCACTAAATTGGGCCGGTATTTCTGCAGCAAAGGGAAAAACTCATCGTGCGCATCTCTTTGATGCAAGAAAACGGGCTTTTGTAACTCTGCAGCCAATTGTAGATGATGTTCAAAAATCCGTAATTGATCTTCTTTTGCCGAAAAATTTCGATTGAAATCAAGTCCTGTCTCCCCAATCGCGACAACATGATCTGCACAACTGAGGGTTTTAGCGCTGGCCAGGTCAATTGCGCTAACTGATGTGGCGATATGAGGATGAAAACCAACGGTGCAGCTGAAAAATTCAGGTTGCTTCGTTGCCATTTTTTGAGCGGCTTTACTGGTAGCCAAGTCTGTTCCTGTAAGGATGATATGGCTCAGTTTCGCTGATTTGGCTTCAGCAACGACCTGCTCGAAATCATTCTCGAATGATTCATGAGTGAGATTTGCCCCGATATCTATCAGCTGCATAAGTTTTTAACGTCTGAAAAGCGCGAGAGTCTAACTGAAGCGGCTGAGCATCGCTACAGGATCACCAGTGAGCATCCTAGATATTAATGTGCTTATACCGGATAATATATGGTTAACCATTTCAGCAATCGAGATAATTTGGAATTGGACGCAAAAGTGAGTAAGAAAGCTCTTAATTGGGCTCAGTTAGGTTTTCAGTATTCAAAAACTGATTATCGGTTTACCGCAACCTATAAAGATGGGACCTGGAATGCAGGGTCTTTAGTTAATGACGAAATGATATTAGTTCATGAAGGTGCGCCAGCGCTGCATTATGCGCAACAATGTTTCGAAGGTATGAAAGCTCAAGCCGCTGAAGATGGCCGAGTGTTGTTGTTTCGCCCAGATTTAAATAGCGAGCGCATGAATTTAACTACACAGCGGTTATTGATGCCTGAAGTCCCAAAGCCCTTGTTTATTAGGGCTATTGAAGAAACGGTGCGTGCTAACTCAGCTTGGATTCCACCTTACGGGTCAGGTGCTTCTTTATATATACGGCCGATGTTAATTGGTGTTGGTGAAAATCTTGGACTTAATCCTGCCCAGCAGTATGAGTTCCGAGTATTTGTGTCGCCGGTAGGGCCCTACTATAAAGAAACAGGGCTGGCTGTGATCAGTCTTGCTGTTTCAGAGATGGACCGCGCTGCGCCTGCGGGAACTGGTAGTTTTAAAGCAGGTGCTAACTATGCTGGAGGGTTATTGGCCACATTAAAGGCAAAGGAGTTAGGTGCCAATGAAGCTTTATATTTAGATTCGGCAGAGCATCGATATATTGATGAAGCTGGTTCAGCGAATATTGTTGTTGCAATGAAAGATGGTTCTTTTATAACACCTTCCTCAAACGCAATTCTGCCGAGTATCACGCGACGGTCATTAATGGATTTGGCTGCAAAACGGCTATCTATGAAAACTGAAGAACGTCCAATTGACTTGCGCAAAGAGTTTGCACAATTCGAAGAGGTTGCAGCCTGCGGCACAGCTGCTGTGTTATCACCCGTTGGAAAGATTTGGTTTGATGGAAAATGGCACGCTGTTTGTCAAGATGGTCAAACTGTCGGACCTATCATGCAAAAAATGTATGACCTGTTAGTGGGTATACAAAAAGGTGAGCTTGCAGACGATTTTGACTGGCTACATGAAGTGAAGATCTAAAGTTTTTAATTGATTCTTTGATAAATATCCTCTTTGAAATATTTAGGCGCCATGTAGCATTGTTTTGACCTTAAGCTCTGAGCAGCTGCTAGTAGACATTGTCTCGTCTAATATCACTCGAAATTTGACTAAATAAAGCTAAGTGCTTTTTCTTACTTTGGTATAGAAAGCGCCTAATTTCTGTCTTTCATTTGCATGGATTTGGCTCAATCTAACTATTCCTATTTTAAATTGTTGTGTACTTTTTTTAAGAGAAAACTTGACCGGGCGGAAGCTTGCCCTTATATATGTGCGCTGTTTGAGGTTGCAGAATTCAATTTTGCTCAATTTTTCAACAATTCCTTAGTAAGTAAACCATTAGATGCCTAGATCGCTCGTCATAGTAGAGTCACCCGCGAAAGCCAAGACTATAAACAAGTACTTAGGTCCTGAATTTGTGGTGAAGTCTAGTGTTGGTCATATACGTGATTTGCCGACTAGCGGCAGCGGTAAGCCTATAGATACTAAAGCCCGTGCAGCGGCGGCGGCAGCTACGCGCAAAATGAAGCCGGAAGAAAAAATAGCTTTCAAGAAAAAGAAGGCTAAACAACAACTTGTAACCAGAATGGGAATAGATCCAGGCAAGGACTGGAAAGCAAACTACCAGATTCTGCCAGGCAAAGAAAAAGTTGTCGCTGAGTTAAAGAAGCTGGCGAAAGATGCTGAAAATATTTATCTGGCCACGGATTTGGATAGGGAAGGAGAGGCTATTGCTTGGCATTTGAAAGAATCGATAGGCGGGGACCCAAATCGCTACAAGCGGGTTGTTTTCAATGAAATTACCAAGCGCGCAGTCACTGAAGCTTTTTCAGAACCTGGCGAGGTTGATATGCGCTATGTTGAAGCTCAACAGGCAAGACGATTCCTTGATAGGGTAGTGGGCTTCATGGTTTCACCATTGCTGTGGGCAAAAGTCGCCAGAGGGTTATCTGCAGGCCGCGTTCAGTCGGTAGCTGTGCGCTTGGTGGTTGAGCGTGAGCGAGAAATCCGAGCCTTTATACCCGATGAATACTGGGAAGTGTTTGCGAATCTAGTTACTCCTGATTCTGCTAAGCTGCGCTGTCAGGTTACTAAAGAACAAGACAGTAATTTTCGCCCTGACAACAAGTCTGATACAGATGCAGCCTTGGCGATCTTAAATGCGGCAGAATTTGAAGTTCTAAAGCGGGATGATCGACCAACCTCTTCGAAAGCGAAGCCGCCTCTGATTACATCTACCCTGCAGCAGGCTGCGAGCACTAGATTGGGGTTCGGGGTTAAGAAAACGATGATGATGGCCCAGCGCCTCTATGAGGCTGGCTACATTACCTACATGCGGACTGACTCGACGCACTTAAGTAATGATGCTGTGTCTATGTGCAGGAATTACATTGAGTCTAATTTTGGAGGCCAATACTTACCTGAAGCGCCTCACAGTTATAGTTCCAAAGAAGGGGCACAGGAAGCGCATGAAGCAATCCGTCCCAGTGAGGTGAAAGTAGAGGCTGATCACTTAATGGGTATGGAGCCAGACGCAGTCCGTCTCTATCGCTTAATTTGGCAGTATTTCGTTGCCTGCCAAATGCCCCCAGCTAAATATCTAAGTAGCAGCATTACTGTTGGTGCAGACGAATTTTCACTTCGTACAAAAGGTCGCATTATGCAGTTTGATGGTTATTTAAAAGTTATGCCATCGCAAGAAGAAGACATAGTGCTGCCGCATGTTGAGGTTGGGCAGACTCTGAAGTTAGATACGTTAGAGCCTTTTCAAAACTTTACTAAGCCTCCGGCCCGTTTTACCGAAGCGAGTTTAGTAAAGGAATTAGAAAAACGTGATATTGGGAGACCATCCACTTACGCCTCGATTATTTCAACTATTCAGGATCGAGGTTATGTCCGAGTTGAAAGTAAACGTTTTTATGCATTGAAGATGGGCGACATCGTCGCTGAAAGGCTGCACGAAAGTTTTACTGATCTGATGGACTATGATTTTACCGCAAAGATGGAAGAATCATTGGATGAAGTGGCTGCAGGTGAGAAAGATTGGAAAAAGCTACTGAATGACTTCTTCGAAGGATTTACTAGCCAGCTCGCGAAAGCAGAAGCAACTGATGGAGGCATGCGCACGAATGACCCCACAGGCGTCGATATTCCTTGCCCTGAATGTGGGCTTACCATGCAAATAAGAACAGCATCTACTGGCGTATTTCTAGGTTGTTCGGGGTATTCTCTACCGAAGAAAGAACAATGTAAACAGACTATTAACCTGACTCCGGGTGAAGAAGCTATCCGCACGGATACGGCTGAAGAAGCAGAAGCACAAGAGAATATTCTTCTACGAACGAAGCAGCGGTGCGCAGAGTGTAATACAGCAATGGACTCTTATCTCATAGATGAAAAACGCAAATTACATGTGTGCGGAAACAATCCAGATTGTCCTGGGTATGATGTTGAAAATGGCGCATTCAAAATTCGTGGTTATGAAGGGCCGGTTATCGAATGTGACAAATGTAGCGCTGACATGCAGCTTAAAACCGGACGTTTTGGAAAATACTTTGGTTGCGGTAATAAGGATTGCTCAAATACGCGTAAGTTATTGCGTAATGGTGAGGCAGCGCCGCCAAAGATGGACCCAGTGCCAATGCCGGAACTCATCTGTGAGACGGTAGAGGACCATTATATCCTGCGAGATGGAGCATCTGGTTTGTTTTTAGCGGCGAGTAAATTTCCCCGCAATAGAGAAACGCGAGCGCCATTTGTTGAAGAGTTGCTCCCCCATAAGGATAAAATTGATCCAAAATATTTGTTTCTATTCGATGCGCCTACTCAAGATGATAAAGGAAACAAGACTCTGATTCGTTACAGTCGAAAAACAAAAGAGCAATACGTTCAAACTGAAGTAGATAAGAAAGCGACTGGATGGAAGGCTATTTACAAGGATAGTAAATGGGAAATAACCAAAGCGCCGAGGAAAAAGAAAGTGGCTAAAAAGAAAGCCACAAAATAAAGGTAAAGATTACAATTTCTTGTTCGTTCTTGGATTTGATAGCCCAAAATAGTATGTGAGCTGTTAGTGAAAACCCTTCCTCATTGATTGGACTATGGCGATCACAGGCCTCGGCGAATTACACCGACGCTTATTCCTTCGATTGCAAAATCATTGCTACGTACATCCACTTCTATAGGTGAGAAATCAGGATTCTCAGCTATTAAATTCACTTTATATTTGCTTCGGCTAGTCTCTAATCTTTTTACGGTAACCTCGTCATCAATTCTGGCAACAACTATGTCTCCATTATTGGCACTGTCTACTTTGTGTACTGCGAGCAAATCGTTTTCATAGATTCCTATTCCCACCATACTGGTGCCTTTTACCGTTAATAAGTAATCAGCCTTTGGCGTAAACATATCCGGTGGAATATCACAGTAATCAGCGATAGATTCTTCAGCTAAAATTGGGCTGCCTGCTGCAACCTGACCAATGATAGGTAGGCCTAGTTGTTCATTAATGGGCAATTTTATACCTCGAGAGGTACCTGGCATCATCTCAATGGCCCCTTTTCGAGCTAGGGCCCGGAGATGCTCTTCTGCCGCATTAGGTGACCTAAAGCCCATTTGTTGCGCTATTTCTGAGCGAGTTGGTGGGAATCCTGTATCTTGTAAATAGTCTTTGATATAGCCGAGTATTTCTTCCTGCCGAGAAGTTAACTTGTGCATCCGAGAACCCTCTGTAAGCAAACAACTGTAATTATATACAGTTGTCTGTCAATCTCAAGAGAACTTTAATGATGCCTAGCGAAATAGCTTCTTGAGAGGAAATAAGCTATTGGGGAAATTTGCTGCCAGAGAGAAAGAATCCAAAAGTCCTCGCTGAGTTGGATTAGCTAATAAATAGTGCTGGAAAGTACCTTAGATATGTTCTCTGACAGGATGGGTTGATGAGCGTAAACCTATTTCGGTTTTCAGCAGTGCTACTAGCTTGCTCCGCTGCGTATACTTACATGCAGTCTATCGATAGCACAAAGTTACAGTTATGAGATTTTTCATAAATATAGCCTTTGCTAACGGCGTAATAGTTTTTTCTAAACACTTGAGAATTTTTCTTTCGATTATTTGTTTTGAGTACATCTTTAAACAAAACATACTATTTGAGAAAAATTGTGGCAAGCTTACGGGCTGAATTAATATTAGAAGCTAAACTATTGAGCGCTTTAAAATCCATTTTCTCTCATTAAACTTCTGTGATAATCCAATTTCTTAATACTAAATAGTGTCAATGAATAAACAAAATAATCCTCCTGGTGTGCTTATGTTGGATCTGGAAGGAACTTCAATCTCTTCCTTCGAATATGATCTCTTGCAAAGGCAATCTGTGGGCGGATTAATTTTATTCAGCCGTAATTACGAATCACCGCTGCAGCTTAAAGAGTTAATTGCAACAGTGCGAGAGTGCAGGAAAGAATTATTAATAGCCGTTGATCAAGAGGGTGGCAGAGTTCAAAGGTTTCGTGAGGGTTTTTTAAACTTGCCAGCTTTGCGATTAATAGGAGAGGCCGTATCGGGAAATAAAAAGCATGGCTTGGAAGTCGCAAAACAGTGTGGCTGGGCGATGGCAGCGGAAGTGCTCCATTACGGCCTCGATCTCAGTTTTGCGCCGGTATTAGATTTGCTTACTACAAAAAGTCAAGTTATCGGAGATCGTGCTTTTGCAAATGATGCGGATGCGCTAGTGCTAACGGCATCGTCTTATATCGATGGAATGAATGCTGCTGGCATGAAGGCCACAGGCAAGCATTTTCCGGGCCATGGAACCGTCGAAGCTGATTCTCATATTGAACTTCCTTGTGATGACCGCACCTCTGAAGAACTGCTAAATAACGATTATCGAGTATTTGCAGAGTTAGCTCCTAAATTGGGTGCTCTTATGCCAGCTCATGTCAGATATCCTGCTGTCGATGAACATTGTGCTGGTTATTCAAAGCTATGGATTCAAGAAAAAATCAGAGATGAGCTAAAGTTCGAGGGAGTTGTATTTTCAGATGATTTATCGATGACTGCGGCGCATGGAGCAGGCGATGCGGTAAATAGAGCTGCCCTCGCGCTTAATGCTGGCTGTGACATGATACTAGTATGCAATGATCGAGCAGCGGCTTTGAGTGTTGCGGATTGGGCAGAGTCTGCGGGTATCGAAGGGCATTTAAGAATCTCAGGTATGCGTTCAAAACCAGCTGCAGAGATTAGTGATTTATACAATGAGCCGAAATGGCATGCAGCAAAGGACATGGTTGCGTCTTTAACATCGAATTAGCAAGAGGAAGAAATTGTGGATTGGTTATCTCTAGACAGTTTGAGTGATCTTGGTTGGGGGGTAGAGGTATTTGCTGTCGTCACCGTTACCTTAATAGTGCGCTACCTAGCGATGCGTATACTGAATATTTTAGAGCGTCACCTACAGAAAACTGACAATGTTTGGGATGATGCTTTGTTTGAAGCAGCCCATAAACCATTATCATGGTTTATCCTGATTTTTGGTTTGCTCTGGGCCGTGCGAATTAGTGCAGGCTACATAGAGTCTGATCTCTTTGCCTCAAGTAATCTCGATTTGGTGGGGCAGCTTGCGTTTATCGTTCTTATTATGATTTTTCTTGTGCGGTTTATTAGTTCTGCTGAAGCGCGAATTCTTGAAAATCTCCAAAGGCAGCCAGGCTCAGAGCAAACTCGCTTTGATCCGACGACTCTGCACGCTCTCGCTAAATTACTACGCCTTTCCACTGTAATTTCAGCTGCACTGGTGGCTTTGCCCACTGTAGGCATTGAGATTACGGCTTTGCTGGCATTTGGTGGTGTCGGTGGTTTGGCTGTGGGTTTTGCGGCGCAAGACCTTCTTTCTAATTTCTTCGGAGGGTTGATGATCTATCTCGACCGCCCATTTGCGATAGGTGACTGGATTCGGTCGCCTGACCGAAACATTGAAGGCACAGTAGAAAGTATAGGTTGGAGGCTAACGGTGGTTAGAACTTTTGACAAAAGGCCTTTGTATATACCTAACTCTGTTTTCACGACCTTGGCTTTAGAAAACCCCTCGCGCATGACGAATAGAAGGATTTACGAAACTATCGGTATTCGTTATCAAGATGCAGACAAGATGGCGCGAATTGTCGAGGGGATAAAAACAATGTTGCAAAACCATGACGATATTGATTCCTCTCTAACTCTGATTGTGAATTTTAATACTTACGCTGCTTGCTCTCTGGATTTATTTGTATATACCTTCACCAAAACCATTGATTGGATTCAATTTCATGAAATCAAACAAGATGTCATGCTGAAAATTATTGAGATAGTCCATTTTCATGAAGCGGACTTTGCATTCCCAACCACTACTCTCGACGGCATTGATGGGCTAGTTCCTGAAATGCGTTCGTGAGATTTGCAAGGGTGCTTATTAAATGCGGAACGTAACGACTGCCGGCATACAAGAAATCGCAAATCGGGCTGATCGTCTTTATTCAGATACGCAGGTTGGGGCGGCAATAGATAAACTAGCAGAACAGATCTCGGCACAGCTGTGCATCAAAAACCCAATAGTGCTATGTGTCATGAATGGCGGCTTAATACTCTGCGGCAATCTCTTAACACGCCTTAATTTCCCGTTGCAAATAGATACCATCCAAGTCAGTAGATATCAAGAGAGAACCACTGGGTCGGAATTGCAGTGGAATAGTTACCCAATGCTGGAGCTGAAGGAGAGAACTGTATTGATTGTCGATGATATCTTCGATGAAGGCGCGACCATGGAAGCTATTGTGAAGTATTGTAAAGAGGAAGGAGCAGTAGAAGTTTACACAGCGGTTTTGGTGAACAAGGTTCATGATCGAAAGCTGACAGAAATGAAAACAGATTTTGTAGGGTTGGAAGTTGTAGACCGTTATTTGTTCGGCTACGGTATGGATTACAAGGGGTATCTCCGCAATGCTAAAGGTATATTTGCTATTGCAGACGAAGATAAGTGATCAGCATTTATAAACATCTGATATTAAACCTCAATAAGTTTTTGGATGCTCGTAAATAGAATGGCGGTTTTGGTTTTTCGATTTTCTAATTCGGCAAACAAAGATCTGTATCGATATAACTGAGATTCATGCGCTACCTTTTGCTTAATGATGAAATCTGCTTCCTCTTCGTTAACTGGGATCCCAGTTTTATAGTCAATAATCCAGCGTACACCGTGATTATCAACCAAAGTCCTATCAATAATATGCTCGTGGATTTTTCCTAGGGATATTGAAGTGATTGGATATTCACTGTGACACTCCGTGTAATCATGGCTAAATATCCATTTTAGACCATTGTCATGCAGCAGTTTTTCTAGGGTTTTTGCTATAAAACTTATCGATTCAGTTAGTTCAAGTTTCGAGGTTGCTTTATTGTGGAGTAAAAGTTTCCAGTACGCCTTTTGTGATTCGAGGTTGGATAGAAATTTCTCTTTGTCATTACTATTAGAATAGTCTTCCAAAGCTGAGTGAATAAGGCTGCCAATAGCTGCATTTAAGATTCCTTCCTTTTGTGATGATTCCTGTGTCAGAGTTAAGTCTGTTTTAGCGTTTGGTAGTTGCTGTCGCAACTGGAGACGCTCTTTTGGCTCGAAAACTGGAGATTTGGTGAATCGTGTAATTAGAGTCGGTAAGGGGACACCTAGTCTTGTGGAATTATCTTTAGAGTTGCACTTTGATGCTAGGAGATCTGCAGAGTGAACCAGAAGAGAGTTGATCCCCTTATGTGCTTCACTCTGAATTTCCCGCCAAATTCTACTCAATAAACTACTGGATGGAATCTGTAATTCTTGCTTTTGATTTACGCCTACGGTTGCGAATAGTTTTGCTGACTTTCTCGCTCGGGTAATTGCTATGTATAGTAAGCGAGTGTTTTCCAAGAAAGCTTTATAGTTTTTTTCATGGCGCAAGAGAGAGTACAGTTTGTCTTCTTCCTCGCCAGTTTCGGTTAATGCCGCCATGAAGAGCCTGGCTTGTCCTTGACTATTAACTCTTTCATGCCATTCAAGGAGAGGGTTGTTATTACTTCTTGTAAGCTTAGCCAAACCGGGAGCTACTATATGATCAAATTCTAATCCCTTGGCTTTATGCATCGTTAGTAATTGAATCGGGATGCCTTCGGTGGGTCTTTCATGCTGAATGGAAGGTGGTATAAAAGCGCTAAATACCTGCTCTTGAAACTGAGCAATATTACCTAGCCCGCCAGCGACTTCATGCTCATTAAGTAAAACAAAATAGTGGCGAGCACTGGTTATTTCCCGCTCGCTAGCAAGAGTAGCTGCACCGCGCAGAAGGCACCATGTCGTTTCAATTAGTGCTCTTAATGAAATACGATATCTATACTGCATCCCATAACCAATAGCCTCTATAAAGTGCGGAAGTCGCTCTCTGGCATCTTTTGACAGTGAGACTAGGTGGTCCAAATGTTGAAGGGTGTCCCAAACACTTTTCTCGCTAGCTTTTTTCGCAATGACAAGAAGGTCTGAAGTTCGCAGGCCTAACCAGGGCGCTCGTAAAAGCGCTAGCCAAGAAAGACGATCGGCGGGGTTGAGTAGTGCTTTGGTTAGACTGAGCAAGTCTTCAATAGATTGCAGGGCTTGCATGCGATCGATATCGGTAGATTGCCATTCAATATTGTGCTCAGTAAGAGCAGGAATTATTGCGTTCAGATGAGCTCGGTTGCGCACCAGTATGGCAATCGATTCACCGGGGGCATTATTTTTCAATGCCTTTATGTGATCAATTATTTTTCTTGCTTCTTCATTATTCGCTATTGATCGATCTTCCTCGTTATAGCAGATGATTTCAGTAGTAATTGCGGTTGAGAGATATTCTGGTTTTACTGCTTCTGAAGAGGTGTAAGGGACTGCTCCTCTTGATATATTTACCTGTGCCGGAAAAGCAGTAGAAAAATGTCTGTTAATCCAGTCGACCACGCCAGAGTCGGAGCGAAAATTAGCACTAAGTTGAAGTTTTCGTAAGCTGACTTGTGGAAGGCCATGCTTTTGGACATTTAAATAGATGCCTACATTGGCATTCCGAAACCCGTAACAAGACTGCATGGCGTCACCGACTAAAAATAGAGAACGATGGTCCCCAGGCTCCCAGCCACTTGTGATTTGTTGCAGGATTTCGAGTTGTAATTTTGATGTATCCTGAAATTCATCGACGAGAATGTGATTTATCTTGTGATCTAGGGCAAGAGTAATGTCGGTGGGGTTTTCTTCGGTACCCAAAGAGCTTCTCGCCGCTGCACCAGTTTCCGTGTGGTCAACTTTGCGATATTTTCTGAATGAAAATAGTAGCTCGCTACTCAGATGAACGAGTACACGAGTTAGTGCTGTTAAAAAACTCCATTGATCATCGTCTAGAGGAGAGTCTGGTAGAAGGCGAAGAAAATTAATTGATTCTAGCAAGTCATCGTTGCTGACTAGACTCTGATTCAATTTGGCAAATTGTTGTTTGTGTAATTTGCAAAGTGCCTGATGATCTGAGTCTGTCTCATCACCGGTCGGAAATCCGATGCTTTTATTCACTACTCTTCGCCAAGTTCCTTTTTTGGTTGTCAATAGCTCGATAATAATTTGCCAATCAGACAAGGCATGAAATGTCGACTCGGGTAAGCTATCAAGAGAAATGAAATTTGGGTAATTAGGTGGCTTATTTTGTTGCAAATTCATCACAGAAAAATTGATTAATTCTATCAAATCGTGTGAATAGGGTTTTAATGCCTCTCGGGCTTCATCGATTGATTCGACAATTAGTTCGTTCAAGCAGCCTTGCAAGTACTTCTTTGCTTCGTCACCGCTATTCCCTAGTTCTAAAGTATAAGGGAGCCATTGATCACGGCTTTGAAGCAGGCCAATTAACAATCTTTCAATTCGAGCAATGTCGTTGTCCAGTTGACTTAACACTCGTTCGACATCTGAGCTTAATGCTGAATCACTTTCCAATTGTAAAAGCGTATTGGCAATGGCATCTCTAAAACATAATTCAACATCTGTGCTTACATTAGGGTTGCCACCAATTTGACTTAACACTGGCAGTCTGTTTGCGAGATAAAAACAAAAACTGTCAATTGTTTGAACTCTTAACCGTGAAGGATTGTTAAGAAGCTGCCATTTGAGTTCCTGGTCACGACTAAGCACAGCTTTAGCGATTCTTAATCTCAGTGCGTCGTAATTGTTCTTTATAGACGTACTGTTGCCAATATATTCCGCCGCCCACCAAAGGGTGTTAATAATGCGATCTCGCATCTCACTCGCGGCTTTTCGGGTAAAAGTAATAGCAAGAACTTGTTCTGGCTGCTCGCATACACTCAGCAACCTAAGAAACCTCAATGTGAGTAGGCCTGTTTTGCCAGAGCCAGCTGGTGCTTGGACAATGAAAGACTTTTTAATATCCAAGGCCTGATCACGTTCGGGCTGGTCTGTTGGTGTTGTGTTTGTTTGTACTCCCATTAGCTGACCTGATTGGAGGAATCATCATTAATAGCATTGGTAATTTTGTTTAGCTTATTAGAACTTAGTTCTTGAATTCGACATAAGGATTGAAGTCCGCAGTAAGTGCAGGTAGCAGCGGAATCAGCAGGGTTAACATCTGCAACACCTTGATTAAATTCATGGGCAAGATATTCGACCTTGCTCGACCAAGATTTTGTGATTTCACTCCATGAGATCTCTGTTCCCTTTTGGGATCCAATTGATCGGACCTGATGTGAGAAATTATCGGATGCAGTGATACCTGAGTGGCCAATTTTCTCAGCATGTAAATGAGCTACTGAAACAGTGTCAATAGGAGAAATATCACTTGCAGATGCTACGGAGTGATAAAGAGGAAGTTGCATATCTTTTGGCCTTTCATCCATCCAGGCTTTAGGGGAAACCCTGTATTTGCCAGTTTTATAATCAATCAGCGCCAATGTTCCGTCGTTAAGCTGGTCGATGCGATCGATTCGAATATTAAGTACAAAGTTGTCAAATTGCTGAGTGAAGGCTTGTTCTCGAGCAAGCACTTGAAATGGTGGTCGATTTCTTTCTACTTGAATGAATTTGCGCAATAGTTTCTTTATCCTGCTTTGTTCGATTGATTGAAATTTTGGAGTCATTATGTCGCGATGATTTAGGCTGAGATACTGGATGGCTTCGACCGCAGCTTGATTGCATAACTCTAAAACTTGATTTTCAGTTTGGCTGATCAATTCACCATGGCTCCGGATCTCTGCAAATAAATATTCCAGAGCGATGTGAATTGCACTTCCTCTGGCCATTTTACTGAGGCCTGCTTCTAGCCTGGGAGGGGAATAGGCCTTTAAACGGTTTAGCGCAAATGCTCGGAACGGACAGGCAGATTGATCACTGAGAACACTGGCACCTCCCTGCAAGCTCTCTTCAGCTTCGAGCCTAGTAGATTCATCAATGATGGTGGAGATTGGTAAAGTATTTAACTGCTTTGTTGCCTTGTTGCTTAACTCTTGTAGTTGGAAGGTATGAGTTTTGTGTTCTAAAAAGCATTTTAAGAAACTGCTCGGCCGATAATTTTGGTCGTGATCAGTCGAGTAGTAACTGGCCTGAATAGAGACGCGAGTTGATCTAATGAGTTGATCAAATTGCCTTTTTGCAATTGAGATTTGTATATCGTTGTGGCTGCCTGGTATGTTTGCCGTTTTTTGTATGTCATAGGGTAAAAAAGGTGATGGATTGACTGGTTCCGGCCACTGTTGATCGTTTAGCCCTAGAAACCGAATGTAATCAAACTCCAAGCCTATCGCTTCGGTTGCCGTGTAGTAAGAGAGGGCTAGAGAAGAATCAAATGGTTTGCGTTGTTTGTCTTGAGCGCAAAGCAAACGAAGTTTTGCTAATGCCTTAGAGTAAGTTAGTGGGGCCACTAACTCAGAACTACCTTTATACTCAGAAAATAACTTATCCCATTGCTTTAAGAAGCGGTGCTCCTTATTGCTAGCAATTGGCCCAGGCCATCCCAGAATTTCAAATATTGCCTCAAATACTTTGCTCCATACTAATGGAGACGCTAGATTTTTTAATTTTCGAATCTCAGTCCTCACCTCAACTAGTTTTTGAGAGAAGGACGGACAGCTGTAAGCCTTTTCTTTACTGTTGGCAAGGTAAGAAATATCTCGGCCGCTAATAGTGGAAGAACCTTTTATTTGTAGGTGGGCAACTAGGTTGAAACGGTTCTCAGGCTCTTCGTCACTAATACGCAAATATGGTGATTGCAGTACCCTGCAAATATCTTCCGTATTGTGCTGATCTTGACCTAAACTGAGCAAGAGTAGGCCGTCGTAAATTATAGGCGCATCAAGTAAATTCTTACTTGCCGAGGTAGTATTGAAGACTGCTTGGTCGTCAATGTTAGCGAACATCCCATTTGGGGAAAAATCGTCGGCCAGTAGTTGTTCTAATTGCCTCTGTTCTAACAATTTATTACAAGTTATTAAGCCAATATGAGCTGAGGGGTTTTTGGCTAACAGGTCTTCAACCCAATTAGCACAATGGCGTAATTCCGACTCGGGGCTGCTAAAGTTAATTTTAACTTTAGAAATTTTGTCATTGGGTTTGTCCTTGATAGTTAGAACTGATTCTAGTTGTGGTACTACAGAAAAGAAATGCTCGTAAAGCGGTGGTGGCTCGTAAAAATTTACCAATACGGTTTTCTTGGGAAAATAAGTCAGTTTTTTCTGTTCTAGTAATCTTGACAGCTCTTTAGTGCAATCTACTAAACTAATTCGCTGATGTTTGTCGCAATAGTTTTTAAATTGAAGAGTCCATTTATCAAAAACAGCAATATCTTTGATCGCAGAATTTGCTCTGAGTTCATTATTTAAAATGTCTGGGTTAAGCCATTGCCTGCTAGTCTGGTAACTGCGCGCAACAACCGACGCAGTTTCACCAGGGTTCAAAAGTGGAATATCAGTTAAGCTAGATTCTATGATTTCATGCCAAACGAGGAATTCTTCGACTGCTGACAAAGGCTGCAAATTGGCACAGGGTGCTACACCTAGGCGAGCATTCTTGCTCCAGCATTTAAGAATAAATACATCGACAGCATATATCTTAGGGGTGGGTGCAACATTTCTCGTTAAACTATCCAGGTGCCCGGCAGTAATAGCATCTTTTATTCTTAAATTAGGGACAAGTATGGTGGCGCCATTACTGATATGGGGCCGAATTTGCTCTATATCTATTCGCTTAATAGCCATTGCGTTATTTTTTATAGTGCTTTATCAATGTGCATCGCCCAATTGAGAAATTCATCTTTGCAGCCTCGAAAAACTATGCGACCCGATTTTTTTGCGATCTGGTATTCATACATGGGGTCATAGTAATTTGTTAGTAATTTTTCAATCCAAACCCAGTGGATTTCCCTGCCTTTAATGGTTTTCTCCGTTGCCAAGGCTTGATCCATAAGTGCTTTAATTTCAGAGTAATTTTCTTCACCTAGCCGGCGCCGAATCCTGGATAAGCTAGTTAACAAGAACTCCGAAAAAAGTCTTGAGCCTTGTTCAGGTGAGAAGGCTTCAAATTCTCTGTGATTGGAAATTATGTAGTCATCAAGAATTGTGGTGATTCGCGATTCAATTGTTTCTTCGATAAGTGCGATTGGAGACATTTTCATTTCGTGAATTAGCAAAGATGGGACGCTGAGCGAGCCTATGGCTTTGCTTTCATCTTCTAAAAATATTTTGTTGGCTGTTTCAAACTCTATCTCTAATAATTTGCTAGCAATTCGATTTTCAAAATTTATTTGATTCGGTTGGTCTAGTACTCGACGCCCAAAAGCAGAGCCACGATGATTGGCTACCCCCTCCAAGTCTACGGAATGGCATAACTTATTGAGCAAATGGGTTTTTGCAGAGCCAGTTTTTCCTCCAATGACGAGAAATTTCTTCAGGTTAACGGCTTGCTCAACCGTGTTAAGACTGAATCTTCTGAGAGATTTATAGCCACCCTCAACTATGGGAACTTCAATCCCTTCAGCTGCGAGCCAGCCTTGAACTATTTTGGACCTTAGGCCTCCTCGGAAACAATAGAGAAGAGTATTAGGGTTAGCGTTTATAGTGCAACACCACTTTTCCATACGCTCGGTTTTAATTTTGCCGGAAACTAGCTTTTCTCCTAAGAGAATTGCAGCTTCCTGCCCGGATTGTTTGTAACAAATACCGACGCCTTTTCTTTCTTGATCAGTAAGTAATGGCAAATTTATCGCATTAGGAAAAGCGCCTTTATTGAACTCTGCAGGGGAGCGAAGATCCAGAAGAATTCGTTTTCTTTCGGATAGCGCGGTGCTTGCTGCAACTGAGTTAATGTCAGGCATGAAGGAGTGTCGACTATAGCCTGTCATTGTAAGTTATCACTCATCAAGTGTAACACTGGCTATTGCTGCATCTCTAGAACAGATTAT
>TARA_B110000438_G_scaffold302756_1_pt1 | contig 24558 bp, 23 predicted proteins | sample TARA_B110000438 | Tara Oceans TARA_B110000438 (sample SAMEA4398413) | marine metagenome | biome: Polar Biome; feature: [MES] marine water layer (ENVO:01000295) within the mesopelagic zone...; material: water (ENVO:00002006), including particulate matter (ENVO:01000060) such... | reverse complement strand
AAATAAATAAGATATATAGATAATAATGATAAAAATATTTGAATTAAAACCACGGACCTATATCCTTCACCAAAAACCTTATAAATAATTCCTAAGAAAAATGGATATCCAGGAGTTCTTAAAGTTTCAGGAATGTCTAAATGATCTAGAGAAAGAGAAAAGGAACCTGTTTGTAACCAAGCTAATGCTGTTGCATTATAGCTATAAGTATCATTTGATAAATAACTAATCTGATTATCTAAAGATTGAATAAATATTAGTAGCCTTATAGAAAGTGTAAAACAGATAAGACCTATCAAGATTCTATTAAAGTATTTTTTAGGAAATTTAATGTTATGTCCTATTTATTTAATATCAATTATCATAGCGGAGGAATAGTGCCTTAATTGGAAGGATTTATTTACCATTCATGACATCATTTAGAATATTATTTAAAGATTTGTCAGCAATATTCCAGTTAAGTTCTTTTTTATATCTATTCAAAGTTGATTCACAAAGTTTTTTATATTTCTTAGAATTTTTAATAAGCGAGGTGATTGATTCTGCATAAGAAGTTGGTTTACTCCCTCGAGCTAAAACTATACCTGATACACCATCCTTAACACTTGTCGCAATGCCGCCACTATTATTAGTGATTGTTGGCGTAGAGAATGCTGCTGCCTCTGATGTAACTATTGGAGAGGCATCAAATCTAGCAGGGTGTATTAATAAATGAGCTTTATGGAAAAAATTAAAATATTTATTTAATTGATTTTTATCATCTTTTTGGAAATGCCCATGAAATTTATAATACCTTTTATTATCTCCATTGATACCTACTATATCTAAAATCGCCTTGATACCATTTTTATTAATAATCCTTACGATATCGATTGCAATATCAACACCTTTTCTGTCACAATCTCTACCAACTAATAATAGCCTTAAAGGGTTAAACTCTTTTTTCTTATAATTATTCGTTATTTTTTTAGTGTCTTCTAATGAGATTGCTGTAGGGTTAGGGAATACTGATATTCTCTTTTTAGGGATATTATATTTTTTATTAATTATTTCCTCTGACCAACCACTATGTGTTATAATTTTTTCACATTTAGAGAAAGCTATTTTTTCTTGCCAAGCCATCATTGAGAGCATAAAAGTTCCATGTCTTAAATAATTTGCTCCTTGGTCATTCATACCTAAAAAAGTTGTATCTGTCCTAAATACACATGGAGTAGAACCAGAATAGAAAAAAAACGGTGAAGGAGTCATAGAAAAAATAATATCAGGCTTCCAATCAATTTCAACTTTATTAAGAGCATTGGAAGAACGAATAGTGTTGGTCCAATTATATTTAATATACTTGTAATATTTTTGTTTCCTGTAAAACCCTCTTATGGCTCTTTCGATCAAATATGGTTCATCTATAAATGGTCCGATAATTCTTACATCATGTCCACTATCAATCATTGACCTATAAAATTGAAAATGTGATCCACTTGCAGATAATATATCAGTTGGGTCATGTCTTAGAGCGGTATAAAGAATCTTCAATTAGAATTAATACAGCTACCTAATATCCATTGTCTCAATTAATGATTAAAAGGTGTTTTCTACTAGTTTACTAAATCTTTTGACACACGAAGTCCAATTATAAATATCTTCATAATGTGATCTAGATCCATTAACTAAATCATTATATTTATTAGGATTTTCAAACAATGAAATAATTATCTGCACGAATTGGTGGGGACTTTCATTTCCACCAATAAGGAGTCCACTTTTTCCATTTTTTACTGCAGTTGAAACTCCGGTATTATTAAAGCCTAATGAAGGTAAGCCATAAGATGCTGCCTCCACAAAAGCGATACCAAATCCTTCTATTGAACTTGGTAGTAACAATATGTCAGAATCTCGGTATAATGAATCTAATTTTTCTAAGTCGCTGCTAATTTTTTTATCTAAATAACCATAATTATTAATGAATTTTCCTTCAATAGATTTATCATAATCACCTACAATACTTAGGCGAGCTTGATAGCCTTTCTTATTTAACCTTCTAACGACTTCTATTGCAATATCTCCACCTTTTCGTTTCCAATCAATTCCGATAAAAAGTATATCTATCTCTTTTTTTTGAATTATTTTATCAAAATTTCTTTCTTGTGAAACCTTTGGCCCGGGGTCCTTCATATTTGAGCCGAAAGAGATTTTTTTTATCTTATTATGATCAATTATATTGTAGTTAAATACCTCTTTGTAATTCCAATCAGCTGGAACAATACATAAATCTATGTTCATTAATGCCTGTTTAATTACCTTTTGACAAAAGTATACTGAGAACCATGGTAAGTTATCTAACCTTGGATGAATATTTTTTTTATAATCAACTGGAAATACGGCGTCAGTCCAGAGCACAATTGGTTTATTTATTTTAGTATATCCTGCAATGGTATAATCATTAGTTAGAAGAAAATCATAATCAAGACTCTTTAAAAAGGAGTTTATTTGCTTACCAATAGCATAACCAACAAAAGGGTCTTGATATGACCTATATCTTTTCTTGAGTACTCTTTTTGCAATATATCTAAATAATTTAGATAAAAATGGAAAAGATACATCTAAAGGCCCTATTGGAAATACTTTATGGTTTTGATTAAGCAGCTCCATATAAATATTATAATAAGTACCCGATCCTTTTTTTATATTATTTAAATCATAAAATGTGGCAAATGCGATCTTCATTTCAAGCAGATTATATTGATAGTTAAATCCAAATGATTATAAATAAATTAAAAATAATGAATTAATCGTCTCTTTTATATAATATATCATAATATGAGCCAACTTTTTCTTTCGAACGAAACTTGAATTGTCTTATCTGCTTAAACCCATGACTAGATAAAAATTTATCAATATGCTTATGTTGACAACCATTTTGATATGCATCAAAATCTGCAACTTCTGTTTTTATATATTTCACATTACTTAATAAGTTTTCTGCACCTTCTAAAACTAATAATTCAGACCCTTGAGTATCTAAGACTAAGGCATCATATTTATTTTTAATTTTTTCTCTTTCAAATATTGAGTCTAAGGTAATTGAGTTCATTAAAATGGATTTCTCATGTTTAACGCCTTTCCATAATTTATCTAAATCTTTAATTTTATAAATTGAAGAAGAACCGCCTTCATCATTAGAAATATAAAATTTAATTTTTTCATCATCTTTATTTGTAACGAGATATTGTAAAGCTATTTGCTTATCAAAAAATTTTATATTTTTTTTTAATTCTAAAAAATATTCAGTTACTGGTTCAATCCACAAAACAGGTAAATCATTTTTTTCATATACAAATCTTTCTTGCCCATTATTGGCACCAATATGTATTACACCTGAGACTTTTTTTAAATATTGATCTAAATAAATTTGGAAAAATGGTTTAGCCTTTCTCTTTAACTTATTTTTTATTCGACTTGTTAAGCGAATAATGCCATTATAATTATATCTTGTCATCATCAATTATTATATAAAAGATTATATAGTTTAGAATAAAAAAACTTTAATACTTTTCTTACATACTGATTTAATAAAATTCTCTTAAAGATTGAATATTTTTTCCCTTCATTTTTTTTATTCAAAGTGATTTTATTATTATTTGAATTATGTTTTAATAGAAGTAATTCATCATCTAAACTTTCAAAACTATTCCCTATATGGTGAATTAAATATTTTTCCGTAGAAAGTCTCCAAAAGCCTAACTCATTTACCTTAGATTCGAATACAGGACTATATATAGGGTCATAATATTCTCTTTTGTGCCGTACATCTAAGGGTAAAACTTTTTTAATAACATCTCTTGTAGTTGTAAACTGAAAATCTTGTGCACAGATATAAGCACTAACATTATCTCTAATTATTTTAGTATCTATTCGATTATTTATATTTCTCATGTAAGCAGTTTTTTCTTTACCAAGACTTAATTGGTGAGCAATTACATATTCCTCTGGAATTAAATTATCAGATTGCCTTTTAATTATATCTTTTTCTTTTTTAATCCCATTAAAAGTACTTTCATAATTTTCCATAGATTTATCTATAGTAGGGATTGCAGAGACCATACCTGAAAGAGGAAATACTTTTAAAATCTCCAAGGTGGCATCTAGCCAACCTTTTAAAAAATACACATCACTATCCACAAAAGAAATTATTTCACCTGGTGCAGTGTTAAATAGATAATTCATACCTCCTAATTTTCTTAAATTATATTCGGAAAAAGTTAAAAATTGTATTTTATTATTATTTTGACATTCTAGTATATATTCTTTGACTTCATCACAACTTCCATTGTCTAAGACCATCAAGTCAAATGGCTGAGTCGTATTCTCATGAAGACTATTAATAAATAATTTTAATACATCTAAACTATTTTCCCAGAATCCTGCAAGCTCAGGAATATAGACAATTGTTACGATTGTAATTTTTTCTGGCCTTTTATTGATTCCAATCCATTTCAATGGATTTTGCCCAATCCTAGGCATTACTTAGCTCCCATTTCTAGTTTGATTATATAACCGTTAAAATGTCCCATTCATACTAATTTTATAAACTTATTGATAACCTCTTCATCTATTTCTTTTCTAGTTTTATCGTTAATCTTAGATTTACATATTTTAATTGTTCTCATGATATAATCCTCTTTGACGGTAGTATTTAATGAATTAGAACAATTTAAATATTTATTAAAAGATAATAAAGCCACCGCAGTTCGATAAGCTTTCTCATATTCATTAGGCCTCGGTCTAATTACTTTTGATATATTGCCTAGGGTTTCTTGAATCCTTAAACCCCATAAACTCATGCTTGTGAAACAAATTAATTTTTTTTGTATTTTTTGAGGTGCTATTACTATTTCATATCCTAATTCAATTAGTTTAAGATTCGCAAAATCTGCAGTATCAAAATAATTACCTACTTTTTCCCAATTTTTGGGTTTCTTTATTTGAAATGAAATATTCTCTTTTACCCATATTTTTTTTCTTATAATCAAACAATAAGATCCCATTAGTTTTTCGAGGATAACCAATTTAGAACTGTGGTCCTTAAATAGTTTAATATAATTATTTACTCTTTTGTTTGAACTTGGTCGGGGGAACAATGAAACTGCTACTAAGTTAGGTTTTTTTCGAAATTCCTCTTTGGCCCACTCTAACGGTTCCTCATCAACAAAAAAAATATCATCATCGCAAATTACAATAAATTCAGATTTACATATGTATTTGATAAATAAATCTATTTTATAGCCATGTTCAAAATTCAAAATTGGAATTACATTAATTTTTTTATTATTTTCTATATTTAACCCACCTGAACAATCACCAATAGTAGTGGATGCGATTTTAATATTTTTTAATGAACTAATATGACTAATCCAAAATGAAGTTAAACCAGGAATTACGGAAAAAGTAAGAAATTCAATTTTATTATTAAATATTTTTTTATTTCTATTTTTATTTACAATTCTTAAAGTACTAATTATACATTTAATTAGTGATTTAAAGCCTTTTTGGTGTTTATAATTTCTATTCCAATCCTTGAAGACAGATTGGAATAAATTTTGAAAAAGTAGCTTTATATTATTTTTCAATTAATATATTGATTAATATATTTATTCAAAAATTTCGCCTGTATTTTACTACTATACTCTTTTTTATATAATGACCGGGCATTTTTTGAGATGATACCTAGTTGCTCTTTTCCTGATAAAATATCGGAAAAAACATCACTTATTTCGAAAGGAGTATTAACAAGAAATATATTTTTTCTATCTTCGAGTCCATACATACCTTTAGCCGCAATTTTTGTGCTTATTACGGGAACGCCACGAACAAATGATTCAATTATTCTTGTTCGTATACCTGTACTAAACTGGGAACCTACTATTTGCAAATCACATTCTAAAAAAAGAGGCCTTAAATCTTCAACATATCCTAGAATATGAACATTCTCATATTTTTTTGCCAAAGTTTTTATTTTATTACTAAATGGTGCATCTGGGTTATGACCTGCAATAAAGAGTTCAATTCTGTTGAGTATTTTATCTGGTAATATTGTAAATAAATCAGATAATATAAAATTTAAAGATGAATATGGAATCATCGAATTCAAGCTACCAAGGTGAAGAATTTTAATTTTATTATCTTCTACCCAACTCCGTAATCTTATGTTAGTGTCCTCATCAGGCCAACTGTAAGGTAGTAATTTAAATACACCATTTTTTATTCTTTTTCTATATAAATCAGTATCATTATTTGAAACCGTTAATACTAAGTTATGAGATTTAGCTATCCACTTTTCAGCTCGCTTTAATTGAAAATATTTATAATATATTAAAAATAAATTTTTCTTTTTTTGTAGGCTCCTCCTCTCGGCTTCTATTTTTAAATAACGATCAGAAACTAGATCATGATTACTGTAGATGAACGATCCATTTAATCCGAATACAGCACTAGCAACAGTAAGATACTCAAAATGATGGATTGCATGATTTTCTGACTTGATTCTTTTTTGTACTTCAATCCTTACACTTTTACCTATTGGAAATAACCAATTTAAAACTCGATTCTTTGGCCAACCAAAAAAATATCCAATTCTATCAATATTGTTTTCTTTGTAACTATTATTATTGATAACCGTGAATGTTACTGGATAGGATAAAAAATAATTGGGTAAATCTAAATCCTTTACAAATAATATTACCTCTATCTTGTATCCTAAATCAAGATAAGCACATATGTTTGTAAATACTCTTACTTGAGAACCACTACCCGTATTTTTTGGTACAACTTCAGTATATATGAAAACTTGTTTGCTACTATTTTTCAAAAATTGATAAGAACCTATTTATTTAAAATCTTTAATTAATTTTTAAGTCCATAGAACCAGAGGAAGATTTTTATTTCTACCCTTATACCCTAAAATTTTCATAGAATAACCAATTTTCGACATAAATTCGGAAACTAATAAACCATTTTCAACATCATGAATTTCTACAACTACTTTTGGTTTTATTTCATTCAATAAACGTTTTGCTCCGTTAAGGACTTTATACTCAAACCCTTCAACATCTATTTTAATAAGGTCTGGTTTTTTTAAAGTATAATTATAGAAAAGATTATCAATCGTTTTTATTTGAATATCTTTTAAAAGACTAGTCTCATTATCTTTAATTTTCAGGGATGAATCTTGAACAAAGTTTCTACTAGAATCCCCTGGAAACATAAATAGTTTAGAATCCATATTTTTATCGCCCAGACCAAAATCATGTAATCTGAAACTAGAAGTAAAGTTGTTTTTTTTAACAGTTTTATTAATAATATCACCGTTTTCTATTGAAGGTTCAAATGCTTCAACAAACTGTCCTCCCCCACATAGCCAAGCAATCGAAAACCATGCGTAATGGCTCCCAATATCATAGAATACTTTATTCGGACCAACTTCTGTCTTAATTATATCAAATATTTCAGCCTCATGAAGCTCATCAATGACTTTATAGCCCCATTCCTCAGGAAGATAAAGTATTTTATTATTATATAGTCCTCTGTTAATTAAAATCCAGTCATAAATTGTAATTTTTTTCTTTTTTCTAAAATATTTTAAAATTCTTCTCATAATTCTACTCCATATCAATACTCTTTGTAAAAATTCTATAATATTTTAACAGAGAACTTCTAAACCTTAGAGGAAAATGATAGAATAATAACCTTTCAATAAATATTAAAACCCTAGCATATAAGATACCTGGTAATGTCGTCAGAAAAGTGAATAATCCATAGTTATTATAATCTATTTTATAACCCAGGTTCAAAATTAAATTTTTGCATATATAATTTGCTCGATTAATATCTTTTTTATTCATACTGCTTTTCCATTTGAATACATTATTTTTTTTTAATTTTCCTGAAAGGTTACTATGCCAATCACCAGTATCCATATTTATATTTTCATGAAACTGTAACATTTTAGAATTATAGCTAACACCTAAAAATTGACAGATCTTTTCAAGATTAATTTCTGGATCTAAAATTAAATTTTCATATTTTAGGACTAAAGGCTTTATGGAATATTTATTTAGCTTAGATATTATCGTTTGATTATAATATTTCCATTTATAAGCAAGAATAGAAGAAATATTTGAATCAAAGGGTACTGTTTTATAAGACAAGATAGTATCTCTGGGGTCTCTTATCATGTGAATGAACTTTGCACCAGGGAAAACTTTTATCAAATCTTCTATAAACAATGAATAAATAGGATTTTTTATACCAAAGATTATATTTTTCTTTTTATTCTGACTTTCTGCATAACCTTCATAAACTATTTTACAAATATCCGCAAAAGAACAATTTTTATCCACAGAAGAAAGATTATTATCAAGACTATTTTTGGGTAGGTTCCAATTATGAAGTCTACTTTCTAGCCAAAGATCTTTCTTGAATTGTTCAATAACCTTTTTTGTCCAAACTACTTCATTATACTTATGCAATAGATTAATCTCAAAAAGACCCTCTGGAGGAATAGAAATTCCCTCATGTGTGTTTAACATCGTACGCAATAGTGTTGTACCGGATCTACCACGTCCTACTATAAAAAATATATTTGAATAATTTTTTTCTTTTTTTTTGATTTAAGATTATCCCAATGTATTAATATACTACTTTAGCTTTGTTAATCTTGATTTAAACCGAAATAATTCTTTTAGATAGTTGATTACATCTCTAAATATTAATACAGTCGATTTTTGACCAGGTTTACGTCTAAATAAGGTATCTAATTCTACAATTTTATAACGATTGATATTTGCTATAACCATAACCTCAGTATCCCAGAACCAATGATTATTTTTTATATCATCTAAAATCTGGAGAATCCTTTTACGATTAAAAAATTTATAACCAGTCTCTGTATCTTTAAAATTTGTACTGAGTAAAAAAGTAGAGATATACTTATATCCCTTACTTAAAAATACTCTAAACAGAAAGTATAAATTAAAATGTAATTTATATATTCTATTTGCTGTTGCAATATCTGCACCATTATCTATTTCTAAAACCATTGCTGGTATATATACTGGTGAAGTTGATAAATCAATATCAATAAATCCTACCACTCTTCCTTTAGAAAATCGAATACCATCTGATACGGATTTTCCTCTTCCCATATTTTTATCATGTGAAATTATTTTAAGACAATTTTTCTTGTCTTTCGTAATTAAACTATTAATTAAAAAGTTAGTTTTATCTAAACTATAGTCATCAACAAAAATAATTTCATACTTAAGATTAGTAACACTCAAAACTTTCTGTAATTTATTTATATTATCCTCTATTATTTCTTCTTCATTATAACATGGAATGATTAAACTCAAATCAATATTTTCTAAAGACATTATATAATTCTATAAATTAATTTTTATAATTGATTTTATTACTTTCTGTTGATCTTCTTGGTTAAGAGAATCAAAAAAAGGTAACCTAACTAAACATTTACTAGCTTTTTCTGTTACTGGATATTCACGGACTTTTGAGCCATAAGTTTTGCCCATCTTTGATAAGTGTAAAGGTAAATAATGAAAAAATGCAGATATACCCATATTAAATAATTCGTTTATTAATTTATTTTGTTTTTTACTAGAAGATGTAAGAACATAAAACATAGCATAAGATTGATTACAGTGTTTTGGTACTTGAGGTAGACTTATATTATTAATTGAAGACCAATCACTGATTCCATCAAAATAAGCGTACCAAATATTTTTTCTTTTTTCCTGAACATCAATCCAATTTTCTAAATTAGAATATAGAATCGCAGATAATATATCTGATAGTAAATAAGAAGAACCTTTACTAACCCATGTGTATTTATCAACAAATCCTCTTTTAAATCGACTACGATCAGTTCCTTTTTCCCTTATAATCTCTGCTTTTTCAATATATTTTTTATCATTTATAATTAAAGCCCCACCCTCTCCACATGAAAAACTTTTTGTTTCATGAAAACTTTGAGTTGCAAACGTTCCAAAAGTTCCTAAATATTTGTCATTATATTTCCCAAATAAACCAAGAGCATTATCTTCTATAACTGGAATATCATATTTTTTTGATATTTCCATTATTGCATTCATTTCACAACCAACACCTGCATAGTGAACAACGATAATTGCTTTGGTGTTTTTATTTATTTTAGATTCAATTTGAGTTTCATCAATGTTTAAAGTATCACTTTTTATATCCAAAAAAATTGGTTTCGCTCCCTGAAGTACAAACGCATTAACCGTTGAAACAAATGTGAATGATGGTAGAATTACCTCATCCCCAGGACCTATATCCAATAATATCCCCGCCATTTCAAGTGCATGTGTACATGATGTGGTAAGTAAGGTTTTAGGGACTCTTAATTCTTTTTCTAAAAAGTCTTGGCACTTTTTTGTATAATATCCATCTCCAGATGTATGACCAGATTCTAGTACATTTTTTACATATTTTATCTCATTTCCATTTATTGAAATTTTATTAAATGGAATCTTATTTTTTTTTGACATTAAATTTTATTTGATATATTAGTTTTAAATAATATTACCCAGATTATTTGTGAGAAAACTATAACTGGGAATTGAAAACGAAATTCTGGTGTAATTGAAACTATGGCAAGTCCTAAACAATGACAAAAAATCGGGATAAATACTAATGCTAAAATTTTATTATCTTGATAAAAAAACATCCATAAAGTTAAAAAAAATAATAAATATAGATATAATGCAGGTCTCCATACCGGGATAGAAAATTTTATATATTTAGTTAAAGGAGCAACAAAATTTTGAATCTTTGAATTAGAATGAATATTATATTTGTTTGGCGTTGGAATCCAACGTGTGCCGCCCAGAGTTTTTAATTGCATTTTACTTTTCATCCAGGCATTGGGATTCCAAATAAAAGCTGAAGAACATAGTATATGATTAAATAATACACTTGGATTATTTTTCACTTTACTAAAATATATTTGCATAAACTTTGATTTATTTTCTAAAAAATAATCCTTATCATATATCAAATCAATACCTAGGTTTGTCCCAAATGCTTTTTGAATATTTTTCCCACATTCATATTCCCAATTATTTGATATTGGGGAAACCTTATCTAAAAATTCTTCTTCATCATTTGAGAAGTAAATATCAGCATTTAGGAATGCTCCCATGTGGTGAATAGGTAAAGTATAAAAGAACCAATCTGAGGACTCTATTTTAAGTTGATTAAATAATGGACCTCGAACGAATAAAATCATTAACAAAGTAATTAATGATAGAATCACAATATTTTTGATATCTTTTTTATAAAAAACGACCAAAGAGATTAAACATCCTACCGTAACAGACAAGCCATTCCACCTTAATAAGAATGCCATAGCTAATAATAATGATAGCGAAAAAATATTTTTTTTACTTTTAAACCAATTAGAATTATTGGTGCTAATATTAAAAAAGATGGTAGTAATTGCAATTACCACAGTTGTATAGAATACATCTTTCCAAAGGGTATTAACTAAAACCAGATTAATTGGACTTATTGCCGATATAATAGATGCTATCCATATCCACTTAATAGGTATCTGAAGTTTTTTTTGAATTGAACTAAGTAACCAACCAACTACTAATCCAAGAGTAATTATTTGAACAAATACTATTGTTGAAGGAGAATTACAAAAAAACGTAATAAACCACATAAGCAAAGTATGAAATGCAGGTTGCAAATCATAAAAGCCACCAGATTGGATTTGACTCCATTGAACAAGTGAATCACGTGACATCATTCCTGGCCAAAAAGTAAATAGTCCAATTGTCCAGATTATCCAGGGCAAGAAAGCAAACCTTATCATGTTAGGAGTGCCCTTTAAGATTCGAGAAAGGAATCTATACTTTTTTAAATAAGCTTTGAAAATAATATTTTCCACAAAATTTGAATGAATGGTTTTTTTACAGTTTGATTAGATGAAATATGATTACCAATTTTTGGCAAACCTGATATATAATTCCATTTAGTCTGACTTATTTTTGTAATTTTTCTAGCAATTTTTTTTAAATATTTATTAACAAATATTGAATTTGAGTATCTAGCATGGCTTTTAATTATTAATACTTCTTTATTCATTGCACTACTGCCTATTGTGCATTTATTTGATTCCCATTGTCTCCACGCACCTTTGAATTTTGGTATAAATATTGGTTTAATATTTAAAGAAAGTATTTTTAAAAAGAATTCTAGATCAAAAGCATAATTAAGCTCGTCATTTAATGGACCATACTTTTTCCATATCTCCTTTGACCAACATGTCGCTTCTTGATGAGGACCTCTGGAAACACCCCAAGCTATAGCTTGATGATTACTCATTCCAAAGGAATAAGAAAGATGCTTGGTAACAACAGATTCATTATTTATGTATATCCTTCTTCCTAATCCTATAAATTTTTTTGGAACTGATGATTTTATATATTGAATTGCAATTTCATTTAAAGATTCTTTTAATAAAAGATCATCACTATTTAACCACATAAATATTTGGCCAGAGGCTCTAGAAAATCCTTTATTAATCGCATGAGCCTGACCATTATCAGACTCACTAACCCAGTATTGTAATTTTTTACTGTAGTGTTTAATAATATCTACCGATTCATCAGTACTCCCACCATCAATTATAATATATTCTAAATTTGGATAACATTGGTCCAAAACCGATAAAATCGTTTCTTCAATAAATTGACCTTGATTAAATGATGGAGTAACAATACTGATTTTAGGTAACACTATTCAAACTCTCATTTCCTAAGCTAGGGATAATATTTCTCCGTACCAATTTAAATAGGTATTTGCAAATCTGTTGAAATCAAAATTTAACTTTGAATAACAAAAAGCATTATTTGAAATTTTTAATCTTAATTTTTTATCACTGATGAACTCTTCAATTAAATTCACCATTTCTTTATATTTATCCTTGGGCACAAGAATCCCTGTTGGTTTTTTATTTGAATTAAAATATTTTGAAGAATTATTGAAAGGTATTATTTGTTCTGGGATTCCTCCAATTTCAAATGCTATTGAAGGTAAACCACAAGAGAGAGCTTCCATTATAGAATTTGGGTAAGTATCAGCTGTACTCATATGAACATATATATCTGATAATTGTAAATATTTTCGATATTCTTTTTTATCATTTATATATGGAATATAATTAATCTCAGTTTTTTCAAATTTTTCATTTTTACAGTCCTGTCCAATTACATAAATAATCGTACCATATTTACAGCTTAAATATTTTTTAAAAATATTGAGGAATTTGGTTACACCTTCCCATTTATAAGCTTTATGCCCACTAGCGTATACAATTATAACAATCTTCGAATGATCGACTCTTAATCCGTTCCTCAACAAATTTTTATCACCCGGTTTATAAAAATCTAAATCAATACCTGTAGGAATAACACGCGTTTCAATCGCTGAATTTTTCAATATCGATTTTTTCACTTTTTCCATAAGCCAATTTGAAGGTGTAGAAATAAATAACTTTGATTTTTCGCAGATTCTTTTCTTGAGAGTATAATTGTTCTTAGTGGCATCTTTTATTATTGCGGGATACAGGCTAAGGTCTGGACAATGACCGCATCCAATCATCCATCGCTCACAATCCAATGAATGAGCACAGTGTCCTGTCAACATCCACATATCTGATAATCTTAGGACTGTTGGAATTTGGGTAGATATAATTGGTAGTTGCCTAAGATCAAAATATTTTCCATGTAAATTCCCAAGATGGAGGATATCAGGTCTATGTCTTTTGGATAAAATTATATTTTTTGTTGCAGGGTAATACATAGGTTCTCTTCCTAATTGTTCAGAACGCCAATTAGGTACTCCTATCATTTTAAAAAAATTATTAAACGGAAATTTTGTATTTCTGGACAATCTTTTATTTATTTTCACCCAAATATTTTCATATTTATCGTTTTTTATTTGAATAATATCCTTAGAGTTCGAAAGTTTCTTACCAACATACATCCTAGAATTATGACCATTGTTATTATAGTATTGATTTAATCGAAGATTAACCTTTTCAGCTCCACCACCAATATCTGAAGAATTAATTATAGATATATTCAAGAATATTAGATTATATCAATAGTTAAGAAAATTATTTTTCACAAATAGTTTGAACCTCTCAATGGATAAATCTCTTACCAGAAATCTAGGTAATTCATATCTAGATGTATTTGGTGCTATTAAACCAGAATAATTTGAACAGCCTAATTTAAAATCATGCTCTCTTAATATTTCAACTGATTGTTTATTATATGAATCTATTGTTCCATAAGGATATGCAAAAGACGTGATATCCTTATCAATAATTTTTTCAAGGTGTATTTTACTATTTCCTATTTCTTCTCTTTGTTTTTCGCCATCTAATCCTGATAAAATAAGATGATTTACTGAGTGTGCACCAATTTCAAAAAGATTATTTTGTGCTATTTTTTTTACCTCAGATATAGTGAGATTTTTATAGTCATTCAATGGTTTTTGGCATGCTCCAGACCAATCAATTAATTCTTTAATTATACTTTCTCTGGTGTCACTTTTCTCTGAACGTAAAGCTTTATGCAAAGCTGTATATGCTGCTTTTTTTTGGTTTTCTTGTTCTAATTCCGAATATTTATGTTCAATGTTATTGACCTTTATATTTAGGGTATTTGGAATCTTGTTTTCTAAAAAGAATATTCTATTTAATACCTCTTGATAAAACTCTTTATTTTCACCAATATATCCACTTGTAATAAAAAATGTAGCTGGGATATTATTCTGCTCTAAAATGGGTATAGCATTTTTTAAGTTATCTTGATAACCATCATCAAATGTGATAACTATACTATTCCTTGGAATTTTATGGCTCTTTAATAATTGGTTAATTGAGCGCAATGAAATAATGTTGTATTTTTTTTTTAAAAATTTCATCTGGTCATAAAATTTATCAGGTGTTACACATAACATCTGTGGATCGGAAGAAACATTTGCGACTCTATGATATAAAAGTATTTGTATTCGATTCCGAAATATTTTTAAATATTTAAACATTAATCAATAAATTATATTTTTCACTTTACAGCTCTGACTGTTATGAATGCTTGATAATCTGGATCGTTGTAGTCTAGTTCATCTGCTGTCAGTTCATGAGATGAGAGACCCTGTAGATATGCTGTAGCTACTAGTACATTTCCATAAGTAGTAATAATACATTCATTATTAAAGTATTTTTCAAAAATTCTTTTTGTCGATGCATCAGTGAACCTCCAATACTCACCCCATCTTTCCATATCATATCTACTTATCTGGGATATGCCACTCATACTACAAAGAAGCACTCCATTAGGTTTAAGAATCCGATATAGATTTTCAATAGCTTGATCAAAATCAAAAATAAACTGAAGAGTTTGAATACAAATGATGCAATCAAAACTATTATCCATAATATTATCAGATTGAACTATATCTGAAATAATAGTTGCTTCTTTATTTTCATTTGTAGGGTGAATAACATCACTTTTAAGAATCTTCTCTTGTCCATATTTAGTGGTATATCTATTATCCCCAAATTCTAATACATGCCCAGTTATAGAAGATTTATGATGATTTAAAAAATTTTCAATATAATAGCGATTTATAGATTGACCTCTATCATATCCAAATATATTGCTAAAGGGTTTTACCTTTCGTAATTCGCCCCATTGAACTGGTCTCATTTGGTTCTTTTTATTAAGAAAAAAATTCTTAATAAATTTCTTCATCTTACTATAAAAATGGTTAAAATATTTTTTTTCTTATTTTATTAATTCTTCTTATCAATCTATCTGTAATTAAACTTTTTGAACTCGATTGAAAAAAAATTGAAGATATAATCTTATCAATTTTATTATCATTCAAAATATTTGGACTATGGCTTAAAGGAAAAACTAAATTACCTAAAGGGTAATTTGCAAAAAAGTTTTCCTTATTTTTTGTATGGGTAGCGTCTGGTCTAAATCCAATATTAGAGACTAGATTTGTTTTTGGTAAAATACATAAACCATTATAGAGCCATGACGTATATGTCCATGCATAATCCCATGTGTCAATTTTCCCTGAGGCCATATTATCAAATATCTTTTTCCTGCTATTTACTGCAGTTTCATCCTCTAATATTTTATATAACCAATTAGTATCTCTAAGATCTTTCCATTTTATCATATCTATATCATATAATTTCCATGCCCGTCTCCACGTTGCCCAACCCCATGTGAGATTATAGCGGGAGAATAAATAACTATATTTTATATCAATTTTTTCATTTAAAAAATTATTCCCGCTTATAGTCATTATTCTATGCTCGTTTTTATATTTTTGTAGTAATTCTCCACAAAAACGAAAAAAGGATATATCAGGCAAGCAATCATCTTCAAGGATAATACCTTCTTCCACATTTTCAAAAAACCAAGAAATAGCACTGCTAACACCTTTTTTACAACCCAGATTATCTGCTCTAAATAACGTTTCTACATTACAATCCCAATTAATATTATTAAGAACTTCTCTACTTTTATCACATAAATCTTTATCAACCAAATCATCAATCTTTGGTCCATCCGCAGCGATAAATAAATTCCTAGGTTTAATTAATTTTATTTTTTCAAAGACAAGCTTTGTTAAATCAGGTCGGTTATAAATCAAAAATAAAATAGGTGTATTAATAAATAATACTTCCTTTATTATAAAATTTTCCTAGTATTAATATTTCTATCATCATTTCCAAAATCTTAAAACGACTTTTGGATTTGTAATCATATATTTAAACTTTGGAAAAACATTACTGAAAATAGATTCTCGATAAATATTTAAATTAATTTTTTTCCCATTTTGAATTTTATTTTTCGATTTAATTATTAAGATAGTATTCTCTGATTCACTCATAAAATAATTTATATTCAAATTATTTTTTTTAATTCCTTCTAAAGAGATTTTATCTATTATCGATTTAGAACAAATAATTGCACCATCATTTGATAAAATTGAAAATATATCATTTAATACCCTATAATAATCAATATCATCTCCAATATTATTAATTACTGCGAGATCTATTGATAATTCTCCGATTGATGAATTAATTAACCTTTTTATTGCTGTTAGATAGCTACCTGTTAAAAATCTTAAATAACCATTAAATCCCATTTTTTTAATTTCATTTCCGAGGATATCTGGCTTTATTTTTCTTTCCCCTTCATCAAACTGAAATGAATTAATTGCATATATATCAATGCTTGGACATAGGTATCCGGCTATTGAAGTATATTTAGAATCTTTAATTCCAAATTCTAAATAACTTTTTGGTTCATAGAACATACTGTACCATGCAGTTAAACCAAGTTTTTCCCATTCTACAGTTTTATAATCCCATAATATCTTTTTTTGGGAAATAATTAATTCTTTTATTCTCTCATCATTTATCTTGTTAAATATGTCTTCAGAAATATTATTAAATGATGTTTTATTGTTTTGACTTATATGTTCTTTTTTCACTGACTCTAATTCAAAATCATAATTACCTAATCCCCAATTCTTATTATTAACTGTAAAAGAATGATGAACTGTCTGAGGATTCCCATATATATGACCTTCGTCACTATTTTCTTCATGCCCCATGTCAAAAGCAACAACACCTAGATTAGATAAACTAATCCAAGGATATTTTTGGCATACTCTCAAAGCTAAATCTGCCTCATGCCAACCAATATCTGAAAGATTTTCATTAAACCCTCTACATTCATTCCATAATTGTGAATGCATCATATTTAATTGACCTAAACCTAAACCTGGAGAATTAACCTTTGTTGAAGGATACTCTGAACTTTTTGTTAATAGATATTTCTCCCAATCATCAATAGTTAATTCACTTTTGACTAAATAATGAGGAACTTTAATTAAATCGATAAAAAAAAGACATGAGTTAATTTTAAGGGGTATAGATAAAGATTTATCTAATAATTGTAGAATATTTAGCAAACAAAATTTTGTTAGAAGCGTATCCGCAGGAATATGGAGGATGAATTTCCCGTTCGCTCTTCTTAACGCAACATTTTGAGCATAAGAATTATGAAAAACTTTTCCTTCTTCCAATTGTTCTGAAGCAATCTCTGGTGGTACAACTATAAACCTTGTTATCTCAATCGCATTAGAATCTATAGACAATGCTTTATGTAAGGGTATATTACTATTCCAGTCTGTAACTAGGACTTCAACCGAATCTAAATATCCAATAGATTCTAATCCTTTAGCAATCAGGTTAATACAGGTAGTCATTCTATATTTAAAATTGCCCATGTAATTGTCATTTCTACCAATTAGGACAATGGATAATAACTTATCACTTTTGAGTTTTAAGGATTCTTTATCTAATATATTTTTGATAATGCTCTATAAAATGTTTGTATGAATCTGGAGTACCAATATCTATAAGTTCTTCTTTACATATGTAACCATATATTGGCTCACTTAGTATTTTAGGAAAAAAATCTATTTCAATTGAAAAAGAAGGCTCTGGAGGCATTAAATCATATATGGATTGATTTATAATATATATTCCGGCATTCACTAAACCATTTATTGGTTCATTCGTCTTTTCTTTAAAACCTATTAGTCTATTTTCACCATCAATATAAATCGTACCATATCTACTTGTATTTTCAATTTTTGTTGCAACTATTGTACAATTACTGTCCATTTTATAATGCCAATTAACTAAATGAGAAGCATCGATATTAATTAAAGAATCACCATTTAAAACAATCACATTATCAGAGGTTATATACTGCTGTGTCTTTTTAATCGCACCTCCTGTTCCCAGAGGTTCATCTTCCTCACAAAATACAATCGTACAATTTTTTTTTGACTTTAGTGATTTAATAACTTTTTCTTTTTGAAAACCAACAGATACTATAAATCTATTGAAACCTTGAGCTATATATTTATCAATTAGAAAATGAATAAATGGTTCTCCATTAACGGGTGATAGACATTTTGGATTATTTCCAATAACTGATCTTAATCTTGTCCCTAAACCACCTGCGAGTATGATTACATCTATATTATTTATGCTAATTTTATTTGTTAAATATTATTTTGATGAGAATAATAAATGATTTTTGAACCAGTATTCTCGAATCTAAAAGGGACATGCAGCTTTGGTCTTAAGGCCATTTGAACTTTCTTTTGAAATTTTTTGGGGACATAAAAGAGAATGAAACCACCACCACCTGCTCCAAGGAGTTTGCCACCTAAGGCTCCCGCTGAAATGCCCGTAGAATAAATATCATCAATCTCTTTATTAGAAATTTCATGTGTCATTTTTCTCTTTATCTGCCATTGTTCATCGAGAAGAGCACCTATTTTTTCTATAGATTCTTTTTCATTATTTAGTACATTTATTCCTTCCGAGCAAATCTCAAGCATATTGTTTAGCTCAACTTTTTTATTTAGAGTCATCTTTATTTGTTCCGCTGCTATATCCGAAGCATTCCGTGCAAAACCCGTAAAAAACAACATCAGATTATTCTCTAGTTGAAGCATTCTATCTTCCGACAATGGTATAGGACTTACATCTACAATATTATTTTTTGAAAATATTATTTTATTTAACCCACCAAATGCTGCAGCTGTCTGATCTTGTGATCCGACATTCTCACCAATAAGATCTTGTTCAATATGGATAGCATTTAATGCAAGCTCTCTTTTAGTTGGCATATAATTTTTCAAGCCATATAAAACATTCAATAAACCGACTGTAAAGGTTGAACTCGAACCTAGGCCCGACTGAGCTGGGAGATCTGCATTATGTACAATTTCAATTCCTTTTTTAATATCTAAAAATTTTGCAGTCTCTCTAACCGAAGGGTGATCAATCTCATCTAAACTATTTTTTTCTTCTTGTTTATAATATCTGATTCTATGCTTATACTTAAAAAATGGCGGAAGATAGCGAGCAGTAATAAAGCAATATTTATTTATTGTGCCGCTAATTACCATACCTGAATATTTATTATACCATACCGGATAATCTGTTCCTCCACCAAAAAGTGAGATTCTAAAGGGTGTTCTTGATATTATCATTTAAAAAATATATTTCTCATTATGATTATAATTAAAAATCCTGAAATTTTTGAATTAACTATGAGCTAATGCATTATTACAAATATTAGCTATAAACTCAATATCTTTATCCACAAGTTCTGGAAATGTAGGTAAAATAAATCCTCTATCATAAATTTGGTTAGACCACACTCCATCAAAAACACCATATTTATCTGTCCAAAATGGGTGTCTACCAAGATTCCCATGGCTCCAAACTCTAGTCTCAATACTATTTTTATTACATTCTTTGATTACTCTTGTTCTTGTTTTTCTATCTTTTGCAAGAAGGCCAATATGTAGGCTTACTGGCCAAGACTCTTTATAATCTTGAAATATAAAATCATTTTTCATGAATTTGATATAGTTCAAATGATTTCTATTTCTACAATTCATAATTCTATCTACTTTTTTTAATTGTTGTAGACCTAAAAATGCTTGCAAATCCGTTGACCTAATATTAAAACCACTATAAATAAAATTGAATGAACCATTACTTTTATCAATATTCCATTTATCAGAGATTGTCTTAGTATGTATGTCAGAGATATCTTTTACCCAACCATGGCTCCTCAGCATAAGCATTTTCTGATAATAATCCTCATTATTGGTATTTACAAAACCTCCTTCTATTGTAGAGAGTTGGTGCCCAAAATAAAAAGAGAATGAAGATACATCTCCTATAGTCCCAATTTTTGTACCATCAGAAAATCGCGCGCCAACTGAAGCGCAGCAATCTTCCATAAGAAAAATATCATATTTATCTTTTAAATAGTTGAGTTCAGTTTTATCACATGGTACTCCAAGAGGGTGTACAAATATCATTCCTTTAATATTTTCTTTTTTACATGCAGATTCTACTGCATCAATATTTACACCAAAATTATATCTATTCGCATCAACCATTATTGGGATTAATCCTAATTGAATAATAGGAGATATTGTAGTGGCCCAACCGCAAGATGGCACGATGACTTTGTCACCATGTTTTAATCTTCCCAGTACAATCCCAAGATAGACCATTAATAGGTTCGCTGAAGAGCCAGAATTGACAAAAATTGATCTTTTAGTACCTATATACTTCGCCCATTTCAATTCAAATTCTGTAGTCAATTCTCCCATTGTTAATCTAGGATAATCAGCTAACCATTTAATTAATGAATCTATGTCGTTTTTTGAAATAGTCTCTCCTGCTAAGGGATATTTATAATGCATTAGTTAGTGAATTCCTTACTATCATACCTTTCTAATAATTCCCTTTTAGCAGTCCATCCTGGCCAGAATGGTTGATTCTCTTCATTATACATAAAATATATTGTACGCCGCCAATTAGTTGGATGCTCATTCTTATTTGTCTTATGAATTGTCTGTGCATGTAAAATCACAACATCTCCAGACTCATACTTTAATTGTTTTACTTCATATCCATCTGGTATGCCACAAGGATTACCAATAGGATATTTACTATATTTTCTACCACTATCATCTAAAGCAAAATTGGGTTGAGATACAGCTGGTAAATCACCAAGTTTATGACTCCCAGGTATAACTATTAATGCACCATTTGTTTCATCTGCAGAATCAATCGCAACAGCAATATTTATATAAGTATTTCCTGGAGTATGTACATTACAATTATCTTGATGCCAATTAGCACCATTCTCTAATGGATTATTTGGTTTATAAAAGAAAGCGGTAGCTCCAATTGGAATTCCTCTGGCCTTGAAAACAGAATCCGCTATATCACATAATTTTTTCCCTCTGTGTGCTCTTTTCAAATTCTTATAATATTGCATGTCTAAGTAAGCAGTATAAAAACCATTTGCAAACTCATTCATATCCTCCCTCATTATATCTATCTCTACTTTTGGCCAAACATTCTTAAGAAGCAAATAACCATTCTCATTATAAAAATCAATTTGATCATCATTTATTTTAAAGGAACCGTTATGGGTTTTAATCTGCTTCATTGATTAATTAGTATTGTATTCATTATCAATATACCATTTTATAGTTTTTCTCAGACCTTGCTCTATATCTACTGTTGGCATCCATTGGAAAAAATCATAAGCTTTTTTATTATCAATAAATAGATCTATTGGTATGGATGGTTTACTTACATCTTTTTCTATTTTTATTTTTTTGTTTGAAATTTTCACAATACTATTTACAAGATCTGAAATTGTTATGGATTGACCATAACTTGCATTCAATAATTCATATTGATGATTTTGTTGATCTATAATTCTTTCTATCAGGGTAACAAGATCCTCAACGTATAAGAAATCCCTAAATTCATATCCATTTCCCCAAACGGTTATCTTATCTTTTGATTGCATTACCTTTGTTATTGTTGCGCTTAACACATGACTATTTTCCAAATTATATTTATCATATGGACCATAAATATTTGATTGCCGCAACACTGTAAATCGCGTTTGACCCAAGGATGAAAAAAACTTACACATTTTTTCCAAATAAACTTTTGTATTTCCAGCTCCATAATATTTTTCATAAATATCTTGGCTCTCATCAAAATCATTTTCTTTTTGTGGTTTAGAGCCGTGTTTATACATTATCGAGCAACTCGGAAAAATAAAGTGCTTTATATTTTTTTCAAATGACTCCCTTATCAATAATGAATTTATTATTGCATTATCTGTGACATGAATGTGTGGCTTTGAAACAATGTCCTTTGCTCCTGTACTGGTTGCTGCATATTGCAAGACTACATCTATATCTTTTAATACTTTCTTTACATCATTTGCACTTCGCAGATCAGCTTGAACCCATTCAACATTTTTAATTCTTTTATTGGGAATATTTTTAAAATAGGTTGCTCTTAATTCAAATTCTTGCCTTCTAGAGAAATATTCAACCAAGTTTTTACCAATAAAACCATTACCTCCGCATATAAGAACCTTCATTTTTTTGGCCTTCCATCGATTACTAGATGACTTTCTTTATTTTGAAAACTTTCGTAGATCTTTGATACAACGCTAATTGCATCCATTGCATTTTTCCTATCCGGCCAAGTTCTTATATTTGATGGATATACATCCAATACATTCAAATTTTTAATTTCTTTTTTATAACTTTCAGAAAATCCTCGCAGTCCCCATTTTGAAGCAGAGTATAAAGTTCTATATTTTTTATTCTCAAGACCAACCATACTATTAATATTAATTATATCACTTAAACAATTCCCAAAAAATTTTGTAAGTAGAATTGGAACTATTAGATTTATTGTTAACATTGCATGTATCTCTTTTATTGATAATTCGTCTAGTTTTTTACCTGGGCATGTTATAGCCGCATTATTAACTAAAACTTTGACATTACTATTTTCAGAAATTTTGGTTAATTCTAATACTTCTTCTTCATTTAATAGATTACAATTAAAGTATTCTACATCTCCATTGATGCCAGTTAAATCCTTTTTTAATTTTTGAAGTTTATCTTTGCTCTTACTTGAAATAATTAGAGGATGTCCTTTTTCTACAAAATATTTTGATAAAAAATTCCCAAGCCCTCCTGTTGCGCCCGTAATTAATACTCTATCTGAATGCAAAATACTTTTCTTGTTTATTTTTTTGATTATCTTCGAACCAATTTATTGTTTGTATAATTCCATCATTTATAGATGTTTTAATTTCAAAACCAGTTTGCTCTGCTCTTTCTAAATTCAATAATCTTTTTTTATCTCCAGTCACGCCAACTTTGATCCACTTTATCTCTTTGCCGTAGTATTTAGATATGACTTTTGCAATCTCACCAATGGTATAACCTTTCCCACTTCCTAGATTAATAGGTTTTGTTATTTTATTTTTTACAGCATGTAGCATTCCTCTAGCAACATCCTTAGAAAAAATAAAATCTCTTATTTCTGAACCATCACCCCAGACCTCTAATTCTTTATTCTCTGATGCTTTTCTTATTAACGATGGGATTACCATTGCACTTTTTAAATCAAAATTATCATATGGCCCGTATGTATTTGCAGGCCTTACAATTGAACATTTTCCTTCGCCAGATTGAATTTCATAGGCTTGGCACTGTAGTTCACCTACACGCTTTGCCCATCCACCAAACCAATCATTCTTTGAGGGATATGTATTCCACACATTATCCTCTATCATTTCTTTTGAAGGATCATAAACACCAATTGAGCTTGTATACAAATACCATTCAATATTATTTATCATAGCAGCTTCGAGCATATTTGTATTAAACTGAAGCATTGGCCCAATAATATTTGCCGGATTCTCAAAACACATTTTTGGAGAGCATTTAATACCCACAAGATTAAAAACATAATCAATT
>TARA_B110000438_G_scaffold68145_2_pt1 | contig 24671 bp, 16 predicted proteins | sample TARA_B110000438 | Tara Oceans TARA_B110000438 (sample SAMEA4398413) | marine metagenome | biome: Polar Biome; feature: [MES] marine water layer (ENVO:01000295) within the mesopelagic zone...; material: water (ENVO:00002006), including particulate matter (ENVO:01000060) such as...... | reverse complement strand
TCTTATTATTAGATGAACCTACAAATCATCTAGATATTGATTCAATTATCTGGTTCGAATCATTTTTAAAAAGTTATGCTGGTGCTGTATTAATAGTATCCCATGATAAGATGTTTTTAGATAATGTGACTAATAGAACTATTGAAATTTCATTTGGAAAAATTTATGATTATAAAAAACCTTATTCTGAGTATTTGATTTTAAGAGAAGAGATGCGTGGACAACAACTTGCCTCACAAAAAAATCAAGAAAAAGAAATTCAAAACACTGAAAAACTTATAAATAAGTTTAGAGCAAAAGCTTCAAAAGCTGCTATGGCTCAGTCTCTAATAAAAAAACTTGATAGAATGGATAGAATTCAGGTTGATAAAGAGGATAAAAGTGTTATGAATGTACATTTTCCAATTTCGGTAAATCCAGGAAAAGTAATATTTGAAATTAAAGATCTTTCAAAGAATTATGATGACTTAGAGGTATTAAATTCTATAAATTTAATTCTTGCAAGGAATTCTAAGGTTGCGTTTGTAGGTCAGAATGGTCAAGGTAAGACAACACTTGCAAAAATTATAAATAATGAAATCAATTATAATGGTTCTTTAAAAATTGGTCATAATGTGCAAATTGGATACTTTGCTCAAAATCAAGCTGATTATTTAAATGATAAAAAAACAGTTCTTCAGACTATGGAAGATTCAGCAACTGAAAAGAACAGGAGTAAAGTAAGAGATATACTTGGATCATTTTTATTTAGAGGAAGTGAAGTTGATAAATATGTAAAGGTCTTATCTGGAGGGGAAAGAAACAGGTTAGCGCTGGCTAAATTATTGCTTTTACCTTTTAATGTATTAATTATGGATGAGCCAACAAATCATCTTGACATAAAATCTAAAAGTGTTTTGAAGGAAGCTTTAAAAAATTTTGAAGGCACTCTAATTCTAATTTCACATGATAGAGATTTCCTTCAAGGTCTGTCAGAGATAGTTTATGAATTTAAAGATAAAAACATTAAAGAGTACATAGGAGACATAGATTATTATCTAGATAAGAGAAATATAGGAGACATAAGAGAAATTGAAAGAAAAGAAAATAATGTGTCTCCTAAGAAGATGGATAAGGATTCTTATAAGAAGATGAAAAAAATCAACTCATTAAATAATAAGATCAAAAGAGTTGAGACAGATATAATAGAGCTAGAAGAAAATATTAAAAAAAATAATTTGGATCTAGAACAAAATCCATCTGATTATGATGAGAAATTTTTTGATGAATATGAACTTAGAAAAAATAAGCTCGCTACATCTATTTCAAAATGGGAAAATTTACAGAATGAATTAGAAAAATTAAATAAATAATTAATTATTTATTTATTAATAATTTTTCTACCTTGAAATTGTGGTTAATAATTATGATTTTAAGAAACACTGGGATAATGCGTATGATAGTAATCCTATTATAGAATTAGGTTGGTATGAAGATAACCCTAAGCCTTCAGTTGATTTAATTGAAAAATGCAAAATATCTTCTGAATCAATGATATTTCATGCTGGTGCTGGCGCTTCTTTATTAATTGAATCATTAATAAAAAAGGGGTATACAAATATTTGTGTTAATGACATATCTTCCTCAGCAATAAAAAATTTAAAAGCTTTTATTGGAAATTCTAATCAATTATCATACGTTATCGATGATCTAACAAACCCAAAAGAATTATATCATATAGAAAAGGTTGATTTATGGCACGATAGGGCTGTATTACACTTTTTTGTTAAAGATTCGCAACAAGAAGCTTATTTTAATTTACTTAAAAGTAAAGTTAAAGTTGGGGGGTATATTATCTTCTCAGAATTTGCTATTGATGGTGCAAAAAAATGTTGTGGTTTAGATATTTTAAATTATAGTGATAAAATGTTTAAAGATAGACTTGGTGATAATTTTGAATTATTGGAATCATTTAATCATTTGTATAGTCACCCTTCTAATGGAAATACTAGAAAATATATTTATAGTTTATTTAGAAGAACTAGTTAAGTTATTAGTCTTTTAAAATTAATATTTAATTTTATGTATAATGCAAGTAAATGCTAACTAAAGAATTATGAGAAATTTAATATATATTTTTTTACTCTTAGGAGTAATTTCATGTTCAACCAATGAAGAAAAAAACCCAAATATAATTGTAATAATAAGTGACGATCAAGGCTATGCAGATGTTGGGTTTCATGGAAGTAGGGAAATTTTTACACCAAATATTGATAGAATAGCTAATAATGGAGTTGTATTTTCTGAAGGTTATGTTTCATATGCTGTATGTTCTCCAAGTAGAGCTGGATTAATTACTGGTAGGTATCAGAATAGATTTGGATATACAAGAAATATTTTATTAGCTCCTAAAGATTCCTTAATGGGTTTGCCACTATCAGAGCAAACACTTCCAGATGTTCTAAACAATGTAGACTATAAAACGAAGGCAATAGGGAAATGGCATCTTGGTGCCCATGAATCTCTAGTTCCTGAAAGAAGAGGTTTTGATGAGTTTTTTGGCTTTATTATTGGAGGACACAGGTACTTTCCTGAAGACCTAACTATAAATGATTTGACTGAGGCAAATAGACAGATGGATGGATATATTACCAGAATCTATGACAACGGAAAGAGAATTGATACTAAAAAATATCTAACAGAGGAATTATCTGATAATGCGGTACAATTTATTGAGGATAATTCTGATAATCCTTTTTTCTTATACCTATCTTATAATGCTCCGCACACTCCATTGCAGGCCACTGAGAGAGATTTAGAAAGAAATAATCACATAGAAGTTGAGAAAAGGAGAACCTATGCTGCGATGGTCTCATCAATGGATGATGGAATTGGATTAATATTAGATAAACTTGAAGAGAAAAAGATTTCAGATAATACTATAGTTGTCTTCTTCTCTGATAATGGGGGAGTAGAGTGGTATAACTTCTCAGATAATGGTGTCTTAAGGGGTATTAAGGGTGACTTTTTTGAGGGTGGTATAAGAGTACCGTTTACTATGCAGTGGCCAAAAAAAATTAAACCAGGAATCACATATGATAAACCTATTATTGCTTTAGATGTCTTTGCTACGGTTGCATCTGCAGCATCCGCAGAAAAGTATATAAAAAATGATATAGATGGTGTAGATTTATTACCATATATAAATGGTGATAAATCTGGATTACCTCACCAATATTTGTATTGGCAGAACCCAGACAAAGACATTGATGTAGTAAGAGATGAGAGATATAAATACCTGAGAATTAAAAATGATGAGTATATATTCGATTTGAAGAATGATATAAGTGAAGAAACAAATATTATTGATTCATCAAAACCTATTTATGACAGACTTAAATCTCAATTTAAAGAATGGGAGAAAGACATGATAGATCCAGTTTTTATGGATTTAGGAATGGGAAAAGAGTATAATAAACTCAACCCTGATAGATGGTATAATGATTCTAATCCAAAGAAATAGTTATTGGCCATCCTGTAAATTGTTCTGCATTTTCTTTTTTAACATCTACATATCTTGGCCAACATTCAAAAGTAACATTTTTAGTATCTTTTTTAAATTTAATTATTCCATAACCTGCACCATTTGAGTTTGAATCAGGATTTGCATAGGCCTGCATAGTTATTTTATTATTAAAACCATCTAAATATCTTCCTGTCCAGGGTAAATTTATATTTGAGTTAACTCCAGCTTTTTCATTTTCTGGCCACCACCATCTACTATAATAATTATTTACAATAGCTGGAACTACAAAAGCCCATGGTCCATCTTCATATTTTTCTATACCATGTTGAATTACTGTTGCTATATGTTGATCTCCACCAATATGTACTGCATTTGCTTCTTTTATTAATTTTAGTGCTTTATTTCTACCAGTTTGTGGCCAGCCATTAGAATCCATATCAGCATGGAGTCTATTTTCTTCACTTCCATGAAGATGAGCACCACCACAGAATCCAGTTTGAGATAGTACAGATTTCATACTAACTCCTTGATTATTTTTTGACCATTCATCAAGAAATTGTAATTGTCTATCTCCAAGAAGTTTTAATCCTTCCACATCAATTGATTTTGGATCATAGTTTGGATTTCTTATATGGTCTGGTCTTGGTCCTTGTTGAGGTATTTTACCTTTAGGTCCAGATTTAAATTTTCTATCTTCTAGTATAGCAAAATCAATTTCTCCAAGAATAAGGTTAGTATAATATACGTTAATTCCTTGTTCTATTGGAGTGTTATCAAATGGATCAGGAAGGTGAGATGTTTGGGCTCTTTCAACCATTTTTACATACTCATGGTGATAAAAATAACCTCCATCATTTCCTGCTGATGTTGATGCAATTTTACCATTTTCACCCCATAAATTTCCTTGGCCAATATCATGGTCATCTGGTATTGTAATGCATGGTCTATTTCTAAAGGTATCTCTAAATTGCATTCCAAATTTTAACCATGCCGCAGTATGTTCTTGATGATCATATGACTGATCTCCAGCAAAAAATAATAAGTCGGGATTTATATGATTTATGTTATTTACATAGTTATTTCTATCTCCTCTATCTTTATTACTATTACAAGAAAATGCTGCTAAAATAATTTCATTTTTATCTATAGGATCTTTTCTTATTAACCCTTCAAAGGAAGCTTTATCACCATGTAAAAGCCTATATTTAGTATTTATTAAAGAATTCCAATTTTCAACTCTAAAAGTTGTTGCCCAACCTAAATCATTAACTTTTTTCTTTTGTATTTCTTTCCATTTTCTATTTTCATAAACTTCTAACCTTACCTCTCTTGTTTCATGTGGATATAAAGGAAATAATTGTGCAGTTAGTTTTAGTATATTTTTTGAAACTGTGTAAATACCGAATGCAAGAACATCTTCTCTTTTTACATCTACATCAATTATAGGATTTGGTAGTCTATTCCACCAGTCATTTGTAGAAATTGTATCAATCCCCGGAAATGGTGTAATTACAGGAGCTGTTAATGAATCTTTTTTATTTGATATATTGGTATTACAACTGTATAATACTAAAATAAGAAAGAAATAATTTATTTTTTTCAATGGATTAATTCAAAATTATTTATTAAATACCAACTAATAATCAAAAACACATGGCTAAAGAAATTTAATATTTATCAAATTCACACATGTTATAAATTTTATTTATGAATATTAAAGGTATTTAATTTATTGTATATTTCATTTTTTAAAAAAAAATATCCATGAAAAAAATACTTTTATTATTTCTAATCTCAGTAAATGTTTATTCACAAGAACTCTATTATCCAAATAAGATCTGGGATGAAAAATTACCTGAAAATGTGAGTATTGATTCTAAAAAGTTAAATGAAGCTATTCAATTTGCTATTATTAATGAAAATGGTGTAGAAAAAGATTTAAGGATTGCAATAATTAAATCTTTTGGTAATGAACCTAATTTTAGAATAAAAGGACCTACGAAAAAAAGAGGTAATCCTAATGGTTTAATTATTAAAAATGGATATATCATTGGAAAATGGGGTGAAACTAAAAGAGTAGATATGACTTTTAGTGTAACAAAAAGTTATTTATCCACTACAGCAGCAATAGCATTTGATAAGGAACTTATTTCACTTGATGATAAACTTGTAAATTATGTATGGGATGGTAAGTTTGACGATCCTCATAACAGTCAAATAACTTGGCATCACTTATTAAATCAGTCATCACAGTGGTCTGGAAATCTTTTTGGAACATATGATTGGGCAGATAGACCACCTAGAGGTTTAACTCTTGAAGAAATTAAGAAACAAACATTATTACCTCCTGGTAAGGACTATAAATATAATGACGTGAGAGTAAATCTATTATCTTATTCATTACTAAATGTATTTAGAATACCATTACCAAAAGTTTTAAAAAAGTATGTTATGGATCCTATAGGTGCATCAAATACTTGGAGATGGTATGGATATGATGAATCAATGAAGATTATTGATGGTGTTGATGTGCAATCAGTAAGTGGAGGTGGACATTTTGGAGGGGGTATGTTTATAAGCTCTGAGGATCATGCGAGATTTGGATTACTATTTTTAAGAGATGGTCTTTGGAAAGGGAAGAGATTAATATCTTCAGAATGGATAAATAAAATGAGAATACCTTCAGATAATAACTCTTCATATGGTTATATGTGGTGGTTAAATAGAGATCAAAGAAAATGGGAGGGATTATCTGAAAATATATATTATGGATCTGGTTTTGGAGGAAATTATGTGATAGTAGTACCAGACCATGATATAGTAATTGTTGCTAGATGGATAGATTCTTCTAAAATTGGAGAATTTGTAAAAAAAGTGCTAGATTCTCAAAAATGAAAAAATTAGCAATTAGATATTTTTTAGAGTTTTTAGTAATTGTAGTGGGTATATCATTTTCTTTTTGGATAGATGAATGGAATAGAAATAGGATAGAAAAAATTAAACATATTAAAGATATTGAGTCAATTCTTGATGATTTAGATAATGATTCTTTAATGGGTAGTAATGTTTATAATTCCTTAAAAAATGGAGATGTAAAAACTAAAAATATGCTTTCTTTAATTGAGTTAAAAAATGATAAGAAAATTTCCTATAAGGCATATACTGATAGTATTATAAACCTTGGTTTTTTATATACCTATCAGACATTTTTTATGACAGATGCTACATATAAATCATTAATTTCAAATGGTAGAATAAATTTATTTCCTCAAAATATTCATAGTGAAATGAATAATTATTATGAGGCTACATCAAAAAGAATTTTTGATAATAACCATATTGTCGATAATATAGCTTTGAAGTATTATAATGAATATCATCCTTTTTCAATGCTTTTTATTAATGAAAACAATGATTATACAATATCTGATTATGATGAAAGTAGCTTAAGAAAGTTTAATGATTTTTTTAAAAATCAAGAAATTAAGAGAAAATATCAGAGCATAGATTTTTATATTAACACATATAATCTAAGGAATCGCATTCTTGTATATTCAAGACAGATTGCAAATTTGAGAAAGGAAAGAAATTCTCTATCTGAATCTATTAAAAGTTATTTAGAGACTCTTTAGAATAAGTTAATTTATCTTTAATTCTCATACTTTCAATCTATTAAGATTCAAGAGAAAAGCCAAATATTCTATTGGAAGGTATTTATTAATAGGATTTTATTAAATTAGGATTTTTAGCATAATTAAAATACTATTTTCAATGATAAAATCACATATAATAACTTTAACATTATCTCTTTTTTTTGTAATAGGTTGTGTTAACAATTCAAATAATAATGAGAACTTTAAAAAGGTAGTTCAATCTTTTACAAATAAGGAAAATAATTTTTCAAATACCATTAACAGATTAAGTGAAGATTATATTCTCTCAGAACTTAGTAAGGTTAAAAATGATTTAAAAGAACTGAGATCGGTAGATTTTAAAAACTTATTAAAAGAAGAAAAGGTTGATTATAAATTCATTGAAAGTTTATTAGTAGGTAAAGAACTTGATTATGAAGAGGTTCAGTCTTGGAAAAGAGACCCTAGAGACTATATGAACTTTAGACAAGTATCAAGTAATATTAATGGACCAAAGACATGTGAAGAAAAGATAATTTTTTTAATTGAATACTTACCTATTATTAAAAATGATTTACAAAGTGGTTCTAAACAACTGGTAGAATATGTTCCAAGATTTCAAGAGTTAGGTCTTTATATGGCAAAAAATTCAAGTGTCATATTCAATGTTGAAGTAAAGAAGTTTCTGGAAAGCTGTAATTTAGTTTCTGAGGATAATAGAAATCAAATTCTTAGTTTTTCCTCTCAAATAATTGATGAATTAAAGGTATTTACTAATTTTCTAGAGAATGTTCTTCCAAGTAAAGCGGAATCTACTTTTGCTATTGGTAAAGAAACTTATAATAAAATGCTAAAAAATCAATTTTTACTTGATTATAATGATGAAACACTTTGGGAATTTGGATGGGAAGAGTTTAATAGGACTGTTGCTAAAATGGATGAATTAGCTAAAGAAATTGATTCATTAAAGACTACAAAAGAGCTTCTTGTAGAAATTAAAAATGAATATCCTGAGCCTTATAAAATGATAGAAGCGCATCAATATTGGGTTGATAAATCTGGAGAACATATCAAAAATAATAAGCTTATTCCTATACCTTGGAAGGAAAGAGTTCATGTAGTTGCAAGAGAGGAATATTTAAGAAAGACATCTTACTATGGAAATTTTTCAAGATCACGTGGGGTCGATGATGAGGGATATTTTACTTCTCAGTGGAAGATTAACCCTTTTGAAGATTATTGGGACAAGAAGACAAAAGATGAATATTTAGTAGAGCACGATTGGGGAGTTATTATTGTTACCGCTCCACACGAAACCTATGGCGGTCACCATATTCAGGGTCTTTACCAAATGCATAATCCAAGTGAACTTAGAAAAAATAATGGAATATCATTATTTAGTGAGGGTTGGGGATTATATAATGAGCAACTTATGCTTGAAACAGGATTTTATCCAGATAAGAAAATTAAACTTAGGCAGTTGCAACTTAGATTATGGAGAAATGCGAGGGTTATTTATGATGTTGGTATGCATTCAGGTAAATTATCTTATGAAGATGCAATAAGCCTTATGACAGATAGAGTAGGTTTTTTGAGATGGGCTGCTCAGTTAGAGATAGACTCATCTTCTTCTAGACCTGGTTATTTTATTGGTTACTTTATTGGAATGACTGAAATTTTAAAGATGAGAGAAGAATATAAAAAAATAAAAGGTGATCAGTATAGTATATCTGAATTTCATGAAAAACTATTAAAAGTTGGTAATATGCCTCCATCTTTAATGAAAGAATCCTTATTTAATTAATCTTTGAATTTTTCATTCTAAGTAGTACATTAGAATAATTATTTTAAAAAAAAATAAAATTTCATGAAAAATATATATTTATATCTATTCTTAATTCCATTATTTTTTGCTTGTCAAAACCAAAATAGTAATGAGAGTGTCATTAGATACACTCGTGGGTTTGTTACTATTTTAGATGAATCAGCTGAAAATTTTGTTTCATCTGACTCGCAAATAGAGCTTTTAGCAGATTCATTAACTATTGGAGAGGGACCTCTCTGGTTACCAAATATGAATTCTTTAATATTTACTCAGGTTCAGTTAAATAAAACTTACAAGTGGAATGAAGAAGAAGGGTTATCTGTTTTTATGGACCCTAGTGGATATACTGGTATAGTTCCTGTTGAACCTGATGGAATTCTTGGATCTAATGGTATGGCATTAAATAAAGATGGTGAATTAATTTTAGCTCAGCATGGAGATAGGAGACTTGCTAAACTTGTTGGTTGGAATACTGAGAACCCTACTTTTGAAACTTTGGCAGGAAGATTTAATGAAAAACTTTTTAATAGTCCTAATGACTTAACAATCGCTAAAAATGGTGATATTTATTTTACTGATCCACCATATGGTTTTGGATTAGAAAAACTTTTAACTAGTGATTTGAAAGAACAGCCTCATAATGGAGTTTATAAACTTTCTACTACTGGAGAGATATCTTTATTAGTTGATGATATTACACTTCCAAATGGTATTGCTTTATCACCTGATAATAAAACTTTATATGTAAATAATTCTGATGTAGAAAATCCATTTATTACAAAATTTGATGTAACTAAAGGTGGTTTAACAAATAGAAGTATATTTTTTGATGGTACTGAGTTATCAAAAACATATCAAGGTTGGTTTGATGGACTTAAAGTCCACTCATCTGGTACAGTATTTTCTACTGGACCTGGTGGAGTCTTAATAATAACTCCTGAAGGAAAACATTTAGCTACTATTGGAACTACTACAAATGCTCTTAATTGTGCTTTTGGTAATGATGAAAAATATTTATATATCACAGCATTTGATTATCTAGCAAGAATTAAACTTAATTAAAAAAAAGATCATATTACCTACTGGTTTAATAAGTATAAAGATTAATAAATTTTATTGAAGAATGAATATTAGAAACTTTATTAGCTTTTTATTTTTTTCTGCTTTAGCTATAGTACCAACAATTGCCCAAGAAAAAAACTTTTACTCAAGCTCTAATATATTATCAATGTTAGATAAATTGGATGTGTTTGGTAAGGTTTTATATATAGCTGCTCACCCTGATGATGAAAATACTAGATTAATAGCATATCTGTCAAACGAAAAGAAATATGAGACTGCATATTTATCTGCAACTAGAGGAGGGGGAGGACAAAATTTTATAGGAACACATTTAAAAGAAAACCTTGGTCTAATTAGAACCCATGAACTTTTAGAGGCTAGAAAAATTGATGGGGGAAATCAGTTTTTCTCTTCAGCTATTGATTTTGGTTATTCTAAAAGTCCTGATGAATCTTTAAAGTTCTGGGATGAAGATAAAATATTATCAGATTTTGTGTGGATTATTAGAAAGTTCAAGCCCGATGTAATAATAACAAGGTTTAATCAAACTCCGGGAACAACTCATGGTCACCATACTGCATCTGCGATATTAGCAAATAAGGCATTTAATTTATCTGGAGACCCTTCTGCCTATCCAGATCAATTAAAATATGTTAAGACATGGAAACCAAAAAGAATTTTTTGGAATGGATCATTAAGGTTTCAAAATATAGATAGTTATAATAAAGATGAAATTCTCAAGATAGATGTTGGTTTGTATAATGAACTTATTGGTAAATCATATAATGAGCTAGCTTCTGAGAGTAGGTCAATGCATAAAAGTCAAGCGTTTGGATCTTTAAGAAGAAGAGGTAGTGAGACTGAGATATTTATTCAGACACAGGGTAGTAAGGTTAATTTTGATATTATGGAAGGTATAGATACCTCTTGGGATAGAGTTAAACCAGAAGAAATCCTTAGACAACATATTAGTAATGCAAAGGATTCTTTTGACTTTAAAGAACCATATAATATAATTAATCATCTATCTCTAGCCAATAAGGAGTTAAATAGGGTTGCTGATAGTCACTGGAGGGAAATAAAAAAAAATGAGATAAAAAAAATAATAAAAGCTTGCTCTGGATTGTTTTTTGAGGCACTTTCAGATGTTGAGTTAGCCGTTAAAGGAAAAGAAATAAATATAAATTTTGAAGCTATTAATAGGAGTCCTTATGAGATTAACTTAGAGAAGATAAAAATTCTTGACAATGAATATAAAATTGATAAAAACCTTAATAACAATATTAATTTCAAATTAACTAAAAAAGTTTCATTACCAAATACAGGAGATATCTCAGAAAAATATTGGCTTATAAATAAATCAAATTTTGGAAATTATATAATCAATAATCAAATGCTTGTTGGAAACCCTGAGAATAACCCTGCGTTAATTTCAAAATTTATTTTTAGAATAGATGGACAATTAATATCATATGATATTCCAGTTGAATTTAAAATTAATAATCCAACTAAAGGTGATGATTACAAGCCTTTTAATATAGGGAATCCCGTTTATTTAAATGCAAAAAACACAAAGGAACTTTTTATTAATTCTAATAAAAAAGATATAGAAGTTGAAGTGGTTTCTGGAGTTGATATGCTAAATGCGAGGATATCTATTAATACTAGTGAAAATATAATCGTACAACCTGAGTTTTATGATATAATTATAAAAAATAAGGGAGATAAAAAAAATTTAAAGTTTTCTATTACTTTACCAAATAATGAAAATATATCTGAGAATTTATTATTTAATGCAGAAGTAGGAAATAATATTTATGATAGAGGTATAGATAAAATAGCTTACAATCATATTAAAAGTCAAACAAGATTTCCAAAATCTGAAGTGTCTCTTATTAAATTTGATTTAAAAATTAAGTCAAAAAAAATTGCTTATTTAATGGGGTCTGGAGATAAAATTCCTGAGTCATTAACTCTAGTTGGATATGAAGTTGACCTACTAAAAAAAGATGATATTAATTTAAATAATCTTTTAAGTTATGATGCATTAATTATTGGAATAAGAGCTTTTAATATTAATAAATCATTACCTGAGATAAAGCCTATTATAATGGAATTTATGAATGAAGGAGGTAATGTTATTGTACAGTATAATACATCACGTGGTATAGATGTCAATAATTTCGCACCATATCCCTTTAAATTATCTAGAAACAGAGTTTCTCAAGAGAATTCAGTAGTTGAGATTCTAGATAATACTCATCCAGCACTTAACTTTCCAAATAAAATTAATCTATATGATTTTGATGGCTGGGTACAGGAGAGGGGTTTATATTTTCCTAATCAATGGTCTGAAAAATACGAAACCATCATTTCTTCAAATGATATTAATGAAGACTCCAATCACGGAGGAATATTGATTTCAAAAGTAGGGAAAGGGCATTTTATTTATACATCTTACTCTTGGTTTAGACAACTTCCAGCTGGCGTAGGAGGTGCATATAAATTATTTTCTAATCTCATTTCTTTCGGTCAAAAGTAAATTTCTAATTATCTAGAAAATATTTTTTTATATATTTATCTTTTTAAAAATGTAACTTAAATGGCCCATTGATGAAAATTAAGAGATTCCATTTCTATTGGCACCTTTATTAATAAATTTAAAAAATTTTACTTGAGAATATTATTTGTATTTTTTCTTTTTTCTTTTTTAATATCTTGTAACAATACGAAATTAGATCATCCTAATGTTTTATTTATTTCAATTGATGATTTAAATGATTGGAATGAGCCTCTAGGAGGAAATAATCAAGTTATAACACCACATTTATCTAATTTTTCAGAAGAATCTGTAAATTTTAATAAAAATTATTGTACTAGTCCTGGATGTAATCCTTCACGATCTACTATGATGACTGGTTTGCATACATATACTTCAGGTATGTACTCAAACTACCAAGACTGGAGAAAAGTCCCTAAGATGTCTGAAGCAACAACTCTAGCTGAATATTTTAAAAATAATGGATATTATACAGCAGGCGCTGGAAAAATATATCATTATTCTCAGGTTCATCCAGATAGTTGGAATAATTATTATCCTTCTCAAGTTAATAATATGCCTAAAGATTATATCCCTAAAAATGCTCCTGTCAATATGCCACCATTTAAGTATATGTACAGTGCATTTGATTGGGCTGGAATTTCAGTTGGTAAAGAAGAAACAAGTGATTTTAAGAGTGTTAAATACATATCTGATTTATTAAAAAAAGATCATGATAAGCCTTTTTTTTTAGCATGCGGTATTTATAGACCACATTTACCGTGGTATGTTCCTAATAAATATTTTGATATGTATCCTATTGATAGTATTAATATACCAGAATTATTAAAAAGTGATACAAGTGATTTAGGAGATAGAGCAAAAGAATTAATTAGCAGGGGTGGTAATTATCATAAAAATATTGTTGAAGCTGGGAAATGGAAAGATGCTATAAGAGGATATTTAGCTTCAATAACTTTTGCTGATGCTATGGTAGGTGAATTATTAGAAAACTTAAAAAAGAGTAAATATGCAGATAATACAATAATTGTTATATGGTCAGACCATGGTTGGCAATTAGGTGAAAAGATGCATTGGAGGAAGTTTTCATTATGGGAGAATGTTATAAGGACATTACTAATGATAAAGGCTCCCAAAGGAATCTCTGTTTTACCTAGAGGAAGTAATAATGGTAAAAATGTTGAAAGTTTAACTTCACTGTTAGATATTTACCCAACTCTTCTTGAATTATGTAATCTTCCAAGAAATAATAATTTGGATGGTAAAAGTTTAGTGAAGTTATTAGATAATCCTGAAAGTATGGATGAGAGAAGTATTATTACGACATATGATTTTGCTGATTATTCTGTTCGAAAAGGACCATGGCATTATATTAATTATGTAGATGGTAGTGAAGAGTTATATAATTTAGAAAATGATAATGAGGAATGGTATAATTTAATAGGGCAAGATTCTTATAATAATGTAATTAAAGAATTACGTTCTAAAATACCTTCTAATCCAACTAAAATTCCTGAGAAATCTCTGATTCCACTAATGGAACATCATATTCCCCCAGTAACTTCTAGAGAGTATTATTTTAGTAATGAAAGAAAAAATTGGATAAAACGATTTGATAATTAGTTTTTATAATTGATAACCCTAAGATTTATTTTTTTCAATAAAAATAAATTCGATATATTTATTCATTAAACAACCTAACCTTAATTCAGAATTATGAGATTTAAATTATTATCTATTGTATTATCTATATGTTTTATTTTTTCTTTTGAATCATATTCAATTTCAACCAAAGACAGTATAATTAACCACTTAGAGTGGAGAAGTATTGGTCCCGATAGAGGGGGTCGTTCTATTGCTGTAGCGGGATCTACATCAAGAATAAATGAATATTATTTTGGTGCTGTTGGTGGTGGTCTATGGAAAACTGTTGATGGAGGCCAAACATGGAAACCAGTTACTGATGGTCAAATAAAGAGTAGTTCAGTAGGTGCTGTAGCGGTTTCAGAGTCAAATCCTGACATTGTTTATATTGGAATGGGAGAAACTGAACTTAGAGGAAATATAATGCAAGGAGATGGAGTTTATAAATCTATTGATGCAGGAAAAACATGGACTCATATAGGATTGGAAGAAACACAGACTATATCTAAAATTAGAGTTCATCCAAGTAATCCAGATGTAGTATATGTTGCTGCTCTTGGGCATCCTTATGGTGAAAATAATGAAAGAGGCGTTTTTAAATCTATAGATGGTGGAAAAAATTGGAATAAAATATTATTTAAGAGTTCTAAATCTGGAGCAATTGATTTAATAATGGATGCTAATAATCCTGATATTTTATATTCAACATTTTGGCAAGTTTATAGAACTCCTTATAAAATGTTAGGTGGTGGTCCAGATTGTGGTATTTATAAAACTATAGATGGAGGAAAAACATGGGATGATATATCAGAAAATGAAGGATTGCCAAGAAGACCATTAGGGAAAATAGGAATTACTGTTTCTCCAGCTAATTCAAATAAACTATGGGCACTTGTAGAAGCTAATGATGGGGGAGTATATACATCTGATGATGCAGGAAAAACATGGGCATTAATTAATGATGAAAGAAAGTTAAGGCAAAGAGCATTTTATTATAGTAGAATCTACGCTGATCCTAAAGATGAAAATGTTGTATATGCTTTAAATACTGGTTTTTATAAATCGATTGATGGCGGAAAAACTTTTGATAAAAGAATCATTGTTCCACATGGTGATAATCATGATTTATGGATAGATCCTAATAATCCAATGAGAATGGTTAATGCTAATGATGGAGGTGGATGTGTCTCAGTAAATGGTGGTGATACTTGGACGGATTTAGATTTTCCAACTTCTCAGTTTTATCATATTATGGTAACGAAAGATTTTCCTTATATGATATGTGGTGCTCAACAAGATAATTCTACAATGTGTATTCCTTCTGAGGGTTGGAATTTTAAACAAGCTCGAGGACCTCATAAGCAATATTATTATGCAATAGGAGGTGGAGAATCTGGTTATATTAGTCAACACCCAGATAAATTAGATTGGTTTTATGCAGGTAGTCAAGGAGCACTTTTAACAAAGTATGATAGAAGTAATGGCTATAAAAGAGATATTCAGGTTTATCCAAGATTTTTTTCAGGAGAACCGTCTAGTGCTCTTCCTGAAAGATGGCAATGGACTTTTCCAATAATTTTTTCTCCATTAAATTCTAATAAATTATATACTTCATCACAACATGTTTGGGTATCCGAAGATGATGGTCAAAGTTGGAATAAAATAAGTCCAGATTTAACTTATGCAGATCCAAATACATTAGGTCCTACAGGAGGTATCATTACTAATGATATGAATGGCCCTGAGATTTATGCTACTGTTTTTGCTTTAGCTCCTTCAAATCATGATGAAAATGTAATTTGGGCAGGATCTGATGATGGTCTAATGCATATAACTAAAAACCATGGAAAGACTTGGGAAAATATTACTCCTCCTGATATGCCAAAAGATACTAGAATTAGTATAATAGAAGAGTCAATTCATTCACCTGGAACAGCTTTTATTGCCGCTAAAAGGTATCAAATGGATGATAGAAAACCATACATATGGAAAACTACTGATTATGGAAAAAATTGGGATATGATTGTTAATGGTATAAGAAAAGATGATTTTCTTCATGTTGTTAGAGAAGATTTGTTTGTTCCTGGACTTTTATATGCTGGAGGTGAACATGGAGTATGGGTTTCATATGACTATGGAGATAATTGGTCTTCACTGAGTTTGAATATGCCTGATACTCAAATATCTGATTTAATAGTTACAGATAAAGATTTAGTTGTAGGTACTCATGGTAGATCAATATATATATTGGATGATATATCCCCAATTAGAGAGATGTCTAAAGTTAACCCAAGTAAAGCGCATCTTTATGATGCATATTATGCTGCTAGGAGAGTTCAAGATGCTGAAATTAAATATTATTTACCAGAAGATGCTGAATCTTTAAATATTAAAATTATTGATTTAAAAGGTAATGTTGTTTTAGAGAAGGATGGATTATTAGAAAAAGATTCTTTGGAAGAGGAGTCTTCATGGTTTGGTTCAGACAACAAAAATCCTTCAATGAAAAAGGGATTAAATACTTACATATGGAATCTTAGATATCCAGGTGCCTCAGAGTTTAAAGGAATGATAATATGGTCTGCAAGACCTCAATTAGGACCTATTGCACCTCCTGGGAATTATAAAATAGAATTAACTATTAATAATGAAAAGTATGAAACATCTATAGATCTAATTAAGGATCCAAGAATAGATGTATCTGATGAAGATATTCAAGTGCAATTTAATTTTGCTATGCAAATTAGAAATGAAACTGATTTAGCAAATAAGAGTGTTATTGAAATAAGGAATTTAAAAGAAAAATTAAATACTCTTATTCTAGATGAATCTTCTAATAAATCATCTAAACTAAAAACTTTAATTTCAAAACTTGAATCTATAGAATCAAGTATTTATCAAGTAAAAAACCAAAGTGGTCAAGATCCTTTAAATTTTCCTATAAGAGTAAATAATAGGCTTGCTTATTTAAGAAAAAGTGTCGAGAGTGGTGATGGTTTACCTACAAATGGGTCAAGGGAAGTTTATGCATTACTAAAAGAAGAACTAAATGGATATACTGATAGTTTACTGAAACTTAAAAAAGAAATTGATAGGTATTTATAATTTTATGAAAAAATATTTTTTTTTATTTCTTTTATTTTTTTCATGTAAAACTATTCCTGATAAATCTAATAATCTAGAAGGGTATGTTTCAAGCAAAAATGATATCGTTATTTCTAGGGCTGATTATTTTAATAAATTAGAAGGTTTTTGGTTGGCACAGTGTATTGCTAATATGACTGGTCTTGTTACAGAAATGGATAAAATTGGTAATATAGGAGAAATAAAAACAGGAAATTTTTATACTAGAGATGATTGGGGTAAGCCTGATCTTCCAAGTATTTTTAACCCTCAACCAAGTAATTTATCACCAACAATAGATTTTGTTTTTGAACAAGATGGTTTATGGCCAGCTGATGATGATACAGATATAGAGTACATGTATCAAGAGCTTCTTTTTAAGAATAAAACCTCTTTTTTAACTGGTGAACAAATTAGAGAAGGATGGATTAAGCATATAAGAAGTGAAGAGGAAAATTTTTTGTGGGTTTCAAATCAAAAAGCATTTGATTTAATGAAAGATGGAATTATTCCACCTGAAACAAGTAATCCAAAAAATAATCCTGAATATGAAATGATTGATGCTCAGTTGACCACAGAAATATTTGGTTTTTATGCTCCCTCTCGTCCTGATATAGCTATAAAAATGGCAAAAATACCTATTCAAACTACCGCTAGGTATAATGCTCAGTGGATTTCAGAATTTTATGTATCTATGTATTCACTAGCTTCATTATATGATGAGAACAAATCAATGAAAGATAATTTAATGTGGATGGCTGATGAATCAAGAAAAGTTTTACCCACTGATTCATATTCTGCAAAAATGTATGATTTTGTTAAGTCTGAATATCTTAATGGAGTTAAATGGGAAAATATTAGAGATAATGTTTATCAAAGATATCAAGTTGAAGGTTTAGATGGTTATGATCTAACTTCTAAAAATATTTATTGTAATGCATGCTTTGCAGCTGGAATAAATTTTGCAGCTAGTTTGGTAAGTCTTTTTTGTGGAGAGGGAGATTTTAAAGAAACAATTAAAATTGGTTCTTTAGCTGGTTGGGATTCTGATAATCCTACAGCAACATGGGGTGGATTACTAGGATTTATGGTTGGTAAAGATGGTATTGAAAAAGTTTTTAATAGGTCTTTTTCTGATAAGTATAATATTCATAGAACACGTCAGAATTTTGATGAAGGTATAGATAACTTTTCAAATATGGCAGAGAAAGGTTTGTTAATAATTGATAGAGTAGTTGCTAATGAATTGAATGGATATGTTGATTTAGAAAATAATGTATGGCATATTCCTTTAAATGAATAATAAATAATGTAATGAATAAATTATTTTTTATTGTATTTTATTTGATTGTTTCTTCAAGTATATATTCTCAAAATTTAGTTGAAAAAATATTTTTTAAAAGTTCAAATCCATTTTCTTTTAATGATGTTATAACAAATCTTGATAATCAAGAAAAGCAAGATGTTTATGGGAATCTTTTTATTCCTTATGATTCGTTAAATCCATCAAAAAAATATCCTTTAGTGATAGGTGTAGCTGGTAGTTTAGGTTGGGGTGAACATCATTATAAATACCTAAAAATGTATCAAGAGATGGGTATAGCTACATTTGAATTAAATAGTTTTAAAAGTAGAGGAATCTCTTCAACTGTCGGATCACAAAATGAGGTTACTATTGCAGCAATGATTGTTGATGCTTATAAAGCACTTGAGGTTTTGTCTAACCACCCTAGAATAAATAAGGATAAAATTTCAATTACTGGTTGGAGTTTAGGAGGAGGTGTAACTTTATTTTCAGCATGGTTACCTCTTAAAAATGCTATTAATAAAAAATTAAAATTTGCCTCTCATCTAGCATTTTATCCTCCTTGTTTTATTGATCCTGAAAATATTGATTTTTCTCAATCACCAATTCACATACTCATTGGTGAACTTGATAATTGGACTCCATCCCAACCTTGTTACGAACTAGTTCAAAAATTAAAAAATAAAACAAATATTGATATTACTATCTATGATGATTCTCATCATTCTTTTGATAGAAATGCTCCAGTAGTAATCAATGAAAATGCATATAATTTCACAGATTGTACTTTTAGATTAACTAAAGATGGAAATGTTTTAATGAATTATATAGATATACCTATGTCAAATTCATTTCTACAGAAAATAGGATTAATGTTTTGTGTGAAAAGGGGGGTTAGTTTTGGGGGAAATCCTATTGCTAGAGAAAAATCTTTTGCTTTTGCTAAAAAATTTATGTCTCAAACAATTTTAAAATGATAGTATAGAGAGTTTAGTAAAAAGCAATAAAACTTAAATCTATATTATCATCCGTTGAAATACCTAATAAAGTAGGTGGCTTAATTTCAAAGTCAGTCATTAAAATACTGAACTCTCCAGTTATTTTGATTTCATTTTTTAAAATTTCTTTTTTTACTTCAAAAGTGATTTCTTTACTTATACCATGAAACTTTAGCATTCCATTTACTATTAATTTATCATCAATTTTTTCTATTTTTTTACTTGAAAGGCTAACATTAGGAAATTTTAATGCTTCAGTAACTTCTATCATATTAGAATCTCTGTTACTATTTTTACTATCAAATGATGCTATTTTAACAACTACTGCAAATTCTTTAATATCCTTTTGTTCTTTATCTAAGAGGATAATTGATGAAACTTCATTACTTACTCCATCCCAATCATGAAGTGGATGCTTCATAGAGTATGAAATACTTGACTTCTTCTGATTTACATATTTTTTTTCAAATTCAGATTTTTGAGCATAAGAAATAGAGATTGAAGAGATAAATAATATTATTAAAAAATAATTTTTCATAAATTAAAATTTTATAACAATCATACTAGCAGCATAAGATCCAAATGCAGTATATGCAGCTGCTCTATGGTAGCGTTTAAGATTATAATTAGTATCTATTTTATGGGATAGAATATTTGTTGCTACCATACTTGAAAAGTGGATTACTGCTAAAATTTTATGAACTTTTATATTGCTTAATCCTTTTCTTTCTTTGAACATTTTTGGAGGAGAAAAAAGTGGGATTGCAGCAGTTGAAAAATAACTAATATTTACCACCTTTCCCATATTTTCATGAGCATTCCTTAAGCTCATATTTCCAGTATATAGTTGAGAACCTATGATACCTTGAGCTAACATTCCACCTAAAGTTACAAAGCCTAAATATTGATGAACCTTAAGCATAGATTTTCTAACTTTTAGTTCTTTTTGTCTATTTTCAGGAGTTAGTTTAAAATTATTAAAACTTCTCATCAAACCTTTTTTCCCCCAAAAAACTTTTTGAGTTATTAAAAAATTTTCAGGTAATAGAGGAATGTCTTTTATTTCTTTAGATTCTAATTCATCAAGTAAACTATTTAACTCTAATGAGTCTTGAGCATTTATTTGAAATGATATAAATACTGTTAATAAAAATGAAAGAATATGTATTTTCATTATAGGTTATTTAACTACAGATAATGTTAATAATTTTAAATTATTTATTAGTGTTTATTCTTATTTCTTTTTTTAAATTGAGTCATACTATGAAAAATTTTCTTTTATTGTTTTTGTTAATATTAGGTTGTTCAAAAAAACAAAACAGTGGATTTAATGCATTATGGACAATTAAAGAAGTAAATGTAAATTCATATAGTTCAATTATTCATCTTAAAATTGAAAATAATACTGATACAAATCTAAATGGTGGAAATTGGTCTCTTCATTGGAATCAGATAGGAGGTCAAATTTCAAATAGTTCTCTTCCGAAAGGAATTTTTTCTAAAAGAATTAATGGAGATTATTATATTATGGATTTTTCATCAGATTATAACTTAGGTCCAGGAGATAAATTAGAATTTACTTTTAAGTTAGATGGAATATTAGAGAGGATAATATTTGGACCATTAGGAGTTTTTATTCATTCAATTGAAAAAAACACTAATTATAGTGTTGAATCAAAAATAGAGTGGAAAAATGCGAAAGGTATGGAAAATCAAGAGTTACCAAATGCATTATCAAGATTTGAGGATAATAAGGATATATTAAATATTAATTATAATGATTTAGGTCTTGTTATTCCTTCACCAAAAAATATTTTTTTAAAGAAAGAAGAGTTTAAAATACCAAAAGATTTTAGAATCTATCTTCCTGATTTATACATTGAAAATTATGGTGTTATTAATACAGTATTATCTGATGAGGTTGGTATTAAAACAAAAATTTCAAACTCTAGAAACGACTCAGATATTTTAGTAGTACATGATGATAATTTTGATGATGAAAATTATTCTTTAGATATTTCTAATAATCTTATTAAGATAACTACATCTTCTTCTTCAGGTCTTCTTTATAGTATAAATTCTATTGCTCAGTTATTAATGAATTCCAAAATTGAAGGCAAGAATCATATTCCAAGTTTAGAAATTATAGATGGACCAAGATTTAAATATAGAGGTATTCATTTTGATATATCTAGGAATTTTTATGGGGTTGATAAGATTAAACAACTCCTTGATTATATGTTCTATTTTAAGTTAAATAAATTTCATTTGAATATTACTGATGATGAAGGTTGGAGAATTGAAATACCAGGATTACCAGAATTAACTGAAATAGGTTCAAAAAGAGGATTTACCAAAGATGAAAGTCAGAATTTAAATCCTGCTTATGGGTCTGGATATGATGTTAAAGCATTGCCAGGTTCAGGGTATTTGAAAAGAGAAGAATTTATAGATATAATCAATTATGCAGATGAAAGAAATATTGAACTAATTCCTGAAATTAATTTTCCTGCTCATTCAAGGGCAGCTATTAAATCGATGTTAGCTAGATATAATCGATTTATGGAACTTGGGGATATAGAATCTGCTGAACAGTACCTACTGACGGATTTTAATGATAAAAGTGAGTATATGTCAGCTCAGAGATATAATGATAATGTCTTATGTGTTTGTAGAGAAAGTACTTTTAATTTTATTAAAAAACTTATTGATGAGATAGAACTTATGTTTTTAGAGGCTAATTCAACTATAAAAACATTTCATATTGGTGGTGATGAGCTTCCATATGGTGCATGGAAAAAATCACCTATATGTTCTGAATTTTTATCATCAAGTAGTGAGTTTAATTCTGTAGAAGATCTTCCAGTATATTTTTTTAAAGAGGTTGTAAAAATTTTAAGTCAAAAAAATATTTCTATGGCAGGCTGGGAAGATATATTATTAGTACACACAGAAGATGTTCAAAATGCCACTAAAATTAATTCAAAGTTTAAAGATGATAATATAACTCCCTATGTCTGGAATAATGTTTGGGGAGGGGGAAGAGAGGATATGATTTATAAGTTTGCTAATATGGATTTTAATGTAATAATGAGTAATTCTGCAGCTTTTTATTTTGATATGACTGATGATAAAGATCCAGAAAATTATGGTTTAAGTTGGTCAGGTTATGTTAGTTATAAAGACTCGTGGTTGACTGAACCACTAAATGTATATGCAAAAACATATCTAAACTCAAATTTTAAAAAATATAGATCATCTGATAATGTTAAATTAGAAGAAGATAAGATTAGTAATTTTAGAGGTATTCAAGGGCAAATGTGGACTGAAACAGTAAGAACTGAAAAGATATTTGATGAGTTAATGTATCCAAACTTAATAATTTTAGCAGAAAAAGCATGGTCAAAACAAAATGAGTGGTCAAAAGACTTATCTAATTTAGATATTGATAATCTCATGAATTTAGAGTGGAGCAATTTTGTAAATACTTTAGGTCATAGAACTCTGCATCATCTATCAGAGTTATTTGGGGGTGTAGATTTTGATTTACCAAAACCTGGAGGAATAATTATTAATGATACCCTTTATTCAAATACAATTTTTCCTGGTATGGATATAAGGTTTTCTAGAGATGGTTCTACACCTACTTATAATAATGAGATTTATGATGGAAAAGTTTATATTAAGCCATCTGAAAAAATAGTTTTCAGATTGTTTAATAAGAACGGAAGGGGAGGAAGGTATTTAGAATTAGATAGAATATATGAAGGTGAAACTTATTTAAATTAGAGAATTATGAATAATAGATTGATTTCATTAGATGCACTTAGAGGTTTTACTATTGCTGTAATGATAATAGTAAATGACCCTGGAAGTTGGGACAATACTTTTGGACCTTTATTGCATGCTGAGTGGAATGGTATAACATTAGCTGACTTTGTTTTTCCTTTTTTTATTTTTATTGTGGGAGTATCTATAGTTCTTTCTCAAAAAAATAATGGAACAAGTTCTTCTTTTACGACGATATTTATTCGTTCGATTAAAATTTTTAGTCTTGGAATATTTTTAGGTGTTATAGGTGGCTTTCTTTCTTACTTAGTAGGAATGGGTGAATTGATAAGCTTTTCAGATATTAGAATACCCGGAGTACTTCAAAGAATTGCTCTTGTATATTTTGCCTGTGCATTACTTTTCAATAATACAACTTGGCTACAACAATTATATGTTATGATATCTCTTTTGGTTGGATATTATGTTATAATGTTATATGTTCCTGTTCCAGGAATTGGAACTGGTTTATTAGAACCTGGAAAAAATCTTGCTGCTTATATAGATAGTATTTTAATTCCTGGATCTATGTGGCAAGGAACATGGGATCCAGAAGGTATTCTAAGTACACTTCCTTCAATAGCAACTGGAATAAGTGGGATGCTTGCTGGTCACCTAATTATATCATCCATTTCTATGGAGAAAAAAATTATATGGATGTTTTCTATTGGTGTGCTATGTTTATTAGATGGTTTGATTTGGGAATTGATTTTTCCAATAAATAAAAATTTATGGTCAAGTTCATTTGTTATGTATACATCGGGATGGGCATATTTAATATTTGCAAGTTTGATATGGTATTGTGATGTTCTTAAATTTAGGGTAGGTATAAAATTTGGAATAATTTTTGGTAGTAATTCCATTGCTATATATGCATTTTCTCAGATTATAGTTTGGTTTTTCTATCAAGCATCGATCATTAATGGGAATTCTATTAATGATATTATATATGGAGGTATGGTAGAAATAGGGGTATATGCTAAAATAGCTTCACTAATATGGGCGATTTTGTATACGTTATTTTGTTTTATACCAGCTTACTTCCTTTATAAAAAGAAAATATTTATAAAGCTTTAATTCTGTATCTATTTAGGGACTGCAACTTGAAGTATTTAGTGTTCGATTCCCCCAACGACCATCTAACAGCATAAACAAAACAGGTAAAAAGTAATTTCATTAATCTATGTT
>TARA_B110000438_G_scaffold54458_1_pt1 | contig 24719 bp, 18 predicted proteins | sample TARA_B110000438 | Tara Oceans TARA_B110000438 (sample SAMEA4398413) | marine metagenome | biome: Polar Biome; feature: [MES] marine water layer (ENVO:01000295) within the mesopelagic zone...; material: water (ENVO:00002006), including particulate matter (ENVO:01000060) such as...... | reverse complement strand
ACAGAGAAATTAGATAATTCAGCACATTCGCTTGTTGAATTTATATAGCCACATTTTTTTAATTGAACGGTTACAATATCCGTTTCGGTGCTGGGAATCCAACTAAATTGGTTTTCACCACCTCCTGATGGTTCAGAAACTTTTATATCCCCTACAAGGTCTGGTTCCCAATTACTGGGAGCCATAGGTGAAGAAAAAACTTTTATTGTTTCCGAGAGAGCATTGTCGGCGGTAATAATCACATCTTTAAATAATCCGGGCAATAATGGAAATGTATATTGGCTTTCTTCTGAGGCTGTATTGGTATCGCCATCAATTTCAATATTGAATTCTGTGATGTCAGAATTTTTTGTCCAAGTGAGCGTAATAGTATCACTATTATCAGTATCCTCAGCGAATGCTAAATTGAATTCATACTGCTCCTTAATATCGCCAGGTACATTAGAAATAGTATTTTTCACATCACTACATGAGGTTATAATAAAAATGGACATTATGATGAGTAACTTATACAATTTCACGATTGTTAGATTTTAGTTTTCTAAATCTGGTTTGGAGCTCAGCAATTTCAACTATTACCGTTGCATCAGCTTCCTGACTTTGATTGGTGGATTTCAATTTTTCTCTTAATTCATCTAATCTAATTTTCAACCAATAGTTTTCTAAACGATTTACACATTGTGTTGCCATCGACAAAGTTGCATCAATTTTCTCCACATCAAAAATAAGTGCTGAGAGTTTTCGGCGATGAGATTCATCTTTCAGCTCATTCATAATGATGGATGCATTTGGAGTCTGGTCAGAATGCAGATGAATATATACCGCATCAAAGATTGCCTTAACCGATGGGGAATGAAGCCATTTTACGTCAAGCCCTTCATATAGTAGGGTTCTTATATTAATATCTTTCACAAAACAGAGTTGGATGAGTTCATCTTCAATCCGTCTAAGCGGTGAAGCTTCTACTAAGGCTTTGGTGGGAGCTGTAACAGGCTCTTTTTGTTTGAACTGTGCTCTACGGTTTTTCTGTTGTAAAAGACCACTTAAGGATTGAAAAATACTTTCTTCGCTAACGCCTGTAAGTGAAGCTAATGACCGTGCATGAAGTTCGCGCAAAACGGGATCTTCAATAAGTAGCAAATCACCAATTACGCGTTGAATAAATTGAGACATTCCAGTGGGTGAAGATATATCATGTCGTGTATTTTGGGTATGGAATTTCAACAGTCCACTGGCATTTTCTACCGCATTATTGAAAGGTTCAGGGCCTTCGTCTTTCACCCAATCGTCGGGGTCCTTTCCAGTGGGAATGGAAACTATTTTAGGTTCTAATCCAAATTTTATTAAAATATACCCCGCACGGATAGCCGCACTAACTCCTGCCGTATCGCCATCATATGCCATATAGATTCTTTTACAAAATCGTTTTATAAGCTTTGCATGTTCATCGGTGAATGATGTGCCAGAAACGGCAACCACATTTTTAATACCTGCTTGATATAGTTGGAGGTAATCCAAATACCCCTCAACCACAATGGCATATTCTTTTTTACGGATATCCTCTTTAGATGCCCATAAGCCATATAATATTTTACTTTTATTATAAATGGGTGTTTCAGGAGAGTTCACATATTTAGCAGGGTCCTCCTTTTTAAAAACTCGACCTGCAAAAGCAATGGTTTTACCATTTGTATTGGCAATACTAAACATGATCCGTGCCCGAAAACGGTCGAAATATCCCCGCTCATTGTTTAAAATGAGACCACATTTTGACAATGACTCTGTTGAGAATTTCCCTTCTTGCAGATTATTTTTCAATGCATCAAAACTATCCATACTATAGCCCAGTTTAAAAAACTGGATGGTTTCTTTGGTAAGACCTCTGTCTTGTAAATGTTGAAAAACTAATTTACCTTCGTTAGTCCCCAAATTTTTTAAATAATACATGGCTGTATTTTCATGAATGTCCATGAGTTGTGTTACCAAATCACGAGATTGCCCTGGAATATTATCTATCTCCAACTGGATTCCATATTGATCTGCAAGATGGCGGAGAGAGTCCACAAAGTCAAGGTTTTCAATTTCCATAATAAAATTGATGCTACCGCCTCCCGCACCACATCCAAAACATTTATATATTTGTCGTTCTTGACTTACAGAAAACGAAGCAGATTTTTCATTATGAAATGGACAAAGCCCAAAAAAATTCCGACCTCGTTTTTTTAGTTCAACATAACCGGATACAACCTCCACAATGTCTGCTGAGCTTCTAATTTGTTCAATGGTTTGTTCTGAAATTCTTGCCATGAGCGTTGATAAAAATACATAGAAATAGAGATTTCCTCTAATAGATTGTTCGTGATAAAAATCACTTGTTACATATAGTAACTGAATTAAATTAAACTTAAGGTATAAGTTATAAAAAGGAATTTATACTTAATACGTGTTAATTAACACATTGGAATGATAAAATGACTCGATTATACATATTATTATTAGTTTTTGCAAATTTCTCAGTTCTACTGGGAGAGTGTAATGAAAATCAATTCGATTGTGGAGATGGTGACTGCATTCCACTATATCTAATTTGTGATGGATTCCCCCAATGTCAAAACTATGCAGATGAAGAAGATGATTTATGTGAAGATGATGATTTGCATCCCTATACTTGCATTCAATCTGGTGGCGCGCCCATGTGGATTAGCGATGGTTATTGCGATGCCTCAAATAATAATGCTGAATGCGATTGGGATGGTGGTGATTGCTGTGAAGAAACCTGTGAAGATGATGATTATCAATGTGGTGAATTCTATCAGTTTGATCTAAATAGTGATAGTTGTTGGGATAATTGCTATGACCCCAATAGTGATTGTGGAACTGGAATTCCTCAATGTGAAGGTTTTGACTTCCATGTTTATGCCAATCCTGAATGTGCTGAAAATTATACAAATTCGATTATTGTGAGTTGGAATTCAATGTGTGATGTTGACCAAATTTGTGTTGGTGACAATGCAGAGGAATTAGATTGTTTTAATCTTGGCTATACATCCTCACCTCTATTCTTAGGAGGTTTTCAACCAAATTCAATATACTTTTTCCAGCTTTTATCATCTCAACTAGGTTCATCTGAAATTATATCTGAAACGACTATTTCTACCGATTGTATGGATCAAAATCCGTACCAAGAATGTGGGGGATTAGTCTATTGGATTTCTGACGGATATTGTGATGAAATGAATAATAATGAAGGTTGTGGATTTGATGGTGGAGATTGTTGTGAATGCACCTGTATTGACTCTGACTATGATTGTGGAATTGTTGGTTTCGAATGCGAAGATCCATCAATTGATTGTTATGAAGAAGTATTGCCTGAAGAAGGCTTTAATTTTGATGCAATTCAAGTTGGTCAACGAACAGATGGTAGTGGTATAGTTGATGTAGAATTCCAAGTTTATTCTGAAATTGCCGATGAACAATATAGAGTATTGTTTGAATTGAGTACCGATTTGGGGAATACATATTTTCCAATATTTGAAGATGATTTATTAGTGGCAGGAATTGGTTTGTTTACTGATTCATGGGATGTTCCCCCTCAAACATTTGTTGAGGATGTTGTATTGAAAATCCATTTAGAAAAAATAGATAACTCTGAGATTTTTATTGAAAAGATATCATCCCAGTTTACCGTTGATACAGTTCCACCAGAAGTAAATGTTGTTACTCCCAACGGGGGTGAGCATATTGATGCGGATGATGATTTTATGGTAGTTTGGAGTGCAGAGGACAATAGTGTTATTCGCTATGAAATGGATGTATTTATATCTACAGGATTAGGTGAAGTATTTACCCTTGAAGTTGATGATGTGGAATTACAAGGTATGATGAATGCTGTGGAAGTGGAGCTGGACTATGATGATTTAGAAAATCTAACACGATATGCTAAAGTGAATATTTCTGTATTTGATTCATTCGGAAATAAGGGAACTGATGAAAGCGATGATTTTTTCATATTGGGTGACCCCGAAGGAGAATGCGTTGCAGATTGGTTTAGTGAAGAAGAAGATCTCATTTTATTAGATTGGGGATGGCGGTCTGGGCACCTTGTTGCACTTCATCGTAATGCAATCGCAGATTTAATGGAATTGGATATTATGGTTAATGGTAGTCGCTGTATCATAAAAGATCAAAATGCAATATTAGATATGGATTGTAATGGCAGTAGCGGTGATGGAATTTTAGCAGATTATACCTTCTATTCGCAGAATATGAACCATGTAGGATTAAAAGCTTATGAAGGGGTCGATCACTGTGCCGAAGGGGGAAGTCGTTATCCTGGATACAATGTTGGGGATGAAATTTTATTACATATTATAAATCCTGATAGCAGTGCATACTCAATCTCTCCAAGTTTAAATCAGATAAGCGGTTCAACCACATATACGGGTGGAGTCACTATAATTAGTAGACTTACTGACGCGGTTATTGAAGAGGTGAATATTGAAGATTTAGTGGGTTCCATTATTGATATCTCAGCTGATTATACACAGAACAAAAGAGATTTTGATTCCTATAATATTTATAGATCAACCAATCAAACAAATTTTAGAAATTGTACGGATGATCCAGATTGTGTGTTTAATGGAAATGAATGTGTATGCCAAATTGAGGCCATGGTAACCCAGACTTTTTACTTTGATAACTATGCTGCTCAAAGTAATCTCTGGTGTTATAAAGTATGGTTGTTAGATAATAACACCGATCAAAACGAAGTATTAAAAACAGTAGATACATGTATGAGTAGTGGAGGTGATGAGTCAGGATGTACTGATTCTCAAGCTGTAAATTATAATCCCGTTGCTACAGTTGATGATGACAGTTGTTTTTATGCCACAGAAATTCCAATAGTAAATGGATGGAATTGGGTCTCATCTAATATTAAGAATGATGATATGTCACTCAATAATACATTGAATTCAGCCAGTCCAAATATTAGTTATATCAAAGATCAAAATTCATTTTCAGATTACTATGTTGGCTTTGGCTGGTGGGGTTCTCTGGACTCATTGGAATTGACTTCAATGTATAAATTAGTTGCTTCTGCACAAGACACAATTTCATATATTGGAGCTATGGTAACACCTGATTTACTGCCTATAAATATTAATGCGGGATGGAATTGGATTGGGTATCCATTATTGAATTCATCGGATATTAATTCTTCGTTGGCATCAATTAATGGTTTGGGTACTTATATCAAAAATCAAGTTGCATTCTCTGATTATTATAATCCTGGTGGATGGTGGGGTACCCTATCACAGCTATCCCCTTATGAGGGGTATATGCTAAATGCTTCATCTCAAGGGACATTAGTGTATCCATCAAGTTCATTGACTAGAAATACTGTAGATTTAGATCAAAATGAGCGACCTTTAATGATTTCAAATTGGAGTGTTAATCCAGCTCATTATGAATTCTCAGGGTCGGTCATGATTGGATTTGAGAGTGGAGCTTCTATCAATATTCAATCTGGAGATTACATCGCCATATTCAAGGCCGATGAATTGAGAGGTGTTGTAGAATCACAAAAAACACCATTTAGTGATGAATTTATTTTCCCGCTGATGATTTATTCTAATGAAGAGATTGATGATGGATTGACGATTAAATTTTATTCCAATATTTCGGGTTTGATTTATGAGATGAATACACTCGTTGATTTTGAAAACAATATGCATGTGGGAAATGCTAAAGATGTATTTGCTGTATCTGGATTTAATATAATAGAGAATCAATTCCCCGAAAATTTTAATTTGGGGACTATTTATCCCAACCCATTTAATCCCGTAACTAATATTCCATATTCTGTTTCAGAATATTCACATATTTCTATTTCTGTCCACGATATTCAAGGAAAAGAAATTGAAAAAATTATTAACGAATCAAAGGATTCGGGTAACTACAATGTTATGTGGAATCCTAATGCCATTCCAAGTGGAGTATATTTTGTAAAGATGCACACAATTGATGGTATTCAAGTTAAAAAAATACTATTACTTAAGTAATACACTTCATTAAATAATTTTCCACTTAAATTACACCACAATTAATGGGTAGAAATGGAAGACCACTTTCAAAATTTCCTAGAAGAAGATATTTATTCAAAATCATTTGTTGAAGAAAAGACATTTGAATTAAAAGAAGGTGAACGTAGAAACGTTGCCATCTTATTCGCTGATTTACAAGGCTTTACCTCCCTCTCTGAATCCCTCGACCACGAAGAAGTACAAGATTTAATCGACAAGCTAATGAATGCATTATCTAAAATTATTCTCAAATATGGGGGATATGTAGACAAATATTCAGGAGATGAGATTATGGCTTTGTTTGGTGCAAAAGTTGCCAGCGAAGTAGATACTCAGCGCGCAATATTTTGTGCAATCGAAATCCATGATAATTTGAAAAAGTTTAATAAGTTCCTCAGTGAAAATTCTACATATAATAAACTAAATATTCAGTTAAAAATGAGAATTGGAATCAATTCTGGAATGGTTACTGCCGGTAAAATTGGCATGAAGCGGCAAGGTGATTTTACCGTTTATGGAGATGTGGTTAATTTAGCGTCTCGATTAGAAAAATATGCTCCCATTGGCAAAATCGTTGTGAATAATCGTACCCGGCGATTAGTTAAAAATATATTTGAATTTGAATCTTTGGGTCAGGTCTCAATCAAAGGAAAATCAACGCCATCATCCATTTATATTGTTAATTCTGTTAAAGCGGAATCAACACGTCAAGATAAGAATTATAATTCTCCATTTATCGGGAAAAATAGTGAATTAAAATTAATTAATGATATTTATAAAAATACAATTGTTGGAATAGATTGCCAACAGGAAAAACCAACATTGGTTTCAGTAAGTGGTGATGCTGGCGTTGGAAAAAGTCGATTTGTTTTTGAGGCAATACCTAATTCAATTAAAAAATTGGGCAATCAATATTTTATTTCTTCACATGCAACCAATGTAACAAAAAGCCCATATTACATTTTTACCCATTTGGTCAGAAATATAGTTAATGCGCATCAATCTGATTCATTAACAACTTTAGAGCGAAAAGTGAATGAATATTTTTCTCAATTAGCAGATTATCTCCCCCCGAATTTGAGTGAAAACCTAATGGGGATTAAACCCATCATTGAATTTATTTTAGGTATAAAAAGTGAAGATATAAGATTGACTATTTTGGGTAAAGAGTTGAGGGTTCAAATCCAAAGGTCAATAAGAATCATTCTATCCACCGCTTGTTACAAAGCGAATAATAGTGGACTTCCGTACATTATAATATTAGAAGATTTACATTGGATTGATGAACTCTCTGCGGAAACGTTAATATATATTCTAGATACATTTAATTTTGAACAAGAAAAAGTTAATGGAAACTACTTAAGCCCCATTTTTATAATTAATTATCGAACAGGCTATCAAGTTTCAGCTTCTATAATTCATTCCACTAATTTTCAAAAAATTGACTTGCTACCCTTATCAAAAGTTGACTGTGACAATCTTGTAAAAGCGTTGCTTGTAGGCAAAGAGTATGATATTGATATAATAGATAAATTGTACAGTAACTCTCAAGGGAATCCTTTTTACATTGAAGAATGGATATATCTATTTTTGAAAAAATCTAAGGGGGATTTATTAGCATTCGAATTTTCAGATAATGAAATTCCTGACAATATTAATAATTTAGTCCTTTCTAGAATTGATTTATTGTCAACACCATTAAAAAGTACACTTCAATGTGCATCAGTTCTGGGCAATCAATTTTATTCATCTATTCTTGAAAAAATAGAAAATAATTTTTATGATGATTCGAACACAGTGGATAATGTAGATTCCTTATGTGAAAATAAATTTATCCTTCCTTATTTCAATCAATCTACAATTTATACCTTCAATCACCTCACAACTTGTGAAGTCACTTATAATACTATATTGAATACAAATAAAAAGAAGATTCATGCACGAGCAGGTGAAATTTATGAATTAGAATTTAAAGATAACTTATCATCTAACTATTACCATCTTGCAGATCATTTTTACAAAGGTGATGTCCCTGAAAAGGCTAAAAAGTATTTGGGATTCGCAGCAAAACAAGCAAAAGATATTTTTGATAATAAACATTCAATTGAATTTTATGAGAAGTATATTGAGTTATTGAATGAAGATGAGAATAATCAGAGAATGATGGCGCGAATTCAATTATGTGAAGTCTTTATTCTTATTGGAAAATTAAAAGAAGCCGAAAAAATTCTTGTTGAACTTATTAGTGAAATTGAATTTGATGTGAGGGACCTACGTACAGCCAATAATATTTTTGCAGATTTAGGTTACATCTATCATCTTTTAGGGAATTCGGTAGAAGCTGAAAAATATATTAACCTCCAATTAGATTGGAGTAAAACATCATCTCCTAAACATTATGCTTTTGCTTGTGATAAAATGGGGAAAGTCTGTATTGACCAAGGTAAGGTAGAGATAGCAAAGAACTATTTCCTCAATAATATGGAATATTACAATTCAATTGATTCCCCTATCGATATTATAAATGGTACTCGAAATTTGGCTGAAGTAGATTTTAGATTGGGGCATATTGATGACGCACACAAGGGATTTAAGAAAGCATATGATTTATCGGGTAAAGTTAATGCACTTCATGAGCAATCCTTAGCATTGGGGAATATGGGCGTTATTAATCTCATTAAAGGTGAGTTTAATAGAGCGGTGGAAATATTTAAATCCGTTTTAGATATCAATATTGAAATTGGTGATAAAATCACCGTATCACAATCCTATGGTAATCTTGGAATTGCCTATAAAGAATTGAAAATTTTTGATAAAGCAATGGAAAGCTATACTAATCAATTGCAAATTTGTGAACACATAGGATTCAAACCCGGAATTGCGTTGGCGAATAATAATATTGGATTAGTGCTTTATAAACAGAATCATTTTGAGCGCTCATTAGATTATTTGCTGAAGGCTTTATCCATCAATACTAACATCGGCAATATTTCTGAAATTGCAAAAGTGTATGGAAACTTAGGCATGATTAGTAAAGATATGGGTGACTTTGAAAGGGCAATGGTATATTATTCTAAAGCGAGAGAGTACTTTGATGAATTGGGAGATGAACGATTTTCAACAGTTATTTTAGGAGAGCTAGGTTCACTTCTATTAACACAAAATAAATTTACAGAAGCTAAAGATTATTTGGCTTCATCCATTAAGAAATTTAAAGAAATTAATGATTTTCCTAATTATGCAAAATATCAACTATTATTGTCAGAGCTTTATTGTGAGACAAAAGATTTTGATAGCGCACTTAAATATTTAAATAATACTGAAGAATTACTTTCTGAAATGGATGGGAATGATAGTCTATATATTGAAATTTCAATTGGAAAATCAATAATTAACTATCATCAAAATGGAGATATTACTCTGTTGAATGATGAAATGAGTAAACTAATAAAAGAGGTTACGCCTAATGACGAATTTGAAGCAATGATAAATTTTGAATTATGGAAAATTAATATGCGTAAAGAATCACAGTCAAAAGCAGTTCAGTTATATACAAAATTATATAACGAAGCCCCTAAATTTATTTACAAATCAAGATTGGAAGAATTAGAGTCCTAACTTTCTAAAATCAAGCTAAAGGCTGTGGTAAGTTTGAGGACTTGTCCATTTGTTTTTTGAAGATTTTTAGCCATTTGCCCTGCAATATTTCTCATTACAATATTCCCCACTTGTGGGTCGGCATCACATATTTTGAAAAATTCACTAGCGTATAAATTTCCAATATCACAATTTGTAAGTGCAGTAATGGTGGCCGTTCGTTTGTCGTGTTCGTCAAACAAGGACATTTCTCCAAAAACAGGGTGAATATCGGAAGTCAGCCGAGTCATTTCTTTTTCACGGGTATCCACATTGGTTTTATTGGTCATTAGCGTCATTGCTTTTGTAATGGTTACCTCACCTGAAAATAAGAAAATAAGAGAGTCACCATCTTCACCTTCTTTAATGATATCTTCATTTTGAGTAATTGATTTGGGTTTTATATGTGGAATAAATTCTTTAACTTGCTCATTATTTAATCCATTAAAGATTGAAAACGTTGATAATAATTCTGTGGTTAGATTACTCATGGAATTACAATAGCTCCCTGTCCGCGTTGAATAATATGGTTATTATCAGGATTCAAAAAGACATCCACTTTACTTTCTTCAGAAAGAGAATGCCCAGCTTCTTTTAATTTTCTTTCGATGAATGCATCTAATGCATCGCTTTCTGAGGATAAAAAATCTCCGAATCCAACATTCTCATTCTCAATAAAAAGGCCGATACATAGGGAATTATCATTCTCCTTAAAATACGTAGTAATTTCAGAAAATGTTTTTCCAATATAACTATCAGGGATTGTCATGCTCTTAAATCGATGGGCGGAATGAAGATCTAAGAGTTGATTTACTGCCTGTGGTACGCCCGGCTCTAATACATGTGTGGCGGCCATGAATGATTCATACGTATCATTTACAATAACTTCATCTGCCTTTGCTCGCTTCAAATAAGGGAGTTTATCTTGCTGAGAAACATGTGCAACAACCTTAAGATTAGGAAGTTTATTTTTGATGGTTAAGACGGTTAGGATTGTTTTATCATCGTCATTTTCCACAGTATCATCAGAAATAATTACCGCTGACTGTGCATGGTCAATGCAAGCTTTATTCAGTATAGTTTCTAGAGCATGATCGCCCCGAACAAAATGTATTTTTAAAGTATCAGAATTAAAACGAGCAATGATACTATTCATTTGATCTTCACCCATGTCATTAATCATGGCAATTTTTACTTCACCATTTTCAGATGATAATTTGGCAATATTGGAGAGCACTTTTTCAACATTGCTATTCCATCCACAGATTACAATATGATCTTTGAGCTTTAGATTTTCCAAACCTCTTCCTTCCATTATTTTTTTAGTCGTGAAAATTGATGAGATAGAACCCGTGAGTACTGATATAAGGCCAATACCAGAGAACATAATGATTACTGCCAAAATTCTACCGGGAACGGTTGATGGTGAGTAATCTCCATAACCAACAGTAGTGATAGTAACAATGGTCCACCAAATAGCATTTCCAGCTTCTGCCAAGTCACCACTTTCAAATAATACAATCGAAAATGATCCCAAGACCCATAGAATTAACATGGTTAGGAATATTCTAAATGTAGGGTTCTCTGTAAATTTGCTAATTTTTGTATTTAATGTGTCCATTTGGTTCTTGTATAAGAATAATTAGGGTGAATTATAGCACTTTCAAGATAGTAAATAAAAGTGAATTATTAACTCAGATGATTATGCTTTAATACGATAACCTTTTGAAAACATAATGGATGCGATGGTAGAGAATGTTATGGCGAAAACAATGCTTATTATTAATGAAATTTCAGGGGATGTATCACCCACACCTAATGTAGCATAGCGTAATCCATTAATCATCCAATAAAGGGGATTAACCATAGAAATATTTCTCCAAAATTCAGGGAGCATTTCGATTGACCAAAATACACCACCCAACATAGAGAGCGGCATGAATACAAATGTGGTGAACATGCCAATATGATCCCACGTTTTGGCATAAACACCCACGATTACCCCCATTGCCCCAAAGGCCCATGAAACGGTTATGAGGTATAAACAGGTAAGAAATACATTATCAATAGTAAAATCAGTAAGAACCATGCTGAGGAGGATAACCATAATTCCATTTATGAGACCTCGACAAGTAGCACCAATAATATATGCCACACTAATTTCGAATCCACTTAAAGGAGTAATGAGGAGGTCATCTAAAAATTTGAGAAACTTAGCCTGCATCAAACTGGATGATGAATTTTGGTATGCATGATTAATAACAGACATCATCACAAGTCCGGGGATAATGTAATTCATGTAAGAAATATCTTTTATTTGGCCAATTCGAGCGCCCAGTGCATGTCCAAAAACCAAGATGTAAAGCGCTGATGAAATAAGTCCCGGCATCAAGGTTTGTTTCCATAAACGTAGAAAACGGAGTACTTCTCGTTGAACCAATACGAAGAATCCAGAACTAAACATTTTTAATCTCCATTGTATCTTCTAAAAATGATCGGCCGGTTAGTTTCAAGAACACATCCTCTAAGCTACTTTTACAAATTTTAACTTCTTCGATGCTTACCTCTAATTGAGTAAGTAAATTAATAATTTTTGGCATATCCGATTCAGGTCTAGATGTGGGAATATGGAGTGTATTTTCTGATTGTGAAAATGACCATGGCTCAAGATTCAATTCAGCGGGAATATCATGTATTTTAATCTCAATACTACCCGTACCCAGAGTACTAATAAGCTCTTGTGGAGATCCTTCCGTCACTATTTTACCTTGATCAATAATGGCCACTCGATCGCAAAGGGCTTCTGCCTCTTCAATATAGTGAGTGGTGAGTAAAATAGTTTTACCTTTTGCATTCAATTCCCGAAGGTAATCCCAAAGCATATGCCGAAGTTCAATATCCACACCCGCCGTGGGTTCATCTAAGATAATAATAGGGGGGTCATGCACCAATGCTTTTGCAATTTGAACCCGTCGCTTCATTCCACCTGAAAGTTCACGCGCAGTATTATTCGCTTTTTCAGTAAGTCCAAATCTCTCTAACATCAAATCTGCACGAGAGGCGCCTCTATCTTTGGATAGTCCATAATATCCAGCTTGAAGTATTAAGAGTTGCCGAATGGAAAAGAATACATCAAAGTTAAGTTCTTGAGGAGATAGCCCCATAAGTGATCGAGCTTCTCTAAATTCATTAACCACATCTTTGCCCATTGCAGCGGCAGAACCGGATGTGAGATTTACTAACCCAGTAAGAATGCCAATAGTTGTGGTTTTCCCCGCTCCATTAGGACCCAGTAATCCAAAAAATGAGCCCTTGGGTATATCCAAATCTATGGCATCTAATGCCTTGAATCCACCTTCATAGATTTTGGTTAGTTTATCAATATGAATTGCCATTTGATCCATGGATTATTAACTATCCTTAAAAATTAATGTAGCCACATTTTCTACATGAGGCGTATGGGGAAACATATCTACTGGTCGAAGTTTTGTCAATTCGAATCCGTTTTCGCAGAGTACTTTTAAATCCCGTGCTTGTGTTGATGGATTACAAGATACATATACCAATCGCTTTGGAGCCTTTTCAATAATATCATTAATGGTGTTCGGATGTAGCCCCGCTCTGGGGGGGTCAACCACCATCACATCAGGCAGTTCAATTTGTTGCGCTTCAATATTAGTTTTAAATAGATTCATCAAATCACCACCAAAGAACCACGCATTCTTGATGCCATTTGAATGCGCATTTTGAATAGCATCCTGAACCGCAGACATGACCAATTCAAATCCATACACGATTTTTGCTGACTTTGCTAAATATATTGAAATTGAACCCGTTCCACAGAATAAATCATAGAGTACATCGTCTCGGGTAAGTGCAGCTTCCTCTTTAATGATATCGTATAATCGTTTGGCTTGATGTGTATTGGTTTGGAAAAATGAATCCGCTGAAATCATGTATTCATAATCACCCAATTTATCATTTATGGTATCTTTCCCAAATAGAAGTATTTGTTGATCACCCGTAGATACACCTGCCCGACGAGAAGTAATATTATTTACAATACTCACAATATTAGGGAATTCTTCCGTTAATCTATCTACGATAGATTGGAGTTTTTCATGCTCATCGCGTGAAGTTACAATATTCACCATAATTTCATCGGTAGAACCGCCATGACGAATCATGAGATGTCGCATGAATCCAGTATGTGCTTTGATATCATAGGGAGCTAGCTTTAAATCCACCGTCATTTCTTTCAGAATTTCAAGAATTCTATTTGAATCTTTACTTTGGATGTGACATTCATTAATATTTAAAATTTTATCATATCGCCCAGGTACGTGGAGCCCCAATGCAAAATCTGCGGATGCATCTTCAGATTCACCTTCTGTAAGCCAGCGTCGATTTGAAAAAGTAAATTCCATTTTATTTCGATAGTGGAATATTTCTTCACATCCCAAAATAGGTTCAACGGTTACATCTTTGAATCCACCTATTCGACGGAAAGTATCTTTAACTTGCACTTCCTTTGCGGCCAATTGCTCTGCATAATCTAAATTTTGGAAGGTACATCCCCCACAATCTTTAAAATGTTCACATTTTACATCAACGGCCAACGAAGATTCTTCAATAATCTCTAAAGTTCGTGCCTCTAAAAATGATGCGCGCTTCTTTGTAATACGCGCCAAAACCGTTTGGCCAGGGATTGCATTTTTAACGAATACAATCATATCACCAATTCGAGAAACGCCCATTCCACCAAATGCTAATGACTCGATAGAGAGTTCAATGTCAGTACCTTTTTTAGGTATTGCTGTTGTGTCTTGTGTGGTCATTTTTTATTCTTCCGTTATTAAATACATCGTTTGATGTTGGTAACTAATTTTTTAGCTGCTTCAATGGATGTTGCTTCAGCATAAATTCGAATGATGGGCTCTGTGTTCGATTTGCGGATATGTGCCCATGAATCGTCCCAAATAAGTTTTAGTCCATCCATGGTATTGTGTTCACAATCCTTAAATGTTTCAGAAATGATATAGAGGGCTTTATTGGGATTTATATCGCCCAATTCGATTTTATCTTTCACCATAAAAAATTGAGGCATGGATGCAAAAATTTTGCTCACTGAATCATCTGTTTGGCTCATGCGATTTAAAAAGAGGGATGCTCCAACCAATGAATCTCGTCCATAATGAGACTCAGGAAGGATAACGCCACCATTTCCTTCCCCACCCAAAACAGAGTTTTTCTCTTTCATAAGATTTACCACATTTATCTCACCAACTGATGAACGTTCTACGGTATTACTATATTTTTCACAAACTTTGTCTAATGCCATCGTGGTGGATAAATTTGTCACTAATGGGGTGGCAACATCATGGGTAGATAAAATTCCATCAGCACAAATAGTGAGGGTATATTCTTCACCCAACGGATTCCCCAATTCATCCACGACGGCCAATCGATCGCCATCAGGATCAGTGGCAAAACCAACATGAGCACCATGTTTTTTCACCGCTTCGCCCAGTTGTTTGAGATTATGGGGTAATGGTTCGGCTCCACGAGGGAATTTTCCATTTGGAGTACAATTTATGGGGATAACTTCACATCCTAATGCGTCAAGCATTTGGGGTAAAGCCACTGCAGCGCCACCGTTTACCGCATCCACGACAACTTTAAATTGACGATTTTTGATTGATTCTATGTCAACCACAGATAATTGGGTGGTGTGAGTCACATGTAATTTTATTCCACTTTGATCTTCAGTGATGGTACCCACAGCACCTTCTTCAAGCGATTCAGCTTCATCAGCCAAATTGAATAATCGGCTATTTTTGAGGGCATCCAAAAAACAGCCGTCATCATCTATAAATTTCATGCCATTCCACTCAGTGGGATTATGACTTGCGGTAATAACAATACCACCGGAATATCCATTTTTTTCAACTAAGAATTGGGCGGTGGGGGTCGGAATAATATCACAATTAATTACATCACGGCCAGAAGTGGCCAATGCAAAACAGGCGGCCTCAATAAGTTCAGCACCATGACTACGACTATCACGAGCCACCAAAATGGTACCATCTGGTTGTAATTGAGAAAATGCTTTCATGTGGTCAGCAACCACATCAGCATCTAAACCATCATTAACGATTCCACGAATTCCGGAAATACCCCGAATGAGTGTCATAAAATTCCTTTAGAAATAAAAAGAAAATCCAGACAAAACTGCCTGGATTTTCAATAATTATCGGTTAAACTATCCCAGCTTAGATTTAGTATCTTGAAGCAGGGCGAGGTGCACCGCGTTTTTTTTTGGAGCGAGCAATTTTTTTTGCTTCACTGGGTTTAAGGTAGTATGATCTGCTTCTAACATCTCGCAAAATACCAGCCTTTTCCCACTTTTTCTTGAATCGACGTAATGCCTTTTCAAATGGTTCACCATTTTTTACAGTAACGCTTACCATGGTAATTTCTTACCCCCTCTCAATTTATCCTAAATATTGTCTAAGTTTACGGCTTCGTGATCGGTGACGAAGGCGACGAATTGCCTTCTCTTTAATCTGTCTCACCCGTTCACGAGTCAGTCCAAATTCTTCACCAATCTCGTTTAACGTAAGTGCATATTCTCGGTCAATACCAAAGTACATACGAATCACTTCACGTTCACGCTCTTTTAATGTATCTAACGCTGCTGAAACTTCTTCTTGGAGTGAATCCATGAGAAGCTCTTTATCCGGCGCCTCGGTTTTGTTATCTTCAATAACATCCATGAGGCAATTCTTATCATCGTCTGAAAATGGAGTATCCAATGAGTGGTGACGACGCGAAATTCGTTGTGCGTCATTAACTTCTTTTGGTTTCATATCTAACTGACGTGCAAGTTCGTCTGCACGAGGAGAGCGTTCAAACTCCTGCTCTAAACGTTCAGCGGCCTTATTAATTTTACTAATGGTACCCACACGGTTCAAAGGTAAGCGAACAATACGTGAATGCTCAGCTAATGCTTGTAGGATAGATTGACGGATCCACCATACCGCATACGAAATAAATTTGAATCCACGTGTTTCATCAAAACGTTCAGATGCTTTAATCAGTCCCAAATTACCTTCATTAATCAAATCAGTAAGGGGAAGTCCTTGGCCTTGGTAATCTTTAGCCACTGAAACTACAAAACGTAGATTTGCCTCAACTAATTCTTTCAGGGCCCGACGGCTACCTTGTTTTACGGCAATAGCCAATTCAACTTCACGTTCAGGAAGTAGGGGATCATATTTACTAATCTCTTGTAAGTATTTACTGAGAGATCGGTTGGCATCACTGCCTAATTTTTGAATTTTCTTTTCGAGCTTATTTTTTCTTTTTTGCTTACGCTTTTCTTCATCAGAAAGTTCTTCTGACACCATCTTTTCAGATGAATCAGTAAGTTCGTCTTGCGATGCTTCCGATTCTAATTCTTTATCTAAAGAGCCAGAAACTTTCTTTTTGGCTTTTGTAGAAGTAGCTTTCTTAGCGACTTTTTCAGCTGTTTTCTTAGTCACAGCAACCTTCTTCGTTGTGGCTTTTTTAGGTGTAGCTTTAATAGGCACTTTTTTAACGGCTGCCTTTTTTGCCACCGCTGTTGGTGTAGTCTTTTTGGTCGTCGGTTTTTTAGCAGGTGCAGCTTTTTTTACCGCCGTTTTTTTAACAGGCGCTTTCTTAGCTACGGTCTTCTTTTTTGCATCTTCTTTTTTGGCCATTGGTTTCCTGAGTAAATTGTTGAAGAAAAAAGCCCAGTAATTTAAAGGGGATTATGGTTGTTTTACAAATGCTATTTCAGGGTAGAGAGTGTAATAAAATCTTGGACTGAAAGTTCTTCGGCTCGTTTGCCCGAAAAATCGCCCAATTCGTCAGCTGAAAATAGACCTTTTAGTGTATTTCGCAATGTCTTGCGTCGTTGACCAAAGGCCTGTTTGACTACATGCGAAAAATGGTCCAAATCAGTGACTGAAGTGGAAATGGGTTCGAAAGTAAGAATAGCAGAAGTTACATCGGGTTGAGGGAAAAATACCGTTTTTGGTACGGTAAACGATAATTCTACATCTGACAACGCCTGCGTCATCACTGACAATCGTCCATATGTTTTATTGCCATGAATGGAAGTAATGCGCTGTGCCACTTCTCTTTGGGTCATAAAGACCATTTTTGACCACACCGGCCAGTCCAAAAATTTAAACATAATGGGAGATGTAATATTATATGGCAGATTACCAATAATTTTAACATCGCCAGAGAATTGATGTAAATCTAACTCTAAAATATCTTGATGAATAACATTCACATTTTCAGGTGCACGTTCATTTAAATAATCCACCAATATGGGGTCAATCTCAACAGCATGAACGGTGTTCACCTGTTTGGCCAATTCAAAGGTAAGTGCCCCTTGACCCGAACCAATTTCTATGACTATGTCATGGGGTTGTGGATCTAATTGGGCCACAATCTTACGAATAATATTGGGGTCTTGCAGAAAATTCTGTCCCCATTTTTTACGAAAAGTATGTTTTGTCATTTTAGTTTCTCAAAAAATAATTCGGCCGTGTGGGTAGTTTGACTCACCACATCTTCAACTGACATATTTTTTAACTTAGCCACTTTTTCTGCAACTTGTTTTACATACTGAGGCTCATTTCGTTTGCCACGATAGGGTTTGGGCGCTAAGTAAGGCGAGTCGGTTTCTAACATCATTCTGTTTAATGGTGTTTCTTTTACCACATCTTCTAATGCGTTTACAAAAGTGATGAGCCCGGTAAATGAAAGGTGGAAGCCCGTCTTTAAAATTTGTTGTGAAAATGCCAATGTACTGGCAAAACAATGGATTACGCCATTCCCATTTTTTGATTCAATAATCCCATTAAGAATTTCATCATCAGATTCTCGGCAATGAACCACCGTGGGTAAACCCACAGATGTGGCTAATTCTAATTGTTCAAGATATACAGCAATTTGCTCTTTTTCATCACTAAAATTATAGTGGAAGTCCAGCCCAATTTCACCCACTGCCACCACTTTAGGATGTTGATAAAATTGCTCTAATTCATGTAAATATCGGTGTGGTACATCTTTTGCTTCGTGGGGGTGTATGCCCGCAGTGGCAAAAACTTGAGGGTGCTTTTCAGCAATATTTAGACATTTCTCAGATGAGGGGAGGTCAACGCCAATACAAATCATCCGTTCTACGCCATTGTCAATGGCACGTTGAATCACAGCATCTCGATCCCCATCAAAACGGTCCATGTAAATATGGCAATGGGTATCAATATAATTCATTACTTCGTATCAATTCGGGGGAATGGAGACTTGCCCTCACCCAGTGATGTGCCTGCTTTCAACTCATCAAAGTTTGTATTCTCTAATGGAATTTCATGGGCACCTAAAATGGTAAGTATAACTTTGGTTCGTTCTGGCATTACGGGGTTCAATAATTGGGAGCCAATTCTTAGTACATCTGCAGCAACGGCTAATGTGGTGGCGGCAACACTCCCTTGAGATTTATCTTCTTTAATCAATTTCCATGGTGCGCGGGTCTCTAAATATTTATTCACCTCTCGAATCATGGCCAATGTATTCTCTAATGCATCATGAAGTTTTAAATCATCAATATTTCCCCGCACTTTTTGGGGAGTCGTTTTAGCCATTGAAATGAGGCCTAAATCAACTTCATCATAGACACCCGACTCTGGAATTTTACCCTCAAAATTTTTGTGAATAAGCATGGTGACGCGATTTACTAAATTTCCGTAATCATTAGCAAGGTCAGCATTATACCGTTTTACAAAACTATCCATATAAAAATTTGCATCACTGCCCAAGACCATATCGCGCATCAAAAAATACCGAACGGGATCCACGCCATATTCATCAATTAAATCTAATGGCTTTACCACATTGCCTAAAGATTTAGACATTTTAGTATCATCAGAAAGCCACCAGCCATGGGCTAAAATTGTCTTTGGGAGGGGAATTTTTGCCGCCAAAAGCATGGTTGACCAATAGACGGCGTGCGTGGTGAGAATATCTTTGCCGATGAGGTGATAATTTGCTGGCCACCAAAAATTGAATTTTTCATCATCACTCCCCCATCCGATAGCCGTAATATAATTCATGAGGGCATCAAACCAAACATATGTGACATAATCCGTATCAAATGGAATTTCAATTCCCCAACTCAATCGTGATTTCGGTCGAGAAATACATAAATCATTTAAGTCTTGTCGAAGAAATCCCAAAATTTCATTCTTTCGAGTTTCAGGCTTTATAAAATCGGGATTTTCATCAATATGCTTAATAAGGGCATCTTGGTAATGTGACATTTTGAAGAAATAGTTACGTTCTTTCAGCTTTTTAATTTCTCTAAAGTTTCCCTCTTCTACCTCTTTTTCTGTAACAAAACGCTCCTCTGAAACAGAATACAACCCCTCGTATTCTGCTGCATAAATTTCGCCGCGCTCAAATAATGAAGTGAGTAATTCTTTAACGCGGTCTGTATGTCGTGATTCGGTGGTTCGAATAAAATCATCATGTTGGATGTGGAGCTTATTCCATAAATTTTTAAATCGTTCTACATATTCATCCACATGGGCTTGGGGATCCATTTTTCGGCGCTCGGCCGCCTCTTGAACTTTTTGACCATGTTCATCGGTACCGGTAAGGAAAAAAACATCATCCCCCAAAATACGATAATACCTTGCCAACACATCGGCTAAAATGGTTGTGTATGCGTGGCCAATATGGGGCTCATCATTCACATAGTATAACGGTGTGGTTACATAGAATTTTGACATTTTAGCTTTCAAAAATTGAGTTTAAATTTAAAATATTCATAGTCTTGTTTTAGCGTATAAAATTAAGTTAGAGAATCCAATCATTAATGCTAAAGGGTTTAACTTTTTCGCCTACAATTTGTTGTTTTAGTTCAATAAGCATGGCGGTAATCATAAGGGGGAGGTATCCATTTCTTTGGATATTTTCAAATGTGTTCTCTAAAATATTGATACACTCATTCCAATTTGCATGGGGGTAATCGACGGAAACTTTTCTGAAATGGTCTGTTAGATTGGTGAAAATAAAATGGTCATTACTGGACTCGTTTGTGGCCAAATGTAAATCCCGCATGTACAAAATGGATGTACGGAAGAAATAAGATAGTTCACTCATACTTTTTCGCTTGAGTGTTGAAGTTCGAATTGTCACCGCCTGCCATGTACTGGGAGATGGCGAGTAGCATGCCTTAATCATGAGTTTTAAATCGCTGAAAAGTTCATCAATATTTTCCGAGAGATTTAATGCTAATCGAATATCACCATTGGCAATATTTGAAATCACCTTGGCCTTATCTTCAGATAAGTCAAGTTGGATTAATTTTTCTTCAATAAATGAACTTGCCAACGGGGGAAAATAAATCTGTTGGCATCGAGATCGAATCGTATCCATCATGGCTGAAACTTCTGAGGTTACCAAAATAAAAATGGTTTTCTCTGGCGGTTCTTCCAATACTTTTAACAATGCATTTGCTCCAGTCGGTTGGGGAATGCACAATTTTTCAGCGTCAAAAATGAGCACCACCGTCCATCCCTTATCGATACTGCTCATGTATAAATCTTTTTTCACTTCCCGAATAGAGTTAATAAGAATGGTTCGGGCATTTTCAATTTCGATGCGTGCGTATGGATTTTTCCCCTTTTCTACCATCATTTCACGCAGTTGCTCAATATTTTTTTCGGTGAGCCCTCTAATGGATGGGTCATCTGCAGATGAAATTTTCCCTCGCGGATAGGGAAGAATGAGCTTCACATTTCCATGCTGAAATGATTTTATTTTTTTGCACGATGGGCAATCTCCACATGCTCCATTATCTGAAGGTGATTCACAATTAATCAGTGCGGCTAACTCAATAGCGTGGGCTTCTTTCCCTGTTCCGTCATTGCCATGAAACAATAAGGCATGGGGGAGTCGTCCTGAATTCACTGAACTGAGAAGATTGTTCCAGATTTTAGTATGAATGAGAAGTGAATCGTAAATCATTTTTTAGTCAACCAATATTCAGGGTTTAACTTCTGTTGATTCCCCCAAACTTCAAAATGGAGCTTCCCATTTTTAGATTTCCCATTTGATGCAATTTTTGCCAATCGGTCACCGGCTTGAATATACTCATTTTCGTTTACTTGAATATTTTCAATTTGGGCGTACACTGTACTGAATCCGCCTCCATGATCAACAATGATAATATTACCATGACCACGGATATAGGTAATAGTGCTAATAACACCATCCAAAACGGTGATAACAGGCGTGCCCACTGTTGCCTGAATTTCAATACCTACATTTTCGGTAATAGTATTTAGCTTACGGTTCTTTTGATTTCCAAAACGTGAGATGATTTTTCCTTGAACGGGCCATGGGAGTTTCCCCTTCATTTTAGCGAAGTTTCCACTTGTAGCACGATTTTGCATGGTTCGAATGCGTACCAATTCATCTTCTCGTTTTTTCATAGAAGACTTATCATTAAACAATTTATTGATGATGGACTCAATCTCAGCAATTATTCGTTGCTTTTGCTTCAAATCATTCTCGAGAGTTGATTTCTGATTATTAACTTTGTTAAGATATTTTGTGCGACGTTTTTTGTCTGTTTCTAATCGAGAGTTTTCAATTTCTTTGTCTGATCGAATTCGACGATTTTTGGTTAGTTCACGCGCTAATTTTTTTTCTTCCACATCTAGCTCGGTTAACGCATCTTGCAATTCCTGTCTCAATTCTAATTCATGCTCGGTTAAGATATCTAAATATTTGATACGATAGATTGCCTCATTCCAATTATCCGCAGAGATTATGGTTTTGAGAAATGAACTTTTCCCATGTTTATATAGATGTTGTAATCGGAGCGTTAATTTTTCTTTCACTCCGTTTAAATAGGCTTTTTTACGTTTAATACGTTCCTGTGTATCATGAATCATAGATGCCACAAATCGCTCTTCTCGCCCAAGCGAACGTATTAATTTTTCAGTGAGTGTAATTTTATTTTCTAAATCAATGAGGATTTCAGTGGTGGAAATCGCTTCCTGAGTTTTTTTGATAATTCCCTTTTCAACATTTTCAATTTCTTGACGAAGGGTAGAAATTTTATCTTTTTTAGAATCGATATCTTTTTGGATGTCTGAAGAGGACCGCTCAGCAAAACTGACGGTAATTAACAAGGCGACACAAAAAAGAAATTGCACTATTTACTAAAGAATTTTGAATAAATGGAGTGATTGTCGGGGTCAACTTCATCCAATTTATGGATAGCATGTGCAAGTTTGTACTGTTTGAAAAGTTGAGCCAAATCTTTGCCATAGACATTTAGAAACTGAGATGTATTTCGGTCATTTCCATAGATTTCTAAAATTGAATCTATGTCATCAATACATTCTTCAAGATGCTTCACTATACTTTTAGAGTCTATTTCTTCAGAATTCAGAATGTCTTGGATTGCAAAATAATGAAATCGGATTGATCTTAAGTGACGATTTTCTTTAAGTTTTTTGGCTTTTTTCTTTCGGTTTTCCCATCCTCGAGAATAATCAGAAGATCGACCACTATTGGTAATTTCATCACTTTTCACAAAATAGGCATCTCCACCTAAATAGTCATAAGTGTCCAACTCTGAGGCAATAAATAAATTAGCGTAATAGTCTAACACCGATGTGAGCGGCGAAAACATGGGCGAGAACGAAAGTGACTGCCCCTTTGAATAGGGAAAATCAACTCCTTTTGCATAGAAATGTTGGTCCGCTTGATTGGTTAAAATCATTTGCGCATTCACAATTTTATTATTATTTGAGCTGGAGTAAGATTCGACAATGAAGTGGATGTCTAAAAATAATTCAAATTCAATTGCACTATCCGTAAATTTATTATTGGTGAGATATTGAGAAACATCATCGCCTAATGATTCAAACACAAACCGATCATTCTCTCGAACTTGGCGGGTGTCAATTGCTACATTCACCTCCACAAATTGTGGAAAAATATGAGAAGTCAATAGTATAATGGTAAATAGAGTGGTTATTTGCCTACATATTAGCATCGTAAAATTTAACACGCTTTAGAAAGAAATGGTTCACGTTTTGTGATAGAAAATTTATGTATTTGGAAGGTGTATTTTTATTCATAATATTGTGTAAATTGTTCGCTGGAAAATAACATAAAAGGAGAAAAATTGAAATTATTAGCACTTACATTAATGCTTGGCTTTACCTTCATTGGATGCAATGCATCAAATGAAAACGGTAGCGATCAAGCGGCACAAACCGAAGAAGTTGAGATTATCGTTACCGAAAATGGCCTCAAATCAACCAAAATTAATACATCAACATCTGAACCTGTGGCTACCCTGCCAAATCAAATTCAAATGGGGATTGAATCTATCATTGAAAAAAATGGCAAAGTAGAAATCAATGTATATGCATTGAATGACCATCCTATTGCAGGCGTGCAATTAGAAGTAAATCCTGCCGATATTTTTAAAATTGACTCAATCGGAGGTGGACGTTGCGGTGATATTGATTTCACATTGCGATCAAATCCAAAGGGACTTATGCTTGGTTTCTCAATGTCAGGGAATATGATTCCTGTTTCCAACAATAAAAATCCTGCCGATAATATTTTGTTTACGGCCTATGGTGAAGTGATAAAAAATGTGAAAAATAAAATGGTTACTTTAGAGTCCACTTTAGCCGGTAAAGGTGGCGCAAAGCTCGATGCCTTATCAATACCTTATGAATGGAATGGTAAATAGTATTGCTTAAACTTTTCACAATATATTGTGTATTGGCATCGGTGCTGTTGGGTCAAACTGCTTCAATGCCTGATACGGTTGCCTTTGTGGGGGGGACAGTATCCATTCCCATTATGGTGACTGATGCAGATTCTTTAGAGGGGTTGGGGTTTTCAGTTCAATTTAATGAGGATATAATT
>TARA_B110000438_G_scaffold278173_1_pt1 | contig 24900 bp, 26 predicted proteins | sample TARA_B110000438 | Tara Oceans TARA_B110000438 (sample SAMEA4398413) | marine metagenome | biome: Polar Biome; feature: [MES] marine water layer (ENVO:01000295) within the mesopelagic zone...; material: water (ENVO:00002006), including particulate matter (ENVO:01000060) such... | reverse complement strand
TTTTATTAAGAAAGCGTTTTAACCCTATATTGAGAAAAATCTTTGAACACACTGCGGACGCTGGTATTGAAGCGGAAGGTGCAGATTTATCTGAGTCTTTTCAAGAGGTTAGCTTAGCATTTACCGAAATAATTACTGGAGGTAATCTTCCAAACTTAGAATCTTTCCATGTTATAAATTTAGAAGGTACTGATTTGGATAATTTATTAATTCGTTATATCTCACATTTAATTTTCCTTTTTGATACTGAGAATTTTATAGTTGGTTCTACAAATCTTGAGTTTTTACTTGATAAAACTAAGAAACTTAGGGGTAAAATACATGGTGAAATATATGATGAGTCAAAGCATGGTTATGGTGTTGAAATCAAGGCTATTTCCTATCATATGCTACATGTATCAGAAGGGCCACCTTCTCAAATTAAATTAATATTAGATCTTTAGAAAGAGGTAAATCGATACATGCTCCTGCCTAAAAATGGTTTGGACTGCAATGGCTTATAATCAAGGTAAGAGAGTAAAGCCAATTTGGGATTCAGGTACAATTAATTTCATGTCCTCTGGTATTGATATGTCAGTTCCGGAGACTACAGAACCTATATTGGTTTGGGATATGGGCGGAATACTTAGAAATCGACCAGACCCCTCTTCTTTAAAACTTAATCCAGAGACTGAAATGTATATTGACTTTGGATTAACTTGGGGTGAAGATATTATTGATTTATTGATGTTAGATAGAGGTCAGGTAATTCTTCCTTTAAGAAATCTTCAAGGTTTCAATGAATTAGATGCAGCTTTAGTTTATGTTGAAAATATAACTATAGGTATAGATTGGTCTTCTTCAGTAAAGTCTTCAAGTTCAGATTTTGCTATAGATATAGTAAAATTACTCCATTTACTTCATCAGCGAGGCCAAACTGATATTTTGATATATAGTTTAATTGGTGAATTACCATATATTCCTGCAGGAACTGCAGCTAATTTGAATATTAATGTAGCATATCTTAATGATTCCAGAATCCAACCACAGTGGGCCAAGGGAGTATTCATTTTCGAATAATTTAAATGTTGCACATAGGTATTGACGATACAGATTCCCTAAAAGGGGGTTGTACAACTTGGTTAGCGACGGAGGTTATTCGAGAATTATCTGAATTTGATTTAATAGGACACCCTCGTTTAGTACGCTTGAATCCAAATGTACCATGGAAGACAAGAGGTAATGGGGCAGTGGCTTTGACATTTGGTAAGGGTATAGGATTAAAAAAATTAATAGGTGAATTTGATGGTGAGTCTTTTTTTACATTTGAAAAAGGTACTGAAATAGAATATAGTAAAGATCAAATTCTTGAAAGAGTTTTAACTATAATTGATAAGCATTCTATGCCTGACTCTGAACCTGGTGTTGTAGTTTCAGATTCATTTCTTCCAGAGGGGTTGTATTGGCAAGGAGTAAGTAGTATAGTTACCAAAGATATGCTTTCAGAATCAATGGAAGGTGCAATATCCTCCGGATTAAGAGGCTCTAGAGGTGTCTTCGGTGCTGCATGTTCATTAGCTTGGTCTGGTAGTATTACTAAGGTTAATGGTATCTCACATACTTGGGAGTTGATAGGATATAGAAATCAAGATAACTGGGGTACAAAGAGAAATATCCATAATTCGGCAGTCCAACAATTATCAAATATTGAAACCGTATTTTCATGTAATGATTTAGATGGTAAAGTTGCCATGGTTCCAAATTCCCCATGTCCCGTTCTTTGGGGCTTTAGAGGTACTGATAGTGATACGTTAATTCAAAATTTCGAGAAATTAGGACCTGAAATACCCTCACGATGGTTACTTTACAAAACAAATCAAGCTACAGACGATCATCTTAGATATAAAGAAATATCGGAAATGAAAGATGGCGATAGTGTCAACATAGAGATAACGGTTATTTCAAATCCTAGCATAATAAAGGGCGGCCACCGTTTTTTTGAAGTAAAGGACAAATTTGATCAAACTGCTCAGTGTGCAGCCTTTGAACCAACTAAAAATTTTAGGCATGTTATTGATAAACTTGAGGTTGGCGATTCTTTAGTAATCTGTGGGAGTGTGAACAATGGCACAATAAATTTAGAAAAGGTGAGAATTTTAGATTTAGTTCCTAGATATTTAAAACCAGCAAATCCGATTTGTAATTGTGGCCAAAGAACTCATTCATCTGGTAAAAATTCGTACTATCGTTGTAAATCATGTGGTAAAAAGCATGATCGGCCTGACAAGGTTGAAATAAGTTCTGATTTAGAATTAAAATGGTATGAACCTCCAGCCTCGTCTCGCAGACACTTATCTACACCTATATCTTTGATGTATTACTAAATTATGGATATTAAAGATAATGATAGGAAAAGGGCATATTTTGCTTTGATTATAGGTATTTTTGCTATTTCGACATCAGCTATCCTTATACGATGGAGCAGTAGTGATCCCTTAGTTATCGGTTCTTACAGACAAACATTTGCTACTTTTTTATTTTTACCGTTTTTAATTAAAGATAAATTTAAGGAGATAACTTCATTAAAAATTGGTGAAGTTATGGAATTAGTATTGATAGGTCTTCTTTTGGGCGCACACTTTGGCTTTTGGATTTCTTCAGTTAAAGCAACATCCGTTGCAGCTTCAGTTCTTTTAGGTACTTGCCATATTGTTTATGTTTCTATCATAGGTTGGTTGATTTTTGGCGAGAGCCTTAATTCCAAAGGGATTTTTGGTACGCTAGTTGCTTTATCTGGTATCATCATTCTTTTTTGGGGGGATTTGATTGAAGATCCTGGTAATTTTAGGGGTAATATTTTAGCATTTATCTCAGGTATACTGGCTGGCTTGTATTATCTCGGTGGCCGTAAGCATCGTAAGAAAATTAGTTTGCCAACTTATGCCTTTATTGTTTATCTTTCAAGTGCCATTTCTATGTGGATTATTGTTCTAGTTCAAGACTTAGAATATCAACAGATTTCTAATTCCGAGTTTAAATTATTTTTCTTAATGGCATTGGTACCTACCTTATTAGGTCATACTATGCAAAATTGGGCCCTTGCTTTTTTACCAGCTTATATTATTTCGATAACTTTACTTGTTGAGCCCATTGGTTCGGGTCTTTTGGCGTGGTTAATATTTAATGAAATACCAAGTTTAGGAGTTTTGATTGGAGGTATTATAGTTCTTTGTGGAGTATATGTTGTAGCCTTATCTGAACCTGTTTCTAATCAATAAGATCGTTTTTTAATTTTTCGAATTCATCTACTTTAATAATTCCCATCTTTCTTAAGTTCTCGAGTTCTTTTATTCGCTTATTTTTCATATTTGCATCTTTGTCTATAGGTATTTCTGTCTTTTTTTCTTTCTCTTTAATTTCTTTTAAATTATTCTGTTTATTGTCAATTTCACTTTTCCGTTTTTTTCTCTGAGCCAATTCTTTTAGTATAATAGCTGCGATTTCAAGTTCCTTTCCTCCTTTTATTTTAGAAAGCGTTTCACCGGCTTCATTTTCCTTTTTTTTTCGTATAATTTTTTTTCGCATAGGTCTTAACTTAATCTCTTTAGATAAGCGGTGATAAATAAATGTTAGAGTAATATGAAAATGTTTTAACCACCCCACTCACTGGTAACTACATGTCTGAGTTAGTATTGTTAAGAGATGAGGAATTAAAAATGCAATTACGTCCTCATGTATTCTCATTTTTTTATTTATATGTTATTTTCTTTCTATTATTAGTATGGGCCTACATAATTTATGATTTTTTTGCTCAGGATAAATTTACCGCCTTCCCTCTTTATGAATATATAATAAAGGTACCTTTTGCGAATGAAGTTTTAGCTGGAGCTATGATTTGGTCTTTAGGTTTGCTTATAGTTGGTTTTTTAGCACGTTTCTTTTTCTTAGACTCTGGTGGTCAAAGTATTTTCAGACTTTATAGTGGCGTTGCCTTTTTAGGGATTTTAGTAATGTCTTATCATGCTTGGAAAATGGAAGATACAATGGACTTTGGCCTTTGGTTTATCCCTAGTTTGACTGCAGCAGTTGGCTTTTTAGGAATGCTTTCAGTTAATGCTTATCGTCGTTCTTTTACTTATTATCTTACTAATAATCGAATAGTTCTTAAGAGCAGTTTTCTCATGAATAATAGTGAGCGTCAGGTACGTTATAATCACATTGAAGATATAAAAATGGAACAAGGTGTCGTCGGGACTATCTTTGGCTATGGCACAGTGTTGCCACTTACGGGTTCAGGTCTCGGAACTGGAAGTGATGAGTCTATGGTGATTGTAGGTTCTGGAGCTGAAGTAAAGGGATTAGGAAGTATTGGTCTTGCAGGAGGCTCCCGTAGTTCATCTAAGAGGATAAGACATAATCCGCATGATTGTCTTTTTGGTGTGCCTTCTCCTAGCAAGGTTAGAGATTTAATAACTGAAAACATTCAATCCGATACTGGTGTTGAGCATCTAAAGAATATTAAAGAATTATTGAGTAAACAAGAAGACTCAATTGATGAATAATTAAGCAGTTTTTAATTCAATACCTGCTTCTTTGAGCATGTTTATGGATAGTTCAAAATCAGAGACCCATCTTTCAGGTATCTCGGTATCTTTAGGATATATCACAGTTACAATTCCAGCTTGGATTAGTGATCTAGCACATCTAGTACATGGAGGCCAAGTGACATATGCGGTGCAATCTTTCAAAGATATTCCAATTCGGGCAGCATGCATAATTGCATTTTCTTCAGCATGACAAATCATAGGATATTTTATTTCTCGATTATTCAATCTCTCATCATTGTCTTCAATTCCTCTTGGTAAACCATTGAATCCAGTACTTCTAATTTCACGGTCAGGTCCAACAACAACACATCCTACTTTTGTGGATGGGTCTTTGCTCCAATTTGAGATATGGGTTGCAAGATTTAAGAAACGTTCATTCCAATTAGCCATTATTTATTAATTCAAAAGGGCCCCAATATAGGTATCTATGAGGTTTTAATTTTATGACATATTTTACAGTCACATTCTTTTTTTCGTGCTTGACACCATTCTCTTCCATAGAAAATCATTTGCAAATGAAGCTTGTTCCATAACCTTTTATCAAATTTCTGCTTTAAATCGTTTTCAGTTGTCATTACGTTTTTCCCATTTGATAGCTTCCAACGGAAAGCTAATCGGTGAATATGTGTATCTACTGGAAATGCGGTTTGATTGAAAGCTTGGGACATGATTACAGATGCCGTTTTATGCCCTACTCCAGCTAGATTTTCTAATTCTTCAAAAGTGTTGGGGACTTCACCACTGTGCAAGGACAACAGCTGCTGAGACATTTTTTTTATATTTTTAGATTTTGTTGGAGCTAGCCCAATTTCTTTAATATAACTTTTAATTTTTTCAGCACTTAAGACATCCATTTTTTCGGCAGTATTTGCGATTTCAAATAACTTAGGTGTTATTTCATTCACTTTTTTGTCAGTACTTTGAGCACTAAGCATGACTGCCACTAAAAAAGTAAAATTATTGTCGTGATTTAAAGGAATTTCTGGTTTAGGATATAATTTCTCTAGCGTTGAAGTTATAAATTCAACTTTATCCACTAATTTCAATATTTCCCCTATTATTTCCCTTTGAAATTAGCCTTTCTCTTTTCCATGAATGCAGTGATTCCTTCTTTTCCATCTTCAGAATTAAAACATTCTAAAAACATTTCTCGTTCAAATATTAATCCCTTTTCAAGCTTCATATTGGAGACTGATTTTATACTCAGTTTAGCTCTTTCAATTGCGTAAGGTGATTTTTCGGCAATTGTGTTTGCAATTTTTATAGTTCTATCTTCCAATTCTTCTGAATCACAAACAAAATTTAGAATTCCATATTGTAATGCTTCTTCAGCCCTTATCATTCTTCCTGTAAGTATCATTTCCATCGCTCGTCCTTCACCTATTAATCGAGTAAGCCTCTGAGTCCCGCCTGCACCAGGTATAATTCCAATATTTATTTCGGGTTGCCCTAATTTTGTTCGATCACTTGCAATTCTTAAATCACAGGACATTGCAATTTCTAATCCTCCACCTAAGCAAAAGCCATCTATCATTGCGATTATTGGTTTTGGTAGATTTTCAATTATTTCAGTTACTATCCAATCTTCTTTGAGGTCGCTTTCAGTCTCTAAATCAAGCTTCAAGAATTCCTTAATATCTGCACCAGCGATAAATGCTTTTCCGGGTGCTCCAGCTAAGATTATAACTGAAATACTCGAATCCTCTCCAAGTTCAGTGAAAGCTTTAGCCATTTCACTTCTTGTTTTTGAATTAAGACTATTCATCTGTTCAGGACGGTTAACTGTAACAATCCCAATTTTGTCTTTTTTCTCTATTAAGACATTACTCATATTACGATATCAGGCATCTTTTATTGAAGTTTTGTTCTATTCATCAAATACACCGCAAGAAGGACAAACCATTTCTTCCGATATTTCAAACATAGACCCGCAGGCACTACACAAGAATTCACCATCCATTTCAGTAAAGTTCGAATTAACTGTTTCGCTCTCAATTACTTCAGCAACCGAAGATAATATTTCTTCATTTATTTCTTTATTACTAAATACATAATATCCTGCACCTAAAGCAGCCAAACCTATGATTCCACCTCCAACATAAATAAAGCTATTATCCTCTTCACCATTTTCAATTACAGTTTCGATATTTTCACTCTTAAGAATTATCGATTCTATTTCAGGTTCAGATTCAAACTCCATTCTGTCTACGGCTACTACTAAATAATAATATTCAAATCCAAGTTTAACATTTAGGTCTCTGTAAGAAAGATAAATCTCTCCTGCTTCTAAATATCCTATTACTTTTTCAGTATCATTTTGGTTTGTTGAACGATAAATTCGGTACCCTTTCAAATCTTGTGATTGAGATGATTGAAATGTAATTGAAATAGATGTAGTGTCATTGACAATTTCTTTCGTATCTCTTATTTCTAGATTTCGGATATTCTTAGGTATTTGTTGATCTACAATAAATTCTTCATAGCTTTCGTTAAGAATATGATTTCCAACTAAGTCATAAGCTACGATTTTAAAGTAATAATGATTTCCATCAGCGGTGTTAATTGATACCGGAAAATCTTTGGTTTTATATTCGCCATATAGGGTCCATTCTAATGGAAATATTTCTTCCCCTTCTTTATATAACGAATAATATAAACTTAAATTTACCGTATCTTCTAAGTTTTTTATATTAATAATCATCGAATTAGAGCTGGTTAATTCAGGGATATTTACAAGATTAGTATTCGGAGCTATTGTGTCTATAGTTAATATGTCAGTAACATTTGAGATACCCTCATTTCCAGCTTCATCATAAGAGAGTACTCTAAATTCGTATACGCCATCCGTAGGTATATTGAACCCTACCCATTTAGCGAGAGTATCTTCTTCTATAAGGTTCCATGATTGATTATAATTTAGGCGATATTCTATGCTATAACTAGTAATATTAGAATGATTTATATTCCATTCAATCTCAATATAGTCTAAATTGGTGATATTGGTGGATAGCCTTAGATTTACATCTGCATATGGTGCCGAAAGATCAACTAATGTTTGACTATCATATTTGTCTTCTTTATCTTCTACGAGGCCTTCATTATCACCTCCCATAGATCTAAAACGATATTTGTATCCATCAATTCCATAAATAAATATTGCAGATTCGGTTTCACTAGAAAAATTATTCCAAAATATCCAATCGCCCCAAACTTCACCATTTGTTCCATTATCGGTCATGTATTCTATTAGGAAATATTTTGTATCATTTCCCATAATTTCATTATTTTTATACCAATCATGAACGTACCAATTAATTTCAAATGAAGAATTATTAACTAATTCGGGAGATTCAGTATAAGTTCCTGGAGATAAGGTGTCTGGAATGATATACATCCTAGCTGTAACTAGTGCATTATCTGATAGGTCTCCTGTCGAATTTCTAGATATTATATTTATATCGAAAGCCCCAATTGAAAATTTAGTTATACTATTGCGTAATGAAATTTTTAGCTCAATATCTCCATCTTGACCGTAAGGAATTTCGAGTAATGAATTATAGCTTATTATTGTAAAATTTCCAGTATCATTTAAAGAAATAGTGATGTCATATGTGTCTTTAACATTACCTGTATTAATTGCCCAAATTGTGAAAGTGTATTCTTCTTCAGAAACAGCTTTATTTGAGATAGGAATTAGTAATTCCATGCCATATGTTTCATTTACAGCGATAGTTAGTTCGAGGTATACTTCTTGAAAATCCCATAATTTAGATCTCAAAGTTGCAGTTTCAAGTTCCATGTCTAACCATTGCCGTCCATCTCCACCTCCACCTCCGCCCCAGCCTTGTGTTGAGTCTCTTGCAGCGATTGCAATTAAATTATCTCCATTATTTAGCCAAGAGCTATCAATTGTAAGTATATCTTCCCAGTATTGTCCATTTCCTCCACATCCCCATCCACTGAAGCAGTCTCGTATCAAGTTGTCATTTAGATATACTTTGTAGTAATCATCATGAGCTATTTTTATTTTTAATTCACTAAAGTCTAAATCTCCAGTATAATTTAGCCAGTGTCTCGCAGTAATATAAGTATAATTTGTATCGTCCGTTTGCCACAATGTATTGGGTTCCACACCTCCAAGTTCATCATTTCCGAATGGTGCAGCTCCTACTTCCCATGTTGAATCATTGTAGTCTATTTCATAAAAATCCTCGGGGAAATCACTGCCATTCCATATTGCGTATTTATATTCAGTTGAACTACTAGCACCGGAATGGATTAGTGTGTTAATTGTTTGAGAGTAATATTGTGATCTTATTATAGGAAATACGGTATAATTTCCGGCTTGAGCTGTATCGCTGGTTGTAATATTAAGTTTTACAATCATAGACTCATTTGGTGTTAAAGAAGCGACATTTGGTAAAAATAAATAATTCCAATCATTTGGAAGATCATACAAATAAAATGTGAAATTATCATTTACATCTCCACTATTAGTTATGTTAAATTCGAATTCCACAGTTTCATCAATATTTGATACTTTATGTTCCTCTGAAAAATTTAAACTGTATGCATAATATCCAATGTGGATGGATCGCGTGAATGTTGTGTTAAGAAATTTAGCAGTTACATTAATATTTCCTAATCTTTCCGGTGTCCAATCAATTAACCATTCATATGTCTGGTTATTTGGTATGTCTATAGTCTTATTAGCAAAAAACACCCCGTCAATATCTAAAATAACACTTAGATTTGTTTCGTTATTTTCCCCATAATTAAAATAATCAATACGTAAAGCTAATTCATCACCAAGAACAATTGGCGTATCCTTCCAAGAGGGTACATTAATTGCAAGTTCAACATCTAACCATTGTTCAGTATCCCCACCCCAAGTTATGTCAATTCCAAGTATAACAAGAACATTTTCACCTTCTACAAGCCAATCTGGGTTTGGTCCGGAGTATTGGCTTCCATCATATGTTAGCACATTATTCCAATATTCTGCATCACCTTCATAGCATCCGTCATGGTTTTGGTACCAAGAGCAATCTCGGATTAAATTACCATTAAGATAAGCCATGTAATAATTATTATGAGCAATATTGAGTGTTGCGCTTAGGACCTCTTCAGGTTTTTCATATGTAAAATAATGGCGAATTACTAGATAATCCCCCAATCCATCTTCAGTTTGCCATTCTGTATTAGGCTCTAAACCATCAAGTTCTTCATTTCCAAAAGGAGTGGCATTAATATTCCAATCGGAGTCGTCATAGCTAGAAGTATACCAATCTATGGGAAGGCATGACTGAGTATCACAATCATCATCGTCATCATCATATAATTTATATTTGTAGTTTGTAGCATTATCTTTTCCACTAGATACCAGATTTACTAGTTCACCATTTTCTAAATCATTAGTATATTTTATAGAGGAAATACTGATTTCAGCATCATCCGCTTTGACTTGACCAACAAGTAATAATGTTACAAAAATAATAACCAGAAATGCAATATTTTGTCTAAGAACCATACATATGTATAAACAACATATAATTATAGCTTATTACCAATTTATAATCAAATTTTGAAGTTCTCTTATGTCGCCTTTTAAATGATAATCTGCTTTTTCAATTACACGCCTATCATCGGTATTTACAGCAACAGATAATCCGGCTCTTTCAAACATAGGCAAATCTACGGTTGTGTCTCCAATAGCTGCTACTTGTTTTTTTTCTAACTTTAATTTATTTAATAATTTATCCATAACTGCTCCTTTTGCATGCCCGCTAGCATTTACTTCTACAATTAAGTGCCCATCTTCACCATCAATAAGATTATTGGCCAATGGTCCTTTCATATTCCATTTCTTAGCCCATTTTTCAGCAAGAAAAGTTATACCGCCACTTAAAAAAATGGTTTCTATATTATTCTCATGAAGTCCAGAAACTAGTTCCTCCGCACCTTCAATTGGTTTGATTTCATCCAGTATTGTATTTATGTATTTTTCGTTAACTATTTCATCACTACTCTCTTCCCATTGTTTTACATCTGCTTTTACAAATTCTTGATCTGTTATTTTATTTTGGATATATAGATTAAGCCTTTCCTTATTGTCTGTGCCAAAATGATCATGTATGTAAGCCCAACAGGAACGTGGCTGCAGCAAGGTCCCGTCCATGTCAAAAACTACTAGTTTGATGTTTGCCATTTTATCCGAATGAAGAACTAAATCTATCAGTAGGTCCATTTTCTCTTTCTAGCATCATTTTCATTTGCTCTTTTGACATTGAGTGAGCTTTTTGTGCAAGATCATATGATTCCTTCGCATCTTTCTCTTCCATTTCTACTTTAAAACTTAAACCTGAAAACATTGTCGAATCTTTACCTTTATTAGTAAAAATTGCAAGAATATTAACTTCGGGATTGGATTGAAATTCTACATTATTGAAAATTTCAGTTTCACCTTCCGCAGGCATAAAAACAGTTATTTTTTTTGCTTTAAGCATAAGCTCATATTTCACCCCACTTCAAAAGGCTTTATCGAGTTATAATATCCAGTTCTCTTTCCATCTTTCTTCTACATTCGTATTGTTCATCGAGATGATGCCAGTGATTTACGTGATTTTCCCCTAATTTATATGAAAGAAAGACAGTTTCAACGCCTCTTAATGAATTAAAATTGACAATACCTAGTGTTGGTTCATCTACTTCAATTCCTAATTTTCCTAAATCCATAGTCAAGTTATTTACACAATTGGTATTATTCTCAAGTTCAAGTTGTAGTTCTTCCCAGCCTGGTTTTAACGCAGCTCTATAGTCTTCTCGAACTTCTTCCATAATCTCTTCCAATTGTTCTTCTAACATCTCTTGACGTACTGAATATTCGCAGAGCTCATTGAGTTGAGGGGTAATCAAACCTAACAGACCGTTAGCTTCTTCCACAGTGAAAAGCCGAGTGGCATTTCTTACCATGGAGACAACTAGTTAGGAATGGGCAAATAAATAGAACTGATGCCTAAAAACTGACCAAACATTCATAATCTCCATTCGGAATACTACATAATATTTAGGTATGAAAGAATTAACACATCCTGACAAATTCATTAGCCGACATATTGGCCCGTCATCAGTCGAAGTAGAGGAGATGTTGTCTTATCTTGGCTTCAATAGCCTCTCAGATTTTTCAAATTCTATAATTCCAAGCAATATACTTTCTTCTAATAAAATGGACATACCTCCCTCTATTTCGGAGTCCGAGGCCCTTACCAAATTGAAGTCTACGGCATCTAATAATGTAATTAATAGAAATTTTTTGGGACATGGCTATTTTGGTACAAAAACCCCTCTAGTCATTAAACGCAATATTCTGGAAAATCCGGGATGGTATACTCAATATACGCCATATCAGGCCGAAATCGCTCAAGGAAGATTAGAGGCTTTATTAAATTTCCAGACTATGGTTTGCGATTTAACTGGAATGGAAATTGCGAATGCTTCTCTTTTGGATGAAGCTACTGCTGCGGCTGAGGCAATGAGCATGGCCTGCAATTTATTAAGAGGCAAACGTTCAACCTTCTTAGTTTCGGATTTAGTTAGTATTCAGACTATTAATGTAATAAGAACTAGATCTGAACCTCTTAATATCAAAGTTTTAGTTTCTCCACATTCGGATTTTGAATTTAGTGATGATGTTTTTGGTATTTTACTTCAATACCCTTCAGTTGATGGTTCTATAGCCGATTATTCAGAAGCAGTTGAGAAGTCTCGGCGTATTGGGGCCATGACTGTAGTTTCAACTGACTTACTTTCACTTTGTCTCCTCAAGCCACCTGGTGAATGGGGTGCAGATATAGTAATAGGAAATTCGCAGAGGTTTGGAGTTCCGATGGGCTTCGGAGGGCCTCATGCTGCATTTATGGCAACATTGGAGAAATATAAACGTAATTTACCAGGTCGTTTGGTTGGTGTTTCAAAAGATAGAGAAGGCAATCATGCTTTACGTTTAGCTCTACAGACTCGTGAGCAGCACATACGTAGAGATAGAGCTACAAGCAATATTTGTACTGCTCAGGTTCTCTTAGCTATAATGTCTTCAATGTATGCCGTATATCACGGTCCTAAAAAATTGGAAAAAATTGCTGAGAGAGTCAATTATTTTGCAAATGGGTTATATTTTAGTTTAAAGTCAAGTGGTTATCAGATAGACTCAGAAAATTTCTTTGATACATTAAAGATTAAGAAAAAAGACCCCTCCATTATAAAAAAAGCATTATCTTCAAATATAAATTTCTGGGATTATGGAGATTCTATAGGGATCTCTATTGATGAAGAAACTACCAACTCAGATGTTCGAGAAATAATTAATTTATTTGATTCAGAATGGGTTGAACCTTCTCGCAGTAGTATACCTTCGAATTTACGGCGAACTAGTCCATACCTCCAACATCCCGTTTTTAATACGTATCATTCAGAAACTGAAATGTTAAGATATATTCATAGATTAGAAGCAAAAGATTTATCCTTGAATAATAGCATGATTCCATTAGGTTCTTGTACAATGAAATTAAATGCTGTAGCTGAAATGGAAGCCATAACTTGGCCTAATTTTTCTCAAATACATCCTTATGCTCCACTAGATCAAGTTAAAGGTTACCTTAATTTATTTGAAGATTTAGAAAAGTGGTTGTGTGAAATAACGGGGTTTGCCGCAATCTCATTACAACCTAATGCTGGCAGTCAGGGAGAGTATGCTGGAATGTTAGCCATTAGGGAATACCATCATTCAAGAGGCGATAAAAATCGTAATATTTGTTTAATTCCAATATCGGCACATGGTACTAACCCAGCATCTGCAGTAATGGTAGGTATGAAAGTAGTAGGCATTCAATGTGACGAGCAAGGTAATATTGATTTAGAAGATGTTAAAGCTAAGGCTGGAAAACATTCTTCCGAATTAGCCTCTATGATGATAACTTATCCTTCAACACATGGAGTTTTTGAGGAAACGATTAGTGAAGTTTGTGATATAATTCACTCGAACGGTGGCCAAGTTTACATGGATGGAGCCAATATGAATGCAATGGTGGGTTTGTGTAAGCCTGGTGAGATTGGTGCTGATGTTTGCCATTTAAATTTGCATAAAACCTTCTGTATACCTCACGGCGGCGGAGGTCCCGGGATGGGTCCAATAGGTGTGGCTACACATTTGATAGATTTCTTACCTTCAAATCCTTTAGATATTTACAAAAGCAAGTCCAAGACTGGACCTGTTTCAGCTAGTAATTGGGGTAGTTCAAGTATCCTTCCAATTTCATGGGCTTATATTGCAATGATGGGTCCAGATGGTTTGACTGAAGCTACAAAAGTAGCAATTCTTAATGCAAATTATATTGCGAAGAGACTTTCTAAGCATTATACTATCTTATATACTGGAAAGTCAGGAAATGTAGCACACGAATGTATACTGGATACGCGTGAGTTATTATCTAATGCTGGTTTGGTAATTGACGATATTGCTAAACGATTAATGGATTATGGGTATCATGCTCCAACAATGTCTTGGCCAGTTCCAAGTACTCTGATGGTCGAGCCTACAGAATCCGAATCTAAGAAAGAAATAGATCAATTTTGTGAGGCTATGATATCAATAAGATATGAAATAGACCAAATTAAGGATAATGGTAATTCTTCTGATAATCCATTAAGTGGTGCGCCACACACAGCAATTGAAATTGCTAGTGACAAGTGGTCTCATCCCTATTCAAGAGAGACTGCAGCATACCCTATAGATTATTTAAAAACCCATAAGTTTTGGCCTTCAGTTAGTAGAATAGATAATACCTGGGGCGACCGTAACCTAATATGTTCGTGTCTTGATGTAGAAACATATATGGAGGATAATTAATGACTCGAATAAAAATATACGGGACTCCCACGTGCGGAGATTGTGTTGTAGCCAAACAAGTATTCAATGAAAAAAACATGGATTTTGATTTCATAAATATAGCCGATAGTGAAGAAGACACTAAGAAAGCTATTGAATTGAACAATGGTGAGCGAAGAATTCCAGTGATTGTATTTGGAGATGGTTCGATTTTAGTTGAACCTTCTCGAGATGAACTATTACTTAAAATATCATAAATTTAGTTTGAAAAAAGGAGATTATTCCCGAATTTAACTAAGGTAAGCCTTTTTATGGGTGAGCTAAAGTGTGAAATTGGTGTTTGATAGTCCAAACACTTCCTCGGAGAAAAATATGAAGACTAAAATTTCGAAAGCGTTATTGCTGGCCACACTTATGTTGGGTACATCATTATTGATGTTTGCTCCAGCTGCAGAAGCGCAAGCTGCAGTTGCTTACTCAATCAGTTTTACAAATGGTCAAGTGACCTTAGATGTTAGACCTGGAGCTAGTGGGATTGGTTGTACTGAGATGCTTGTTACCAATGAAGGTCAGGCTACAATTGATGTAGATGTTGCACTTTCAGGTGGCGGTGTTACTATTTCACCTGGTGCAGTTTCAGTTACTCTTGGCCCTGGCGGATCTATTACAGTTCCAATTTGTGCATTAGCACTGTCAAGATCATCTTATAAGACTGTTCAAGTTAGTGCATTAGCTTCAGGCCGAGAAACAAATACACAATTAAATCAAGTTAACAAGAATGCTGGTTTTGCAGTTATCGTAGAGCAGTATGCTAGATTATCAGTTCAAGCTACTCAGCCTTTCCAAAGAATAGGACCTGGTAAAGAGTTCGTTTTGATTTTCACAGCAGTTAATAATGGCAATTATCAGGATACCGTTGCCGTTGAAATTTTGAATCAGAAAGATTTAGAAGATTCCGGATTTACTGTAGCTCTGGCGGCAGGACAGTATCAGATTGATGCATCTGGTGAGCAACAAGTTCAATTAACTCTTGCCACACCTCGTGGAACCGTTGTTGGTTGGAGTAATGAATATCATACAGTGATTATGCAAGTTTCAACAACACTCCAAGGTGAAACTGAAGCAAGGTCTATCACTGCAACACTTTGGGTACGTGGAGTATTCTTACCTGGATTTGATCCAATATTTACAATATTTGCTTTAGGTTTAGTTGCTACAGCTCTATCTCGTTCCCGTAGAGATTAAGTAATAACATTATAGATAATAGATTATAGCCTAGCTTTTGCTATGTTATTAATGGAGAAGTCATGTGGATTGGTATTATTCAATTCGAATAAAGTTCTTCTCTTAAAATATTATACCAACGGTATTTCCGGGGAAGGTGGACACTGGGATTTTCCGAAAGGACACGTTGAGTCAAATGAGACTGAGATTGAGACTGCCGTAAGGGAATTAGAAGAGGAAACGGGAATAACTGATATTAAAATATTAGATGGTTTTCGTCATTCTATAAATTACACACTATTTCGAAAATCAGAGCCGATATCTAAGGAGGTGATATTCTTTTTAGCCTCCACCGTTGAAAAAAGAGTAGAACTTAGTAGCGAACATATTGATTATGCATGGCTTGATTTTGAAAATGCGATTGTAAAATTAACCTATGATAATGCCCGTCAAATACTAAAAAAGGCAGTCTCATATCTTAAAAAATAAGAAAGTATGCTTTTATCTATATTAATCTCTATACCTAATGAGTGAGTAATAACAATGAACCTGAAAAGTTAGATTTACTATCACGAGATGAAATCCTTCGAGGCATAATATTCCTCTTTTGTCTAACTTTATTATTCATATCTTTTAGTTCAGTAGACGTTATATTTGGAATTTTAAGTTTTTTAGTCGCTATTTTTTTTATTAGTATTCTATTTTGGAAAGGCCCCATTGCAGTAGAGTCAGCATACCTTTTAGAAAGATATTCAGACAATTTTGCTTATTATCTCGATAAAGGAGAATTATACCTGTGTAATTCCTTCAATGCCACTAAGAAATCTGAAAAAGTATTAATGAGTGTGGGTTACAATTTTTGTTTGGTGATGTTCTTTGTTGTCCCTATTGATCTTTTTTTCCAAGAATTAACGGAGGATCCGAATTCTCTTTTACTTTACCAACAATTCTTAACTTGGGTGATTTATGTAATAGAAAGTACCTTAGGTATAGGTGTTTTAATAAGTGGAGAATATTCAACAAGATTAGTTTATCAAGATATGATAGACATGGAAATAGTTTCAGAATGTACTGGCCTTCATGAAACTTTATTTTTAAGTTTACTAATACTTTGTTTTAGGGGCGTCAAACCAATTCTTAGAGTTAAGTGGGCTTTTTATGCGATAATATTTATATTTATTGAAAATCTAGTAAGAATAATATCGGGTTATCCCTTGATACATTACTTTGGTGTAAGTACATGGGAAATATTTCATTATTTTTGGTGGCACACTGGACAATATGCACTAATAATGTCTTTATTTGTTCTTTGGATTATGATAGTTGCTGGAAATCCTAAGAATAAAAGCGTAAAAAGAAACTTTACAAGATAACTTTAATCCAATTTATGGTTCATTTTTTCGGCTTTAGTTCTTAAATATTCTTGATTCTCTTTATTTGCTATGGTAATATGCTTCATTTGACGAACTTTAAATCCATCCTTTTCTAATTCTTCAGCTTTGGAAGGGTTATTAGTCATTAGTTTAATTTTAGTAATTTCCAAATGTCTTAGAATTGCAGTAGCTCCACTATAATCGCGTAATTCAGCCCCAAAGCCCAATGCAATATTTGCCTCAACAGTATCCATCCCATCATCCTGTAAATTATATGCCTTTAACTTATTGACTAGTCCAATTCCTCTTCCTTCTTGTCTTAAATAAACAATAACACCTCTTCCTTCCTTTGCAATTCTTTCCATAGCCAAATCCAATTGTTCACCACAATCGCACCTCATAGAATGTAATACATCTCCGGTGAAACATTCGGAATGTATTCTAACTAATACTTCCTCTCCTATTTCACCCATGACTAATGCTAAGTTTTCTTTATCCTTATTATCTCCAGGAAATGCTAATAGACGGAAATTACCAAACTTTGTAGGAAGTCTTGCTTCAACTAGAGGTTCGTTTTTTTTATTCATAATTTTTTAGATATAATTAACAATTCTTTATCGTCTTTAACTAAATTGTACTTTCTTCTTTTAATTAATGCCATAATGTCTCTCCTTGCGTTTGGTTCTTCATAAGTAACATGAATTTCTTCATTATCCTTCATTGGCATCAATTCTCTTAATACTGCCATAACTGCTTGCGTGCATTGTAATCCAGTTACATTGATTTCTTTCATTATTACTAAGCCATAAAGTTTCCAGTTAAGTTTAGTCTGAATTTTGCTTCTTCAGACATTAATTCGAAACTCCAAGGAGGTTCAAATACCAGTTCAACTTTTGCATCAGTTACTCCTTCCACTTCTGAAGCTCTTGCCGCAACTTCTTTAGGAAGAGAGCCAGCTACCGGGCAGAACGGAGACGTCAGCGTCATAGTAATATCAACAGTTTTATCTTTTTTAATATCAATATCATAGATTAATCCTAGTTCATAGATATTAACTGGGATTTCAGGATCAAAGACTTTTTTGATGGCTTCAACAATTTGTTCCTTTAGTTTTTCGCTCATTCAGTAGTAATTTCCTTTTCACCTTCTAATGCAGCCATTAAAGCATGCCATGAAAGGGTTGCGCATTTAACTCTTGCAGGATATTTTTTAACACCTTCAAAGATTGCCAGTTTACCTAATTTATTTTCGACTTCCTTTTCACTTGTAACTAAATTATGAAAATCTTTGAATAAGTTTTTTATTTCAGTTCTGTTTTTATTTTTAATAGTTTCAGTAAGAATACTGGCAGACGCAGTTGATATTGCACATCCGGATCCTGTAAAACTGACTTCTTTCACGGTTTCTCCATCCATTAAAATATTTATAGATACTCGGTCCCCACACAGTGGATTATGTCCATCTGCATGATGTGTATGTTTTTCTAATTTATGATTGTTTCGGGGGTTCTTGTTATGGTCTAAAATAACTTCTAAATACAAATCATCCCAATTATTCATGAGAACACCTCAATACATTTTCTAATAGCTTCTATTAATTTATCAATATCGTTCTTATCATTATAAATTGCAAATGAAGCCCTTGCTGTAGCAGGAATATTGTAGAAATCCATTACAGGTTGTGTACAATGATGTCCGGCACGTATTGCAATACCATGAGAATCCATTATCGTTCCAATGTCATGTGGATGTATTCCCTCTATAACAAATGAAATAACTCCAGCTTTCTCTTTTGCTTCTCCTATTATTTTGATTTCCTTTATTTCTTTAAGTTTTGATGTTGCATAATTTAGCAAATCATTTTCATATTCTGCAATGTTGTGTATTCCAATTTGAGTAATATATTCTATAGCTTTACCAAGCGCAATTGCTCCGGAAATATTTGGAGTTCCTGCCTCAAATCTATTTGGTATGTCATTGTATATTGTCTTTTCAAAAGTTACCGATTTAATCATGTCCCCTCCGCCTTGGTAAGGCTTCATTTTTTCTAATAATTCTTTTTTTCCATATAAAACACCAATACCTGTAGGGGCATAGATTTTGTGTCCTGAAAAACAATAAAAATCAGCATTCATTTTCTTCATATCAATCTCCAAATGTTGAACAGCTTGGGCGCCATCAATCATTATTCGGATGTTATTTTGGTGCGCAATTTTAATAATTTTATCGATAGGATTTATTGTTCCTAATGAATTTGAAACATGGTTAACTGAAATAAATTTTGTTTTCGCATTCACCAGATTATTTAGCTCTTCTAGGATGAGTTCGCCGCTATTATTCATAGGGATTATTCTTAATTTAGCCTTTTTTTCTTCACAAATCATTTGCCATGGGACTATATTGGCATGATGCTCCATTTGTGAGATTATGATTTCATCATTTTCATTTAGTAATGGTTTGACATAACTATTTGCGATTAGATTAATAGCCTCAGTTGCCCCTCTAACAAAAACTATTTCTTTAGAAGATACAGCCCCTATAAATTTAGTTATTATATTTCGAGATTGTTCATAATCTTCAGTTGCTCTTTGGCTTAAGGTATGTACTCCACGATGTATATTTGAATTATTATTACGATAGTATCTATTCAAAGAATTAATGACTTCTACAGGTTTTTGCGTCGTTGCCGCACTATCAAGATAAACTAATTTTTTACCGTTAATTTCTTGTTCTAATATTGGAAAATCTTTTTTGATATTTTCAAATTGCATTCAATCCCCTTTGGGCAATCTATCTAGAACAATGTCCATCATTCTAGTTTTCATCTCTTCGTTACTAATATGGTCTATAATTTCCCCAACATAGGCTCTCATTAGCAACCGTTGTGCCTCTTTATGATTTAATCCTCTTGTTCTTAAATAAAACAGAGCTTTTTCATCCAATTGACCTACTGTGGCTCCATGAGTACATTTTACATCATCTGCGTAAATTTCTAATTCAGGTTTAGTATGTATTATTGCATCATCAGTTAGCAATAGGTTTTGGTTATTTTGTATTGCATCCGTTTTCTGTGCTTTTGGATGTACATGAATTCTACCATTGAAAACACCTACTGATTTTCCACTAAGAATTCCCTTGTAGTGTTCATTACTAGTACAATTTTCTCTTTTGTGTTCAACAGTAGTGTGATGGTCTATGTGATTTTCTCCATCTACGAAGTAGAGGCCATACAAGTCACAATTTGCACCAGTTCCTAATAGTTCAATATTATAATCTCTTCTTGCCAGTTTTTTCCCCATCGAGAAATTATGAGATTTAAAATTACTGTCTTTGCTTTGTTTGACACATATATTTGATATGTTATATGTATCCTTAGCATAATCGTCTAAAATAATATGTTCTAAATTTGCACCATCTTCTAGTACTATGTCCACAACTGAATTTACAAAATTAATCCCCTCACCCACAACTTTTATTTCTTCAAATACCGTCGAATCGCTATTCTTTTTAGCTATAAGTATTAGTTTAGGGTATACTGCCTGACAGTCATTATTATTATTTATGACATTTAAAATTTTAACATCAGTTTTTGTTTTAGAATCAAGAATTAGATAACATCCATTTACTGCAAAGGCATTGTTAAGATTTAAAAAGGGATTTTCTTCTTCCTTGAACATTTCTTTAGGAATATCGCCATTATCTAGTCCATCAGATATGTTTCCTGTCTTAAACTTTGATAGATTTTTTACAATTTTCCCGTTTGATAATATAATATCATAACTATCGTCTTTAAAATCTCCGGAATCATTGTAATTTAAGTCCAATTTTAGAATAGATGAGGGATCTGAATATTTCCAATATTCATCTCTACGTGTAGGGAACTTTCCAGAAATAAACTTCTCAAAAGCTTTACTTCTAATTTCTTTAATCAGGCCCTTACTTAGTTCTAGAGTATTTTCAAAATCAGCTTTAAAATTATCAAGAGCTTTCATTATGCTTTTGATTCCTCAATAATTTTATCGTAGCCTTTTTCTTCTAATTCTAGAGCTAATGTTTTATCTCCGGAACTAATAATTTTCCCGTCAACTAAAACATGGACATAATCTGGAACTATGTAATTCAATAGTCTTTGGTAATGCGTAACTATAATAGTTGCATTATCTTTACTTCTCATTGCATTAACACCGCCAGCTACAATTCTCAATGCATCAATATCCAGGCCAGAGTCAGTTTCATCTAATAATGCCAATTTAGGTTCTAAAACAGCCATCTGGAATATTTCATTACGTTTTTTTTCTCCACCAGAAAAACCTTCGTTTACAGGCCGTTTTAATAGCGAATCTTTGAGATTTAGGAGTTTAATTTTGTCTCCAATTAAATCCATGAATTCCATTGCATCAATTTCAGCTTCACCTCTATATTTGCGCTGAGCATTTAGTGCAGATTTTAGAAAATAGGTGTTGTTAACTCCTGGAAGTTCAACGGGATATTGAAAAGCTAAAAATACGCCTTCACAAGCTCTTTCGTCAACATCTAATTCTAGTAAATCTTTTCCAAGATAACTGACTTCTCCTTGGTCCACTTCATAGTCGTCATGTCCTGCCAAAACTTGGGCTAAAGTAGACTTTCCAGACCCATTAGGCCCCATTATAGCATGAGTTTCCCCTGCCTTTACTTCTAAATTAATTCCTTTAAGTATAGAATTTCCTTCCACACTCGCATGTAAATTTGTTATTTTCAACATGTTTAACCTACGCTCCCCTCCAATGAAACTTCCAATAGACGTTGTGCTTCAACTGCAAATTCCATCGGTAATTCTTTGAATACTTCCTTACAGAAACCGTTGACAATCAGATTGATTGCATCTTCTTCTGAGATTCCTCTTTGTTTACAGTAATAAATTTGATCTTCACCTATTTTAGACGTTGAGGCTTCATGTTCAATATGGGATTTGGTATTCTTAACATCTAAGTACGGAAACGTATGTGCGCCACATTGATCTCCAATTAAGAGAGAATCACATTGCGAATAATTTCTTGCCCCTGTTGCCGATTTTTTTATCATAACTTGACCGCGATATGTATTTTGACCTTTTTGGGCTGAAATACCTTTAGAAATAATAGTACTTTTAGTATTTTTACCTATATGTATCATTTTGGTGCCAGTATCTGCTTGTTGTTTTAGAGCTGAAAGTGCAACTGAATAAAATTCCCCTTTTGAGTTGTCACCTTGTAGAATACATGAGGGATATTTCCAAGTTATTGCTGAACCTGTTTCTACCTGTGTCCAAGTTATTTTTGATGAATTTCCTCTACATGCTCCTCTCTTGGTTACGAAATTATAGATTCCGCCTTTTCCATCCTTATTACCGGGATACCAATTTTGAACAGTTGAATATTTTATTTCAGCATCGTCAAGTGCGACTAGTTCTACAACTGCAGCATGTAGTTGGTTTTCATCACGCTTTGGAGCTGTACAGCCTTCTAGATAGGATACATATGCACCTTTTTCAGCAACAATTAAGGTTCGTTCAAATTGGCCTGTATTTGGTTCATTAATTCTAAAATATGTTGATAATTCCATAGGACATCTAGTTCCTGGCGGAATGTAACAGAAGGATCCATCAGTAAAAACAGCAGAATTCAATGCTGCAAAGAAATTATCAGATTGAGGGACTACAGATCCCATGTATTTTTTTATTAATTCTGGATGTTCTTTTACAGCTTCTGAGATTGAACAAAAAATCACTCCTTTCTTAGCTAATCTTTCTTTGAAGGTAGTCGCTACCGACATTGAATCGAATACTGCATCTACGGCAACTCCTGCGAGAATTTCTTGCTCTTCTAATGGAATTCCAAGCTTATTGTACGTTTCAATCAATTCAGGATCAACTTCATCTAAACTTTTTGGGCCATCTTTCATATCTTTAGGGGCAGAATAATAACTAATTGCCTGATAATCGATTTTAGGATATTCTACATTAGCCCAATGTGGTTCTTCCATTTTCAACCATATCTTGTAAGCCTTCAGTCTCCAATCAGTTAGCCATTTTGGTTCACCCTTCTTTTTTGATATAAAATGTATTACTTCTTCGTTGAGGCCAGGCGGTAGTGTTTCCGATTCGATATCTGTAACAAAACCATATTTGTATTCTTGTTCAGCATATTCTTTCAACATTTCAGTTTCAGAGTCTTGTTTCAATTCATGTCTCCATAATTTATTGATAAGCTTACGAATTCATTATTGGGTTTGGCTTGAATCATTTCATTTAATGAAATTTTTTCAAGTGCTGATTTTACAGTATTATTAATTTTCTGCCACGGTAATTCTACATTACAATTTGACTCATATGAGCAGGTACATTTGTTCATTGAGCATTCAGTTAAAGCAATTGGGCCTTCGATAGACTCTATAATTGATGCGACCGAAATTTTTGAAGCAGATTCTGATAATGCATAACCACCTTGACTGCCTCGTTGGGAAGTTAGTAAACCTCTATTAGATAAGGTCTTTAGTAATTGTGTAACTGTAGGTAGCGGTATTTTTGTTCGATGAGATATCTCTTTAGCAGTGTGCACTGTATTTCTTTTCATAGATGCAATTTCAGTCATAACTACTATGCCGTAATCAGTGAGTTTGTTGATTCTCATCATGGTGCTTATACCTCAGAGTATTTGGACCAAATTAGTCCTATTTAAAAGTCACCTCAAATTAGATGTTAACATTAAATTTATATCCCTACACATAGAGTCACGGTGAGCAACTATGGAATCTAGTTCTAGTGTATTGGAGGAACTTACTTTGGAGTCAGTAAAAGCTGATATTTATTCTAGAAATAATCCTACTCTTACGCCGATTGATATTGAATTTTACGCGACGACAGTCCATCGAATATTAGAGTTAAAGAAAAAACATAATGCAGTTATTCTAGGTCATAATTACATGGAACCATTGGTTTTTGGTCTTTCTGAACAAGCTGAACAAGGAGATTCTCTTGGATTAAGTATGAGCGCAGCTCAGACTGATTCAGAATTTATAATATTTAATGGAGTAAGATTCATGGCTGAAACTGCTAAGATTCTTAATCCTAGTAAGAGAGTTTTAATTGCAGATAAAACAGCTGGTTGTTCTTTAGCTGATGATTTTAGAGCAGAAGATGTCCGTATATTGAAGGAACGATATCCTGGAGTTCCAGTAATGATATACATCAATAGTTATGCAGATGCCAAGGCTGAATGTGATGTGTGCTGTACCTCAGCTAATGCAGAACAAATAGCATTGTCAATGCCAGGTGATGAATTAATATTTGTTCCAGATTTGTTCTTTGCACAAAATTTAGAAAAAGTTTTAGAAGGTCAGAAGAAAATTTTGTATCCAGGTAAGAACAATAGTGCTAAGGGGGCTGTGTGTGAAGTTCATGAGAAATTTTCTTTAGAAGACATTATTTCTATACGTAAATCTTTTGGAATCACTAAAACCGATCCAAATAGGATGATGTACGTTCATTGGGAATGTAAACCTGAAGTTCTCCAAGAGGCTGATTATTATGGTAGTACTACACAAATAAGAAATGATATTGCAGACCGAGTTGCAAATGGTGGATTGGAAAAAGCCTTCATTGCATCTGAATGTGAGCTTACATCTAATTTAATGGAAGAATTCCCATCCGTTGAGTTTGCTACAGCTTGTTCAGTAAGATGTAATCATATGGCTAAAATATCATTGACTAAGATTCAACCAATACTTGAGGCTATAGATTCAGGGGCTGATTTGTCTAAGTGGGAAGTTCAATTATCTGAAGAAACTATCAAACGAGCATCTGAACCAATAGAAAA
>TARA_B110000438_G_scaffold44464_1_pt1 | contig 25359 bp, 25 predicted proteins | sample TARA_B110000438 | Tara Oceans TARA_B110000438 (sample SAMEA4398413) | marine metagenome | biome: Polar Biome; feature: [MES] marine water layer (ENVO:01000295) within the mesopelagic zone...; material: water (ENVO:00002006), including particulate matter (ENVO:01000060) such as...... | reverse complement strand
CAATCGTTTTCGGCGGGCCAGCAATATCAGTCCCAATTAAGACCGTTGGGCTAAAAGCCGCTATCGGTTCTGAAGCTAGCGCCCTCTGGTATCCAATTTGTGGAAGCCGATCGGCTTCGACTGGCCAGGTTGCTGAAAGATCTGTTGCAACTACTTTGTCTCCTAGCCCCAGCGCAAAAACGATTTCAGCGATGGAACCTTCCAAAGGGATAATCCGTTCCACTGACTCAACTGTTACTTTATTGCCAAGATGGTCTAACAGAGTTACTGGAAGAGAAGGCAGTATTTCGTATTTCAGCACTTCTGAGTTTTTTTCTTCTATTGACGGGCCTGTATTTGGAACGCTCGCCAATGTTTTTTCCGGGAGATTCGACGAACAGGCAATGAACGACCAGAGAACCAGGAAAAGTATCCCCGATTTGGGTAACCACTTTGCAGCCAGTTTCACTCGCTGCTGCCTCGGACACTGTCAAGCAAGGCAATCACTGCACCTTGCGCTTGCTCTGGCCCAGTTAATGGTTCCAGAAAGGGAACTCTCGCTATCTGGGATCCGTCTGACAAAGCAGCAACTAAAGTCATGCCGTAACGATCTACATCAACCATCGCAGCGCTCGTAGCTTCCGGCAGTCCGGCGAGCAACCGAACATAGGTTAAGTTTGCAGCGGCATGGTCATCATTCATGTGTTTAATAATGCTTTCTTTTGATTCGTGCAACACGTCAGGCGAAGCCGATATGAAATTTTCGGCGTCAACCCAACTCATATGCCCAAAGCCACCAACGTATCGACATTCTTTAATTTCGAATAACCAGAAATTAAAGTCAGAAAAATCTGCGTACAAAGACGCGTATGGATGCTCTCGAAGGTACATCTCACGCTCTTTGCCAGGGTCAGTCAAGATGCTTAACCGACCCAAAAGAGTAAGCCTGGCTTTGCCAAGCTGGTCTTCTTCTACCGGCGAGTCATCGGCTATCAGCATGCTGGAACGAGAATCTTGACGCACATTAATTGTGTGTTCGGCTACATCAGAAATAAGGAGCACAAGAGAACCATTGTCAGTAGCAACGTAGGAAACAACACTGCCATAGGGATATCCATGAGAGGTGAGGGTGGAAAGGGTCGCCCGTGAGTTTGCCTGCGTTAAAGTTCTGGCTAGTTCGGCATCATTTGGAAATGAAGATGGATCACCGGCTATGGTTGGACCGGCCCCGCCTCCACCATGGTCGTCTGAGCCAGCAGTCGCTATGTCAGTCATGCGCTTTCACTTCTGACTAAATAGTTTTGGACAAATTCGATCAACAACATATGTTAAGCAAACCTAACATCTTTGTTGACGTTATACGCTATTATTTAAGCCGAACCCGATACCTCAGTAGAAACCACTCAATTCACCAAGATACTTAGAAGTACATTATCCTCTAGTTCGTATTTGCTAATAAGCTGTTACCGCAACGACACAGGAGAACAGAATCTTGTTAGAAGACATCATAGACACTGAGCGAATGATACCGATACTGAACAATATCATGAAGGCTGAGTTAGCAGGGGTGGTTCGTTACACTCACTATTCACTAGTCATCACAGGCCCGAACAGGCTTCCCCTAGTTGACTTCATGAAGGCTCAGGCCAACGAGTCCCTTCTGCATGCCCAGCAGGTCGGAGAAATCTTAACTGGCTTGGGAGGCCACCCCGAACAGGGCATTGCCACGATCGAAGAAAGTCATGACCATTCACTCGAAACTGTGTTGAAAGAATCGATTGACCACGAACATCGCGCCCTACTCCTGTACAAAACATTGCTGAAGCTCTCTGAAAATAATTCGGTTTATCTTGAAGAGTTCGCGCGCACACAAATAGGTGAAGAAGAGATGCACGTGATAGAGCTACATAAGCTTCTTCGGGATTATTCCATCGGTTAAAGTGGACGGCAGATTAAGATCCTTCGTTACCCTTCCAAGCACTAAAGCTAACAATTAATTCAATTTAGAGGCATCGAGCGACTCAACATACCTCAAATCAGAACCCTCGATAAATCGAAAATTTGAGGCGGAAATAGATATTAGCCCATAGACCTAGCGACCATAGAATTATCAATAGGCATTCTTATGTTTATTTGTTAACCTTGCTTAATGGCCGCTTTTTGGGAAACTGAAACCGCAGACTCTGGCTCTAAAGTTTCACTAAGTTGCTTTGCAGTCGGGCATACAGGAATTGTTGCTGTAAATGACTCAGACGACGTGAGTACCTTTTCCTTCAATAGTCCAATAGGTGCTGGATTCTGTGCCGGTGACGCTTTGACAGTCGTAGCCGACGACCCAATTATCGGCCTCACCGTCAGGACAAATAGCGGAATTATAGATGTGCCTTGGCATATCGCCGAGAAGATTCACGTGATTCCCAAGACAACTCACTAAACATCAAGCGAGCCAACATGCATCATGAACTCTTAGGCAACTCTCAATTTCGCCCCTTAGGCCGAAATGAGTGAGGTGCCAATCGGTTTATTTCTCAACCCAGGTCCCGGAAGAGCAAAATAGAACCCATCACCATTTTTCCGACCAGACCCAATTGCGACCAGCGCAAGCACAAGTCCAGCCTTCGGTCACAATGCGATAATCCCAGCTTGGCACGTCCCTCGAAACGGCAATGCTAACGATATCTTTGGTGTTTCGTTCTCAAGAAACGAGCTCTGCGGCAAGGGCCACGCTACCCCAGCCGCAAGAGCCGCTCCCGTTACCCCAGGAAAGCTTTTCGGGAATAACCGTTGCTCTTTCCTAGATCTTCATCTGCTTCACCTTCGATCACCGAAACCGCCTTGAAAGCAGAGGTTCGCGATGCTGCTCGTCGGACTCATCGTTGAATCGAAGAGCAGCATCGCGAGATTACCTCAGTCCACCCCAAGCACTCCGTTAAGCATTCATAAGTACTAGAACAGCAGCCAAGAGACCACTTTTTTTATAAACATCGAATTCATCTTTCGATCGCCGAATATCAAGTCGCGCCAACCAATCAGCAAACTTTAACTGATGTTAAGGTACCTTATCATTGTATGTTTACCTTTGCTTACTTATTTGAGCTTCGATTAAGTCGTCACTGACCTGATCAGCAATTACTTTTCGATGGTCGCAGCAACCCAACTGTCGATAACCAAAATAGATTTGCTATACACACCTAACGAACCTGCGAAGCTGACTTTCCGGCAACCTCAGCCCAATGGTGACGAGCTGATCTCAATACTGGGTTCCAGACACTCTTCGATTAGAAGCTCTCGTACCATGCGGTCAATGTTTTTCAGACCCTAGAAAGGCAGCTTGAGCCCAGGCCGGGGCCACTCGGTACGTATTAGCTTGCCGGTGCCAGATAACGTTATGTAAGCCGATTTCATATCATCACCACCAAAGCAAATATTGGTGCAGATCGGGTCGTCTACGGGAAAAAATTCGAGCTCGTCACCATCAGGGGTAAAGGTACTAATTCCCGCTGTCTGAATCGTAGCAACACTCACATTTCCGTCTGCGTCCATTGCCAACGAGTCAAACAGCTTCCTACCCGCAGGTCGGGCCAAAAACCTGCCATGAGAAGATCCTGCCAGTTCACCTGGCCCAGAGAGATCCCAATAAAAAATGGCGCCTTGATGGGTTTCAGCTACATATACTCGGTCCTCTTCGGGCGACAATCCGACACCATTTGGTCCATCGAGGGGGAATGCCATCTCTTGCACATGCGACCCATCAGAGCGACCGTAGTAGAGCCCGCCTCGATCACGCGTTCGAGCTCGAGTTTTCCCATGATCGGTGAACCAAAATCCTCCCGACGAGTCGAACATAATATCATTGGGACCCTTAAGCGGCTCTCCATCAACCTCGGCATAAAGAACTTCAACTTCTCCAGTGTTCATATCAATTCGTTCGATCCGACCGGACGAGTAGTCCTCGGCTACTAAACCTGGAATGGTCAATCCGCGAGCCTCGCTCCATGCGAATCCGCCGTTATTACAGACATATAGAGCGCCATCAGGGCCAACTGCTGCACCATTAGGACCGCCGCCTGGCCGAGCCACCACATCGATTACCCCATCCGTTGGGTCAACTCGAGAGATCGTGCCCCGCTTCACTTCGACAAGAACAATCGATCCATCCGGCATTACTACAGGACCTTCAGGAAACTGCAATCCGGTTGCGATGACGTCATATTCGTTCATTAAGTGACCATAGCGCAGTGACCTATCTGCATGCTCTCGATAGCGCAACCAGTCGCCTTTTCAGCGAACATAGTTAACACTATTCTTGATTCACTCCAATGGAGTTTAAGGCAACGTGTCAACCCACAGCCTTTGCTAGCTTCCACGATCACTAGCCAGAGTCTTTGATAAAAAAAAGATATGTGCTTTCGGCACGAAACATTAATCTACGTAGATCCCAGCAGTATTCTGATCTGATAAAACGCCAAGTTTCTGCTCAAATAACTGCCAAATCAGAAAACCTCAACCATTAGGCTAGTGCAAGGTCCAATTTTGGACTTTTGCGCGGAGGGATTAACAGATGGAAGGCAACATCGCCTGGATCTTGACATCAGCTGCTCTGGTTCTCTTTATGGTTCCAGGCTTGGCTCTTTTCTACGGAGGCATGGTCAGAAGCAAGAACGCTCTAAACATGCTTAATATGAATATGTGGTGCCTCGGAATTGTTCCTGTGGTGTGGGTGCTAATTGGCTATAGCTTGGCCTCCGGAGATAGCGGCCGTAGCTGGCTTGGTGACCTAAGCATTGTTGGGATGAAGGGCATCCACGACGCTGAAGGAATAGCAATATTTGCTTTCCTAATGACATTCGCATGTATCACTCCTGCCTTAATTTCAGGCGCTGTGGCTGACCGGATGAAGTTCTCTGCATGGATGATTTTCGTACCGGTCTGGACGTTGGTTGTCTATTCGCCAGTCGTCTACTGGATATATGCATCTGATGGATGGATCTTCAATTTACCCGGTTATGACTTCGCCGGAGGAACAGCTATTCACGTGAACGCGGGCGCTGCAGCCTTAGCTTTGGTGATCGTGCTGGGTAAACGAACCGGGTGGCCACAGAACCGTTTCCTCCAGCCTCACAGCATTCCTTTTGTTATGTTAGGAGCTGGAATTCTTTGGTTTGGATGGTTTGGCTTCAATGCGGGATCAGCGTTAGCCGCTAATGGAGTAGCTGCGCAAGCTTTCGTCAACACCTTTATTGGTGGGGCGGCTGGCATGGTAGCCTGGATGATCGTTGAAATGGTTAAGACTGGCAAAGTCAGCACCATTGGCATGGCATCAGGCATTATTGCCGGATTGGCAACTATCACAGGCGCAGCAGGCTATGTGGGGACTATGCATTCATTCGTATTCGGAGCCTTAGGTGGCGTCCTATGCTTCTTCGCTATCGAAGCCAAATTCAGGTTCGGCTTTGATGACAGTCTTGACGTTGTTGGAATCCACTTGGTTGGCGGCGCTCTCGGTTCTATTCTGCTTGGTTTCATGGCCGATTCTTCAGCGGTTCCCGGCGGAGATTTCATTGATGGCGTTTTCTTTGGCGGCGGCATTCTGCTATGGAACCAGATCGTGTCAATCAGCGTGGTCTTCGCATACTCATTTGCTGTGACCTTTGTGATCGCAAAAATCATTGATAAGACAATGGGGCTTCGGGTGTCAGAAGAAGCTGAACTGTCAGGGCTTGATCAAAGCGATCATGGTGAAGCTGCCTACATCATCGAATAAGAAGATCCCTAAGCTCAGCCGCAGGGCCCAGGAAAGTTCCTTCTATCTCGGTAAGTAAAGCCGATCCAGGTCATTAACTATAGGTAGTTCATTTCGTTTATCGGTTAACAACACCGCTAAACGCGCCATAGAAAGATCAACCACGGAAGCAAATGGAACCCAAGAACTAAACGATATTAGCGAGCGCCTCCGAGGTACGCTAAGCGGCCGTCAGATAATATCTGTAACGAAATCACCTGACCGCATACCTCCTGCATCGATATACCATTCCGTGCCAAACGCCTTAGAAAAAATAGGGTCGGGCATCGCAAGGAAAAATGATTCATCCGTGATCTGCGAGGCGTGCGCTTTCATCGCGTTGCGTTTTCGGTCAGAGAACGCTTCAACGTTTACCGCGTGAGTTATCTCTTTTTCCGGTGTCCCAATGGTCTCAACGTCAATTTCTAGATCTATCGATTCACCGTTTTTGTTATTTTCACGAAAATGCTCCATTTGCTCAATTATCTGATCTCGGTTCATCGTCGATTCAAAAACTCGAAGAACTCCGGCAATCTCAGCAGCCCGGTGACCAACCCTATGCACTTGAATATGGTCCGGGTGACCGTAGCCACCATGATCATCATAAAGAGTAAGAACATCGGCATTAACGTCAACAAGGATCGCCGCCAGCTTGCCAGCCGCCTCTTCAACGTCTGCCTGCCAAAAGCATGCTGGGTTGCGGTTGGCCGGTTCATTGATCATGCCGGAATCTTCATAGGGTAAAAATTCGATACGGCCAACGTCAAGGATTTGAGCGGATGCTCGAACTTCTCGCTCTCGTCGCTCGCCAAGGCATTCACCATGTTTCAGCACACCTTCCGCTGGCTCTCCTTGTTCACCGCGTGTTGCCATCACTAAAACCACATTGTGACCCGCTGCCGCTGCCTTCATCATGGTGCCGCCGGTAGCTATTGCTTCGTCGTCCGGGTGCGCATGGAAACAGACGAGCGTTAGCATTGAATTCCTAACGGCGGTTTAAACTGCGAAATCGAACCCACTACAATCTTTATATACAATGGTCACCAATTTCACGTGTTGGGCATTTCCACCCACCGGACAGATTCAACATACAAACCGTTAGAGGCTCCGTCAACAAGAAACCACCGAATGGGTCAGGCTAATGAGGATTATCAAACGGGAAGTCTAGGACTTACTAGTTCTCTGGTCCTCAGTAATTACGCATCTAGAGAAAATAACCCTCGGAATGAACTTGAAACACGGCAAACTGTTGTGATGAGTTCTTGTTTGCTTCTCACACTAGCTGCCTTTGGAATCGGCATTTGGGCAAGAAGGCGACCCTCCACAGATACGCAACAGGATAAGATTGATGGGATCCCTATCGAATTAGATGACCCACCCTGGAAGCAAAGGTTTGAAAGACCCTGGTCTTAGGCCCGCCATCTAGCTACGACAATACAGATCTAATTGCAGGCAGTAAGATCCACGTACTGAACAGTTGCAAGAGTTCGATACTTATCAAATTGCTTTCAGAATCGCTTACTCACCTCCTCCAGAAAGAGTCGAGTTAGCGCCCAACTGTCATGACTTCGTTAATATCTTCGCTGGTCAGGCTGTCCCATCTGTTCACTTCATTTGAGCTCGACTGAAGGCTCCACCAAATGAGTGGAATAATTCCGATCCCAGTGAAACTGAGCCAAAGCCACTTACCACTTCGACCAACGTCGTGAAGGCGACGAACGCCTAGTGCGACCATTGGAAGTAAAGCAACTAAAGAGTAAATAGCTTCTAATGGTCCTAGGTCATTGCTGTCGAGGTTCCAGATTGCTGCTGAGATAGCTCCAAGTACAAAACTCACAAGAAGGTTGACTATCGACGCCGACCAATAGGCCGCACGCGTCGATCTTCCTCGGAAATCTCTGCCACGACTCCACATATCGATGTAATGCTTTAAAATTGGCTTGCTACTTGATTCCATCTCGAACCTCTCAGACGTAGACATATGATAGCTCCGATCGACGGGTTGCATCAAACAAACCTCGTTCGATATTTAGGATGAGCAGATATCAAAGAGGTGTTGATGAAACGCAGGGTAGATAATTTTCACCCCACCGAGGCTGATGACATAACGTTGCAGTTACCACTCAGATATGGAGATGTAATTATGACTGCTTATGTGATTTTTCAGGGCGAGATAACGAATCCGGAAGACTATGAGGCTTATAAGCCATTAGCCGGTGCTTCGGTAGAATCCCATGGTGGCAAGTACTTAGTACGAGGCGGAAAATTCATTTCTCTTGAGGGTGAGGCTCCGAGTTCGAGGACAGTGATTTTGGAGTTCGACTCAATGGAAGCGGCGTCGGGTTGGTATGAGAGTTCTGACTATGCAGTAGCTAAGCCAATTCGCCAAAACGCAAGCGAAGGTTCGTTGTACATAATCGAAAGTTAAATCTTTACGTCTTCATAAATTGACTAATTGGGCGCATGGAGTCGAGTCGCTGCCCTAGAGCGAGTTTCTTATTTCTTGACCGTTTCATACTGGTCTGGATACTAAACTAATTTGTTCGGCAGCCACAACAAGGCCTAAGCCATGGCCCTCATTTCTTTAGCAGTGCATATCTTTCATCGGCCTTAGCGAGTTCAAACGCTGCGGGAAGCCAGTACTCACCTTTTCCGCGCCGCATTTGGGCAAGGCTTTTTGTATGCACAAGCTAAACCCTATGCGATGGGTACGTTGCGACAGTTTCAGAGGCCGACTCAGAAAGCCTTCCGCTAAGGCGAAAGCTGATCCACCTCACTATCTACGTTCTCCTCGAGGTGCAGCCTTTGATGATAGTTAAATGATTGTTTTGAAGATGCTTCTGCTGACAGGAGAAATTCCGGAGTTCGACATCACTTTCTGGATTTCCGAGTTTGAGTACATTGCTTCGGCAGCGCTTTGCATTGCGTCGAGATCGTCAGTCCACGTCACGGCGACGTGCAGACCTGTTCGGTCTCCTCCAGCAACTACATCTCCGAACATCTGACCATTTACTCCAGAGCTCATAGCTCCATAAAAAGCATCAGAATTGGATGCGTAAGTAGGATCATCGACCCCAGGCCCAGCCGCCATAAGAACCGAGCCAAAGGAACCTTCATGAGATCCGCGTTGTTCTCGAATTTTGATCAAGCTGCGTCCGACTAGCTCTACGCCAGCTTCACGAGCGCTTGGCCCTGCGGCAGCATTTCCTGCGCCTAACGCCACAACAGAAGCAGAAACCGAGTCGAAGTACATAGCGATCCCAATTAGACCAGCTTCAGCGCCACCTATAACAGTTTGGCTTACCCTAATTTTTGTGGCTCCATTGGCTTCAAGCGCCGGACGGGCAAGCTTGTTGAAAACTTCTAAAAACTTTTCGACGTCGACCGTCCTCAACCGATTAGCTACTACATAAGTCATTTATTTCCCCTGTTTTTACTGTGATCAATTCTCGGTGTAATGATTTGTAACGTAACAGAAAAGAAAAGGTCATGTTCCGGCTAGCTGCATGGGCATTGGCAGTCATTAGTACTGTGCCCCACCATCATGAAGCACACGATTGCTGACGCAATCGCTTATTTACGCTGCTGCCACTCCATAGCACGCCGTTTTGCTACAACATTCGCTCGATCTATCGCAGCAGCATCTAAATGCGGACTTAACGCGTCAACAACTTCCATCGCCTCAGCAGATTTTGCATCTGAGGAAGCAACAATTGCAAGCGTTAAGGCTCCTGCTAAGGCTTCTTCAAAATCTGCAGGTTCAGTGTCCATTATTCCTTCAGTTTACCCTGATGGTCTTGACTATTGTCATCATAGCCTTCACCACGAACCCAGGTTATTACTTAAAGAGACATCACCGTTCAAGGAGCAAACCCAGGAATAGGGGTTGTTTGTCGCGCGTAGGGAAATTCGTCTACAAATCCTGCGAGCAGTCGGAACATCTCAGGGTCGCAACAATCATCGGCAAGTTCCTGCGGGAACAGGTTTTTAATATCGTCCTGAGGGAGGATCATGTAATGGCGAAAATAGTTAGCGATAGACAGGCGCATGCCAGGGCTCATTCGCGGAAAAGCTCCATGCCAAGTGGCGCCATGAAACACGATCAGTGATCCAGCAGGGGTTTCTATAGGTACCGCTAGTTCAACTGCTTCAGGGAAACGCGGGGGTTCCATGCGGCGATGTGAACCCGGTACGTAAGCCATGGCTCCATTCTTTTTAGTGTAATCAGTTAGACACCAGTTGGTATTCGCTGTGAGAGCATTACGTCCCCATGGCAGAGGTACCGCCATTTGGTCGCAGTGCAATCCAAGGTTGCGTCCGTAACCGAACTCGCCTTGCCATTTGATGAAAGCGTTGTGACTGCTGAAGCGCGTGGCATTGTTTCCGATCATGTGCCGGATCAGAGCCAACCCAATTGGGTTAATTGCGAGGTCGCGGAATAAACGATCACGGGCACAGAGTTGCTGGACAATAAATTGAGTTGGTTCTCCTCTATCTCCACTAAATCGGGCGATGACGTTTTCGTCTGGGTTCATAGTGAGCGGCGTATCTGGTCCTTTGTCCAAGTCGAATCCGCACCCGACAATTTGTTCGGCTTCCCTCAGGAGGTGATCACGAATGACTTTTATTGTCTCTGGTTGCACACCAGTTTTCTCTGGCGGCACGACGCACAGGCCGTCAACTTCTAGCTGGAGGACAAAATTTTCTAGCCCGAGCTCTTGGACTTCGGAGCTCATACGGGTCTCTAAAGCCGCTCTTTCCATAGTGTCAAACTAGTTCATCTACTTAGAAGGTGCGTTCTTGCCTTTAGAAAGTCGTGGATTGATCGCCTAAGCTCAGATGGTTAGCGCCGAGATTACAGTAACTAATCAGTTGTCTCAGCCACGCAAAACTCTTCACTCTCAGGATCCGCGCATAGCGGCGTTCGCGAATCTTCGTTAACGTCCCTCAACCAGCTGGCTCTTTTATCTGAGAAAAATATCCCACGCTATTGGTATCGATCCTTTCGGCCCTATGACCACCAACCGGTTGCCCTCAGGTGATTTTTCTCGGTCTGCTAAAGCGCGCAACTCCCAACTTCGTCCAACTAATTGAAACACCATCGGGATGTGAGGAGCTTCAGCAAGTCGGATGATGCCTTTCACCCGCTGAATCTCTGAGGGTAAGTTCTCTATTAAGACTTCAAGCTTCTCTCTCAGTATGGGTCGAGTCGATTCGTGAGTTCGTGACTCGAACGTTCCCATATGATTAGCAGCGCTAACTGTTCGGATTATTTCTCGGCCGAACAAAAGATCAAGATCCACTTTCGCCCGGCTCGCATAAACCAAAAGCGCATCTGGATTCAACTCGCACAATTCGGCGTCGACACTCGCTAACGTGTCACACAAATCGATTTTGTTGAGCACGATTACGTCTGCTGCTCGTATCTGCCCCGCAACCGTTTGCCCGATTAACGGGTCAGCTATCTGTTCGGTCAGCCTCACCGAATCAGCCACCACAATTACAGCATCCAGGGCTAAACCAGGACCGTGTCCATGTGCGGCTATAGTTCCTGGGTCAGCTACCCCACTTGCTTCGATCACCAAACGAGTAGGTCTTGGCCGAAAAGATAGTACTGATTCTAATGCAGTAGCGAAACCATCAACGAGAGAACAGCAGATACATCCATTCGTTAAGCTGATGGTGTTTTCATTGCTCGAATCGATCAAAGTTTCATCGATGTTAATTTCTCCGAAGTCGTTAACCATCACAGCGACGCGTTCCGAAGCTTCACGCAAAATGTGATTCACAAGTGTGGTTTTGCCAGCGCCGAGATACCCGCCGATTACCGACACTTCTATCAATTCTTCAGAGCGCTTCATTTTGCCTTACTTCGAACTCGCGACGTGCGGAGTTCCTCCTACTACGGTGCCCCAGACAGCAATGTTTTTTAGTTCTGCGGGGCTGACTTCGAAAGGGTCTTCCTCCAGCACGGCAAAGTCAGCGAGTTTGCCTGCTTCTAGAGAGCCAATATCATGGTCTAACTTGAGCTGATGTGCTGCGCCGAGAGTGCAGGCTTCAAGCGCCTTAGCAACACTTATTCGCTCCTCAGGGCCTAATACTCTGCCAGAAGCTGTAAAGCGATTCACAGCGGACCACGCCGTGTGCAATTGGCTCATCGGGGTAATTGGAGCGTCACTGTGGACAGAAAAAACTACCCCTTCGCGTTCAGCAGTTGCGCATGCGTCCATTCGCGCCGCACGTTCTTCGCCAACGGTCACGGCAGCGTGCTGGTCGCCCCAATGAAAGATATGGTTGCTGAAAATATTTGCGTTTATTCCGAGTGCGGCCATCTTTTTGTATTGGGCTGCCGTAGTCATCTGAGAGTGTTGGACTGTATGGCGGTGATCCCACCGCGGGTGTCGCTGAAGAGCTAGGTCTACAGCGTCAATGAAAACTTGTGTTGCCTCATCGCCGTTGCAGTGACAATGAACCGTAAGGCCAGCTTCGTGGTAACCGCTAACGATGTCGGCGAGTTGTTCGGGGGGAATCAGCCACAATCCATTTCCCGGGTGACCCGGTGGCGGATTGATATAATGAGGCCATGAAATACGGGCAGTAAATCCCTGAATGGAACCGTCAAGGACCAGCTTCACTATCCCAAACCTGAGCTTGGCAGTTTCTTCTTCGTCGCGCAGCCTCACGGCAAGTGACACTATTGTGTTTGAGTCTTTTTTATTTGAGTTCGAATCGAAGTGTCCCACCGCTACCACTACTCGTGCAGGATAATTGTCATCATCAGTAGCTTCACGCCAAGCTTCAAGCTGGCCTTCCATTGTCAAGCGGGTGGTTCCAAGATCGGCAATAGTCGTTACGCCGCAATTGCGTGCTTCCCGCGCATAGTTCCATTTAGCGTTTGAGGACATCATTGCAACTCCGATCGCTGAGAAACCATCCTGAGCCAGCGACATTGCCGCAGGTTCCTGAAGTTCGCCGTTTGGTTCACCGTCAACGTCTCTAGCTACACCTGGCGTTGGGGTATAGCGATCTATACCCGACCGTCGCATCATCGCTGAGTTCACTGTTGCTAGATGTCCGCTCGCGTGGAACACGAAAATTGGGCGCGTGATAGAAATGTGATCTAAGTGTTTCGCAACGAGACGCTCACCTTCAAGGAATATAGGGTCAAGGCCCCATGCGACTAAAGTCTGATCGGGATCCTTGAGGTCCCGTTCACACTCCGCTAGCCGATCTACTACTGCTGCGATAGTTTGACATCCCAACCAGGTGTGTCCTAGCGGGTCAGGGCGGTCATAAAACCCGACGTATGGGAACTCCCAAACAGCGCCCGCCATGACATGGCTGTGGGCTTCCACAAAACCTGGCATCAAAATATGATCCCTGAACTGTTCATCAAGCTCGTAATCGCCCCATCGAGCGAGATCTTCGACTGTCCCGACGCCAAGAATTCGGTCACCTTGCACAGCAATTGCCTGGGCAACGGGCACCGCAGGGTTCATAGTGATGATTCTCTTTCCAATGAAAATCGTTACTTTTGCATCGCTCATAAGCGAGCTCCTAGACCATCGTCGCTACCGATTACGAAGTGTAATAGGAATGCTTAGGTTCACTTAAATGCAGGCAACCACAAAAATTAAAAAGAGTGCTATCGAAGGCATCAGGCTTCGACGAGATGACCAAAGTAGTTTTATGCTCTCAGGCCTTTTTGATGTAACCGAGCCAAAATATCTCAGATCGTCCCGATTAATTTTTCGGTGCTTCAGGCCATCCTGGGACGCCGTCGTCTCTTTGCACCCCACATGAGTTTAAAAGTCCGCTGACTAGCCGATACTGAAGGGCTGAGGCCATGAACTCTAAAATATCTGAAACCGAGAAGTGACTACTGAGTTGCGCCCATGTGGCATCGCTTACACAGTCGTCCCTGTATAAATCATCAACCATCTCTAATAGCGCAACTTCGTCTTGCTCCCAAAGAAAGTGACCAGCAGGTCTCGTCAACCAATAAATCTCGCTTTCAGTCAGCCCAACATCGAGCCCAAAGAGGGTGTGTTGACCGAATTCATATACTGATTGGCAATTCCATCCCATACGCAAGATGACCATTTCCCGAAGGCGAGGATCCACCGATCCCTTGAAAAGTAATTGGCGAGAGAATCGTCCTACGCCAGTTGAAACCATTTCGTTATGCGCGAGAGTTGCGGTGACATTTATCGCGTTCGCCACCGAATCCTTCATTGCTTCTTTAGCTGCTTCAAGAGCGCTAGGCAAAGGTTCAACGCGAGGTGTACTAGGGCGAGAGGACATAGACCAATTAATAGCGCACCTTCCACAGTTTTCTTGCAAGATAAACGCATTCGCGCTTTAAAAGTCTGGCTAATAGCTTCTGAGTTGATTCATTCAACTAGGTCTGCTTCAAGACATCGGTCAGACTAGATAGCGTTTAACGCCAGAAGAAAGAGTTGCTCATGAGACAGAAAATCAAGCAAACGAAAGTATTTTTTCGTGATCTCAGCTTTATCTGGGCTACCGGGCGCTCTTTACCTAAGTCGGTTGTTGGGCGAATGGTCGCCTGCCGCCCAACGCTCTAACTCGCTATGCGCATTCGCTTTTTGCCATCGCTCAATTTTTTTGAACTGTTCACTGTCGACAGTGAATTCGACAGACAAGCCATCAGGGTCAACCACGTACAACGAGGTGCAGTAACCGTGATCAATCGTTCGAAAATCTATGTCGTGTTCGTTAAGTCGTTCAGCAACTACAGTTTGATTCGATGCATCAGAATTTAAAGCGATATGGTTCAGCGAGGCCGCCGAGTCTAAAAACATTTCATCGTGGTCATGAGGATCAGCGAACTGAAAAAAAGCAAGTGCAGACCCATCTTCAAGCTCAAAAAAAATGTGACAGTAAGTGCGGCTTTTCCCGCGAACAGTTTCTATTTCACACCATGTAGCGACTAGAGGGAACCCCAAAATATCTTCATAAAAATGTCTAGTTGTTTCTAGGTTTTTTGAAACATAGGCATGGTGGTGCAATCGATTCGCCGGGATGTTTCGCACGGTTTCGCTGCTCATAATGTTCCCCTCTTATCTTTCCCTAAGTTCGCAGACTAAAGCAGAGCAGTGCGATGCGCTCTACTGTGTGAGATTAGGAGGAAATCAAATATGAATAAGTTGACTTTAACATTTGATAATGGTCCTTCACTTGAGGTAACTCCTTCTGTTTTAGATGTCCTTGAGCAACGATCTGTCTCTGCTTGGTTTTGTGTAATTGGAAAATCTTTAGCTACGCCTCAAGCGCACCAACTAGTCGCTGAGACAATATCTAGAGGCCACCGAATAGTGAACCACTCTCTGACTCATCACACACCTCTCGGAGAAAACCCATCAGACCAACATGCCCAGCGTGAAATACTGGAAATGCATTCCCTCATGGATGACACGCTCGGCGACTGGGGAGATCGCTGGTTCCGACCATTCGGTCGGGGTGGCAAGGTCGGACCACATTTATTTAGCGACGCTTCACTGGCAACCCTCACAGAACTAAGTTACTCAGTGCTTCTCTGGAATAGCGTCCCTCGTGATTGGGAAGATCCACTTGGCTGGGTTGAAACCGCCTTAGCCGACGTTATCGCTCAAGATCACACGGTCTTGGTTCTACATGATCTTCCGACTGGCGCTATGGATAGGTTGCCTGAGTTTCTCGATAAGGTTGAGCAACTGGGTGTCAAAGTGACGAACGACGTTCCTGAAGACTGCGTTTTGATGCGTTCTGGGGAAGAAACTTTAGCCATGAGAACAGCCCGAATCGAACTACCTAGATCTTCAACTTGAGCAACAAAAGCATATGTTTAGCGTCCCAGGTATCGCATCTTCACGTCCTTCATCTTGTCCAATGAAGACAGTAGCTTGACCGTCGCGAAACACTACTCCGAGCTATTTTAATACTTACTGATCGTTCATTTAATTTAAATTTGGTCTAAGGTGACAATTGGATAAAACGAATTATCCAATTTTTGTTAACAAAAATCACAGATCTAGGGGGAAAAGTGATCAATAAACGTATTTTACGCCTACTGGCGTTGCTCTTCGCATTTTCGCTGGTAGCTGCAGCTTGTGGCGGAGGCAATGACAATGGCGATAGTGGGGACAGCAACGACAGTGGAACTCAAGCCGCTGAAAGCGAAGCGGAAGAAGAACAAGAAGACGAAGGTGGCGGGCTATCACAAGATGCCATAGAAAAAGCTGTATCGGGCGAGGATGCTGAGGAAGAACAAGAAGATTACGATGCTCCTACCTTCGATCGATCCACTCTCGATGGCATCTGGGAAGAAGCTGACTACAACCGCCAAGTCATGATCAATGAAATCACCGAGAAAATGAACGCCGGGGAATGGGGCGTGGGCGGTGACAACATACTGCGTGGTCCTGCTGGTTATGAGGCTGACCTCAATGACTGCCCGGCAGATTGGTCAAATACTACTGGCCTTCTTGATGACGAACTACGAGTTGGACAGACGACCGTGCAGTCAGGAAATCTTGCTGCCTACGGCAACATTTCAGTGGGTTGGGAGAACTATTGGAACTGGATCAACAATGAGCTAGGTGGCATCGGAGGTAGGGACCTCAAGATGATCATCAAGGATGATGGTTACGTTGCGGCGCAGACCATTGAGTTCGTAGATGAACTAATTGAGTCAGCGAACATTTTCGCCCTCCACGGTCTTGGTTCACCGAATGGACTGGCCGTCTACGACAAGATCAACTCGGAATGTGTGCCGCATTTGTTCTACGCTTCTGGTCACCCAGCATGGGGCGATCCAGTTAACCATCCATGGACTACTAGTCATCAGATGTCCTATCTGACCGAGGCTGTTTTGTGGGGCACTTGGATTAAGAGCAACCTTGCCGATGAACTACCAGTCAAGGTTGCAGGTTTAGTGATGGATAACGATTTCGGTTTAGCATACGAGAAGGGCTTCGAATATTACGCTGAGAATAACCCTGACGTTGTAAGCGAATACCTACCTGTCCGTCATGACCCGGCTGCGCCGACGTTGACCAACGAGGTAACAACTATTGCGGCGTTTGACCCTGATGTGTTCATTTCGATGACCGCAGGCAATCCATGTCTATTAGCGATTCAAGAAGTCGAGGCCTCAGGTCTTCTTGAGCGCCTTTCGGCTGCTTTCACTCCATCTGTCTGCAAGGCCATAGCTGCATATATGGCTCCGGCTGGAATGGCAGCGGATAGCTGGTGGGTTGTTGGCGGAGGCGTGAAGGACTCAACGGATCCTCAGTACACCGATGAACCGTTTATTGCGTTCCTCAACGACACCTTGAAAGCTGGCGGACTTGATCCATCTATTTCACTTCTAGCGACCGGTTATTTCTTCGCTTACCCATGGACTGAAACACTTCGTGTAGCGAACGAACTGCCAGGGGGAATGAGCCGAACCAATGTCATGCTTGCTGCTCGCAGCATCGATATTTACCATCCGCTGATGATGGACGGTGTGGCTTATGAGCTAGACGGAGCCAAAGACGCCTTCGCGATCGAGGGCTCTGATTTCAGTAAGTTTGATGCAACCGGTCAGACTTGGAACATTATCGGCGATATTGTCGATGGCAACGGCGGCTCCCCCAACTGTCCTTGGGACAAAGAAAATGGCGGTTGCTAATCCATCAGCCCTAACGTAAACGACTAGCTTCAGCTGGTCGCTAAAAACTAATTAGATAAACGACTAGGCCGCTCCTTCGGGGGCGGCCTTTCGTGTTGTTGCGATGCTCACTGCAACGGCACACTCCACGGTGCTGGCAGCATGGTGCAAGGTTTTGACGTCTATAAGTTACCTAGCTCCATTGCTTCGATACGAAACTTTGCTGCAAGTTTTTCAAACTAGGCACCCGCCTTATCGCGAGCCTTGGCAGAAATAGTTCTGACCGAGGAATAAGATTTAACCAGCGCATAGCCTCTACATGTAACTGCGAGATCTATGCCATGAAATATTTTTGAATAGCTTCACGCGCTGGCACATCAGTCATTACCGGCTTGGCTCGCATGTCACACACAGCAGCCCAAGCAAGTTGAAACGCAGCAAATTTTGTGGCGTCGTCTGTTTCTACGATCATTGTTCCAGTTCCTTCACCCAAACAGTGCCAACGACCAATCAGCTCAACATCATGGTCGTCTAACAATGATTCAAGTTGTTCTTGTGTGAACGTCCCAAAGGCAGTGAGCGCATCGCGCCTGCTGGCTTGAAATACTGAATAGTCGATTTGAAAAAGCATTCAACTATGTCCTTAAGTGAGAAACCGAACTCAGACACGACTTCGGCAGACAATAACGTAACCCAATTGTTAATCGGATATTCATTTCTAAGTGTCTGCTTTAGATATCTCTTGATTCTAAGTGCGTGAAAGTTGGAGCGCCAGCCATGAATGGGCCAATGAGATCAAGCATCCCGGTTTCCATTCTCCATCCTAGATAGGCCTCTTGGTTAGCTCGTGCATCAAATTCTTCTAAAAGAATTATGTCGTCAGGCTTATCGGCATCTACATAGACGTCTACTAGCTGAACGCCTTCAAACGCACGGGTGTCAACAAGGGCGCCCTTTAACACGCTCAGAAACTCTTCGCCTTTACCTTCTTTGCACGGAAACTTCACTACCACATGATGAGACATTGTTATCCACCTATCGGTCAAGGCAAGCCAGGTGACTTACCTCGAAGAAACTAGCTTTAATATTCTTGTTTGACTAGCCACTAACGTATGCACATCAGAACATCATCGTCTGCCATCAGCTAATCCGTCTTTTCGGGAGTACAGATACGCCGACACTTTTCACTTGGTGCTGTAATCAATAATAAGTTGAGCGTATCGATCTTGGAGCTGTTCGGGAGGTCGCGATGGGACCATTACCTGAGTAACACCAACTTCAATAAGTTGTTCTAAATGTTCGCGATCCCCAGTTGAAGTAGTCCACAACGCGATAGATGAAGGGTTTCGACCTGCGTCACGGGCATATTGCTTTGCTGCTGAGTGAAGCGACGCGAGTGTCTCAACTGGTCGTTCCGCCGGAAAGAACACGTCTCCCAACTCTCCTGCCCTTCGCGCCGCGCGATCTGAATGCCCTCCAACAAGTATTGGTATCGAACTTTGGCTTGGCTTGGGTTGGCAATACACAGGAGCAAAATCAACGAATTCCCCATGGAATTCAGCTTCAGTTTCTGACCAAAGGACACGAAGAGCACGAAGGTACTCATCTGTTCGGGCTCCACGGGCTTCAAATGGCACACCTAACGCATCGAATTCTTCTCGTAGCCATCCTGATCCGATACCAAGATCTAATCGCCCATTGCTAAGTCGATCAAGACTGGCAATCTCTTTAGCAACAACAACAGGGTTACGCTGAGGAAGAATAAGAATTCCTGTTGCTAGCCGAATCTTGGTGGTTACAGCAGCCGCGAAAGCAAGCCAGATCAAAGGGTCAGCAATGTCGAGTTGGCTCGCCCCTTTAAATAGGCGACCTCCCTCGTCGTAGGGGTAGGTGGATGAGTATTCCACTGGCACCACTGCGTGTTCTGCGGCCCAAATCGAATGGAACCCAACTTCTTCAGCGGCACGAGCTAGTGCTCCCACCGCAACCCCTTCGACATTTCCCATTAAATTCGCAGCCATTAAACCAAACTTCATCCTGTGCACTCCCCCATTGCCTCTGACTGATTCCTCTTTTCAACATACATGATAGAGCTCTGCTCTTTGGGAAGAAGTTTGGGCTCGACTGACGATAACAGCACTTAAATCTCTGGGGCTTTCAACTCAGAGGGTCGAACCTTAGGCAGAGACCACAAGCGTCTGAAGAAAGAACAATAATTACCTAGGTCTTTGTTATTTCGATGAGGATAGCTATGTCTGGCTAATCACTAACGAGCGAGCCATAATCGACTTTTGCCGCACCTACCGTTAAGACTCGCGTAATCTCTAGCGGCCTCAATCAGGAACGCAAAAAATTTAGATTCATAGATGAGAACAACTTAGACTCCACAACATTATTTAGCCTCTACGGTCATCAACTTCCAAAACCCGTGGACGAACGCTTACCACGCGAGGACAGGCATTGCTGCCGAAAAAGCTATCTGGCGTACTTCAGCGGGCCCAGGGCTCAATCATCGACCTTTCCGTCGGGGCGAACAATCTGGACCGAAAACTTCTCTGGCTCAATCAACGAGCGGGTGCGCTCCATCGGACTGCGACGCCAGCATTTAACTTCCGCTCGTCTCTGGACTCAAGAACCAACGTCCGACCCATTATCTGAGCACCACCAGAGTCCTGCAACACCCGAGATACTGCTAATTCGGCTTCAGTCGGACCAAACCCGGGAGCGTGGCAACTGAACAAGAAAAACCGACGCGAGATTAGCGGGTTGACCATCTGCGTGTGGGTGTCCGAAAGCGCTCCAACCGATACCCCGAGCAGTTTTCCACATAACTCCATTAACTCTCCGAGATGTTGACTGAACTTGAATGGTCGACCATTCGGCCCATGCCCGTATGTCGGTGGATCAGCAATCACGCCGTGGTAGTAGTTACCACGGCGGTACTCACGCTCCATGAACTTCATCGCGTCTTCCACAAGCCAACGGGTGGGCAGATCCGCTATTCCCGATGCCTCAGCGTTTCGCTTTGCCCATGCCACAGTCGGTCCCGACGAATCGACGTGGGTCACCTCAGCGCCCGCTATCGCAGCGGCCAAGCTGGCACCGCCCGTGTAAGCGAAGAGATTGAGCACACGAGGGCGGCCGGACACCAAGCTTCTATGGCACTGGCCGACCTGATTCGCAATCCAGTCCCAGTTGCCTGCCTGTTCGGGAAACAACCCGACGTTGCCTGACGCTCCTAGCTGCATCAAAAGGCGGCTGTCACCGTGGTGCACTGACCACGGCATGCCTCCGACCCCAGCCGATGATGCACGAGACACTCCCTCGCTCCATTGACCCTTACCACTTCGATCAAGCTCAAAACGCGCCGAGGCTTCCCCCCACAAACCAGGGTCTGCGATGGCGATACCCACGGCAGCTGGGCTGGGCCGATCCAACAGCTCTGTACCAAAACGCTCGAGCTTTCTCCCGGCACCAAAGTCGACCAACTCATACTGGCTGGGTTCAAACACTGAACACACACCGTTCCTGTTCGAAATGATGACAGAACACGACACGCGCCATGATTGGACCGTAGCCGCCACGACGCTTGCCTTGCAAACAGCAGTTGACCAGCCCCACGGACATTGACGCCGCTGAGCAACCATCACGGATCCCTAGGACTAGAGCGTGCAGGAGCGGAATATGCAGTCGCCCATCATTTTGTAGGTTTCAGGCAATTACATCGCTAGTGACGTTTCGTACGCGCGTTCCTAATTTTGAACTTCATTCACGGCTTGTGGGTGCCCGACGTTCTGCCCTCGGCGTTGGCTAGCACCACAAAGCGATGCAACTTCCTGGGCGGCAGTAACTTTGCCGGCTCGTCATTCGATCACCAGAAGTTATCGTTCGAGACCCAAGTAGTGATCCAGGGTTTGATGGAAGTGACGAATTCGACTTTCTTGATATGCCGCCAAAGTCACCGATCCGCGTTTGTTGGCCTGCAGGCCTCGCTGAATCCGGATCAGGTTGTCTGTGTCTTGATCGACTACCATTCCGGCGCCCCCTAGGGCCGTCGCGTTACTCCATGAATCTTCCAGGGTGAGTTTCACTGTCGGGGGTGGAGGCGGAGGATCTCCCTCATCTGGTTTAGCAAAAAGCAACATTATTTCCATGATGCAGCTATGTGGATCATTTCCATTAGGTCGGAATCGGTAACAAATCGGTACCCCTTGACCTGCCCAAGGAACAAGATTCGGAAACAAGAAGTACTCGATCGCATCAAGAGTTTCAGAGGTCGACAGGTCACTCATGTCTGCTCGAGCTGATGCTCCCAGTTTTTCTCTGGCTCGCTCGGCTAAGAGATCGCGTACACGGTCCCCTTCTTGAGCAACGATCAGTTCTCCTCCGTGGAAGGGAACGTCGCGTTGCATTTTGCGGATAGTTTCCTCAGCGGGAACGTTACCCAAGTTGGGGCTAGGGATTCCTTCCAAAGTGATCATCCGGTTGACATGACGTGAACCGGGAAAGATGTCGTATTGAGTGTTGGCATCAGCCACATAAGCTGCTGTCTGAGGATGAGTTACTCCAATGTGGAAGCTTTCAATGAACGCTTCAAGTGCAAGTTTCCAATTGCAGGGCATCACCTTTTCAACGTGAGCGGCTTTCCAACGATCTTCAAGTGGAAAGTCTTTGAACTCTTCGTCGAGGACCTCGATATAGCTATCGAATAGCTCGCAATCTTCATCAAAGTTGATGAAAACAAACCCGCCCCAAAAAGCTATTTGCGCCTCCGGGAGACAAAACTCTTGAGGGACAACATCCGGAAAATCCCAGCTATTGGGAATATGCACTAGCTGGCCTTCTAAATCCCATGTGAAGCCATGGAAGGGACATCTAAATCTTTGAACATTACCTCCTTCGCTACGGAGTTGCGTTCCACGATGAAGACAGGAATTGATATAAGCACGCACGTCATGGGCTTCCGTCCCGGTTCTCACTACTATGACTGATTCGGTAGCTACCTCGTACACCACATGGTCGCCTACTGTTTGCAGCTCTTCAAGCCGGCAAGCCATCTGCCATACTTTGCGCCATACATGCTCTACTTCGAGATCATGCCATTCTTTGGTCAAGTAGCGATCGACCGATATTTCGTGGTTGTCTACATAATTAGGTGGGTATTCACGCAACAGCACTTCGGGAGGAGCGATTGCATCCGCTCGCAATACCTCCTGAACCGTCTGCCCCGGAGCCCTCCGCCCTACAGTCTCGGTCATAGCGACACGCTAGTATATCGCCTGTATCTTTGAGGACGAAAGCGCGAGATGCCCCTATTGATGCCAATCGGAAAGCATCTCGCTTCTGTTGCGTCACGCACAGCGAACTGATTCATGAAACCAAACTCGTTACCCCACAACTGAGTTATTTACTTCCGAGTTTCTTCTCGATGCAATAATTATTTCGTTCTCAAGTCTCTGCGCCTTTAAATCTTTGTCGCATCGATAGTTCGGCCATCGGCGAGTGCGACGGCTTCAATTTCGAACATCAGCTCAGGGTACGCCAGGGCCCGAACCTCACAGATTGTGTCAGCGGGATACGGCACGCTAAACACCTCTCGACGCAATTCGACCACTTCAGGGAAATGAGACATATCGGTCACGAAGATGGTGACCTTGATCACCTGATCCAGACCCGAACCCGCTGCGTCGAGAACGCGCTCAAGATTTCGCACTGCCTGGCGGGCCTGAGCAGCGAAATCTCCAATACCGACAACTTCACCATGTTCGTTTACCGCCGCCTGCCCTGACACAAAGACAAGATCGCCAACCCGGAATCCCTGCGATATGTGAACTGCAGCGAACCGGTCGGGTTCAGTACTAATGCGATGCGCGTCGGTTCCCATCTCAAGATCCTATTCAGACGAGTTGGTGTCCGCCTGATTCTTCCGAGCTTTTACTTTCACAGTACGTTGGGCAAAAGTTCAATAGCCTGATGAGAATCTTGTTTCAAGCAGGTATCGATCTGATGCACCATCAGTCCAACGCGCTGCGCTAGCTTTGTTGTTTTTTTGATCCGAACTGTTGCTAAAAAGCTCTTACAGAAAGCTTCCGTTTATAGGGTTGTGTCGCTGGCTAGTAGATAGCTAACACTTCAGCCACGACGATTAACGCGATAACAACTGCGCTCACGACCCTAAACGCTGGTAGTGGAACTGCTATGAAACGGCGGCCAATATGGCTGGCTTTAAAATCTTCAGAACCATCAGAAAGATCTTTCCCGCAGGCAAAAATATCTTGCATACAGTCGTCAAGGAAGAACAACGTCCAAAGCGAAGTAAGGATCGTGACAGCTGTTAACGCAAGTTGAGTTCCCGAGTCTTGCAACCCGGTCCCTGCAAATCCCAACACGACAAGCAGCCCAGTATGGAAGACGGCAAAGAACATGATTATGGCACGAGCGTCTGCTGCTCTCGCCGAGAGAATATCAATATAGTCTTCCGAATCCATTTTCATAAATACGCCTTTGGTTGGGTGCAGAAAAATTGTCTCATAGATTTTTGGTTACTCATAGCCATCTAAACACTCATCTTGCTTTTCGTTCAAAAGCGTCTATTTCATTTGCACCGGCTGACACCTTCATCTGACTCTCTCAGTTCCATCTACAACTCAAAAAACCAATGGCACTTCTGGCTACGAGTTAGAAACGGTCGTCCTGTTGGATGTCTACCGATACGCACTCGGGTTGTTTCAACGGGTATCCGTGCCGCCAAGCCCGGCAAAGAGACCATCAATTGGTACATCGTCGTCGACCTCCAGGATCGAGATATTCCCCCAGCAAGCTGAGCGCCCGAAACGAACCTAATCCGGCTTCCACCAACGCGTCTCCGAACCGGACTGTTTGACAGGGGTTTGACATGACCCGGAAACGGCTGCGTTCTTGTCAACGAGGACAGGGGCCTGGCTTAGTGACGGGAGTTAGATTTGAACCTACGACCCTCAGGTTATTTAGTGAATTGATAGCTGCCGTCTGGAATGTTCGCCGGGAGATTAAACCCCTGGTTGTTGAAGAGGTCAAATGCTAGAGCGTCGGTTTCCTCCATCTGAGATTTGGTACATAGGCGCCACTCATCCCGAACATCTTGACATCTACCGGTGAGAGCATCATCAAGGGCACCGATGTTGGTCATCAGCAGCCAATAGAAATACTCGTGGACCTGACAACCATAGCTGCAGCTTTCGTCGTAATAGCGATACCAAGCATTTTGCGGATAACTGCTCGGTATCGTTTCGAATTGCCCCCCGCGGGCTAGGTCCATGGCCGCCGTCAAGTGGCTGCTTCCTGGGTTATCGCCAAAATATGTTGGGTAGGAGTTATACCAACCGACTGAAACTACATGCCAAACCTCTTCTAGGTTTGTATCCCAAGTACCTGCTTTTTCTATTCCTCCGATAGCCCACTGGTCATACTCGTAATACATGCTCGCGGCCATCCCTAAGTTGTCTTCGCAGTATGTCCCCCTCAAACCTTCGAAGAACGGGTCTCGATCACTTTCACTCCAGACAGGAACAACAAAATTATTATCGACGAGAAAGCTAAGAACTTTAGAGTCATCCGGGAACCCGTCTTCGTCGTTATCGATGTACTGCGCTAGGACATTAGCGGTGTGCTTCACATATGCGAGCGGCGCTCCGGGAGTTCCGATGACATACATGCCGAAGACATCGATAAATTTGTCAAATGATGAGTTAAGACACTGAAGCGTTGGGTGTTGTGCCTTAACCATCAGAGTTGAGCTCTGAACAATTTTCGAGCTATCTGGTTCAAATGTTTGCGAAATAGATTCGCCTATATTCTCGCTCTCTTTTGCCGATTCAGAATCAGAGGACTCAGAGGAAGAAATCGCAGAGCAGGCAACAACGAAGATTAAAAAAATAAATGTCAAGATTGTTGAGCGCATCAC
>TARA_B110000438_G_scaffold282029_1_pt1 | contig 25433 bp, 20 predicted proteins | sample TARA_B110000438 | Tara Oceans TARA_B110000438 (sample SAMEA4398413) | marine metagenome | biome: Polar Biome; feature: [MES] marine water layer (ENVO:01000295) within the mesopelagic zone...; material: water (ENVO:00002006), including particulate matter (ENVO:01000060) such... | reverse complement strand
AATTTGAGCACATTTTGTTTCCTTGGTAAGGGATTAGTGATCCTAATTGGTAATTCGTCGATAAATTATAGTCTTAGCCAGAAGCACAAAATACGCCTATTACAGAAAGGTTTCGAGCCTCAATGACCATTTATGGCGAATATTGCCTAATAAAAACGAGTGCAGCTCTATATAATCCCAGCCTATACTTAATCTTAACCCCTGTAAGAATGCGTAAACGACTAAAGCAAAAGGGTTTTACCCTCATCGAATTGATGGCCGCAATAGCTATTATTGGCATGTTGGTGTCCGTGGCTATACCTGCTTATAGCCAGTATTTTGATCGTGTACGTTTTTCTAAAGTGATTTTACAGGCTGAGTCTTATAAACCCGCAATTGAAGCTGCTGCTTTCCGTGGTGTGGCTTCCACTAATGAACTTGACTCTGGCATCAATAGCATTCCACCCTGGCAATGGTCGGCAAATAATACATATTTTCTTGGAGTATTCGACGGATATATCTATGTTTTTTGGGAATTCGATGGTAGCCCATTATCTGGCGAATCCTATTGGCTCCGCGCAACAAATACTAACCCTCCGATGCAATGGGAAGAGGGCGGTAGTTGTATTTGGTCAGGCTATTGCTAATTTAATGTTAAAAAAAGCGTCATGTGTCACTCTTACTTGTTTCGCTGATAAAGATATGCGAAACTAATGCGCTTCGTTTTATTAGGTTAATAAGAATGTTAAAGGAAGAAAATCTTGGAACTGGATGAGCTTGAGCGGCGGTTAGTTCCCTTCTGCCAAGATAAATATCAACGATCTGATCTGCAAATTTGTGATGTTCATAAGATGCCGGGACATGCCGGGTTCGCATATGGATTTTCAGTCAAAAATTCTTTCACAAATACTGATGATAAATGGTACCTCAGACTTCCACCTCCCGGTGTAAAATTACAAGGTACTGCAGACGTGCTTCGCCAAGTTTCTGCATTAAATGCCTTGCCGGCGGAAGTGCCTCACTGCAAGGTTAACTGGTCTGGTGATGACCCCAAGTGGTTTGGGCGACCCTATTTCGTCGTACCGCAATTAGATGGCGATGTTGTTCAACTTGATGGAACTGGTTGGGTAACCAAATTGGATGAGCCTACTCGGCAGGAAATGGCCAGGCAAGCGATAAGCGCTTTAGCGACCATTCACAAAGTTGATTGGCATAAAGCCAGCTACTTGGGAGAGCCTGTTGCATTCAGCGAAGACGTTACGCGCTGGGATCGTTTTGTTGAAAAGGTTGCTGAACCTCAGCTTCTAGAATTACAACCAACGGTACGTGAATTACTGTTAAAACAAATTCCCCAGAATGCACCAGTGGGTATTTTCCATGGCGACTTCCAATGGTCGAATCTTTTCTTTGCGAATAAGGGCTTGAATGCCGGAACTTTGCTGGCAGTGATTGATTGGGAGTTGGTGGGTGTAGGAGCTACGCTTAATGATGTTGGTTGGTTTGCCACATTTAATGATCCGCAGGCATGGAACGATTCCCGCAAGCGTGGTCAATACATGCCTCAAGCCGATGTGCTTGTTGAAATGTATACAGAAGCTTGGGGCAGCGATATTCCCGATATCAATTGGTATCGAGCTCTCGCTGCCTATAAATTTTCAATAATTACTGGTTTTAATCTTATGTTGCACAGACGGGGGAAGCGCCATGATCCGATGTGGGAAACTACCAAAGATTCTATGCCTTCATTGTTAAGCAGAGCAGACTCCCTCTTGCGTTAGAACTACATTGACAGAGCGGGTTTCGAATTACCGTAAGCTGTAACCCTATGTTAAACTTGGAATCATTCTAGGCTAGGCTCAGGTCCGCTTATCTTATTCGGGGGAAGAAGATAATAATGGAAAGAAAATTATCTCGACGAGCGTTTTTGCGAGTCTCATCAGATGCGGCCCGTAGATCGTGCTTCGTTCTCTCCATGCCCATGATCCTCTCTGCTTGTCGTCGGGGAGGAGAGGCTGCTATCAATGAAGAAGAGTTTCTAAACCTTTCAGAAGAAGAAGTTGTCGAATACTCGGCAATCGCTGCGCGTATCATCCCCACTGACGAAACTCCTGGCGCTACCGAGGCGGGGGTTATCTATTTTATAGATCAGGTGTTAGGTCAGGACCGAGAGCAAGAACGTCTAATACTCCAAGAAGGGCTAAAAGAATTGCAAACAGCTACTAGTTTGAAATTCTCTGGCGTTTATTTTCATGAGTTGGGCGAGCTTCAACAAGACCAGTTGCTCCACGAAATTGAAGACACTGAATTTTTTGGCACTATAAGATATCTGACCATCGCTGGCATGTTTTCTTCACCTGAGTACAGAGGCAATCGCGACAACATAGGCTTTGATTTGCTTGGATTCGAAGGTCGGCATGCTTGGGCACCACCTTATGGTTACTACGATGCTGACTATGCTGAGAAAGGTGAGTAGCCATGGCCGAAGTCGTTACCTTCCCGAGTCGTGAGCCAGTAGATTTTGTCATTATTGGGTCTGGAGCTGCTGGCGGGGTGATGGCGAAAGAGCTATCAACAGCAGGTCATTCTGTGGTCTTGTTGGAACAAGGACCGTACCTGCAAGCTGGCGATTTCAAACACGATGAGTGGGGCTACAAGCACAATGGAGATCTAGTTTGGGGACGACGACAGGGGCATCCTCAGTCTTTCAGAAAAACTGAAAACGACGAAGCGGTTGAAAGAGAAGTCTGTTTAGGTTATGCGCATAATGTTGGTGGAAGTAGCGTGCATTTCTCCGGAAATTTCTGGCGCTTTCGTCCAATAGATTTTAATGAGGCTAGTGTGCTGGGTCCTATCTCTGGAACCACATTTGCCGATTGGCCGATTAGCTACGATGAACTAGAGCCTTATTACACTAGGGTCGATTGGGAGGTTGGTGTATCGGGTTTGCAAGGAGCTTGGGACCCTCCCCGTTCGAGAGATTATCCCTGCCCCCCTATGCCGGTTAAATCTTCTGGGGTCATTCTCGAAAGAGCGGGCAAGCTGTTAGGCTACAACCCCTATCCTGCTCCAGTCGCTATTCTGTCTCAGCCTCACAATGGCAGGCCCGCTTGCATACACTGTGGTTTTTGCAATGGGTTCGGTTGTGAGGTGAATGCCAAGTCTTCGTCTATGGCCACAATGATTCCGCTGGCACTGGCATCGGGTAATTGTGAGCTACGAACCTCTGCAACAGTATCTCGTATTAATACAGATGAAAGGGGAAGGGCTAACGAAGTTGTCTATTGGGATGCCAGTGGCGTCCAGCAAGCGCAGCGCGCAAACGCTGTCGTACTTTGTGCCAATGGAGCTGAAACACCTAGATTATTACTTTTGTCAGAGTCTGAACTATTTCCCGATGGACTGGCAAATACCAGTGGTATGGTTGGAAGAAATCTAATGTTTAATGGCTGGTCTTCAGCAGAAGGCTTATTCGATGAGCCTATCAATGGTCATAAAAGTATCCCAACGACTCGAGTGATTCATGATTTTTATAGTATAGATCCTAGTTTGGGCTTTTACGGCGGCGGCGGTATTGATTCAAGACACTCATCCGACGGACTGCCCATGGGCTCAGCCTTAGGCAGCGGTAGGTTTGGTGGGCCCCGATGGGGGAGCGAATATAAAAAGCTATTGCAGGAAGAGTTTACCCGGACGGTTGCCTTTCATGGTCATACTACCTCTCTACCTCAAGCGTCTAATACAGTGACCCTTGACCCTAATTTGCGAGATAAGTGGGGCAGACCAGCACTTCGTACGACTTATGCAGATCACCCAGATGATATTTCCACGATGCAATTTTTTCAGGATCGTTCTGTGGAATTATTAGACGTGGCAGGGGCGATAAAAATTAATCGAATCCCCATCGATGGGCAAGAAGGTAATGTACACATACTCGGTACTTGTCGAATGGGCAATGATCCTGACAATTCAGTAATTGATCGGTTTAATCGCAGTCACGACGTGCCAAATTTGTTTATGTGTGATGGATCCAGTTTGGTTACCGGTGGTCGTGGCCAGCCAACCATGACAATTATGGCACTGGCGTTCCGAGCGGCTGACTACATTATCGGAGCTGCACGCCGTAATGAAATTTGAGAGATTTATTATTTAATTGGCTAAATTTTAGATGGCTAAAAAAAGGGCGCAATACAGCGCCCTTTTTTTCACCCCTAGCTCTATTTTATCTGCCAGGTTTCCTCGCTAGAAAAGCGTAACCATAAACGCCAAACTGTTTAGCATTAGCTTCGCCAGATGCGCCGCCAAACGTATCGACTGCCTCGCCAATTTCTATATCCTGAAAACCAGACTCTCGCAAGATCTTCTCCCAGCCTGCACACGGCAGGCCCCCGGCGATTCAGGCTGTCCAGAGATCAATATTTTCAATGACTGCTTGAGGTATAGGCTTGCTATTGGCAATATCGGCAAACTGCAGGTAACCACCTGGTTTCAATATACGGAATATTTCAGACAAAGCGGTACGCTTATCGGCGCAGAGATTAATTACACCGTTACTTATGACTGCATCGGCCCAGCCATCGGTAATTGGCAAATTTTCTATGATGCCTTCTTTGAAATTTACGGTGTCTAAGTTCATTTCCTTTGCGGAGCAGCTGGCCTTGACAAGCATTTCTTCAGTCATATCCACGCCGATGACTTTACCGCTGTCTCCTACTAAGCTTGCTGCGACGAAGCTATCGAAGCCTGCACCAGAACCCACATCTACAACTTTTTCGCCCTTTGTTATTGCTCGTAACGAAAATGGGTTGCCAACTCCAGCAAATGATTCAACACCGGCTGCACAAATCCCGTCGATAACTTGAGGAGTGTAACCCAGTTTCTCTGCCAACTTTCTTCCCGTATGGAAATGAAATTCCATGTCAGGAGTAGTTGCCACTTCTCGGTATTTGAGCTTTATCTGTTCTCTTAACTTTTCAATATCCAAGGCATTAGAACCGTGCTGAGAGTTTGAATTTTCGTTATTTGTCATTGGGGTGTTCCTATATTTTTCCGACATAAACCAATATAACTTTTTCAGCCGAACTTCTCTCTCGCCATTGCAAGAGAGAATATGTTCTATTTAAATATGGTAAGAGCAACCGGGCTTGTATTTTAATGGTCTTGCACAAGCTGGTGTAACGGAATAACTTTCTTACTGATCAGTTTTACTTTTAATGCTGGCAAAAATTTCACTGCTGCCATCTTTCTTTATTAAAAGTATGTCATAGGGAGTGAATCGATCACCCATTTCCATTCCCGGCCCGCCGATGGGCATACCTGGCACTGCAAGCCCTAAAGCATTAGCTGGAGGCTCTGCTAAAAAAGCAACAATGAATTTCGCAGGGATATGACCTTCAAACAAAAATCCTTCTTCTGTCACAGCAGTATGACAAGATTGCCATCCGGATTTAATGCCAAGTTCTGCTTTAACACTGTTCAAATTTTTTGGGTGAAATATCGTTGATTCAAAACTATGTTCCTTCATGTGCTCAATCCAGCCTACACAACAACCACAAGTTTCTTCTTTGTATACATTGAGGGCAATATCGTCAAGAGATTGAGCTGCAGATTGGCTTGCTACTATGGCCAGACCCGTACTAGAGATTAAAACAAATGTAGTCGCTTTGCCGATGTCCACAAGACGAGCTGATAAATTACTTAGAGATGTTTTCACGATTCACTCCGTTAACATGTTGATCGATTGGGGTAATGCTAAATTAAATAGCAGAGTATTTACACTGATCCAGGTCATTTTTTCATCTTGGCAATAAATTTATAATAAAAACAAATAGTTACAGAAAAATCTAATGTTTCTAAGTATGAGTTTCTATGAAAAATCTTTTGTTAGAACGTGCGCGCTAGGGTATTACGCCACGAGTATTAAGTGTTACTCGGTACAGACCAGTACGAGCGGTCATATATAAAGTGCTACCGTCATCACCCCAGGCCACGTTGGCAGGAACTTCATCAGGTTTGATAGTTCCGAGATGGACTCCATCGGGACTGAATACCCAAACCCCTCCGGGACCTGTCGCAAATACATTACCGTCCACATCTACCTTCATTCCATCAGCGGCACCGATTTCATTTTGATCATTTACATCATAAAAAACCTGCGGATTGCCAATGATTCCATTTCCTACTACGTCATAGGCATACCAAACTTTATTTTCAGCATCGGAATTCGCCACGTAAAGTGTTTGTTCGTCAGGAGAAAAAGTGATGCCATTTGGGCGGGTTTGATCCCGGTATAAGAGCTGAATTTCTCCACTGGGGCTCAGACGGTAGATACCGTTGTAGTCCAGTTCACGAGCAGGATCATCTTCTAGTCCTGCAAGTCCGTAGGGTGGGTCGGTAAAATACAGCCAACCATTTGAATGCCAGGCTGAGTCATTAGGGCTATTAAGGCGCTTGCCACGATAACTGTCGACGAGAACAGTTCTTTCCCCACCACCAGGCTCCACTCGAGAGACTTGACGATTGCCGTGCTCCATTAACAACAGGCGACCTTCACTATCAACATTTAACCCGTTTGACCCCACCGACTCAGTATCACTTTCTCCTTCGAACACTGGTTGGATCAGAGTCCGCAAGCCGTTTTCATCATCCCAAGTATGTACAGCGTTGCTACGGAGGTCGCTAAAAACCAAATGTCCTGATCCACTATTCCATACTGGACCTTCAGTGAAAGCAAATCCGCCGGCAAGCTTCTGAATATTGGCTTCGGCTGGCACTAGAGCGCTGAAGCTTGGATCAACACTAACAATAGAGCCGGCATTGTCGATAATATCCACCGTCGCCATTGCGCTGCCCGTGCCTGATTCTCCGCAACTCATTAGCATGGCGCTTATTGTCGAGATGAGTACAAGTGATTTAAGATTTTGCATTGCTGTGCTCCTAAAATGGATGCTTAGTACTATAGATTGATTGCTTTAGTGATACTTGCTCCATTGTTTGCTTACTCAACGGTTCCATTTAGTAAAGCATACATTCGAGCAACGGCTTCCGCATTTGCTCCGATCTGAGTAACGCCGAGAGTGTCTGCATGCTGACGTAGGTCGGCCCGTGCAGCGGCTGCTTCAGCGCTATATCCAATTTCCTTAAGGCGAACGATCTCTGCAGTTAAATCTGTATAGTAAGTTTGCACATAATCGATGCGTTCTCGATCAAGAAAACTAGGGCCATGGCCCGGTAGTACCATTTCGAAATCCAATTGTTTTAATCGTTGCAGAGTATCGGCCCATTCCGACACATAGCCATCACCCATATAAGAGATACCTCCAAGTAACATATCGCCGGTGAAGAGAATTTTTTCTTCTGGTAAATAGATGCCGATATCACCACCGGTGTGAGCCCGACCGAAAAAATGAATTTGTATTTCTCTTCCACCCTTATAGAGAGTCATGCGGTCACTAACAGAAACTGTTGGGGGAACTGGGTCTATCTTGTCTTGAGCTCGAACATGGGCGCGCCAAAACTCTAACTGTGTTTCCAATTCGGCCCTTTCGTTGCGACTAGCTTCAGCAAGCTCTTGTTCAAGGCGAGTGACGGTATTGTCAAAACGGCGCAACGAGGATAAAAAAGTTTGCTCATTCATCGGATCGTCGGCGAGTTTGGCGCGAGTATATTCATGGCCGATGATTTCAACGTCGCTGCCAAAGGCGGGTACACCATTGGCGTGATCGTAATGGAAGTGAGAGTTAATCAGAGTAGTGATCGGTTTATCGGAGACCACCCGAATTGAATCAAGCAGCGCCTGACCGGCAGCTGGAGTGATATGAGAATCCACGACGACTATGTCGTCTCTTCGTTCAATGATTAAAGCATTGCTCATGGTGTACAAAGCGCCATTTCCAATCGCGAAATAGACCCCTGGAGCAACTTCTTCTAAATTATGTGTGTCGGTTGTAATTACTTCTTGTGCCACGGTTGAAAGAGCCCACAGTAAGCTGAAAAGTCCTACTAGGATTAGTTTCATTTTTGCCATGAGAGTTAGTCCCCTTTGTTTCTTTGATTTACTTATCTAACCTAGCTCAACAAATAGATCTGCTTAACTAATGTATTTTGCTAATGCAAACCTTCGTTTTCAACACATGAGAGTTGCAGGCAGCAATTCTTGGGGATACATTAGACCAGCAGGGCGCTGCTTGTGAAGTAAAATATGGAGTTTTAAGCTATAAAAGTGCTGAGTGGCAATCGTTTCAATGAGAAACGTTGAACTTTACTTAGGTGAACTTTGCAGGCGTCCTACTCTAGAAAAATGTCGCTTTCTAGGGCAAACTATTCTGCAAATTAAAATTAGAATTTTTGGTCTAATCTGTTAGTGAGGATGCACTCATGAATCGATTCATTTCTGTAATACTACTAGTGGCGTCAATAGTTTTATTGCAGTCACCTGTAATAGGCCATCACGCTTTTTCTTCTGAATTTGATAAAGACAGTCCGGTGCGTTTAGAAGGAGTGATTACTCGAATGGAGTGGATTAACCCTCATACCTGGTTGCACATGACAGCAACATTGGAAGATGGTGGTACTGAGGAATGGATGCTTGAAGGCGGCACGCCAAATACTCTGCTACGCGCCGGTCTTACCAATCAAATTCTTTTACCGGGTACAGAAATTCTTGTACGTGGATATCAATCCAAAGATCCTGATTGTATACCTAAATGTCGGGGTAGTGGTCGTGATATCACACTACCGAATGGCGACAATGTTTTCATGGGCTCTTCCGGCGTTGGGGCTCCCCCTGGTGGCTTTCCAGACGACAATTAAGAGAGATATTAAAAGAATAATAAAGAGGGCAACTAGGTGAATACTAAAAAACTTTTGAAAACAGTCACACTGCTTGCCGCATTTTCCTTGTTAACCGTCAGTTGCTCTCAAGAAAATGTTGAAGTATCCGTTGGTATTGATACGTCTGCTGACCCAGCAGTAAGTCCTATCGAATTAAGTCTGGATGGTATCTGGCAAGCGATGGGCTCGGCGAGTTGGAATCTTGAAGGTCACACAGCGAGCAAAACGCCTGTAACGAGAGTTTTGGGTGCATTAGGTGGAATCCCAGCTGGCATGAGTGTGGTAGAAGGCGGCGTAATTCCTTATCTTCCCGCCGCATTGGAACAAAGAAATGCGAACTTGGAAAGCTGGAATGAAAAAGATTCTGTTACCAAGTGTTATATCCCAGGTATTCCCCGTTTAACCTATATGCCGTTTCCCCTGCAGATATTTCAAACAGAAAGCAAGATATTTATGGCTTATGAATTTGGTGGCAATAGCCGTACTATTCATATGGACAGGCCAGGCACATCAGCCCCACTGCCATCTTGGATGGGGTACTCATTAGGGCATTGGGAAGGCAATACCTTGGTAGTTGACGTGAGCTCGCAAATGGCAGAAACATGGTTCGATAGCGCTGGTAATTTCCATAGTGGTGCTCTCCACGTAGAAGAGCGTTATACGCCAATAGATGCCAATCACATCGAGTATGAGGCGACGATTACCGACCCTGAAGTCTTCAGTCGTTCCTGGAAAATTAAGCTGCCTTTGTATCGGAGGTTGGAAGAGAACGTCCGGTTGTTGGAATACAAGTGCGTAGAATTTGCTGAAGATTTGCTGTATGACCATTTGCGTAAAGATTATGAAGGACCGAAGAATCTGGATGGTAGTGTCAATTAAGACTGAAGCTTGGAACGATTAGAGAAGTAGGATATGAAACTAAAAGTTTTCTCACGAGGATTTTAAAATGAAAAGAAACCTCTCAATAATATTAGCTGCCATCGCACTGTCTGCATCTGGTATTAGTTTGGCTGATGTGCCCATGACAAGCTGGGGGAAACCAAGCCTACAAGGCAATTGGGATTTTGCTACAGTCACTCCCTTCCAAAGGCCAGCTGCTTTCGCAGACCAAGAATTTCTTTCCGAGGACGAAATAGCTGAATATGAAGAGGCTGTTCGAGCAGGGCGAGCAGCAAATGCTGCTCGAGAGTTCGCTGCTAGCGGCGAAGAGAGTCAAGGTGATGTCGACGTCGGCTACAATTCCTTCTATCTCGATCAGGGCACAACAATGTCCACAACCCGTCGAACTTCGCAATTAATATATCCCGTAAACGGCCGTATGCCGCCAGCGACTCAAGCAGCGAGAGAGGCAGGGGCTTATTTTAGGGCATTGCAAAGCCGGTCTCCTCAGGGTCCTGAGGACCGTAATGCATTTGATAGATGCATACTCGGGTTCAATGCTGGGCCACCAATGCGTTCTGGCGCTTACAATAATATGATGCAACTTATTCAAACTGAGGGCTATGTTGTTATCCAAACTGAGATGGTAAACGACCATCGCATCATTCCAACAAATGGTGGGCAGGCGCTGCCCAATAACATGCGTCTCTGGAAAGGTGATTCCCGAGGTGAGTGGGAAGGCGATGCCTTCGTCGTAACCACTACTAATTTTACTCACCTTAGTCGCTTCAGTGGCACCGGCGAAAACATGACTCTTACAGAGCGCTTTACCCGACTAGATGAAGATCGGCTTGAGTACGAATACACAGTGGATGACCCTGAATCTTTTGAAGATAGGTGGACGGCCGTGGTGGAGATGCAAAACACCGAAGCAGATCTATTTGAGTATGCCTGTCACGAAGGAAACTACGCAATGCCATTGATGTTAAGTGGCGCGCGTAAGCAGGAAGCAAACGGCGAAGAGGATGATACTTGGCTGCCCAGCTGGAGCCGCTAGCTTTTTCGAAACATTGCTCCGGAAATTTAGATCGAGTTTAAGTGATCACCATTGTTGATCAACTAGTCGGTCAAATGGCTCCAGTGACTGTTGAACCCTATAGGGAGTTCTGGTTTCCATATTAAATTGATCTCCGGGCTCCAGAAAGTAAAACTTGCCACCGGAATCCAGCATACGCTGATGGTCAAAGATGGCGATATAGCTTTGACCAATAACTCGGAATCGATTTCCTTCAACGACTATCGCCGTATCTTCGTCGAGTCCAATACCTAGTAATTCCGGTTTCGCTTCGATAACTTCGATTAAGTCAAACTGCCTATTGCGTCGCAGCATGTGTTGGTCGATCGCTACATTTTTTACAAAGCTGAATCCTTCTTCATGGTCTCCCATCATTATTGTGTTATTGCTAGTATCACCGCGGGCTAGATAAGAACCGAGAATAGTTGCACCGGCAGAGGATCCGCCTATAACACCGCCACGGTTTAGCAGATCAGTTAAAGCTGCATGCACCTTATTGTGTAAATAAGAATCGGCTAATCGCCACTGTCTGCCTCCGGTAAACCATACGCCCTTTGCTGTTGTAATCGCAGCAGCGAATTCATCAGTGTCTGCGACGGCTGAATCGTAAGTATGAATTAATTTAACGTTGCTTAAGCCAGCAGCTCTAAATTGTCTTAGTCCTAGCCAATTTTCATCATAGCTTTCGCTGCCCCCTGCAGTTGGAATGACCACAATGGGAGAGTCCGCTCCGCCAGCTAGTTCAGCAAATTCTTTCAATATCGAAAGATCTTGCATGCCGCCTCCCACTATTACCAAAGAACCTTTATCGGGGCCCGACGTTTGCGCGAAGCCGGCAGAGGAAATCATAAAGCCAACTAGAATTATCATAAATTTCTGAAACATTGATTTATCCTCAGCAAACAAGTGTTTTATTAATTTTGAACTCGATGGTTTTCATCCATTGCCGGAGTGTAGTGTGGCTGGTTTCCCCACAAATCGCCCCTTAAGAACTCGCGCGAATGCTCTTGAGTGAAGTAAGCTATTTGATATGCTGCTTTTTCCATCGCAACATAGTCTGGTCCGTTCCCTCCCATGCCAACAGCATCATCTCGAACAGCAACATAATGTTCATAGCTCGCATAGCGAGCCAAAGTATAAACTTCATCAAAATCCGCGCTCTCCATGGCTGGGCTATTTGGCAGATAGGCGACTTGCCATTGGCCCACCGGCCTTACTCCAATTTTTTCCAGGTAAGGCCAATACAGTTCATTAGTTAGAGCATACAATTCTTCAAAGCTTCCCTTCTGCACTTTCCGATATTCAAGAACCAGAATTTGGTTTCTGGGTTCTGAGCGGTCACTACGCACCGCGATAGTTCCATTTTCCGCCGATTCACGAGTATTGGCTTCCTGATAATTTTCACCTAATCCAGGCATGTAAATAGGTCTTTCAGTGGCCATGTGTCCTTTGAGAAAGAATCCTCCCCGCGAGCCTTGTCTAACCTGACGTCGATTGGTCAAACCTTCATTGTTCGCAGTAAACAGTTCACCATCCCCAGCCAGCCGATTAGATCCGCCGGTGCTTCCACTAGAGTCATTGGCTCGGGTTGCCTGCCAGTGCTCGTAGCTGGCATAGCGAGCGAAGCGAATCGCCTCATCTTGGTCCGGATTAGGGCTGGTAGACTCAGGATAAATTATTTGAAAGTCTCCAAGCATTCGGGCACCTAAGCGTTCAAACCACGGCCAGACATTTTGCGAACTTTGTTCATACCAGTAGTCATAACCGCCTTGATCCAGATAGGCATGACGCATCATTAGGATCTCCTGTTGGCCTATTCGCGGGACGTCGTTACGCACGGCTTGAACTTGAGCGCTAAGGTAAGAACATCCTAGTGCTGCAAAGAGGAAAATAACGACTGATTGAGTTTGATACTTCATATTCTGATCTCCGCTATCTCTGTATTTGGCATCTTTTCTCGTTGTGATGCGCTTATGGAACATTATGAGCAGGTAGCTTGCTCTAGAATAAACACCTACCTGGGAGGAGTCTAGTGACCGGCTGTTTTCTTTGGATGCTATCGAGACGGTAACGAAATCCTGCGTTATTTAATCCAATTCATTGATTACATACATATTTTTACCTCTAAAATAGATTGATAAATTACGTAGGACTCCTTACTCTAGATGAACTATGACTGAATTCACTGAAGTAGCTTCAATTCCAAACATTACCCCTACGCCTATTGCCGACAAGGCTCGTATACGATCCATTGACACTCTCCGCGGAGTCGCTTTATGCGGCATTTTGTTGCTTAATATTATTGGCTTTGCTAATTCCTTTGGAGCCTATTCGAGCCCAGTCTTTGACGGTGCGACTGATGGTATCAACCTCTTTACTTTTATGACTGTGGATATACTTTTTGAAGGTAGTATGCGGGCAATTTTTTCTATGCTTTTCGGTGCTGGGTTTTTAATTTTTATGACCAAGCCAGATGCAGACCCTGACATGGTTAAATCATTATTTCGTCGACGTACAGCGCTGCTAGTTGGTTTTGGATTAGTAAATGCCTATATCTTCGTTTGGGTAGGGGACATATTGGTAGCTTATGGAATGACTGGTTTCTTGCTTTACTATTTCCGGGATTTTGAGGCCAAGAAGCTAGCGATATGCAGTCTCGCCATCTTCGTCTTATTAATGTTCGTGCATTCAGGTTCTCATTTAAGCTATGCATACGCTCGTAAAGCTGTTCTAGAAATTGAAGCATTACCCGTAGGCACAGAGTTAACTGGAGAGCAAGAAGCTACATTAGCGAACTGGGATACCATACTTGAGTTGCAATCTATGACGACAGAATTAGTTGCTGAAGAATTAGAAATTAAAAAGTCAGGCTATGGAGGAAATTTCGTTGCCAGTGCTAAGATGAATATTTTTTTGCAGACTGTGGGGTATCTTTTTAGCATTCTCTGGGATGTATTGGCAATGATGTTACTGGGTATGGCATTCCTCAAATGGAAGATTCTCGACACATCTCGATCTATTCGATTTTATGTGAGCATGGTCGTCCTAGGTTTTGGTGTCGGAATTCCAGTAAATTACTGGGAAACCATTACGTTTGTTAATAGCGGATTTGCTCTAGAATGGATAGCTACGGCGCGGCCTACTTATGATATTGGTCGCCTGACGCTCGCCATAGGTTATATTGGATTGGTGATGTTGATTTGTAAGGCCGGAATATTGTCCTGGTTTAGATCAGCCATGTCTGCTGTAGGTCGAATGGCTCTAACAAACTATCTTTCACAGTCAATTATCTGCAATTTTATCTTCATGGGTTTTGGATTCGGTCTGGCAGGAGAATTAGAACGACATCAAATATACTATGTTGTGTTCGGCGTTTGGGTATTTCAAATCATCACAAGTTTATTATGGCTAGAACGTTATCGATACGGTCCTGCAGAATGGCTGTGGCGTTCGATGACCTATAAGAAGAAACAACCCTTAGCACTATAATTTAAGACTTTATATGACTTACTCCCATCTCTCGATCACTTCGAATGAAGATATAGCAACGATTGCGCTGCAACGCCCTGAGTGTGGTAATGCGCTCAGCTTAAGGTTGATGTCAGAAATCATCGACGCCTGTAATTCATTTAAATATGATACTAAAATTCGGGTAATTATTTTTTGCGGCGAAGGGAAGCATTTTTGTGTAGGCGCAGACCTTAAAGATCCAGAGAGGGTCACTAGAGCTGATGGTGCCACGTTGTTGGAGCGGTCGCGGCTTGGGCAAATTGGCAGAAATTTAATCGAAGCAATATTGGGCATCAATCAGATTACTATAGCAGCTGTGCAAGGGGCGGCAGCCGGGGGTGGAGCGTGCATAACCACTGCCTGCGATTTCCGTATCGGTGCTGACGACTGCATTGTTGGTTATCCCGAAGTGAAACTGGGAATGAACCTGAGTTGGGGAGCATTGCCCTTGTGCAATAATTTGGTGGGGCCCGCAAAAGCAAAGCGCATGGTTGTCGGGGGTGATCTAGAGTCTGCAGACGATCTTCTGGCCTGGGGTTTTCTCGATGAGACTGTGCCTCAGTCCCAATTAAGAGCTAGGGCAACGGAAATGGCTACTTACTACGCTTCGAGACCCGCAATGGCTGCTCAAATGATTAAGCGCAGCCTTAATGCACTGCAAGATGCGGGGAACACCTCGATCATGCATATGGATGGCGATCAATTCACTTTGGTCACAGAAAGTGAAGACTACGAACAGCAGCGTGCTGCATTCTTGGCGAAGACTTCGAAAAAATAAGCTGATGGCGTTGTTATAGGTATATTGTTCACTTAATATGTTGGCCGATTTTAGTTAGTTACCATTTTTATCCTCATCTTCGATAATGATTGATCTTCTCCCCTGTGGTTGACTGTTAATCTATGTGGGTTACTTATTGATATTAGTAGCTATCACTAAAAGTGGTAACTGAGAATTACCTATGTTGTTAAAGAAACTATATTTAAGCAAAGAGACACTGTTCGAATTAGTGAAGATTGCTGTGCCTATGGTGGTATCGCAGGGGGCGTTTGCAGTAATGATATTTACTGACCGCTATTTCATGTCGCAGATTGACCCTGTTCATATGGCCGCGGCACTCGGAGGGGGTGTCGCTACTTTTTTCTCTTTTTGTTTTTTCTCTGGTCTATTTTCTTATACCAATGCTATGGCTGCACAATATTTGGGAGCAAGGGAAGAGGCTAAGTGCTCAAAGGTGGTTACTCAGGGCATGATCATGACTCTGATGAGTATACCTTTGCTTGTCATTATTACTTTTAGTGTGGCTGGAATCTTTGAAGGTATGGGTCATGATCCAATTCAAGTTGAATTGGAGAGAAGTTATTACATGATATTAATGCTCGGCACGCCGGTATTTCTGGCGAAGATTTGTATCGCATCTTATTTTGCCGGTATTGGCAGGACCTATATTGTCATGATTTGTGATGTTTGTGGTTTGGTTCTTAACGTGCCTCTTTGCTATGCAATGGTGTTCGGAAAATTTGGTCTCCCAGAAATGGGAATAGTTGGCGCTGGTTTTAGTACTATTATTGCGGAAATTTTTTCTTTTTCTTTATTCATAATCTTTTATCTACAGAAGGAGCACCGGGAGAAATTCAAGATACTGCATTCATTCCATTTGGATATGGGAATATTGCGTCGGTTTCTCCGATTAGGCTTTCCTTCAGGCTTAGAACTATTTCTTAATGTTGCCGCATTTAATTTGTTTCTTTTAATGTTTCAGGCTTATGGTGTAGTGGAAGGTGCATCAGCGGCGATTGTCTTTAATTGGGATATTCTTTCTTTTGTACCAATGATTGGTTTGAACATTGGTGTTATAAGTTTAATCGGTCGTTTTGTTGGGGCGCAGGATATGGAGAGAGCCAACGAGGTTATTGCGGCTGGCTTCTTAATGGGCATTGCGTATTCAGCGGTACTTGCCATTCTTTACATAACCTTTCGGTTCCAATTAGTGGAAATTTTTGCGCCTCCTGATGGTGATTTTTCTGAGATACGTAGTCTTGCCGCATTTATGATGGTTGGTCTATCCAGCTATGCAATGGCTGATGCGATTTGTTTGGTTAGCGGTGGAGTTTTGCGAGGCGCTGGGGACACTCGTTGGTTAATGATTGTCTCGGTTTCCCTTCATTGGGCAATGCTGGTGGCACAATACTTCATTATTCTTGTTTTCAGGCTCGATCCCAGAATTTCTTGGTTGGCCTTTGTCGTCCTGATGCTATGTATCGCTGTCGTATATATGTGGCGTCTGATCAGTGGGAAGTGGCGTAATCCCGAACGTTTGAAGCTGGTTATGGCAGAATACTAAAAGCTCTTGAGTCTTTTCATGCCTTTTCGCTTCTTCTCATGCCCTCGCGGGCAGGCTTTCTCTCACTTGCAGACTTCGACGTTTGCAGTTAGCCTTTCTGTATACCTTTTAGGCTCCAAATAGAGAGTTTTCAATGAAAAAACCATCGAAAAAATCATTAGTAATCGCTTCAATCGTTGCCTCAGCAGTTATATTGAGCGGAGTAACAGTTTTATCCCAATCTCTTTACCCAACGAACTTGCTTAATCAAAAAGGCAATTTTTCCCGTGGGGCCACTAATGCTTTAGCTCAGCCATTCCGAGGCGTAGCGACGTCTTCCGGTATTATTGAGGGGCTATTCTCGATTCGTTCGACAGGTCAACCTACAGATTCTGTTCGCCGTGCCGCGGATAACATGTTGGCGTCGCTTAGTGCCATAGATTTGAGCCGCAGTCATTTTGCGATCGATGATCCAGAATGGCGAGACTGGTCTAATGTCGATGTAGGAATTTTCCCAAGGCGAGGCATTAGCCTTGAAGAAATGAATCCGCAACAAAAAACAGCTGCCTGGGCGCTATTAAGAGAAGCCCTCAGCGCAGAAGGTATTGAGCAGACAGTCAATATAATGCGAACCGAAGATGCTCTGCTGGAAATCAATGGTGAACCAATTCGATATGGAGAAGAAAAATATTATTTCACTTTTATGGGACAGCCTTCCGCAGATCAGCCCTGGGGCTTTCAACTCGATGGTCATCATTTAATTATTAATTTCTTCGTGCTTGGCGATCAAATTGTAATGACGCCGGCTTTTTGGGGTGGAGAACCAGTAGTCGCCGAAGTTGGAAAATATCCTGGCAATACCATCATGCAAGAAGAGCAGGATTTGGGCCTCGAATTGATGCAGTCCTTAAGTTCATCTCAACAACGGCAAGCCACTATTAATCCCGAAAAAAACCGTAACAATCAAATTGCAGCGGCCAACCAGGACAACTTAACTCTGGACTATGAGGGAATAGCAGGACGTGATTTAGACAGCGCACAAAAACTTCAATTGCTCGCGGTAATTCGAGCCTTTGTTGGTAATTTAAGAGACCCGCACGCTAAGGTCAGTATGGATGAGATCGGCCAGCATATTGATGAAACTCATTTCGCTTGGGTCGGCGGCGACGCAAATGATGCAATATTCTACTATCGTGTACATAGCCCTGTAGTGCTTATAGAGTTCGATCATCAAGGCCCTGTGGGAACGCTAAATAAGAATCCGGCAGGCATTCCAAGTCGTGATCATATACACACAATAATTCGTACGCCGAATGGCAACGATTACGGTAAGGATTTATTAGCTCAGCATCTAGCTGCTCAATCACATTAGGGGACAGTTTTAATTAATACGGGTTACTTTGAGTTTCTGACATATCAATAATGAGGATTTACCTTATGTCATGCCGTTCGTTTGTGTATTGCCCTGGCACGACCTTGCCTCATCCAGATTTGTGGAAACAGTTAATGAGAAAACTAATCACCTAAGCGTGAATCCTGAGCCAATGCAAAGCGGGGACTAAGATTCCCACGCATGAGATCGATTTTAATAAAGAGATTATTTACTTATGAAATTACCTCGAGCTTCTTCTTTTTCGGGTACTACTTTTAACATCCTGGCTCCAAGACTAGCTTTTTTTGCTGTCATTGGAGGTTTGTTCTGTTCAAGCAGTGTTTCTGCTCAGTCTCCCAATGCCTTTGGAATTCCTACAGAAGAAATCAGCAACCCTGCGGCTAATATCGTTGCAGCGCCGGGGTCCCGTGGGCAGGGCTGGCTAGGGCAAGGTCGCTCTGAAGTGATCGGTCGTCACGGTATGGTAGCTACCAGCGATCCTTTGGCTGCTCAGGCTGGGTTGGAAATTTTGCAACAAGGTGGCAATGCAATAGATGCAGCAGTTGCTGCAGCTGCGGTATTAGATGTGACTTCTCAAAATGATACAGGTATCGCTGGTGATTTATTTGCCTTGGTCTACAGCGCTGAAGACAAAAAGCTTTATGCGCTGAATTCTGCAGGTTGGGCGCCAACAGGGTGGACGCCGAAATTTTTTAAAGAAACACTCGGTTTAGAAAGAGTGCCAGGCATTGGTGTTAATGCAGCGACCGTCCCTGGAGCAATTTCAGGTTACGATGCGCTTCTAACTCGCTTTGGCACCATGGGTTTCCAAGAAACTTTTGATCGGGCTGCGCAGCTTGCCGAAGAAGGATGGGGTCAAGCAGAGCGACGTCACCGCGACCTGCTTAGCGTTGTCGATAAGCTCAGAGACGATGTAGATTCGAATTCAATATTTCTGCAAGATGGCGAAGCGCCAGCGTTATACAGCATCATTCGAAACCCCGATTTGGCTAGCGCGCTTAGGCTGATTCAGGCAGAAGGTAGAGATGCCTTCTACAATGGTGCGATTGCTGATGCCATCGTGGAAAAAGTTCAGGCGGAAGGTGGAGTCATGAACCATGCTGATTTAGCGGAGTATGAATCAGAGTGGATCGAGCCAATATCAACGAACTATCATGGTTACGACGTTTTTCAGCTACCTCCCCCAGGGCAAGGGTTTGCAGCACTGGAAATGCTAAATATCCTTGAAGTTTGTGCTCCTGTGCATAACTTAAACTTATCAGCTCTTGGCCCTTCGAATGCGAACTACTGGCACTTCATGGTTGAAGCAAAGAAATTAGCTTATTCTGATTTGCAGGCTTACAACGGCGACCCGTTGTTTTCCGATATCCCAGTAGAGAAGCTCTTATCAAAAAGCTATGCGGCAACTCTTTGCGATAGAATTGACATGAATGTCGCTTCAGAGCCCTCCGTTAAAGGCGGCTTGGATGGTGGGACTATCTACCTTACTACAGCAGACCGCTGGGGCAACATGGTTTCTTTTATTCATAGTATTTTTTCTGTTTATGGTAGTGGCGCGACTATTCCTCCTTACGGCATGATGTTACATAACCGAGGGGTCGCGTTCTCATTAGAAGAAGGGCACCCCAATCAGGTTGCCCCCCGTAAGCGACCATTTCATTCCATCATCGCTGGCTTCGTCATGAAAGATGATGAACCACTGATGACTTTCGGCAACATGGGCGGTTCGGTTCAGCCGGAAACTCATGCACAACATATGGTGAATGTTATTGACCATGGTATGAATGTGCAGATGACGACTGATGCCGCGCGCTTTACCCATGGGCAGAGTTCAAATGTTTTGTCGCTAGAAAGTTCTCTTTACGAGTTGGTAGGAAATGCGTTGAAAGCGAAAGGTCACCGAGTTTCATCAGTGGATGGTAGTCGTGTCGGTGGCTATCAAGGTATCTTGTTTACCAAAGATCCATCAATGGCTCTACCCACTTATTCTGAGCAAAGCATCACCGAGGATCATCCCGTGAATGGAATATATCGTGCCGGATCTGATCATCGTAAGGACGGACAGGCTGTAGGCTGGTAGAATCGTTCAGAATTCAGCAATTCATAGCGATAATTGGACCCGAAATGCTTACAGCAGAAGAAGCATTAGCCCTGGTAGAAGTTGAAGATACGGCAGCTCTAACTAACCGTGCCTGTCATTTGCGTGATAGCTACCACCGTAATGCTGTGACATATTCCCGTAAGGTATTCATTCCTCTTACTTATTTATGCAGAGACGTCTGTCACTATTGCACTTTCGCGAAAACCCCCAAACGAATAGATCATGCCTATCTGTCCATGGAGCAAGTCCTTGAGCTGTGCCGAGAAGGCGCTGAATACGGCTGTCAGGAAGCGCTTTTTACTTTGGGAGAAAAGCCAGAATTACGCTATAAGGCGGCTCGCGAGGCATTAGCAGAGCTTGGCTTCGCCAGCACTTTGGAATATGTCGAAGAAGTTGCTGGGAAGGTCTTGTCAGAAACAGGGCTGTTACCTCACATCAACGCCGGTAATATGACCCGTGAAGAGATGCTGCGGATGCGCGAAGTGAGTGCTTCCATGGGGATCATGCTGGAGTCGGCTTCCTCTCGACTCTGCGAGAAGGGCATGCCGCACTATGGCTCTCCAGATAAAGATCCTGTGGTTCGATTGGAAACTTTACGCTTAGCAGGTGAATTGAACGTGCCATTCACTACCGGAATTCTAATTGGTATAGGCGAAACGCGTCTAGAACGTATTGAGTCTTTTTTGGCGATACGTGATCTACATGAACGTTACGGACACATACAAGAAATTATCGTACAAAATTTTCGCGCCAAACCTAATACTAAAATGTCGGAAGCGCCAGAGCCTGACCTCAATGACTTGCTTTGGACTATAGCGGTCGCAAGGATAATTTTTGGCGCCGAGATGAATATTCAAGCACCACCAAATTTGAGTCCTGGCGTATTGCCAAAGTTGGTAGCAGCAGGTATCAATGATTGGGGTGGTGTTTCGCCATTAACTCCTGACCATGTCAATCCTGAAGCACCATGGCCGCATCTCGATAAGCTTGCTCGAGAAACAGCGGCTGCCGGTAAATTTCTGGAGCAGCGCTTAACAATTTATCCTAATTTTTCTAAAGAACCTCAACGATGGCTTGATACAAAGCTCCGCAGTGCAGTAATGCGTCATGCAGATAGTAGTGGTTTTGCAAAAAGAGATGATTGGTCTCCCGGTGAATTAAATCCGCCGCCAAACTTGGATAAAGAATTAATTACTCGAGCAGTATTAACAACATTTGTATCATCGCGAGTAAAGACTATCGTTGATAACTGTATAGCAGGAAATCATATTGGCGAGAATGATGTAGCCTTCTTGTTTGAAAGCCGTGGTAGTGATTTTTCCTATATAACTCAGCAAGCCAATGCTCTGCGAGAAAAGTTAAATGGAGAAACAGTAAGCTATGTAGTTAACCGAAATATTAATTACACCAATGTTTGTTATTTCAAATGTCAGTTTTGTGCCTTTTCTAAAGGCAAGGCTAGCGAAAATTTGCGCGGTAAACCCTATGACATTAGTGCCGATGAAATAGCCCGCCGTTGCCAGGAAGCTTGGGATCGCGGTGCCACAGAAGTTTGTATGCAGGGAGGTATTCATCCTGATTACACCGGTCAGACTTATTTAGATATTGTTGAAACTGTAAGAAAAGCGGTTCCAGAAATGCATATTCATGCATTTTCTCCTTTGGAAGTTTGGCAAGGTGCACAAACTTTGAACATAGGTCTGGAAGAGTTTCTGACTAAACTGCACTCAGCGGGACTTAACACGTTGCCCGGAACTGCAGCAGAAATATTACACGATGATGTTCGTAAAATTCTCTGCCACGACAAACTCAACACTGCGGAGTGGCTTGAAGTGATGCGGGTGGCTCATTCAGTCGGTTTCAGAACCACTGCAACAATTATGTACGGTCACATCGAAAGCCCTCACCATTGGGCTAGCCATCTTTGTGCGATTCGAGACTTGCAACAGCAGACGGGAGGCTTTACCGAATTTGTTCCACTGCCCTATGTGCATATGGAAGCACCAATGTACCTAAAAGGGCTGTCCCGCAAAGGGCCAAGTTTTCGTGAAGCTATCTTAATGCATGCTGTGGCCCGCCTAGTTTTTGGTGAGCTGATTCCAAATATTCAAGCTTCATGGGTGAAGATGGGTAGGGGAGGGGTTGAGATGTGTCTCAATGCCGGAGCTAATGATCTGGGTGGTAGTTTGATGAATGAGAGTATTACTCGTGCAGCTGGGTCAGGCTTTGGGCAAGAATGGCATCCTTCTGCAATTGAAGACACCATAAAGTCTATGAATCGCCAGGCTCGAATGCGCAACACAGTTTACGGTGACGTCAGCATAGAGCGGCGAGCGTCAGCACTCAAACTCAGCGAATTGAGTACTGTTGAAAACCTAACCGCCGGCAAGAAGCAACGCAGTAAAAAACTTATCGATCTGGCGGAAGTTAGTTAACCTGGCTTCTGCATTAATATAGAAATTTCTAATGACCCAACTCCGTCACCTATTGGCTCTCAAAAACTCAAGTCTCACTGCTTCTTGCGAGGGGAAATTTTTGGCGCGAGCTTTTCTGAAATAAAAGTATCTCTAAGCTCGCGCCAACTAAATGTTAGTAACTAGTTTTGCGCTTCTTTTAATACTCTAGCTTCTTGAACTCTAGCACCACGAAGAGCTCCGACCATGCTGTAATTTCCTTCATGACAGGTGTATTCGTAGATATGCCCACTGTCATCTCGTACAAAGGAAAATTCACCCCGCCAAGGCTCAGTGTAAAATTTTGGGTCATTCACGGTGTACTGATAATTTAGTTCAGTGTCCGATGTCCGAGTGAAACGCTCAGTCACATGAGCTTTGCTACTTATTAACATTGGTCGGCCCATGCTGGCACGTTCCGGATTTACATCACTGTAATGAGTAGTTTGCACCACTAGCGTATCGCCTTCCCAGTGACCCACAGAATGTCCTTCAAAGCTTGTTATGGCCTTCGGCCGCCGGTACCCGTCCATGTGAATAATTCGCAGCATTACTGCCTCTTCACTGACGATGGCGATTTTATTCTTGGTTTGTACGAAACCATGAAACAGCTGGTATGGAAAAGCCCGCATTGGCGGAGATCCCCAAGCTTCTGTGCAACGCTCTACACCGGGTCTCTGCTCGGGACCATCGTAGCCGACACCATTAAAATAACCGTGATTAGCTAATTGATTGCCGATATCGTTATAGGGCAGCATGCCATTTTCGGGATAGACAATAACGGAGCTGCGATACTCACCGTTAACTTCAGTCAGAACCGGGCTTCCGAGGATATCGATATCAGGGTCGTCATTGCCTTGGAAAGCGCCTGAAGCAATAGCTTGCGCGAACCGCACTGCATGCTCAGGCGAGAGAGCCAAGGGGACGCCTTCGGGGCGCTCTAGCAGGGTATAGAATCGAGTGCTCCAAACTCCCTGAAAGTCGGGCTGTCCAAATTCAGTTCTCGGTACTAGATAATCATTCTTTGACTGGGAAAAACTAGCGGTGCTTAAAAGACTGGCGACAAGCGCTAAAGCAAGAGTATACGCTTGCATGTTGAGATCTCCTATGTAGATTTTACTCATCAGGGGAAAACTCGCCCTGGATTTCATTCCGATTTTGGTGAGCCTAATTTAATACTTTGAAAAAAGTAAGTGTATCATTATTTATACCATTGGTCGTTTCTCTACCACCTATAAAGTCATACCAACCCTCACCATCAAGTTCTACAGGAAACATTTTGTCTCTGTCTTGGAACTGCGGAAAGTCATCATACATTGCAAATGTTCCATCACCATTATTAAGTAATGCGTATGTCCCTCTTACTTGGTCAACAATATCCATGTCACCATCGTGGTCAAAATCAACAAGTACTAAGTTACCATCTCCGTTCCAGTACCCAGTGAATAATCCATATGAATATTTTTTGCTAGGGTTGGCAGTAGCACTCACATCTGTCCAAGATGTACCGTCTACGTTTTTAAAGAACTGTACTTGCCTTCCGTCATAGTAAGGATCATGTTTAGTATTTGCTAACACAATGTCTAAAAGCCCGTCACCATCAAAGTCAAATGTCTGAATATCATTAGCAAGTCCATTTGCTCCAAAGTAATTTGCCGGGAGAGCAACTATCCTGTCTCTCCAGTCATTGCTACCATTGTTATAAAAAATTGCTCCAGCACTATTAACAACATCATTTGGTAAATTGTGTAACGCAGGTTTTTGCCAACCTACAGCAACATCTATATGTCCATCATTATCAAAGTCGGCAATAACAGCCGAAGTGGCAAAGTTGTTATCTCGGCCTAAGTCTGGAAAGTTTCTGTTTGCAGTAAAGTTACCAGCACCGTCATTCATTAACATTGCCCACGGAAGAGTGCCGTACTGCCACTGACTTTTATCAGCATGGCTATCCCATATAGGTAAAAAGATATCTACAGTACCATTACCGTCAACATCTCCACTGGCGGCATCATGTGCCCAACAACCATCCCAACAAGATGAAAATAAATCATCTGCAAAGCCAGTTTTGTTATGCAATGTTCCGTTATCGCTTAATAGGAGAGTTTGGTTTTGGAATATATCATCCATTCCGTCACCATTGAAATCATCAACAAGTATACCTGTATGTGATTGATTGTTTAGACAACCTGTACCCATTAAACATGGAGTACCATCTGCAAATACAGACTGGTCCATTGTAAAATGTCCTGTGCCATCATTAATCCATGCAAACACCTTACTCTCAGGAAGGAAGCCGTCATTAACATGGTCGCCTGCCCAATGGAACATATAATAGTCCATGTGACCGTCACCATTGATATCACTTTCAATTACATTGTAACTCTGGATAAAGTTTGTAGCAGTTGTGCCTTCAATGCCTCCGCCAGTTCTATCAGTCGTACCAGTAATAGTAGTCTTAAAGAAACCGTAGTCTTCGATATAAAACCTTTCTCTTTTATAGGGACTCCAAGTACCTGCAGCCATCTCATAAGACACTGTTACATTTTCACTATAGTTGTCGAGATTGGGTGTATATGTATCAACACAGCTGTTAAATACCACACAACGGTCTGGGGTCGAGGCAGGAACTTCTAGGGTCACAGCACTTTGCAGTGTTAACAGGAGATTAGTCGAGTCAGTCAGACTCCAAGTGGTTTCGAGAGTTTGGTCGCCAGCTTGAATAATATCCGTAAAGGCTCCAGTTGTTGTTTCAAATTTCCCGCTACAGTCAGGGGTCTGAGCATTTTCGTTAAGAGCATTTGCAGCATTAAAAGCTCTGCTCTTAGCAACCTGAATTATCGTGTCTGGTAATGAGTAAATTGTAAAACCGATATCAAATTGGCCTATTCCA
>TARA_B110000438_G_scaffold298227_1_pt1 | contig 25499 bp, 22 predicted proteins | sample TARA_B110000438 | Tara Oceans TARA_B110000438 (sample SAMEA4398413) | marine metagenome | biome: Polar Biome; feature: [MES] marine water layer (ENVO:01000295) within the mesopelagic zone...; material: water (ENVO:00002006), including particulate matter (ENVO:01000060) such... | reverse complement strand
AATCAATAAAATTAATTGATTGATTTATCATTTCTTCCCATTCAAGAGGGTTGGATCTAAATATTTCATCTGGATCTTTCCCCTTTGAAGGAAAGCATATTTTTACTGTAATTTTCTTATCAGATTTCTTAAAACTTAAAGATATATTTTCTCTTAATTTTAAAAGTGTGTCTAAGGCAGCTTTATGACCTGCACTATCGTTATCAAAACAAAATATTATTTCTCCAGATTGAGAAGTATATGTAACAAGTTTTTTTAATTTATCAAAGTTATCTGAGCTAAGTTGTGTACCCATAGCTGCCACTAAGTTGTAATATCCTTTTTCATAACCTGATATACAATCAAAATAGCCTTCTACAACAATAGCTTGAGATTTAAGTTTTATTTTTTCAGATGCTCTATCAAGGCCATATAATATTTGAGATTTATTAAATACATCACTATCTTTTGAGTTAATATATTTACTTTTTTGATTATCCGTAATAGATCTCCCTGCAAAGCCTAATATATTAGAATTTTCATCCATAATTGCAATAGTAATTCTGTTTCGAAAAAAATCTATCCAATCTCCAGAATCTTCGTTTTTATGAAGTAAATTTGAATTCGTCACACCACGCTTATTTGTTTTGCTATTTTGAAAATGGGAAAGCAAGCTACCTAAATTACCATCTGGACAATAACCTATAAAGTTACTATTTATAGCATTTTTAGAAATACCTCTAGTTTCTAAGTAAGATAAAACTTTACTAGAATTTTCAGATGATTGATCTAAAAGTTGTTTAGAAAAATAACTTTGAGCAATATTATTAACATCGTGAACTTCTTTTGAAACAATATTAATCTTCTTTCTTTTCTCTGCATCATCCGAGTAAGAGTTTTCATCATAATCTAGAGATAAATAATTAGATAATTGTTTTATAGAGTCTATAAAACTTAATTTTTCGAAAGACATCAAAAAATCAAAAACATCTCCACTTTCATTACATCCAAAACATTTATATCTTTTTAAATCTCTACTTAAGGTAAATGAGGGAGTTTTTTCATCATGAAACATACAAAGTGCTTTAGGGAGAGATCCTTTATCAGACCAAATAACACCTTTAGTTCCCAAGAAATCTTTAAGATCAATATTTTCTTTTATTTTCTCTTTAAATTCCTTAGCCATAGTGCTTAATCCTTAATCAAAAACGCTTGCCCTAAGTCTACACGGATATCTTGATAAATGGGGGGAGGTTTTTATTAACTTTCTAGATATTTATAAATGCCTGGTATGTTTTTTATATATTTTTTAGGTTTAAAGTTTTTGATATTCCAGGAGATATTCTTTCGACTTCTCTAACGGCATATTGATCTGTCATTCCACAAATATAGTCAGATACTAAAATAGATTGATCATTTGATTTCAATTGTAACTCTTTAGGAATTTTTTTAAAGTTATTATAATAATAATCAAATAAAGTATTTACAATTTTAGCCGCTGTCTTCCCTTGGATAGAATCACTAACAGGCAAATAAAAACTTTCAAACATAAAATTTCTTAAACGGGTTAATCTTTCAGAAAAATCATTCGACATTTTAATAATAGGAATGACAGATATATTTTTAGTACCTGAACATTCCCAAGAGTTAACTATTACATCAGTAACAAACTGATTAATTCTGTTAGAGTTTTCCATATTAAAAAAATCTCTAACATCACCTTTAATATTCTTTGAATTTATAAAGCCAGATCTTTTTGCATCTTGAATATCATGGCTAAGGTATGCCAAAGCATCAGCAATTCTTACAATTTGAGCTTCCAATGTCATCCCTTTTACAGAATCACTAGTGAGAAACTCTCCTTGACCTTTAGAATGCCTTTCAATAGCATCCATTACATAATTAGTTAGGTTCAACCCTTTCCCTTTTTTTTCTAAATTTTTTATAATTCTTATCGAATGCCTTGAATGATGAAATCCATCTACTAAGATTTCATTTAAAACCGACTCTCCAATATGACCAAAAGGGGTGTGTCCTAAATCGTGCCCTAAAGAAGCAGCTTCAACTAAGTCTTCATTTAGTTTTAAAGATCTAGCTATTGTTCTGCCAATTTGAGAAACTTCTATAACATGCGTCAATCTAGTTGTATAATGATCTCCAATTGGAGCTACAAAAACTTGGCTTTTATGCTTTAACCTTCTAAATGAATTGGTGTGAATAATTCTATCTCTATCTACTTGAAAAGAATTTCTATATAAATTTTCTTTATTTTCAGAAACTTCTCTAATACTACTAGCTTCTTTTATAGCAAAATCAGATAAAAGTGAATCATTAATTTTAGATTGCTGAAAAAAATCTTCAGAAATTTTACTTATATTCATTTATTGATCACTTATTTTTTTAGTATAAAAAAAATTATTTTCATTAGTTATTTTTTTTTCATTTTTATAATTTTCAGGTAGTAAGTTAGCAATCCTTAGCATTATTTCTTTCGTAATTTTATTGTATAAAATTTTATTTTTTTCTTTAGGTAAATTGATAATCTTAAATGGTTCCCCAATATTTATTTTAACTTTCATTTTAGGCCATAAAAATTGAAGATAATTTCTACATTTTTCTGTTCCTGTGATTCCCAAAGGTAAGATAATACTGTCATTTTCAATCGCTAAGAATGTAACTCCATTATATCCCTTATTAAGAATTTGATTTTTACTTCTTGTTCCTTCAGGAAATATCAATAAAGAATTATTATTTACTATTAATTGTTTCTTAGACCATTCAAATGCTTTAGTATCAACCTTTCCTCTATTTATTGGGAATGCTCCATAATATTTCAAAAATATATTTATGGGGAAATTAAATAACTCTTTTTTAGCTAAAAATCTTGGTTCTTTTCCTACTGCTGAGGCACATAAAGGTGGATCTATAATTGAAATATGGTTTGATACAGATATTACTGAATCATTTTGTGGAACATTTTCTGATCCTAGAACTTGAATTTTACCTGAAATATTAAAAGTAGCATTTAACGCTAATTCACAAAATTTAAAAAGTTTACTCATATTATTTTAATAATTTAATAATTTTACTTACGACTTCATTAATTGTAAGAGTATCAGTATTTATAATAATTGCATCACTAGCAAGTTTTAATGGTGAATTCTTTCTGTTTTTATCTATCCCGTCTCTATCCTTAAGTTTTTCTTCTATAGTTTTTGCAGAAAATTCATTTATTTCTTTAGATCTTCTAAGTGCTCGTATTTTTAAAGAAGCATCTAAATATATTTTTAAATTAGAATTAGGAAGTACCTTTGTACCTATGTCTCTACCTACCATAACTATATCATTAGCCTTAGAAATTTCTTTTTGTTCTATAACTAAATTTTCTCTAACTTGTTTTATCTTTGAAATATTTGAAACATTTAGATCTACTTCATTTGAAAATAAAAAAGAATTAATATTTTTATTCTCAAATTCAATAATATTTTTTGAATATCCAAATTTTATTTTCAAAATTTTTCTACTAAAAAATCCAGAAGCAATAATAGGATTTATTTTTTTATTAATAGAAATATAAGTAACAGCTCTATACATTAAGCCTGTATCTAAAAACATATAAGATAATTTTTCTGCTATTTCTCTTCCAACAACAGATTTTCCTGAAGCAGCTGGCCCATCTATAGCTAATGATTTATAATTTGTATTCAATCCTTTTTTCCTGGTATATTCAATCCCATAACATCAAACACTAATCTAGAATTAGCATTTTCTTTTAAACTTGTAATTGTCTTTAAGAGAATTAATATAGTTTTATTGATTTGATTAATATCAAAAATATTTTCAAGCTTATTATCATAATCTAAGTCATGAATTTTAGTATATTTTTTTTTAATAATTATTTTGCAGAAATCTGCCCACAAGCTCAATTCATTATAAATAACGTTTCTATCTGTTCTAAATCTAGATGATAATTTTTGGGACGTATTTAGCCTATCTGATAAATCTGAATTACAATAATCAAAAAATCTATTGTAAGATTCTTTGTAATCATCTAATAATGATATGTTATTAGCTAAAGATTCAGCTAATTTTATTTTCCCTGCTGATAATTGAATAATTTTATCCTCAGTTGGTTTGTCCAGATTAAAATTTTCAGCTAAATAATTACTCATAACTTTTTCGCTAGCCTCAGATAACCTAATTATTTGTGCTCTTGAAATAATAGTAGGGGAAAGTAATGAAATATCATTAACAAGAAAAAGGAAAATTGAATGAGGGGGAGGTTCTTCAAGTAGTTTTAAAAAAGCATTTGAAGCTTCAATATTTAACCTTTCTGCTTCATCTACTATAAATATTTTATGTTTACTCATAAAAGGCCCTAAATTTGAGACACGAATTATTTCATGAATATGTCCAATTCTTATTTGATCGGATTTACTATCAGTAGATCCATCGATAGGAGTATTATGATCAATAATATTTATATCAAAATGTGTTTCTAATGATATTTTTTTACAATTTTCGCAATTATTACATGGATCATCTTGAACTAATAAGTCGCAAAGCAATAGATTAGAAAAATCCAATGCCATTCTTTTTTTACCCACATTTTTAGGACCAAAAAAAATATAAAAATGTGAAAAAATATCTTTCTTTATAGAATTTCTAAGTAAATTATAAGCATTATTATTAGCGTAAGTACTCATAACAAAGAAGTTGATAACAAATCATCATATGTTTCTCTTCTTTTTATTAGTAAGGGCTCTTGATTTTTTATCATAACAACAGCTGGCCTTGTTTGCATGTTGTAATTGCTTGCCATAGCTAAATTATATGCTCCTGAAGCAGGTAATACTAATAAATCGTCAATTTCTGGATTTGGGAGCATAACATCTCTAGCAAGAATATCTCCAGATTCACAAAATTTACCAGAAACAGTTGATTTCAAAAGGTTTTTTTCTAAATTAGTTTTAGTTACTGAGAAAACAGAGTATTCTGATCCGTATAAAGCAGGACGAATATTATCACCCATACCACCATCAACAGAAATATAGTTTCTTACACCAGGAATTTTTTTTATTGATCCTACTTTATATATACTAACTCCAGATCTTCCAATTAAAGCTCTACCAGGTTCTAAAATCACCTTAGGAATATTAAAATCATGTACATCACAGGCTTCCTTAATTGAATCACTTATAGCCTTAGCATATTCTTTAATTTTAGGAGGTTTTTTATTTGAAAGATACCCTATAGCAAAACCTCCTCCAGGGCTAAATTCTTTCATATCAAAATTATATTTTTTTCTCATTTCTGATGCAAATTTATACACATATTCTATAGCATCAGAAAAAGGTTTTAGTTCAAAAATTGGTGACCCCAAATGAAAATGGAGACCTTGAAGATTTAAAGAATCTGTTTTCATAAGTTTTTTTATAGCCTTCTCTGCATCTCCTGTCTCAATAGAAAATCCAAATTTTGAATCTAAAACACCAGTAGTAGTTAATAAGTGAGTATGAGGGTCAATAGATGGAGATACCCTTATCATAATGTCTTGAGAGACATTTAGGTCTTTAGTTATATCCTCTAAATTTGATATTTCATTAAATGAATCTATCGTTATATGATTAATTTTATATTTAACAGCATCTCTTAATTCTTCAATAGATTTATTATTACCATGAAAATTTATCTTCTTAGGTGAAAAATCAATATATTTTGCTACTGCAAGCTCTCCTCCTGTAACAACATCTATACTCATATTGTGATTATCAAGTAATTTTAAAATATAAGGATTTGAAAAAGCTTTTGTAGAGTAAGAAATAATACTATTTGGGATTTCTGAAGTGAAAGATTCTTGAAAGTCATTTATAGTATCTATAATTGTTTCTTCATCATAAACATACAAAGGAGTTCCAAATTCTTCAACTAACTCTTTAAGGTCAACCCCGTTTATTGAAATATTATTATTTTTATTAATAATAGTATTTTTGGGAAAAATATCACTTCCATTAAATGTTTTATTTTGCATTATAATTCCTTTGAATAAGTAAATATGTACATTATGTATAGTATAAATTTTATATATAAATTCTATACTTTAAAAATAAAAAAAACATTATTTGATTATATGTCTAAAGAAATAAGATTAACAAGTTTTTCTTCGAGTGGTGGTTGAGCTGGGAAGGCTTCTATAGAAGTACTGGACAGGGTTCTGGGCCAGCTAATAAACACTAAAACTTCAAAAAAAGTTTTAGTTGACCACTCAACTAGAGATGATGCTGCTGTATATAAAATTTCAGATGAAAAAGCTGTTATTTTTACAACAGATTTTTTTTCTCCAATGGTTGATGATCCATATGTTTTTGGACAAATTTCTGCTACAAATGCAATTTCTGATATTTATGCAATGGGAGGAACACCTTTCATGGCTTTAAATATTTGTTGCTTTTCAGACAATCTACCAGAAGGTACGATAGAAAATATTCTTAAAGGAGGAATGGATAAGGCAAATGAAGCAGATACAATAATTTCAGGAGGACATACTATAAATGATTCTGAGCCAAAATATGGATTAGCTGTAATAGGAGAAATTCATCCTGAAAAATTAATGACAATTTCAAATGCTAAAGCAGATCAAGATATTATAATTACAAAACCAATCGGAAACGGTATTATTTCTACTGCATCAAAAAATAAAATAATAGAAAAAAAATATTTAAACGAATCAATTGCTTATATGCTAGAGCTAAATAAATCCGCATCAAAAACTGCTCTTAAATTTGGAGTAAAATCTTGTACTGATATTACTGGCTATGGTTTAATTGGACATTTAAAAAATTTACTCAAATCTAGTAATTTATCTGGAAATATATATTTTTCAGAAATTCCAATTTTAGATGGGGCTAAATTTCTTTCAAATGAAGCTTTTTGGTCAATTGGGGCTAAGAATAATCAAAAAATATTAAATAAAAAAATTAATTGGAATGAAAAAATTACATTTGAAGAAAAAATGATTCTGTTTGATCCTCAAACTTCAGGTGGACTGCTATTCACTATTGATAAAAATATAACACAAGATTTTATAGAAGAATTGTCAAAAAATGAAAATTTATATGTTAAAAAAATTGGAAATACTATTAAAAAAACTAACTACCAAATAAAATTTCTTTAATTTCACTTTTTTTAAATTTTTCAAAATTTAAATTAGTTATTTTTTCTTTAATTTCAATTTTCTCTTTAATACTTATAATTTTTTTCCTAAGAACAATTTCTGGGTCAATGTCATTTTGAATAAGAGTAAAAAATATTTTAAAAAGTTCGTCAGAAGAATTTTCCTTTAATTCTTTTAAACTAACATCAGATTCATTTGAAGTTATATTCATTCCACGTAATTTCTTTATAAATCTTGACAAAAAAATACTAGCAGGAGAGTTGAAATTAAAATTATCTAAAAAGGTATTCTTTTTACTATTAGTATTTTTCAAAGTATTCCAGTTTTTCTTAACTTCATCAGAGGTTTTAAATACACCAAAATTTTTTTTATCAAAAACATGTGGATGCCTAGAGATAAGTTTTTGTTTAGCATTTTCTATAATTTCTTCAAATGTGAATAGTTTTTCTGCCTTTGCTATATGTGCATAAAACATAATATGAGTAAAAATATCAGATAATTCATCAATGATTTTTTCTTTCTCATTTTTACTAACTGCATCAATTAATTCATAAGTTTCTTCTAATGTAAGTTCAGACAATGACTCTAGAGTTAATTCTTTATCCCAAGGGCACCCTTCATCTGATCTTAATTTTTCTATAATTTCTTCAAGTTCAATTATTTTTTTTGTTTTCATAATTTAAAAAAGTTATAATGTTGTATGTATAAAAAAACCTCTCCATTTATAAAGATTCTAACTTATATATTATGGGTTCCTGTAATATTATCTATAAGTTTTGAAATAATTACGTTCTCTGATTGGATCTACACATACAATTGGTCAAGAAATAATATTTCAAATAATACAGGGTTATCTATAACTGAATTAAATCATTCCTCTAATTCAATAAAAGATTATTTTAAAAATGATTTAGAAAAATTAGAAATTATTATAACTCAAAATAATAATAATTATCATCTTTTCAAAGATAGAGAAATTGACCACATGGTTGACGTAAAAAGTATAATTCAAAGTACTTTATTATTTGAAAAAGTAGGAGGTATTTTATTAATTATTTTTTTAATAATGCTTTTTTATAACCAAAAATTAAAAACCATTGAAGAAAATATAAGAAAAATTATTTTAAAATCTTTTTTCTTATGGGGTGCTTTTTTATCAATTATTATATTTGGCATGATGGTAAATTTTAATTATACTTTTATACTTTTTCATAAATTATTATTTAGAAATGATTTATGGATTTTAAACCCTAGGACAGATTTTTTATTAATGATGTTTCCTCAAAGATTTTTTTTAGAAATAGCAATAGGAATTCTATTGTTATTTTTTTTGATCAACATACTTATTTTAATTCTAGGGAAAATTATTCAAGCCAAGTTTTAATAATTTGTTTAGCAAGCTTAATATTATCTATTACACTGTAGACTCTATTATCAATAGGGTGAGTTTTACCATTCTTTGAAATCAAAATAGCATCCATACCAAAATTTATTGCTCCTAAAGTATCAGCAACAGGATTATCGCCAATGTGTATGGAATTAGATGGGTCTACTTTAAGATTTTCTAAAGTAAGCTTAAAAATAAATTTATTAGGTTTTGCTAATCCAAGTTCATTAGATAAAGAGATTCCATCATAATATATTTTATTCATAGAAAGTATTTTTTTGTAAGCCGTCGGAGAATTAAAACCTGTGTTAGAAATTATTCCAATTTTTAGTTTGTTTTCTCTACAAAAATCAATGAATTCATAAGTACCATCAAAAATATCAGGAGGGTTTTCTATAAAAGCCTTATCAATTATCTCTCCAATTTTATAAATTTCTTTATGAGAAATTGTTTTAATGATATTTTTATTCAAATGATTTAAAAACATTATCAACCATTCACTAAATAATTTATCTGAATGGAACCTTGAGTATTTAGCTATTTCAGAAACTACAAAATCATGAGATTTTTCAATTTCTGAAAAATCAACTTGAATAGTAAGTTTTTTTAAATAATCATAAATGAATTCGCATTTGATTTGTCTTCTATTTGAAGAAAATGCAGACAAATCAGATTCTCCCATTATGGTTTGCCAAAGATCTATAGTTACTGATTTATTCATTAAAATACCTTATTTATATTATTTTAGATTTGATTTTCAAAAATAACCTCTAAACCAAGACATTTAAGGCTATTAAAAAATTATCATATATACAAAAGAGAAAATAAGGTGAAAAAATCAAATTAAAAACTTTATCAGTTTCTAATTTTAGAAATCATAAATCATCATCAATAGACCTTGAAGATGGATTTAATATTTTTTATGGGAGAAATGGTCAGGGTAAAAGCAACTTGCTTGAAGCAATATATTTATTATCAATTGCAAAATCTTCAAGAGTTTCAAACGATAAATTTTTGATTAATAATGAAATTTTCAATTCAGGTGGTCATAGTCAAATTCTTGGTATAGCTGAAGAGAAAAATCATAATATCAAAGCTCAAGTTGATTATGATACATCAACAAATAAAGACCTAGACAAGACCTATAGAATAAATGGAGTTATTGTTTCCATGCAAGAATTTGTAGGAAATATAAACTCTGTTTTTTTTGATACAGATGATATTTCTATTATAACTGGATCACCTTTAACAAGAAGAAAATACTTAAATATTTTACTTAGTCAAATAAATAATGATCATGTTAAAAATCTACAAAGATTTCAAAAAGTTCTTCACCAAAGAAATAGTCTTCTGAAAAATATTAAAGATGGAAAAAGCAATCAAAATGAAATAGAATTTTGGGACGATAGATTAGCAGAGGAGTCTTCAAGTATATTTTTTGAAAGAAATAACATACTTAATAAAATAAAAGAAAATTCTAGAAAATTTGCTTTAGATTTTAATGATCAAATAAGATTAAATATTAAGTATGTCCCCAAAATAGGAAGAGGTGTTGACTCAAGCTTTTTCAATGATAATCCTTCGCTTAAAGATATAAAAGAAAAATTTGAAGATTCATTGAAAAAAAACCATTTTAGAGATATAGATCAAAGAACAACAAATCTTGGACCTCATAGAGATGACTTTGAAATAATTTTCAATGGATCTCCTGCTTCTATTACTGCTTCTAGAGGCCAAGCAAGGATCATTGCTTTATCTTTAAAACTCTCTGAGGCAAAAGAAATAAAAGAATTAGTAAACAGAAAACCTGTTTTAATTTTAGACGATATTTTTTCAGAACTTGATCAAGTAATGAGAGAAAAAGTTATTGAAAAAATTATCAATTTTGATCAAATCTTACTTTCAACTGCTGACTTAAGCCTTATTGATAAGAGAAACATTAAAGACTCTAATTATTTTTCTATCGCTGAAGGTAAGGTAGTACAAAATTAGTTTATTTTTCTTTATCTAATTCAAATGCTGCATGTAAAGACTTTACTGCTAAATCAACGTCTTTATCTTTAATAAGACAAGTAATTCTTATTTCAGAAGTTGTTATCATTTCAATATTTATGTTTTCTTTTCCTAAAGCTATAAACATATCAGTTGCATATCCTGGAGCATTTTGCATGCCAGTGCCAACTAGGCTTATTTTAGCGAAACCTTTTCCTTTTATAATTTCTTGAAATTTTAAAGAATCTTCATTCATCAGAAGATCAAAAGCTTTATCAATATTTTCTTCAGATAAAGAAAAGGAGAAATCTATAAATCCATCAGAAGGAGTATTTTGTACAATAACATCTATACTTATTGATTCTTCAGATAAAGGTTTTAAAATTGAAGCAGCTGTCCCTGGTAAGTTTTTTATTTTTTTTATAGTAATTTTAGAAACTTTTTTATCAATCGCTATACCTGTAACAGCCTTATTGTTTTCCATATCATCTCCTTTAGTTATTAATGTGCCTGTTTTATCAGAAAATGTTCCAGCAACATAAACTGGAACATTATAAATAGAAGCAAGCTCAATAGATCTAGGATGCATTTTTGCACCTAAAACTGCCATTTCAAGCATGTCTTCATAGTTTATTTTGTCAAGCTTTCTTGCAGTAGAGACAATTCTCGGGTCAGTAGTAAAAATACCTTCTACATCTGTATAAATTTCGCAAAACTCAGCTTTTAAAGCAGCAGCTATAGCTACTGCAGTAGTATCTGAACCTCCCCTTCCCAATGTTGTTATATCACCATCAATATTAATACCTTGAAATCCTGCAATAATTATAATATTATCATTCTCAATTTCAGTCATAATTCTAGCGGTGTTTATATCTGAAATTCTTGCAGACCCGTGGATATCATCTGTAATAATTCCAGCCTGAGAACCAGATAAACTAATAACTTTTTTTTCTAATGATTTTATGGATATTGCTAGTAATGTTGAAGAAACTAGTTCTCCAGTTGATAATAAAGTGTCTTTTTCTCTCAAATTTGGTGCTTTATTAAAAAAAGTAACTTTTTCAGACATACTTACTAATTCATCAGTTGTTTTACCCATTGCAGATACTACTACTACAGGATTAAAGCCTTTTTCTTTTTTTTCAGAAATTTTCTTAGCTATAAGCTTTAACTTTTCAACATCTCCAATAGAACTTCCACCATACTTTTGAACTATAATTCTATTTTTCAAATATTTCTGCTCCCTTTTTAGATATACTGCAAATAATTCCTTGCCCAATTAAGCCCAATTTATCCGCTGCATCTAGCATTTCATAATTTATAGTTAATTCTTTTTCATAAGTAATAGCAGATATAGTTGGACCAGATCCTGACAAATAACTTCCTAGAGCTCCTGCATTAAGTGCTGCATTTGAAATCGTATTAAATCCTTTTATTTTTGGAATCCGATATTGTTCATGAATTTTATCTTGAAATCCAAATTTAATTTTACTAAAATCATTATTATTTAATGCATTAATTAAAACTGCAGACCTAGAAATATTATAAACTGCATCCTTTCTATTAACAGTATTTGGTAATTCTTTACGTGATTCAGATGTTAAAATCTTTTGTTCAGAAATAAATGAAATGATTTTTAATTCATCTGAATATTTCACATTGCTTATATGCCAATCAGATGAATCCAAAAAACCTATTGTAATTCCTCCATAAATTGCTGGTCCAACATTATCTGGATGACCTTCAAAATCTGCTGCAATTTGAAAGATTTCATCTTTTTTTATATCAATATTATTTATTTTGAAAGCTATCATAATTCCTGATATGACAGCAGCAGAACTACTCCCCAATCCTCCAAAAACTGGAATACTATTATTACATATAATTGATATATCCTTATTTTTTTTATCTAGTAATTCGTTAGTTTTCAAATAACATTTATAAATAAGATTATTTTCATTTGTTGGAAGTACTGAACTTCCAAAACCATAATTTTTAATTGAAAAATCCCCTTCAAAAAATTCAATTTCATTCCAAATATTTAGACACAAGCCTATTGAATCAAAACCTGATCCTAAATTTGCTGATGATGCAGGGACTTTTAATGTATATATTTTTTTCATTTAGTATTTATCTTCTTAGTTGACCATTTCCGCTAATAACCCATTTATAAGTCATTAAGTCATTAATTCCCATAGGGCCTCTAGCGTGTAATTTATCAGTTGAAACAGCAACTTCGGCACCTAATCCTAATTCAAATCCATCATTAAATCTAGTTGAAGTATTATGAAAAACAGCGGCAGCATCTACTTTTTCTAAAAAATATTTTGCACTACTAATATCATCTGTAATTATTGCTTCAGAGTGCTTAGAACCATATATAGAAATATGATCAAGAGCTTCTTCTAAATTTTTAACAGTTTTTATACTTAATTTTAAATCTAAAAATTCTTCTCCAAAATCTTCTTTAGATGCTAATTGAACTCCATTGAAATGTTTAATACTTTTATAAGAATTTTGATCCGCTTTAATTTTTACATTTTTAATTAAAAGCGCTTGTGCCAATGGTTCAATGATTTGATTTAAAATATCTTTATGAATAATAACTGTATCTAAAGCATTACAAACAGATGGGTTTTGTGTTTTTGCATTATCAATTATTTTAATTGCTTGGTTTATATCAGCTTTTTTATCTATATATGTATGGCAAACCCCAACACCTCCTGTTATCGATGGCATTTTTGCATTTTGATTAACCAGATTAACTAGAGAAGAAGATCCTCTTGGAATTAATAAGTCTATGTATTTATCCATAGATAAAAGTAAATCTACTGCTTTTCTATCTACAAAATCTACAAAATACATTGAATTTTTAGGGAACCCAGATTCATCCAAAGATTCTTTTACAAGATCAAACAAAAATAAATTAGTTTTTATACAATCACTTCCACCTCTCATTACTAAGGCATTTCCAGATTTAATAGATAAAGATGCAATTTCTATAACAACATTAGGTCTGCTTTCAAAAATAACACCTAATACACCTAAGGGGACTCTTACTTTATTTACTATAAGTCCATTATCTCGAATTTTTGAATCAATTATTTCTGAAACTGAATCAGGCAGATCTTTTACATTATTTAAAGATTCTACCATTCTATTAATTGTTTCTTCTGTAATTTTCATTCTGTCCAAAATATGAGCATCTAACCCATTTTGTGATGCAATTTGAAGTTCCTCATTATTAACTTGAATAATTGAATATTTATTAGATAGTAATTTTTTTGCTAAAAGTTCTAATGAATTTTCTCTTTGATGAGATGAAAGCATACTAAGATTTCTAGAACTTTGCTTGACATTAAATATTTTTTTTTCTAAATCATTAATCATAATTTTTATTTTTTAAAGTGTTAATACTAAATTATTTCTATGAACAATTTCTGAACCATAATTTTTTTCTACAATATCTTCAATTTTTGAGCTATTTATTCCTTTTATTTTACTAATTTCTATGGAGGAGTAATTAGATATTCCCCAGCCTATTATCTTTGATTTGGAATTTTTTATACCAATAATATCTCCTCTATTAAAAGATCCTGAAGTACTAATAACTCCTGCTGGTAGAACGCTACTTTTAGAATTTATAGCTTTAACTGCTCCTAAATCAAGAGTAATTTCTCCTTTTGAAGATAAGTATCCTGTCATTAACCATCTTTTTCTAGATTCATGAATAGTTTGTTTAGAAATAAATTTGGTCCCAATTTCTTCTCCAGAAATTATTCTTTCTATAACATTTGGTTCAGTACCAGATGCAATAAACATATCAGTGCCTGAATTTATAGCAATATTAGCTGCTTGGATTTTAGAAATCATTCCTCCTGATCCTATACCATCAATAGGACCCTTAGCATAATCTAATATTTTTTCATTTATATCTTCTACTAATTTAATTTTTACCGCAGTTGGATCTAAATTAGGATCTGAAGTATAAAGTGAATCTACATTTCCAAGTAATATTAGTAGGTCAGAATCAATTACATTCGAAACCATAGCAGATAATCTATCATTATCACCATATGCTCTATCAATAAGCTCATGAGTTGAAACCACATCATTTTCATTAACTATTGGTATAACACCTAAACTTAAAAGTTGATTTAAAGTATTTCTTATATTTAAATATCCCAATCTATTTTCTATATCATCTTTAGATAATAATGCTTGTGAAATAGCTTTACTCTTTTTTGAAAAAAACTTTTCATAAGCACTCATAAGAATTGGTTGCCCAATGGATGCAAGAATTTGTTTTTGGACAATAGATGAGTTATTAATCGTTATTTTATTATCAAGAGAAGAAATATATTGTAATCCAGCAGCAACAGCTCCCGATGAAACAATAATTACTTGATGCCCTTGATTATGGATTAAAGCAATTTGATCACATAAATCATTCATAACATCATAATTTAAAATATTATTATTTTCTGTAATTAAATTACTACCTATTTTTATAACTATTCTTAATTTTTTTTCAATTGCCATTATTTTTCAGCAAATATTTTTTTTTTCTAATACAATGTATTTTATCCGATTATGAAATTGAGCAATTTGATTGGAATAAATACAGTATTACACAATGATCCCACATTTAATGATGTGGTTAGAGAGTTGCGTAATGGCAAATCACCTAAAATAATTTCCCCCAAACAAACTTTTGCATACATAATATCTTCAATTGTCCAATTAACAAATAAGCCAACTTTAGTAATTACATCTAATCCAGAAGAATCAAGGGAGTTAGTTGAAAGTTTAAATTTTTGGAGCAATCAAACTACTAATTTAAATTTTAACGAAAGAAATGAAATTTTTCTAGAAAAATACAAACCAGATAATAAAAATACAGTTGAACGAATGAGGTGTTTGCAAGCTTTAACTGTAAGAAATTATGACAAAAAAAATCCAATAATATGTTCATCAGTTCATGCATTAACGACTAATACAATATCAAAAAAAATATTTAAAGAATTAAGTATAAATCTTAGTGTAGGAGAAAAAATAGACCCCAAAGTACTAATATCGCTTTTGATTAAAGGTGGCTATAAAAATACTTCAATAGTAGAGTCAGTAGGTCAATTTGCCATAAGAGGAGATATTATAGATATTTTTTCTATATCAAACAAAAATGCAATAAGGATTGATTTTTTCTATGAAACAATAGAGTCTATAAAGATTTTTGAAACATCATCTCAAAAATCTATTCAAAATATTGATGAAATTTTAATTTCTCCTGTACAAGAAACAAATGTTTTATCAAAAAATATTGATGAAATAATTCAAAATAATAAGATTTTTTTTAATAATCAAGCAGAAATAAAAAAGAAAAATATAATTGAAGATTTAAATTCATTATTATCAGGAGAATCAGAGGAATTAATAAATTTTTATTCAGGTTTTTTTGATAAAAATTCAATTTTTGATTATATTAAAAATGATTTTTTAGTTATAAAAGCAGAAAATTATAATATTGATTTTGAAATAGATAATATCTCAAATAGAAGAGAAGGATTAAGAGAAAATAAAAAATCTAAAAAAGAGATTTCAGATTTTTTCCCAATTCCTTATGTGGAAAATAAATATATTTTAGATTTTTTCAATAATCATCACCAAACAATTGAAATAAATCAAAGATCTTATGGGAATAAAAAACATTTTAAATTGAATTTTTCTTCCCCTAAAATATACAATTTCAAAGAAGATAAGATTTCAAGGTATTTAAACAAAAAAAATAAAGAAGAAAAAGTAATAATTACTACAGATTATCCAAATAGAATAAAAGAAATTTTAGGTATGGATAATATAAATATTTTTAGCGATATTAATCAGATTACAAATAATAAATTTACAATTATTTCAAAAAATATTGGTGATGGTTTTAAAATAAATACAGAAAATTATTTTTATACAATATTATCTGATAAAGAATTATTTGGCATGAAGAAAAAAAGAGTATTTAAATCATACTCAAATAATTTACCTTCAACTCATTCTTCTGAGCCATTCAAAATTAATGATTTTGTTGTGCATATAGATCATGGAGTAGGAAAATTTGTAGGAACAACACAAATTGATTCCACAAATAGAGAGTTTATTGTTTTAATTTATAAAAATGATGATAAATTATATGTTCCATCAGATCAAATAGATAGAATTCAATTATATAAATCATTCCAAAAAGATACTCCAAATTTAGATATATTGGGATCAGAAAAATGGATTAAATCAAAAAATAAAGTTAAAGAATCTATAGAAGTTTTAGCAGTAGAATTATTACAAATTTACGCAGCTAGAGAAAAAATTCAAGGGAAAAGTTATCCTAAAAAAACCGAATGGATAAAAATGCTTGAGGAATCTTTTGAATTCATAGAGACAAAAGATCAATTAAAAGCCATAGATGATATTAATTTAGACCTAGTATCAAAAAAACCTATGGATAGATTATTATGTGGAGATGTAGGATTTGGAAAAACAGAAGTAGCATTAAGAGCTGCTTTTAAGGTAGTAGAAAATGGTTACCAAGTGGCAATAATGGTTCCAACTACTGTTTTAGCATTGCAACATTTTAAAACTTTTACAGAAAGACTAAATCCATTTCCTGTACAAATTGAATACATATCAAGATTTGTTTCTGGAAAAGATCAAAAGGAAATAATTTCCAGGTTAGAAGAAGGTAAAGTAGATATTTTGATCGGTACTCATAAATTAATTCAAAAAAATGTAACTTTTAAAAATTTAGGCTTGTTGATTATAGATGAAGAGCATAAATTTGGAGTTAATCAAAAAGAAATTATTAAGCAAAAAGAGTTAGACATTGATATTTTAAGTTTAAGTGCAACTCCTATTCCAAGAACCTTAAGCCTAGCATTAAATGGTGTAAGAGACTTAAGCATGATTAATACTCCTCCTGAAAATAGAATCCCTGTTAATACTTACCTGTCAGAATTTTCAGAAGAATTAATAAGAGAGGTTATTATGAGAGAAATTGATCGTAAAGGCCAAGTTTTTTTTGTAAATAATGAGGTTTTCAATATAGAAATAATTGCAAATAATATTAGGAAAATTGTACCTGAAGCTAATGTTACAATTGCACATGGTCAAATGGATAAAAATAATTTAGAAAAAATAATAACTGATTTTTCTTTGAATAAATCTGATGTTTTAGTTTGCACAACTATTATTGAATCAGGAATTGATATGCCTAATGTTAATACATTAATCGTAAATAATGCTCATAAATTTGGTTTATCTCAGCTATATCAAATGAAAGGAAGAATAGGTAGAAGTGAAAAAACTTCTTATGCCTACTTTTTAACACCTCCAAAATCTAGACTTAACTCAATTTCTGAAGAAAGGCTTGATGCGATTGTTTCTTCTTCTGAATTTGGATCTGGATATGATATTGCTATTAGAGACTTAGAAATAAGAGGAGCTGGAAATATACTTGGCAAAGAGCAAAGTGGGCATATAAGTTCAATTGGTTTTGAGCTTTACAACTCATTATTAGAATCAGCAATAAATTCGTTAAAGAAGGGTGAAGAAAGTAATTTGAATTTTTTCCTTATGAATACAGTAGATATAAATATAAGTTCCAGAATACCTGAAGAGTATATAGACGATATTAAAGTTCGTCTAAATATTTATATGAGATTATCAAAAACTAGAGATTTAAATGATTTAAAAAACTTAGTTACTGAAATAATAGATAGATTTGGATCAATTCCTGAAGAGCTTAATCGGTTGTTTTTAATAACAAAGATTAAAATTCTCTGTCATAAATATAAGCATATTGTTTCAATAAAAGGAGATAAAAACAGAATTACAATTAAATTTGATAATTCTCTTCTTGGAATAAAAGTGTTTTTAGAAAATAATTTAGATGAGGACTTTGAAATAAAATCAAAAACTATGATTTTCTATCCTGAAAATCCAAATAAAATACTAGAAGAATTAGATTTTTTTATAAAAAAACTTATAATTTTACAAAAAGAAATTTTAGAAAAATTCAATCAAGCTACACTATTGTCTGAAAAATAAAGGAAATTATGATAAATCTTACAAGCCCAGAAATGATAAAATCTGTCACAAATGAATGGTCTGGTAAAAGGGATAATAATAATAGACCTTTAGTTACAAATGATATTTTAGAGAGAATGAAATTAGTAACTACTGAAGAAGCATGGGGTACTTGTAGAAAAAATGGATATAATTCTCAATTTGCAGGGAAATGGATTAACCTTCATCCAAATAGAATTATAGTGGGTAGAGCTGTTACTTGTAGATGGGTACCTATAAGGCCAGATTTAAATAATGCAATTGAAAGTCAAGGGAAAATCGAATCAAGAATTGGGCATCAAAATTCTTGGGTAATAGATGAATTGAAAAAAGATGATTTAATAGTAGTAGATTTATTTGGAAAGATTTTTGACGGAACTTTTGCAGGAGACAACTTAACTACAGCAATTAAATCAAAAACAGGCACAGGCATGGTTATTAACGGAGGAATAAGAGATACTCAAAGAATTTATGAAATGGATAATTTTAATGCTTTTGTAAAAGGACTAGATCCAAGTGCTATTAACAATGTATGTATGCCTGAAATAAATGGGATTATTAGAATTGGAGATGCAACATGTGTTCCTGGAGATGTAGTTTTAGGAACAAGATCTGGAATTATTTTCATTCCCCCTCATCTAGCTGAAGAAGTAGTTATAAACTCAGAAAATATAAGGCTAAAAGATGAATTTGGACAAATTAGAATTATGGAAGGAATATATACTCCTGGAGAAGTAGATAGAGATTATTCTAAAGAAATGAATGAGGATTTTAAAAAATGGAAAAAACTAAGAAAAGATTAGGAACTTATTTTGAGAAATAATATACAGCAAGAATTTAATAAATCATCAAATCCTTCTGAATTAAAAATTACTGATATGAGAATAGCTGTAATAGGAGATAAAAATTGGAGATGGCCAATAATAAAACTATATACAAATCAAGGGCTAATTGGTTTAGGAGAAGTAAGAGACGGGGCTTCTGCAAAATATGCTTTAATGCTAAAAAATAAAATCCTAGGTGAAAATCCATGCAATATAGATAAGATTTTTCAAAAAATTAAACAATTTGGTGGTCACGGTAGACTTGGAGGAGGAGTTTGTGGTGTAGAAATGGCATTATGCGATCTTGCTGGAAAAGCATATGGAGTTCCTGCATATATGCTAGCAGGTGGAAAATATAGAGATAAAGTAAAAGTTTACGCTGATACACCATTAAAAAAAGATCCTGAAGAAATGGGGAATGCATTAAAAGAAAGAATTGAAAGAGGATTTGATTTTTTAAAGATGGATATAGGTTTATGGATTGCTTCTGAATTTAAAGGTGGAGTAATTAATAAAAAATCAATCAGCGAATCTGCTAATATAATGCACCCATTTACAGGAATACAAGTAACAGATTATGGTATTTCAAAAATGGAAGAATATGTTAAAACAGTAAGAGATATCATAGGATATGAAATTCCTCTTGCTTCCGACCACTTTGGTCATATGGGTGTTGAAAATGCTATAAGAATTGGGAAAGCTCTGGATAAATTCACACTTGCTTGGTATGAAGATATGATCCCTTGGCAATTGGTTGATCAATGGAAAATGCTAAAAAGTAGAGTAGATACACCTATTTCTACAGGTGAAGATATTTATTGTAAAGAAGGATTTGAACCCCTAGTTGAAAACAGAGCAATATCAGTAGCTCACCCTGACTTAGCAACATCAGGTGGTATTTTAGAAACAAAAAAAATTGCTGATTACTGTAGAGATGCAGGAATTCCAGTAGCATTACATCAAGCGGGTTCGCCTATAGTTGCTATGGCTAATGTACATTGTGCAGCTACTATAGAAAATTTTATAGCTTTAGAAATGCATTCAGTTGATAATCCTTGGTGGAATGACATAGTAACTTTGATTGGTCAAAAAGGACCAATGATTAAAGACGGCTATATAGAATTAACTAATGCTCCAGGCTTGGGCATAGAGCTCAATGAAGAAGCTATAAAAGAACATTTAGCTCAACTTTCTTCAAATAGTAAATTTACTATTTTTCCAAAGGGAGCCTTTGAAAGTACTTCAGATTGGGATGGCTTAGATTCTAATGATAGAACTTGGAGTTAATAAAAAAATAAATTCAGTTTGTTTTTATTAATTTTTAGTATAAAACCAATATGTTATTATTACTAATATCAAAACATATTGACAGGAGATAATGTGGTGCCTAATAAAAAAATAAAGCCATCCTTCATAGATATTATTGAAGGTGGTACAGAATCGAATTATAGAATTCAAACTCACGCTGAGGGGCCAAAGGGGAAAATTCCTTTTACTGCAGAAATTTTAATTAACGAACCAAGTGGAAATCACTTTGGACTAACCCAAAATGCAGGAATGGGCTGGAACCCACAAGAACTTTTACGAAAACAATTCTTAATTCTTTCTACTAGTGGTGGTATGAAAGACAAAGATGGGTCCCCTATAGCTTTAGGGCTTCATACAGGACACTGGGAATTAGCTTCATTAGTAGAAAAATCTGCTAATACAATTAATGAATTAGGAGGGCTTCCTTTTGCAGCTTATTGCTCAGATCCATGTGACGGGAGAACACAAGGTACTACAGGAATGTTTGACTCTCTTCCATATAGAAATGATGCTGCAAAAATTTTTAGAAGAATTGCTAGATCATTACCAACAGCTAAAGCAATAATGGGAATTGCGTCTTGTGATAAAGGGCTTCCTGCTATGATGATGGCTTTAGCAGGAATGAAAGATAAGCCTTCAATCATTGTTCCTGGAGGATCAACCTTAGCTCCACTTAATGGAGAAGATGCAGGAAAAATACAATCAATTGGAGCTCGTTTTTCCCAAGGTGAAATTACTCTAGATTATGCTCAAGATATGGGATGCAGGGCGTGTGCATCTCCTGGAGGGGGATGTCAATTTCTAGGAACTGCAGGCACTTCTCAAGTTATAGCTGAAGCACTTGGGATTGCACTGACTCATTCTGCATGTACACCAAGTGGAACTCCTGCTTGGCTTGACAATGCAAAAAGATCAGCCAAAGCTTTAATGAATCTTGAAGAAAATAATATTAATATTGATCAAATATTGACTGATCAAGCATTTGAAAATGCCATGGTTCTCCATGCTGCATGTGGAGGATCAACTAATTTGCTTCTTCATTTACCAGCAATTGCACATTCTGTAGGTAGAAGAAGGATGACTGTTGATGATTGGACAAGAATAAATAGTTTAGTTCCAAGATTAGTTGATGTTCTTCCAAATGGACCCATAGGACATCCAACTTCTCAATTTTATGCAGCGGGAGGAGTTCCTGAAGTTATGTTAAATCTAAAAAAACTTGGTTTATTAAATCTTGATGTCTTAACTGTTACTGGAAAAACTTTAAGGGAAAATTTAGAATGGTGGGAAGAATCTGAGAGAAGAAAATATGTAAGAAAATTTTTATCTGAAAACGATAAAATAAATCCAGATAATGTAATAATGAGCAAATCTAATGCAACTTTAAAAGGATTGACTTCTACAGTAACTTTCCCTAAGGGAAATATTGCCCCTGAAGGATCCGTAATAAAATCAACAGCCATTGATCCAAGTGTTATAGATGATGATGGAATTTATAGAAATACCGGCTTAGCAAGAGTATTTAATTCAGAAAAAGAAGCTATGAAATCAATTAAATCTACAGGTCCTGATAAATTAAAAAAAGGCGAGATTTTAATTATAATTTGTGGTGGTCCTAATGGCACAGGAATGGAGGAAACTTATCAAATAACAGCAGCTCTTAAACATTTATCATATGGAAAACATATAGCTCTTTTAACTGACGCAAGGTTTTCGGGTGTATCCACTGGGGCATGTATAGGGCACATAGGACCTGAAGCTTTAGCTGGAGGTCCTATTGGTCTTCTGAAAGATTCAGATATTATAGAAATTATAATTGATACAAAAAAGCTTACAGGATCAATAAACTTGGTTGGAGAATTAGATAATAACTATGGAAAGGCATGGGGTGATAAAGAATTCTCTTTACGGGATGCATCGTTAGAAATAAAAGCAAATGTAAATTTGCCTGATGATACAAGATTATGGGCAGCTCTTCAGGATGTAAGCGGAGGAACTTGGGGAGGTTGTGTATATGATGTGGATAAAATCGTTAAAACATTAAAAGCAGGCAAAGAAGTTTTAGAAAAAAAATAATGACAATAAAAATAATTTCTGTTAATAAAAATAATTTCATTGAATGGAGAAGATCTGTAAGAAGAGTTTTTGGAGACATCCCTAAAGACGAAGATGTAACAAGACTTGCTAGCGACAGACTTATGAACCCAATCAATCAATGGGAATCAGATAATAAAAGATTAATTGCAGCCTTTGATGAAAATTCAAAAAGCATAGTAGGAACAGGAGGAGCAGACAAATTTAAGATTACTGTTCCTGGTGGAAAAACCCTTGATATGGCCGGAATTGCTTATATGGGAACTGCACCTACGCATAAACGTAAGGGGATTTTTACGTCTATGATGGGCAAATTGCACAATCAAGCAAAAGATAGAGGAGATATATTAGCAGGATTATGGGCTTCACAATCTCTTCTTTATTCAAGATTTGGATATGGACTTGCAACATATAGAGAAGATTGGAAAATTTATTCACACTTTACTAAGCTTATTAAAGAAACTTCAAATGATATAAGGCTAGAGTTTTTAGATAAAGATAAAGCTTTAATTGAAATTCCTAAAATTTATGAAAAATATAGAAAAAATCAAAATGGATTTACTGATAAATCTGAAGGTTATTGGAAGTATTTATTACATGAAGATGATAAAGCTAAATATAATAAATCAGGCCTAAGTGGATTTTTTTTTACTTTATGTTATAAAAATGAAAAACCTTCAGGTTATATTATATACAACATAAAAAAAGAATCTGGAGTAGCCCATGAAGATGATAAAGGAGAGTTAGTAATTCAAGAACAAATTGCTCTTGATTCTGAATCAAATATCGCTTTATGGAATTTTGTTTTTGGTGTTGAATTAATTGAAAAAGTTTTAATTAATAGAAGAGCGCCAAATGACCCTTTATATTTTTTGTTAGAAAACCCAAGAAAATTAGAACGAAATACAATAGATGGATTATGGGTTAGAATAATTGACGCTATTAAATTACTAGAATCCAGAGAATATAATTCTAAAGGTAAAATTGTTATTGAATTAATTGGTCAAAATCAACCAGATATTGAAGGAAGATATAAATTAGAAACAGACGGGAAAAATTCTGAAGTAAAAAAAGTTAAAGATAAGGCAGATATTATCATGAGACCATCTGACTTAAGTTCTTGTTATTTTGGAGCTGTTTCTGCAGAAGAGTTATATCAAGCCGGGAATATTGAATATTCAAAAGATAGAATGATTAAAGATTTTTCAAATATGTTTTCAGTTAATAAAAAACCTTGGTGTAATACGGATTTCTAAATGATTAAATTAACGAATATATTTGAAATCAAAGGTATGACCTGTGAAGGTTGCGTGCAAACAATAAAAAATAAATTAGAACTAGAAAATGAAATTATAGAAGCCAATATTACCTTAAATGAATCTAAGTTAATATTAATTTCTAAAAAAGATTATAAAGCAAAAGATTTAGATAAAATAATTAAAAATGTAGGGAGTTATTCTTTTCACAATAAAAATAAAACGAATAATTACAAACAAAATAAATTATTAGATTATATTAAAACTTATAAACCTATTTTACTTGCTCTATTTTTTGTAATACTACTAGCATTTATTTCATCAATAGAAAAAAGTTTTGTATATAAAGAATTTTTTAGATTATATATGGGATATTTTTTTATTATATTCTCTTTTTTAAAGCTTCAAAATGTTAATCAGTTTGCATTATCATTTTCAAAATATGATCCCATTACACAAAAATTTTTTAAATTTGGAGTTATATACCCATTTATAGAATTATCTCTTGGAATTTTGTTTATATTAAATTTATTCGGATTATTTATAAACTTACTAACAATTATAATTTTTATACCTCAGACAATCGGGATTATTATTAAATTAAGAAATAATGAAAAAATTTCCTGTGCATGTATTGGCACATCTATAGAAATACCAATTTCAAATTTAACTATTTTAGAAAATTTAATCATGTGTCTAATGGCTATTTATATGATAGCTGTTAGTATTTAGATATGAGTATAAAAACTTAACATTTATAGTAATAGGCGCTGGATAAATAGGTTTTAGGCATATAAAAAACTTAAAATATTTAGGTACAAAAGTAATTCATTCTGCTCATAAATCAGCAGAATAAGAAAAAAAAATATATATAGATTAGGAGATAAAATGGGAAGATTGCAAATTATGATGTTTGAAATATCAGGACTTTTAATTATTTCTTTTGTTTTAAGAATAATAATGAATATGCTTGGATTTGAAGAAGGAAATTTTTCAAGATGGTTTCCAGTTTTAGCAGCTTTATTGATTGTTTACTCAGTTAGGTATAAGATGAGAAAAAAAATATTAGGCAAGATGTCTAAATCAAATGATATGAAAAAAGATGCAAAATAATGGTTTCTATTGAGTTAAAAACTAATGAAAAAGAAATATCACATTTATTAAAAAGGGCAGGTTTTGGTGGTAGCAAAAAAGAAATAGATTTCCTAAGCAAAAAAAACTTTGAAGATGCCGTAGATTATTTATTGGATAATGAAGATAAAAACCCCGTTCCTACAGACTTATTAAGAAGATATCAAATTGATCTTTCAGATGTTAGAAGCGTAATTAGTTCTGGGGCTTTTTGGATGTACAGATTATCTCATTCTAAATTCCCT
>TARA_B110000438_G_scaffold254493_1_pt1 | contig 25674 bp, 21 predicted proteins | sample TARA_B110000438 | Tara Oceans TARA_B110000438 (sample SAMEA4398413) | marine metagenome | biome: Polar Biome; feature: [MES] marine water layer (ENVO:01000295) within the mesopelagic zone...; material: water (ENVO:00002006), including particulate matter (ENVO:01000060) such... | reverse complement strand
TCATTCTATATCTATATTATTATGGATTTCCCGAACGGAAAATCGTACGTGAAACATCGGTTGACGACATTTTCTTCTTCATATCATGTAACAAACTCTGATAATGAGATATCTGTTCATTAATTCTATCCAATTCAGATACATCGGCCTCATCCCTTTCTAATCTAGCTTTAACTTTCTTTTCTCTCTTTTCCCAGCTCTCTAATTCAGTTATAACTTCTAAAATCTTATCTTCAATCTCTTTCATTATAAGAACCTTATCGTTTCAAGATTATGAGGAACTCTGCAATCTAATCTTACCTTACGTCTAATATCATTAGCAAATTGTTCACATGTTTGAGCATCTCCGTGATTTAATAATACTATTTTTGGACGTGGTCTTATGGTCCTTAGATATCTCATTAACTGTCTTTTGTCACTATGTCCTGAAAAACCTTCACAAGTTTCTAAATTCATATTTACTTTAACTGGAACCATCCCTCCATTTTCTCGATCATGCAGATGAATTTCACTAGCTCCCTGTTGTAACCTCTGCCCCATAGTTCCTGAAGCTTGGTAACCAACAAATATCATACTGTTTCTTGGATCTGGAGCCCAATGACGTAAATATTCCATAACTGGCCCTCCGTTTACCATACCTGAAGTCGCCAAAACTATTGCAGGTTCTTCTCTTCCGCAAATTTCTTGTCGCATCTCTGGACTCTCAACTTTATTGAAAATTTCTGATCTAAATGGATTATCCTGATTTTGATAAATCTTATTACGTAAAGTATTATTCAAATATTCCGGATATGCTGAGTGCAAAGCAGTTGCCTCCCATATCATACCATCTAAATATACCGGCATATCTTTCAATTTCCCTTCAGAATAGGCCTTCTCAAGTACAAGCATAACTTCTTGAGAGCGTCCAACTGCAAAAACAGGAATTAAAATTTTACCTTTCCTTTCAACTGTTCGGTTAATTATTTCAGTAAGATGTCTAGTGCCTTCCTCTCTTGGTGGTTGGAAATCTTTGTAACCTCCATATGTAGATTCCATAATTAATGCCTCAAGCCTTGGGAAATTATTTACAGCCCTATCAAAAAGCCACGTGTTTTCAAATTTAATATCACCTGAAAAAACCAGATTATAAAGACCTTCACCTACGTGAAAATGAGCTGCCGCAGAACCTAAAATATGTCCTGAATTATGAAATGTCAATTTTAAATCAGGTGTAATATCAGTTGTATCTCCATAATTTAAAGGTATTGTATTTCTAATGGAATGACGAATATGTTCAGTATTATAAGGGACTTTTTTACCTTCACTATTTTGTACTTTTATAAAATCATTTTGGAGTAGAGAAGATAATTCTCTTGTCGGAGGTGTACAATAGATTGGACCATCAAAACCATAAACAAATAACATTGGCAGTAAAGCAGAATGATCTAAATGCGCATGAGTGAGAACAACTGCATCTATACCCTCTAAAGGTGTTGCCTCAGGTGCACTAAGGAATGGACTTGGTTCTTTATCATTACCCGGATTGAAGCCACAATCAATCAATACTTTACTATCCTTAGTCATCAAAAGATGACATGATCTACCAACTTCTCTATATCCTCCTAATGCAGTCACCCTGACATGCTGTTCTCCATCAATAGTATCACGAAATATTTTTTTGCCTACTTTAGTTAAAAATTTCTGGCGCCCTTCTGCCACTTTTTCTCCAAGCATATAATTTCGAATATCTTTCAATGTTTTAGATTCCATGGGAGCTGAACGTAAAACTACAGGATTCCAACCTAACTCTCTACGAACTTTATTGAGAACTGCACCCTGTTTTCCTATTGCTTTACCTGGATTTGTAGCTTCAATAATAACATCACCATTAACTTCATCAAACTTTATCTCAACAACGCCTGCTTCTTCAGGTATTATTTCATTAAGCTTCTGCTTAGCTGAAACTATTGGCTTTCGAACACTTGGGTCTGCCTTGATTACTATACGTTTTCTAACTTTCTGAGCTAAATTACGAATTAAATCATTGTTTTCTGTGAAAATTTCCAGATTCGGTGTATACAATACAACATTGGATGCTTCCACTTTTATATCTGTAAAAGATACACTGTCTGGTATGACTTCTGTCGCGACTTTCTTGACTAGTTTAACTACGTCTTCTACGGCCATTTTAGGCCTCCTTTTTTATTAATTTAGTAGCCTTTAAGCTTCTAATTTAGTTTCAATCTTCTTCAATTCTTCTGGAGATACTGGGTGATAACCTTTAGAATTTATTACACACATAGATATACCATCACCGGATGCTGAATCTCTCTTCATTGCTGCAATCAAGGCTCTAACTCCTAGTTCTTTACCTTGTTCTACAGTCAGATTATCTTTAAAGCGATCTTCTAAAACACCATATACAAATGGCGACCCTGAACCTGTTGTTTGGAATTTATCAGGTATAGAACCTCCTGCTGCATCTAATGAATAAACATGTGAACCATCTGAATCAATTCCACCTAAAAGTAGCTGAACCCAGAATGGCATGTGCCTTCTACCATTCATAATATTAGCCATTAGTGTAGAAGCAGCTTTGAGAGACATCTGTCTTCCATTTTTTAACTCATATAATTTAACTTCAGCAGATAACCATCTTGCCAACATTTGAGCATCTCCAACTAAACCTGCGACAGTTAAACCCATATTATCGGATATTCTAAATAATTTTTGAGTAGTCTTGTGACCAATTAAATTACCCATTGTGGCACGCATTTCTGTTGCCATTACTATGCCGTCTTTACAAACCAACCCTAAAGTAGTTGTACCTTTTTTTAAATCTTTTTCTGACAAAAATTCCCTCCAAAAAGTGGAATGTATCTTCATCGGAGCTAAGTATATTAGATTAATGGCAAGTATAGAACCATAAACAATAGTTAAATATCGGCCACTAATGAACACTAGAGGTTGTTTAGTGTTTAAAGCCAGAATCAAAGCAGATAGTCTAAAAGAATTCATTGGAACCGTAGGTTCATTAGTGGATGAAGCAAAGTTGAATGTTACCGAGGATGGTATACAAATTAAAGCAGTAGATCCCTCTCATGTAGCTATGATTGAAACTAATTTAGCAAAATCTGCATTTGATGTTTTTGAAGCAAAATCTATGGAAATGGGTATTGATATTGATAAATTTAAAACAGTTCTAACTGTGGCTGGAAAGACTGACATGGTTGAACTCGAAAAAGATGAGGACCTTAATAGGCTAGTCGTCAACATAGGTAACCTTACAAGAGCAATGCCTTTACTTGACACAACTGGGATGCCTGATCCTAAAGTACCTTCTTTAGAATTACCGGCATCAGTAAGTGTTGTTGTTGGAGAAATTAGTCAGGGTCTCAAAGCTTCAAAAAGCGTATCGGACCATATTGCACTCTCGACGAGCAAAGATAGCTTCAGATTAGTATGTGAAGGAGACAACCAGAATAGTGTAGATTTATCATTAGGAAAAGAACAACTGGAAAAATTGGACTCATCCGAAGATACCACTTCTCTCTTTTCTCTAGAATATTTTGCACTAATGGTTAATTCTTTACCTGCAGACCGGATATTACACATTAATTTAGGAACTGATTTACCAGTTAAAATCGATGCAGATATAGCCGTTGATGACATGACTGGAGCTCAAGGAAATGTTAAATTTCTACTAGCTCCAAGAATAGATCGCGATTAAATGCCTAATAAACATTTTCTTCACATCTCAGATTATACTGGAAATGAGCTTTGGGATATTTTAAAATTAGCTAAAGAAGTTAAAGCTAAGTTTAGAGCCAGAGAAAATTACCCTCACTTTAACAATAAATCATTGGCTATGATTTTTGCAAAACCTTCAGCAAGGACTCGTGTTTCTTTTGAAACTGGTTTTGAGTGGATGGGGGGGCATGCCTTATTCTTAGGTCCAAATGATATTGGTATTGGAAAACGTGAAGCTATCAAAGACATCTCTCGAGTATTTAGTAGATATAATGACGTTATAATGGCTAGATTATTTGATCATAAACACATCATTGAATTGGCTGAGCACTCATCAATTCCGGTTATAAATGGATTGACTGATTATAACCATCCTTGCCAAATAATGACGGATATTTTTACTGTATGGGAACATTTAGATAATATTGATAATATAAAAATAGTGTATATGGGTGATGGGAATAATATTGTTCACTCATGGTTAAATCTAGCTATGCGTCTTCCCCTACACTTTGTATGTTGCTGTCCTAAAGGCTATGAACCCGATGATAATACAGTCAAAAGAGCTAAAGAAGCTGGAATCTCTAAAATTGAAATTATTCATGAACCCAAAGAAGCTGTAAAAGATGCAGATGTAATCTATACTGATGTTTGGGCTTCCATGGGTCAGAAGGAAGAAGCTGAAGCCAGGGAAAAAATATTCAAACCATTTCAAGTCAATCAAAAATTGATTAATTCAACAGGGAAAAATACATTATTTATGCACTGTTTACCGGCTGAACGAGATAGAGAAGTGACTGATGAGGTGATGGAATCTGATTATTCCATCGCCTTTGATCAAGCTGAGAACAGACTGCATGTACAGAATGCAATAATGATTAAACTGAGTGGAAAATGAAAATTCAAAAAGTCGGAGTAATTGGCGCTGGACAAATGGGTGCTGGAATTGCCCAGGTTTGTGCTGCTATCGGTAAAGAAGTTTTACTCAGTGATATAAAAGAAAAATTTGTCCAAAACGGCATTAATACAATAAACAAGAACCTTCAAAGAAGTGTAACTAAAGAAAGAATCAGTCAAAATGAAATGGATTCTACCCTTGCAAATGTAAAAACTACTATTCAAAATAATGATTTAGTTGATTGTGATATTATCATAGAAGCAATTATAGAAAATGTAGATATCAAAAAGAAACTTTTCGGAGATTTGGGTAAGATAACTAAAAAAAATGCCATATTAGCCTCGAATACTTCCAGTATTCCAATTGGTATTTTAGCTGAAGCTAGTGGTAGGCCAACAAGGGTAGTAGGCATGCATTTCATGAATCCAGTTCCCATAATGAAACTAGTCGAAGTAATAAGAGCAAAAACGACAAACGATGAAACCTTTGATACTACTTTTAAATTAGCTAAAGATTTAAGTAAAGTTCCAGTTCTTGTTAATGACTTTCCTGGATTTGTTAGTAACCGAATCCTACTTCCTATGCTAAATGAAGCAATTTTTTGTGTAATGGAAGGCGTAGCCGAGCCTGAAGCTATTGATACTGTAATGAAATTAGGAATGAGTCATCCCATGGGACCTCTACGGCTAGCTGATTTTATAGGATTGGATACCTGTTTAGCCATTATGCAAGTGTTACATAGAGATATGAATGATAAAAAATATAGACCATGTCCTCTTTTAATTGAAATGGTTAAAGAGGGAAAATTAGGTAATAAAACTGGTGAAGGTTTTTACAAATACTAAACACAGATTTAATTATAACCACTACTTACCTTAAACTATGGCAGATGAAAAAGAATCTAAAATAGAATCATTGGGTTTAGATGAAGCTCTAGAAGACTTAAAATTTCTAGCCCAAAAAGTCTCAGATATGTCAAAGGATTTAATGCAAAAAGCTGCTGAACAAGCTGAAGGTGCAACTGAGAAGATGGGAGACGTTGTTGAATCTACTGGTGATGTGCTAATTTCTGCAGGTGAAACAATAAAATCTACAAAGAAAATGTTTGAGAAAGACTGAAAAATAAGACAATAAGGATAAGAAAGCTAGAATATTATTGTCTCATCCCTGCCAGGACCAAGGGAAACAATACTAATTGGAATATTCAAACTTTCCGAAATAAAATCTAAGAAAGTCTTCATCTCTTCAGGTATAATTCCTTTAGAGATATCTATATCTGAAGATGACCAACCTGTGAATGTCTTGTAAATTGGAGAACATTTTGCAAGATAAGAAAGTGATGAAGGAAAATTATTGATTTCAATACCATTGTTTAATTTATAACTAGTACATATCTTAATTTCGTCCATATCTGAAAGAATATCTAATTTAGTAATTGCTAAAGAAGTAAATCCGCAAATACGATGAGATAATTCTAACATAACTAGATCCAACCAACCACATCTTCGTGGTCGACCTGTTGTTGTACCAAATTCTTGCCCTTTATCTCTAATCATTTCTCCTACTTCGTCGTCTAATTCAGTAGGGAAAGGACCTGAGCCAACCCTTGTAAGATATGCTTTGGTAACACCTACTACTTTATTAATTTTAGAAGGAGCAATACCTGAACCTAGAGCTGCACCTGCTGTAGTCGGACTTGAAGAAGTAACGAAGGGATAAGTTCCATATTCAATATCAATATGTACTCCTTGAGCACCTTCCAAAAGAACATTATCTCCTTTGTCTATATGCTGATTAACCAATAAAGAAGCATCTGTGATAAAGTCTCCTAAACTATCTCTCCACTCTTTACAAATTTCAAATAAACCGTCTACTGTCAAAGTATTATCTATTCCATAGTGATTAAGTAATGCTAAATTACGAGGTAGAGCTTTCTCTAGCCTTTCGACAACCATATCATCGTCAAGAAGATCACCCATTCTAATTCCAATTCGAGAAGCTTTATCAGAATAACAAGGACCAATTCCATTACCGGTAGTGCCTATCATTGATTTACCCTTGGAACTTTCTTCACCACCGTCTAATAATTTGTGATATGGCATGATAATATGAGCCCTATCTGAAATGAATAATTGACCTCTTTCCAGACCTAAATTATTTAATTCCGTCAGTAGAACATCAGGATTTACAACAACACCATTACCTATTACACTAGTAATATCTTTTCGCAAAATACCTGAAGGAAGAAGATGTAGTTTGTGCTTTTTACCATCTATAACTATTGTGTGACCTGCATTATTTCCACCTTGGGATCTTACTACAACTTTAGAATCATCAGCTAAATAATCTGTAATTTTCCCTTTACCTTCATCACCCCATTGGGCTCCAACTATAGTTGTTACCGTCATTCTAAGGTGCCTCCAGACTTAACAACTTGAGAATATAGTGCAGGTAAAAGGAACATTGCTGAAATCATTGATGCAATCAATAAAATTACAATAATAAAAACAAACCACCACAATGCACTTATTTTAATAGCAAAAGCTGAGGTTAATCCCACTAAAGTGACTACAGTGGCTTCAAACAAAGTTTGTGCAGTTCTTGCAATTGCATTGTAGACGCTTGGCATATTCATTCCACCTTCAATAACTCTCTGTGTAATGTGTATTGAGAAATCAATTCCAACTCCAATAACTATCGAACCAATCATTACCGTTACCAAACTAAGAGGTTGACCTAATATCACAAATGTAAGAGGTTCTAGAGAAACCACCCAAACCACCGGTAAAGTCGTGATAAGACCTAATTTCCAATTTCGTCCAAATGTTAAAGTTAAAATACCAAAAACTAAAACTAAACATATAACCAAGGTATTAATTTGAGAACTTATCAATTGAGCATTTACACTTGTACCTATTGCAGCTACACCAGTTAACTCTGACATTTTAACTGGAGCATATGCATGCTTATTTCTAATCTCATTAACGCCAATTACTGCAACCTCCATTCCTTTAATATCTTTCAATGGCATATCCACATAAATCAAGGTCTTAGAAAATTTACACTCCACACTTCCTGAAACATCAGGGGAACAATCCATAATCATGCTGAGGGCTTCAGGAGTTATACTATCATAAAATATATTTAGAATAAATTTTTGCAAATCTCGCCCAACCAATTGATTATTAGCTACTTGATCTTCATGAAGAACCTCCCAAAAAGATCTTTCTATTCCTTCATCAAGTCCTAATAAATCTAATGTACCATCTAAAGTTGATGACTGATTTGTAGAGAACTTAACCGCTTTCATTACTTCAGTTAAAGAAATAGCAGTAACATCAGGTACATCATTTAATCCTTCACGATTACCATCATCAGTACCAGCTACTAGCAAATCAACTTGGTCTAAATGATCAACCGCATCATTAGTAACTTCATCATAATCATTCTGGAAATCACCTCGAGCAATCATCATACCGAAAGCTCCAGCATTAAATTCAGTCGAATATTTTACAATGCCTATTAATGTTGGTTCATCATCAGGAACCATGTCCAAATAATCGATATTTGTTTCAAGTAATGGCAACACTCCAACTGAAAGTAATGTTACAACCAATAAAACGGCCAAAACTGGTTTGTTGTGCTCAGTTACTACCTTTGCCAATCTATGCCACTCCCCTTCTTCTTTTCTGTAATTATAATTAGTTAGAACGGCAAGAGCTGGAGACATTACAAAAGTACACATCAAACAAACAAAAATACCTATGGTTAAACTCAGTCCTACTGTAAAAACTGGGCCTAAATTAGTATACATTAAACTACCAAAACCAATCATTGTAGTCAGAGCTGAAAGTGCTATGGCCCTCCCAGTAGTAGAAAGTGCCTTCATCATCTTAATCTGAGCATTTTCACCTTCCTCCTCTGTAAACCTATTAGATAAATGCAAGCCGTAGGCTACGCCTAGAGCCATTAAAATAGGACCTAATGCAATAATTGTTGGCGTGGCTTCGATACCTGCCCAACCAATAAACCCATAAGTTATAAAAATGGAATATAAGGTAGGAACGCCAGATATCAGAACTGCCCTAATCTTTTTCTGAATCAAAAATATAGCTATGGAACATAGAACTACACCTATTGGAAATACACGCCAAAATTCGGAGAATGAACGCTCAGTTATTGCCTGAGTAACAGGTACTGGTCCAGTTAGCATCATACGGCTGTAAGTTTGCCCATCAGGTCTACCCATATCTTCACCACGGTTATTCATAACCTCATAAACTTTATCTATAATTACTGGAGGAGGAACGTCGCTAGTAACTCCAAATAAAATAACTGCGGTATCCCATATTCCATCACCATTTGTATCTCTTAATACCTTTTCAAGAACTGCAGGAGGAAGATCTTCGACAATCTCATCAATATCTGACTGCCCAGGTATTTCATAATGATTTAAAGTTCCTGATTCAACAGCACTCTCTTTTGCAATTAAAGCTCCTTGTTCGATTAATTCGGCAAAAGCAACAGTGGCTCCATCTGATGAAGATGCCGACCATTCTCCCGAATTTTCTATAATTGCATCATATACTCTACTGTTAGTGCTATGTAATTCTTTAATCAAAGTAGACACACTAAATGACCAAACTACGTTATCTTGAACACCTCCATCTGAAGGAACTATACCTGCCCCACCGCTTTCTTCTTGACCTATAGGATCAACAGTTCTTTCAATATGATCCATTTCAAGCAATACTTGTCGACTTGTTATGTTAGCTTTGCTGGATACGTCATACGCATTATCGGTTTCAACATAAATTACTATAATATCGGTTGACCAATCCTCTCTAACTTCTAGAAGTAACTCTTCTTCAATTGAACCCTTTGGAAGATATACTTCCATTGCGCCATTAATATTAGTTTTACCAATTCCAATTAACATGAAAAGCATGATTACAGTCATTATTCCTAATGTTATTGGTGGATAATCAGTAGTTAGATGAACAAAACTACGAGCTATTGGACTAATTACAACTTCAGTAGTTGGTGCTCCAGACAATTTAGAAGAACCTTTAGATTTTTTAACTTTATGTATCTTCTGTGATTCCTTAGGTGTTGCCAGTTTAGAAGGCTCCTTAGAATAAACTTTTTTAGAGGCGCTCTCGAGAACTTCACCGCCTAGAGCTTTGCTAATCATATCCTGCTGCTCTTCTGCTCTTCTATCGAAGAAACGGTCTATACGACCCCTCAAACCTGAATTCTGGTCATCTCCTGACACAATATCAGATATGATACTAAAGAGGTGATAATAAATAGTTCACATGCGATTATAACTTTAAAATACTGGACTAGTATGAATTAAACAATGAGATGTATGTCAGGACCTTATATTTTTTTGGCAATAGCCTTTATTTCATTGACGTTTTTATCAATAAATTCTGAAGGTGCACCCGATTTGTTTATAGGAGATGTAGAATACTCTAACGGCCAATCTCAAGAAAGATTACTCATTGAAAGTGGAAGAGACAATGCCACTAACTTTAGATATTTAATTATTGATGATATTTCAGAATCTCCTGAAAACTGGTCAATGCCTGAATTCAATGACTCATCGTGGAGTCTTGGCGCAGCTCCATTTGGAGATAGACCTTACAACGGAGAAGATCAAAATACTGATTGGGATACTACTGGGAACTCACCATACAATAATGATGTCATACTAATTAGGCATGAATTTCAAGTATCAGGTACTGTGACATCTGCAGAAATCAATGTAGCCTTCGCAAATTATTGTACTCCTTACTTAAATGGAAACTTAATTTACAGTGAAAGTGGTGGAAATTCTCATGGAATGGAATACTGGAATGATGACGGAACCAGTTCTATTCAACCTTCTTCTTTTAATAATGGTGGAAATGTTTTAGCAGTTTATGGTCGAGATTATGTTGGACAATGGGGCAATAATAATAGACAATGGCTTGATTTGCAAGTAACTGCCCAAGTTTTTGAACCCACTAATGAATCTATAATTCTCGGAGATGCTGTCAATATACTAATCAACGGAGGTAATCAAGGAAATCAAAGTGCTGAAAATGTTTTTCTAAATAGCACTTCGGATAATGGGACTAATGGTAGTGATTTCTTTGCCACAATGCCTGACAATTATGATGGACAAATATTTATCAATTGGATTCCTACAAAAAAAGGTATTAACCAACTAAACATTTCTTTTTCTTGTAATTGTAACGAAACAAATCTTAGCAATAACTACTTTCTCTTGAATGTGACGACAACCATATATTCATTAAATACCTCACTAGATAACGAACTAGTATTAATTAACCAAAGTAGAATTGTTAATTCTATAATACAAGTCAATAATAACGGTGATTTAAGCGATAATGTAACTCTAACTGATTCCGATCCAAATTTTGGTAACTGGAATATTCTATTTACTCCGAATAATTTCTTACTGGAACCAGGTCAAACTCAGAATGTATTAGTGACAGCCACAATACCTGAGTCATATGATGACGGATTCTACAACCTTTCTTTCATAGTGGAGAGTAACCATGATTATGTTTTAACAAGAACTATTCTGAACAGAGGTGCTAATAATGATGTAGATTGGAAATGGATAAATTCAACAAACTCGGAACAATTATTCAATAATACTAACTGGACGAAATCTGATTTTAATGACACTGACTGGAGCGATGGAAAAACTCCATTTGGTGATGAAAATTTGAATGGAATAGACTACCAAACTTTCTGGGAAGGTGATAATTATGCCTATTTTAGACACACACTGAATATTTCAGATATAAGCCTTTTTGATGGCGGATTTATGAGTATCGGTTCAGCAACAAATAATTATGGAGATCATTATATTAATGGAATCTATGTTTTTGGAGATATAGATGGTGGTGATGGCCATGGTGCTGAATACTGGAATGAAGAAGTCCAAGTATACACAAACTATCTGAACCAAGGACAAAATATAATTGCTAGTGTAGTTTATAATCCACAAAATACACAATGGTTTGATCAAGAGATTATGATAACATTTCCACAGTCAAACTTATGGAATTACAAAACCGAATTAAATGAAATTCCAATTTATTTAGATTCTACACCACCTACCTCAAGTATTATTAAAGAAGGATTTTACCGCAATAATTCTACTTTTGAAGTCAAATGGAACTGTATATCTGATTGTGATGATTTAGAAGGGTATAATATTTATTACTTAGAAAAAGACGGAGGGAATATAGGTGAATGGAACTCTCTGGGATTCTATACCAATACTAATATGAATTTCACTGGACAAAATGGGCTAATTTATAGATTCAAGTCTGTAGCTATAGATACACTTGGAAATATTGAAAATAAAGGTTCCTATGACACTGAAATGAATATAGATTTAGATCTACCTCAATCCACTCTTTGGATAGTAGAAGGTGATTTAGAATTTACCAACTTAGATGGCATTACTATACAATGGAAGAACAACCAAACCTATGATATTCAAGCTTACTTAGTGGAGTATAGAGAAATCGGAAACTTAACTTGGAATGATTTCGGATCATTTACATCGCCTGGTCAATTTTGGTTTTCGCCAACAAAAGATGCAACATTTGAAATCAGGTCACGAACTGTTGATTATGCTGGCAATATTGAGATTAAAAATAATAGTGATGTGACTATTACCTTTGATAGAGTGAACCCTATTGTAAAATTAAATCCTATTGACACTCTTAATGGTCCTGAAAACTTAATTATAAGTATATTATATTCTAGTGAAAATTTAACTAATATAACTTTAGAATATGCCCAAATAAATGAAAATGAAGAAGAAGAATTAGATTGGGAAATTTGGAGTAATAATTGGGAAAATGAATCTGCAATTATTAATTTATTAGATGGGAAAACTTACTATTTTAGAATTAATCCTATAGATTTAGCAGGGAATGATTACTCACGAGAGCCATATCAGTTTACTATACCCATTAACTTTGAAGAAGATAGAGACGTTGAATTACCTATTTACCCTCTAAAACCAGTCATGATTGGTAAAATTCGAAACATGGCCATTAGTGTCGATGAAGACGGAGATGGAATTTTCGAAAAGAGTTTAGAAGAGTTTACCGGAACTGATCTCACCGGAATGACTGCGAATCAGTATTGGGTGGACTATATTAATTCCAAAATTGTATTTGGAGATGGTGATGACGGATACTTACCACCACTTAATTCATCAATATCAATAGTATACAAAGGTTTTGACCTAATGACTACAATAGATACAAGACCTCCAGAACCCGTTACTGATATTCGCTTTGTTATTGAAGAAAGAAATAATGTAACTATAGAATGGACACGGCCTTTAGATGCAGTAAGTTTCCATATTGAAAGTAAAAGAAATTTTACTACTGAGTGGATTTCAGTAACTAATATAGACCTAAACAATACGAATGACCTTAGATATAATTTAGTGAATTTAAGTGCTGGATTTCATTACTATCGTGTCACATCAATTGACAGAATGGGATATACCAATTCAGACATGGAAGATAAGTTCTTAGAAATATTTATAGAATCTGAAATAGTCAATGAAGTAATAGGAGAAGATAATAGTGAAAATGAAATTTATGCCTATGTAGGGGGCGCGGTGGCGTTAATCTCAATAGCTTTATTTTCTGCAAATTATCTGTTCAAAAGAAATGAAACGGATGAAGTGGTGAATGATGGTCCTGTATTAGTACCTCTAGAAACATTTGAACAAGAGGGAACTTATGAAGAAGTGGAGGTGTCAGATAAAGAAGAATCTAAGGAACCATTCAGTGTAATATCTGGCAGTGAATACTCTAGACAAGTTTCATTCGTGTGTGATGCGGGTTGTTTAAAGGAGTTTAAAGGTAAAGGTGACGACAAAGAAATTATATGTCCTCACTGTGGTTCTATCGGTGAATCTCCTCTTTAAAATGAACAACTATCTTTAAGGAATACTTGCTTACCTAATTATGAGTCCGAGCTCGGAAGTACCTGGTTTTTACAAGAAAAAACCATCTGAAAGATTAAAATTCGTTAAAGAATTTGCAGATCTTTCGGATGAAGAAACAAATGCCATAAGTGGATATGGTGCATTAGGTGAGGAAACTGCTAACCGAATGATAGAAAATGTGGTTGGAACCTTTCCACTCCCTCTGGGTATCGCTGCGAATTTTATGGTAAATAAAAAGGAATACCTGGTTCCTATGGCACTAGAAGAACCATCAGTAGTGGCTGCAGCTACTCACATGGCTAAAGGAACTCGGAAAATGGGAGGAATTACTGCAGATTCTGATGATCCTGTAATGATTGGTCAAATTCAATTGGTGAATTTAGAAGATCCCTTTGCCGCAAAAAAACAAATAATTAAAAAGAGAGAAGAAATAATTAAACTAGCTAATGAACAAGACCCCATTTTAGTCAAATTTGGAGGAGGATGTAAAGATATTGAAGTTCGTGTACTAGACTCAGATACTGGGCCCATGGTGATAACACATTTACTAGTAGATTGTAGAGATGCAATGGGAGCTAATGCAGTTAATACAATGGCTGAAGCTGTAGCTACCAGATTAGAAACAATAACTGGAGGTAGAGTATATCTTCGAATTATATCTAATTTAGCAATCTATCGCAAATCAAGAGCAAGTGCAATATGGCCTGCTGAGTTTTTGGGTGGTGAAGATGTTGTTGATGGAATAATTGAAGCCTTTTCTTTTGCCTGCGCAGATCCATTTCGAGTTGCAACACACAATAAAGGAATCATGAATGGAATTGATCCAGTAGTGATTGCTACCGGTAATGATTGGAGAGCAATTGAGGCTGGAGCACATACTTACGGTCAATGGAAAAAAGGACATTCTTCATTCACAACTTGGGAAAAAACTGATAAAGGAGACTTAAAAGGTAGTATTGAACTTCCTATGGCTATTGGGTTAGTAGGTGGTGCCACATCAACACACCCTACTGCAAAAGCCTGTGTGAAAATACTAGATGTTAAAATTCCTGGAGGGGCTACTGAACTTTCACAAGTAATTTGTGCTGTAGGATTATGTCAAAATCTGGGAGCCTTGAGAGCTTTGGCCTCAGAAGGAATACAAAGAGGACATATGGGATTACATGCCCGTAATTTAGCAGTTCAGGCTGGTGCAAATAAAAATGAAATTGACAAGGTTGCTGAAATGTTGAAAAATTCAGGTAAAATAAGAGCGGACATGGCTGAGAAATTTTTGAATGAAATAAGAAAATAATGGCTATCCTATCCGATGAAGCTATCTTATCTGCAATTGATGTTGGTGAATTAAATATAGTCCCATTTAACAAGAACAACCTAACTCCAAACGGATATGATTTAACTATTGATGAAGTAGAAATTCCTAATGAAAGTAAAACCTTAGAAGGCAGTCTTGTTATTCCTGCGGGAAAACGTTTTGCAGTTTCAACAAAAGAACGTATAGAATGTGGATCTAATGTTTGTGCCCAACTATGGCTTCGAACCAGCTGGGCTAGAAAAGGAATAATGTGTAGCTTTGGTAAAATTGATTCAGGATTCAACGGAACTTTGACCTTATTGGGTTTTAATTCGGGTAACGAAGAGGTAGAATTAAAAATAGGAGAAACCTTTGCTCAAATGGTTTTTGAAATGATGTCTGGACCTGCTGCATCACAATATTCTGAAAGAAGTGGGAATTATCAAAACCAAAAAGGAATTACCTGGTCGAAATAAGAAAATCCATTAATTCTACAAAACCATTGCCTTCATCTTTTTTAGTTATATATTTAGGATATGTTTCTATTAGGCCTTCATAATTCATCACGGATTTAACTCCCACTGTAGATTCAAAATAGTTAAACATTGGTGAATCATTTGGAGAATCACCTACATATAATATATTCTTACTATTCAAACTTAATTCTTTAAGAACTTTTAACGACATTTGTTCTTTAGTATAATCTCCAAACCATATATTAATATGAATATTGGATATAGCTGTGCGAGCACCTTCATTTTCTGCAAAATTTACAATATCTAATATTTCTTTCTTGGATACTTGTGCTTCTTCAGCAATATCTATTGCTAAATCCCATTCTCTAAAAGATTGATCAGAAGCTACTTTAATATTATGAAAATGAAACTTCAATTTCTCAAGTAATAAATCTAATTTCTCTCTATTCCTATTTTGTACTTCGTAATCATAAAATGTTTTTCTTATTATCTTATCTTTATTTTTGTAAAAGAAAAAAGCCCCATTTTCTCCAACAACGGCATCAACGGGCCACCATCTTGCAATTAAATCACACCAACCAGCAGGTCTTCCTGTCACAGCCACAGCTTTCAAACCTTTTTCTCGAATTGATTCTAATGAACTATAAGCTATACTTTTCAATTCATCACTATTAACAAAAGTACCATCTAAATCAAATAAAATAGCCTTAATGTTCCGAGACTCCTCAGTACTCATATCTGTTAATGGAAGCATAAATCCTTACGAAAACCTAGTTTTAAATATACTTCGTCAATTTAAGGAGTCCGAATAGGAGCATAATATGCCATCATTGTACGGTGCAGTCAAGAGCAAAACTGGAGAATTACTCCAAGAAAGTATGGATTACTGTAAAGGCGCACTTCAATCAGTTTCCCGCTCTTTTGCTTTAACTATTCCTCTTGTAGAAAACAACATCTTAGGTCCTATCATGGTTGGATACTTAGAAGCTAGAATATTAGATACTTTCGAAGATGACATTGGAAGAAGAGAAATTACTTTAGAAGAGAGAATTCATTCTATGAACTTGCTAATGGAAGTTTTGGAAAGTCCAAGCAGCCTTTCAGCTAAAGAAAAAGCTAAAACTTTGGTAGATTCAGCCGATGAAATGGTAGCAAATCCTAAATATCGAGATTTAGTAAAGAACATGGAAAGTATTCTTACCGTTCACGATAGTTTTGATGAACGAACAAAAGAATGTATGGTCAGATGGCTAAAAGAAATGAATTTTGGAATGCAAAAATTTCTAAGACAAGAGGTTTATTCTTTTGAAGATTTAAATGAATACTGTTACTATGTTGCAGGAACGCCCTCAGGATTCTTAACTGAATTAATTCGAACGAGATCTAAAGATCTTTCCGATGAAAATTCTGCAATCTTAAGAGACAATGAAAGAGATTTCGGATTATTCTTACAAAAGGTAAATATAATTAGAGATTATAGAGAAGATATATTAGATAATGAAAAGATATTTTGGCCTGGTTTCTTATTTGAAAAATACAACCTAGTACCTGCTGATCTTCTTAAGGCTGAATATGAAACTCAATCAATAGCTATGCTAGATGCAATGCTTGACAATGCATGTCAACATATCGAACCTGTTAAAGAATATCTCAATGCAATACCTGATGAATATGCTGGTTTTAGAGCAGGGGCTGCAGTTAACTTTGCAATGGGTGTAGGAACGCTAGAAACCATGAGAAATAATAATGAAGTATTCTTTGGTGAAAAACCGGTTAAAATTACGCATGAAGCTAGAGATAACATTCTTTCAGACCCTCTGGGATTTGTTTCTAACTGAACCTTAATTAATCCTCTTGAAAATACTGTAATAATGGCTAAAAGATTACGACTCCTAACTGGATTATTGATTTTATCGCTGTTTTTTGTAATGCATACTGAAGCTGCACCCAGCACTGGCACCATTGAAGTAGCATTTATCTTATCTGAATTTAATGATCAAGAATATCAGAGCGGACATGATCAGGACTATTTTGAAGACTTAGCATTTGGAAGCACTGATTCAATGAAAGCATATTATGATGAAGTTTCAAGAGGTGTATTAGATATCGAAGGAGATGTCTATGGACCTTATACACTTGATGGAGATGCTGCAGATTATGGCACTGAAAACATGGACTTTGTCGAAGCTAGTGTAGAAATTGCTGATGATGATATTGACTATAGAAACTATGATGCTGTAATGGTAATTCATTCCGGAGCTGGGGAAGAATCGACAGGAAATAGTGATGATATTTGGTCTATTCATTGGCCATATTCAATTGAAACTGATGATAACGGACATGAAATAGAAGAAATTACACAGGCTCCCGAATACGAAATTTCAAATGGTGAAAGGAGTCCTCTAGGGGTTTGGGTTCATGAATTTGGACACGAGCTAGGAGTTCCTGACTTATATGATACTGATGGTAGTTCAGAAGGAATTGGACAATGGGGTGTAATGGCCTCAGGTTCCTGGGCTGATAATGGGGAAACTCCAGTTTACTTTAGTGCTTGGTCTCGCTATTGGTTAGGATGGATTGAACCAATAATTATTACTGAAGATATTAATAATCTGGAATTGGAACCAATAGAAAATGAAGGAAATGTATATCTTTTACCGATCCCTGGAAATTGGTCCAATTCAAATGAATACTATTTATTAGAGAACAGACAGCAATTAAAATATGATAGCTATCTTCCTGGTGAAGGTTTATTGATATGGCACATTGATGAAGAGGTATTGAACTCTAAATGGAACTCTAATGGAGTTAATGCGGATGAAGAACATAAAGGAGTAGATCTTGAAGAAGCAGATGGTGATGATGACTTAGATAGTGGAAATAATAGAGGAGATGATAGTGACCCCTATAATTCTGGCTCTTTTACAAAAGACAGTTATCCAAATTCCTTAGCATACAATGGAACCGAATCTGGTTGGAAAATAGAAAATATTGAAACCAGTGGTGATAATATTATTTTAGATATTAGTTTCTTATCTAAACCTCATGCAATAGCTGATGCTGATGAAGCGGTTATTACTGAAGGATCAGAACTGCAATTCTACGGCAATGAATCGTGGGATGAAGATGGAAATATTGTTAATTATACTTGGGATTTTGGAGATGGAAAATTTGCTTATACTGAAAATCCAACTCATATTTTTACTGAAAACGGAAACTATAATGTTATACTAACTGTAAGAGACAACAATGGACTTGAAGACTCATTCATATTAAATATTTTTGTGAATAAAAGACCCATCCCCGTTGTACAAATTTCTAAATTAGTAATAATGCTAGGTGAAGAAATTACATTTGATGCTTCGGATTCATATGATGTTGATGGTGAAGTCGACTTTTATCAATGGAATTTTGATGATGGATACACCTCAAACATGGCTACAGCAGAACATGAATACATGAACTCAGGCTTGTACAATGTATCTCTAAAACTTATTGACGATTTAAGTGATATAACTACAGTATATTACTTGATAGAAGTAATAAATAAATTACCTATTGTTGATTTTGAAGTCAACCCTCAACAAGGAGATACTAGAACGATATTCACCTTTAATGACCTATCATATGATGATGATGGGGAAATAGAAGAATGGCAATGGGATTTTGGGGATGGAGAAAGCTCAATATTACAATCTCCTGAACATCGTTTTACATTACCTGGCACTTACTCAGTTATTCTTTATACAACAGATGATCAAAATGGGATGAATTTTACAGTAAGAAATATTATAATTGAAAATTCACCCCCACAACCAGATATCAATATTGAGGAAGGACTAAAACTAGACATTAATACATGGAAGATACCTTCAGAAAGATTCATTGAAATTGATGGAGGTGCCACAACAGATACTGAGAATGATTCTCTTGAGTATTTTTGGAAATATGAGTTACAAGAATTTACAGGTAGAATACTCGAAATATCATTACCTGTTGGTGAACATGAAATTGAATTGAGAGTACTCGATCAGAGAGGCGGAGAAAGTACTGAAATATTTTATATCTCATCCATAGAAGTCCCTACGCTCTCACTACAGACCGCTGAAATAGACCTAGTAACTGGAGAAATATTTATATTTCAGAGTTTTTCCAGCTGGGGTGAAATTGATCTTTACAGATGGAATATTTATCCAAATACAACAGGTTCAGACTTAACAAGCCTGGAAAGTGGAAATCATGAAACTAATAGTTCATTCTCTTTCGTAGCCAATGAAGCTGGAAAATATTTGCTTAATAGTTCTGGACGAAACACAGATAGTAATCTATGGACTTCTATTTTTACAGTTACTATTAATGTCTATAATGACCCCTTCGCAAATTTTGATGAGATTACAGGTTTTATGATGTCTTTCAATGAAGATGATTGGATAACTTTTGATGGTTCAGATTCATCTGGAATAAACATCGAATACACTTGGACACTTGATGGTCTCGAACTGGCTGGAAAGAATGAAATGATCTCAATATTGATTGAAACTGGAGGTGAGCATACAGTAGGTTTAACAGTCAAACAAGATCCAGTTGGAGTGGATTACTATGAAATGGAATTTTATGCAGATTACAAACCTTGGGGGGTCTTGAACACACATCCTTCTAATCCAAGATATGGCCAAGATTTTGAAATCTATTTGAATGCATATGATGAAGAAAATGAAGCTTATATTAACTTCTTAAAAATAAGTGTATATGACTTTGAAGGCAATAAAAGAACCGAATTAACATATGAGGATCAGGGATCTAATTTTAATCTAATTGTAGAAATAGAATATACTGGAACTATAGTTTTGGATTATGAACTAATGGATGAAAAGGGAAACTATAGAACAAACAGTAGTACTGTTGAGGTCTTAGGTTGGGCTGATATATATGTTGAGTCTCTGGACATTAAAGGTACTAAAGAGAAAGGTAAAACTCAAAATATCGAATTTGTCTTAACAAATTATAATGAGACTTATCAGTCTACCCTATACAATGGAGATACAGCCATAGGTACTGTTAACTTATTGATAGATGATGAAATTGTTAAAAGTTGGGAATACACTATTGAAGCTGAAGGAACTAAAGTTTTCAATTATGAATGGATTGCACTTCCAGGATATCATGAATTTGAAATAATAGCTTTTGTTTCTAACGGAGAACTTATTGAAGACAATAATAACATGACAAAAGAGGCCAGTTTCAAGGCTAAAGTCAAATCTAGTATTTTACCCTATCCTAATTTTATTACAGTTTCAGTAATAATAATTGGAATTTCCGCTTTAAAACACAGGAAGCCTAATTAACCACAACTAAATATTCAAACATGGCAGCTGCACCACCCCAAATGAGAAGGATACCAACTGAACAATTTTTTGATTTAAGAAATTGGAGTGCAGATAAGGCTGAAGATTATGGAGGTAAGGCATCCATGGTTGTTCATACCATGATGCTAAGTAAACCAGAACAAATAAAACAGATTACTACTGAACTTCATGATGGAAATATGATTTTAATAGATTTTACACCACTCACTTCCGATCAGGAGACTCTACACAAGATACTAGCTGAATTAGAAAGAGCAGTGGCTGATATTGATGGAGATTTAGTAGGTGTAAGTCAAAAATGGATAGTAGTAGCTCCAAATGGTGTGAGAGTTTCTAGAAAGAAGATGAGTATCTAATTCACAATGCAAATAGCTGTCATTGGAAGTGGAATGGTTGGATCGCTTATAGCTATTGAATTAGCAAAAGAGTATCAGATAACTGTTTTTGATAATTCTAAAAATAATCTTAAAGATCTTAAAAAAAGAAATTCAAAAATTCAAATTAGAACTATCGATGTTAATGACACCGTATTTGAAAACGAAATAAGAAATTATCAGTTAGCCATTAACTGTTTACCGGGATTTATGGGGTTCAATATTCTAAAAAAATTAATAACCCTAGGTATTTCTTGTACTGATATCTCATTTATGCCTGAAGACTGCCTAGAACTTTCAAGTCTTGCACTAAAACATAATTGTACAATTATCCCCGATGCAGGAGTTGCCCCTGGGCTAAGTAATCTAATTATTGGCCACATCGTTGCAAATAATGATATTGCTGAAATTCGAACTATGGTAGGAGGCCTTCCCAAAGAAAAAAAACCTCCTTGGAACTATAAAGCTCCTTTTTCTCCAATAGATGTTATTGAAGAATACACAAGACCTGCTAGAATAAAAATCGACGGACAAATTAAGATAAAAGACGCATTATCAGATATTATAAATTTTGAAGTTGAAAATATAGGGACTCTTGAAGCTTTTTTGACTGATGGTTTAAGGACTTTACTCAATTCAGATGAAAAAATATCTAAAATTCCTAATCTACTTGAATATACAATCCGATATCCAGGTCATGCTCAATTAGTAAAAAAATTAATTAGTAATGGAGGATTTTCAGATGAAATCATTAACTTTAATGGGAAGAAGATGACTCAAAAAGAGAAAACATGTATTCAATTATTTGATGAATGGAAATTATCTGAAAATGAAGATGAATTCACATTTATGATTATTACTGCCATCAAAAAAGACGGCTCCGAAATCAACTATACTGTTTATGATGAGAAAACTGAAGGGTGGAGCAGTATGGCTAGAACAACTGGTCTAACTGCTTGTGCATTCGCAAAACTGTTAATTGAAAGAAAGATAACTGAAACGGGAATCCTCTGTCCTGAGACATTAGGTCAAGATAGACACAATTATGATTTTGTTCTAGATTTTCTTAAAGAAAGAAATATACGTATCAACTATAACTAAATTTTACTGTTCATAGGATACCACCCTACTAATATTGCCATGAAAGTTAAAATCGAACCTATACGAAAAACCTCTTGAAAACTCATAGTAACTAATAGTTCTCCAACTACAATGCTCCCTACTCCACTTCCTAATAAACTAAATGAAGTAAGAAGACCCATAGCTCTAGCTCGGAGTTGGTAGGGTATATTATCTGCAATTATTGTTCTAGCCCCTAGAAAAAAAGTCATGTATATTGGAGGTAAAAAAGCTAAAGTCACTAAATAAATATTGCTAGTCAACGAATAAATTGTTAAACTAAGAAATACAGTTATAGTTGAAGCTCTTATTGCATTCTCACGAGGATAGGTGTCAACTAACCTTCCTACATATGGTGCTGTAATGGCATGAACTATTCCACTAAGTAAAACTATAAGCCCCATACCAAAACTTGAACCTGTAATTTCTGTCAAATATATTGGAGATATACTTAAAAAAAACATATATCCGAAAAACATAATAAACGTCGTGACAAAAAGACGAGATATAGGCCAAAAATATTCCCCGAAGTCTAACTGTACTACTTCTCTAGGCATGTACCTTTCTGTCGAGCCCATATAGCCAACAACTGCGAATATTCCCAAAGAAGCAGTAAGTAAAAAAGAAAAAATAACAGTAGGATGAGATGAACCATAATCTTCAGATAATACAAGAAAACCACCAAGAAAGGCTCCAGCCCCCCATCCAAAGCCTAAAGCAGCTTCAAGCTTCCCCATCAATGTTGCTCTAGCCTCAGGATCCAATTCAGAGAATAATGTTGCTATCTGAACCATTCCACCGAGAAAAAATGACTGTAAAGTTCGAACTAATATTAATCCAAAAGGACTTAACCAAGGTAATGGAATATACAAAATAGCTGAAAACATTGCACATAATACAACAACTGCCTTACGATTCTGCCAACGATCGGCTATAATACCCCAAAAAAAAGAACCTCCAACAAGTGCAAAATTAGGTAAACCGACAACTAAACCTAATGTCCGGAAATCACCAAGAGCATTTGCTTGCATCCTAACTAAAGTAAAGGCCAAACCTTGAGTCAGATTATAACACAAAGCCCCGAACAAGGCAAGACCTATCTTATTTTGCACTATTAGCCATTGATAGTGCTATTTAATCACTGACACTCTACCTTTTAGACTACTTATCTATATCTATGAAGATAATCATGTCTAAAGAAAAAATTCTTTTGAAATTTGGAGGTTCATTAATCACTGAAAAAAATAGTAATGTTCCCAGAATTAACATTAGAAATTTGGAAAGAATTGGGAGATTATTAAGTAATAATGATTATGATATTATTATAGTTCATGGAGCTGGATCATTCGGCCATCCTATTGCTCAAAAATTCAATCTAACTGATGGTTTAAATAAAAACCCGGAACAAAAAGAATCAATCACAGAAATAAGAAAACAAATGAAGAAATTAAACCAACTTTTTTGCAAAATTATAGAACAGAATGGAATTAAAACTAAATCTATTATTCCTTCTGAATCAATGAAGACAAGGGGCGCTAAACACATCTCTCAATTTCCTAAAGAAATATTTGATAAGAGCATTAAAGAAGGAATTATCCCAATTACTTTCGGTGATGCCACCGATGATGAATTACAAGGAATTAACATACTAAGTGGTGATGTTATAATGATGGAATTATCACGGATATATAAGCCCCGTTTTTCAGCATTTATAATGGACCTCCCAGGAGTCATGGATGGAGATCCTAAGTCTAAAGATAGTAAGCTTATCCCTATAGTTGATTCCAAGATGGTTAAGGTGTTAAAAGAAAGGAACATTACTAATGGAAATACCGATGTTACCGGAGGAATAATTGGGAAATTAGAATGTGCACTAGAAATATCTCATTATAGCCAATGTTGGATAACTGATTTAGATTCATTGGAAATGATCCTAACTGGCAAACCTAGTGGAAGCAAGGTTATTCTATGAAAGAACCAGGCAAAGGTGAAGTTGCTCAACTCTTTATTTCATTAATTGGAAAAAAACTTACTATAGAAGAAGTTTCGAAGGAATCTGAACTAAGTGTAGAGCAAGTAGCTGAATTGATTTCAGACCAAGAATCTCTGAGATTCTTCAAAAAGGAAGGTGAACAAGAACTAAAAATTTCCTGTGACTATTCTTGGATTTCCGTAAACCTATCTAAAAAAATAAAATTACGTACCAAAGAAATTGAGGAAATAAATATAATAATGGAAACTAAATTTCCAAAACACGCTGAAAAATATTGGTCAGAAGAGAAAAAAATTACTAGAGATTTAATATCAAGAACATTAGGAGAATGGATTGAAAGTGAACTTAGTTTCCTGGCTGGATTTTCATTATGGTTTAGAGAAAAAGAATTGGATGGGAATTTGGATTTATCTACATTAATTTCTGATGCAGTAGGTGAAAATGTTTCAGCCTCTGGAAATATTGAATTTGATAGAAAAAGACTTGAATTATTAAAAACCTTAACTACAAATGCATTAACAGTTCTAAAAGATATGAGTCCTGCTGGAAAAATTGCATACAGAAGTATGGATGTTGCCATAATAAAAGGAATATCTGATGGTGATGAAAATTATGCTAACAAAATGCAAGGTAGAACGTTACCACAAGAAAAAGCATGGTGGAAATTTTGGTAGAATTCTAAAAATTAATTTCTTGGAACTTGAGTCCCAGGTTTATATAAATCGTTAGTATCTTTATCTCTTTGTTGAAGATTAGATTTTTTCACTAAATCGCCATTCAAATCAATAAAATACAGATATCCCTCTTCTCTTTCTATAATAACATCTGATATCAGTGTTTTTTGGCCACCTTGATGTTTCCATACAGTACAATTAGTTTCAACAAAATATAAAAATCCATCGGGTTGGGGTAATCCTAGTTTCTTAACGAGTTCAGCCATTACTTTTGATCAACCACAATCTTACAAGGTGTCGGAAGTTTATGGGATGATTTCCTCAAAGCTTCTTTGGCCTCAGCAAGAAAATCATCTGAAGTGCTTAACGTAATTAACTTTTGACCAGATTTAACTCTAGCTGCAGTGCCTACCGTTTTTCCAAAAGATTTACGCATACCCATTGAAACACGATCTGCTCCAGCTCCCTGAGCAATCTTGTTATGTCTTAATACATGATGAGGATATACTCTAACCTTCAAATGGTATCCTTCACGGCCTGCCGCTTCCTGAATATATCTATTTGCAGTAACTCTAGCTGATTCTAAAGCATTATGTCTTACCAGACATTCTTCATCTGCAGACAATGTAACTTTAACACTAAAATCGGTTGTTGCTGAGCCTATGTCAAACTTAGTTATACGGCTTGCTGGAACGCCGCCGATGTACTCTTTTCGAGTGTATGCTTTTTTCTTGCCCCGAAACATAT